>JAEEGL015788808.1_pt1 | contig 15743 bp, 13 predicted proteins | sample 9134231 | NCBI WGS metagenome assembly JAEEGL01 (sample SAMN16246548, study PRJNA631951) | gut metagenome | biome: gut microbiome; feature: rumen; material: fiber-attached | host: Bos | place: Iran: Karaj | collected 2018-10
ATAAGTCAAGCATTATCTTTAAAATATTCCCAAAATATTTAAAGATACTATAATTATAAACGATTTTTTTTATATTTCAAGAAAATTTTTTAAAATAATTGGATATTTTATAATGTGCATATAAATTAAAACTGGCTACCGGTCACAAAACGGGGGCCAAAAGCGCGGGCTAGCCCGCTTGACGCTATCTGTTGCAATGGAACTATTGACTGCCGCTGCGCGGCATCAACAGATAGAGTCATTTTGTCCCCCGTTTTGTTCCCTCGCGCCAGTTTTGATGTATACATATTTTTAAAATTGTGTATATTTTAATTACTTCTTAAAAAACTGTTATATAAAATTAATAAAGCGTTATATAAGAATTCTATTATTTTTTTTTACGGAAAATAATATTATACTTAAAGGTATCTGGAGGCAAAAAAATGGACGAGAAAAAGCCGGATGTTTTAATTATTGAAGATGAGGAATCTATTTCCAAGCTTGTCTGTATGTATCTTGAAAAAAGCCAGATTAATCCTCTTCCCTTTTATAATGCAGAGGATGCACTTAAGGCTTTAACTTCGGGACTCAAGCCGGATCTTCTTTTACTTGACCTGAATCTTCCCGGAATGAATGGTTTTGATTTTTTAAAGGAATTCCGTCAGATGTTTAAGACAGATATTCCTGTAATGATTGTTTCGGCAAGGGATGCAGATGAAGACATTATAAACGGTCTTGAATACGGTGCAGATGAATTTGTTACCAAGCCTTTTTCACCGGGAGTTCTGGTGGCCAAAGTTAAGGCCAACCTCAGAAGAAAAAATCAGACTGTTGCAGCCTCAGAAGATACCATAAGCTTTGGTGACTATACCCTCCTTCTAAACAGTTGCGTCCTCAAAAAAGGAGATCACAAGATTCCTCTTTCAACAAAAGAATATGATGTTCTGGAATATCTCATAAAAAACGCCGGAACAGTTCTTTCACCGGAAAAAATCTTTAACGATGTATGGAAGGTTCAATTCGGAGACATTACAGCGGTTGCCGTTTACATTCAGCGCTTAAGGAAAAAACTGGAGGCAGATCCTTCTAATGCCCGGTTTATAAAAACTGAGTTCGGAAAAGGCTATATTTTTAATAAAGAATATGTAAAATAATAGTATGAAGTTAAATAAACAGCTTTCCCTGCTGGCAGTTTTTATTACGGCAATTCCCCTTGCCTGCCTCATTTTTATCTGCGCAAGCCTCTATCTTCGATCCCAGAAGAATTACCTTTTAACAGGTTATGAACAGGTCAGGAACCTTGATTCAACCAATATGACCAGGCAGGATTACAATCTCTTTGTTAGAAATGTAAGGCTGCTTCCAAAAGATGTTGAAACCGCCCTCATAGATAACCTTACAGGCCTTGTCATTACCTCTTCAATCAAAGAAATTGAAACAAATTCCTTTATGAGTCAGCTTGAACTCTGGATAATCATGGAAAGCACTTCTGACAAATACTTCTATCAGTTTACTTCCCTCAATACTCTTACCCTTGATTCCATGATGATTACAAGAGTTCCAAGAAAACAGAGCGCTCCCAGCAGAAACCAGCTCTATCTGCCCCTGCTTTATTCAATTCTTACTATAATTGTAATTATCTGTATTATAATCATCATTCTCCTTTCCAGAACCATTAATAACAGCATTAAAAAGATTGAAGTGACCACCGGCGAACTGGCAGAAGGCAATCTGGGGAACAAGATTCCATTTGAAACAAAAAAACCTAATGAACTTACCAGCATACTTGAAAAGCTTGAAAAAATGCGTCTTTCTCTTGCCGAAGCCCAGAATCAGAAAACAAAATTCATCATGGGAATAAGCCATGACCTCAGGACCCCGGTTTCGGTTATAAAAGGCTACACAGAAGCAATTTCTGATGGAATTATCAGCGACAAAGAAGAAGTAAAAAACGCAATGGAGCTTATAAATACCAAAACCAGACAGCTGGAAACAATGATTGACACCCTCATAAATTTTACCAAGCTCAATTACAGCGAAATAAGACAGGCAATGACGACCCAGTCTATTACCGATTTTATAAGCGAAATTACCCTTGAAGAACAGACCATAGGCAATGTATTTAAAAGAGTAATAATCAGAGACATCAATTTTGAAAAAAATGTCCTTGTTCCCTTTGACAAGCAGCTGGTCACCAGGGTTTTTGAAAATCTTTTTAACAATGCCCTTCGTTACACAAATGATAATGACACAATCAGTCTTATTGCCTTTATAGACAGCGGCTCAAAGAATATTGTTTATCAGATTAAAGATACGGGTATTGGAATAGATAAGGAAGACCTTAAAAATATTTTTGACATGTTTTACAGGGCAAGCAATTCAAGACAGGAAGAAGGCATGGGAATTGGACTTAGCGTCGTAAAAAACATCATAGAAACCCATGGCTGGAAAATTGACGTAGAATCTCAAAAGGATATAGGAACCTGCTTTACAATTTCAATTCCATATTAAAAGCAAAAAGCAAAAAGCGGAGCTAAAAAAGCTCTATAATCTGTTCAAGAAAAGCATTTAAAAACAAGAGGCCTTCTTTGGTCATCCTTATATTTTCAGATTTTTCATCAATTTTGGCTTCCATGAGCTTTTTTTTCTGCCATTCTCCTATAATTTTTCTTACTTCCGGAGCTACAGGCTGGCCGAATCTTTCTTCATAAGCTTGAACATTTATGCCTTCTGCAGTCCTGAGCCCCATCATAAAATATTCAAAGCTGCATATTTTTTCCGTAAGCTTTTCTGTCTCAAGGATTCTTTCCGGAATCTGCTTATTGTTTTTATAATCCCCGGTCCAGAATTTTATGTAATCACAGATATTATTTGTAGAACCTGTCCTTAAAGCTTTTCCTCCCGGCAGATGCAAAGTTCCGGCTGCTCCGGCACCAAAGCCCAGATAATCCTGACTTTTCCAGTAAACCATATTATGTCTGCAGCCCTTTCCCGGCAGACAGAAATTAGAAACTTCATACTGCTCATAGCCTTTTTCCAAAAGAAAATCCCTGCCGCAAATCCATAGTTCATCTGTAAAATCAGAATTGTAATCCACAAGTCCGGAATTTATTTTTTGATAAAGAGGAGTATCTTCTTCCAGACAAAGTGAATAAAAGGAAATATGAGGAATTTTTAGAAGACAAAGTCTGTTTAGTCCATTTAAAAGAGATTCCCTGCTTTCTCCCGGAAGACCACAGATAAGGTCAGCAGAGATTATTCCCTTCCACTTTTCTTTCAAAAGCATAATTGAGGCCAAAACCTGGTCAGAATCAGACCTTCTATGTACATTTTTTAAGACACTTTGAGAAAAAGACTGAAGACCACAGGAAATTCTGTTCACTCCAGCCTCCTCCAAAGCCCTGATAAGCTCATCATTAAGGTCATCGGGGTTTATTTCAAAAGTAAATTCGTAATCTGCATTATTGGGAAAAGCAAATATTGCCTTGGAAATTTTTTCTATCTGGCCGGGCAAAAGAAGACTTGGAGTACCACCGCCTATATAAATCGTATCAATAACAAAATCAAAATCCAGCTCAGCAAGTCGAAAATTCAATTCATTGCAAAGAGCCTGAACATAAGAATCAGAAACCAAAGGAGAAGAGTCTGTTTTGACGCTAAAAAAATCGCAGTAATCACACAAAGAAAGGCAGAAGGGAATATGAAAATAAAGGGAAAGATTTTTTTTCATTCCAGGCCTTTACAAAGCTTAATAAAACTTAATGCTGTTAAGAGGAAAATATTTGACGATAATTTTCCCCTTAATATTTTTCTTGGAAACAGGACCCCAGAGTCTTGAATCTGAAACTGCAATGCGGTAATCCCCCAGCACAAAATACTCATCAGGACCTAAAGTAAGGGGCTCAAAAGTTCCCTTTACTCCGACAGAGCCGTTCCATTCTGCAGGAGGGCTCATAAAAGTAAGGTTATAGGGCTTTTTTGTAAGTTCAAATTCTGTAAGAAAATGTTTTTCTCCCTTTGGTTTTACATAAAGAACATAATCGACCATGTAAATTTCGTCACCCGGAAGAGCAGCAATTCTTCTGACCTGGCTGTTTGTATCGGGATATTCTTTTTTTGCATAAGAATCGTATTGCTGGGCTGTAAAGAAACTGCTTATATTATGCCAGACCTTTTCAAAAAAGTTTTTATTATCATTAAGCTTATAATTAAGAACTACGACATCTCCCCTTTCAAGATTTTTACACAAGGGAGTTACAAAAGAAACGGAAGCTTCCGGAAAATCAGGAATCATTGAATTTGAATTTTGTCTTACGGGAAAAATAAGGAAGGCAAAAATCAAGTTTATGAGCATATAAATAATCAGGAAATATATAATAAAAAAAAGAATTTTTCTTTTATGCTGCTTTTTCAGTTCATAAGAATATTCATAAAGCTGTCTGTTCATATAAATAAAATATCATAAAACGAAGTAACTTACAATGAACTTGCAAGCATTTTAAGTATGTTTTATAATTAAAACCAAATGGCAGATGGAAGAAAAGTTATTTCTGAAAACAGAAAAGCTCGATTTGATTACTTTATAGAAGACTCCTATGAATGTGGAATTGCCCTTGAAGGAACGGAAGTAAAATCCGTAAAGAATGGGGCAATCTCCTATCCTGACGGTTTTGCAGAAATAAGCAACGGCGAAGTCTTTCTTAAAAACTTTCACATTTCCGAATACTCCTATTCTTCAATATTTAATCATAATCCAGACAGGCCGAAAAAGCTTTTACTGCACAAAGAAGAAATAAAAAAAATTACAAGAAAAATTGAACAAAAAGGTTACACTTTAATACCTTTAGATGTTTATTTAAAAGACGGAAGGGTTAAAGTTTCTCTGGGAGTCTGCAAGGGTAAAAAGCAGTTTGATAAAAGAGAAACCATTAAAAACCGTGATATCAACCGTGATATACAAAGAGAGTTTTCTAACCGCTTAAAAGGTTAATTCAGGTATAAAGAGAGGAAGGATTGAAGCAAAAGAAAACTGCCTTTACAAACAGTTTCAGTTTCTCTAAAAAGCCCATAGTTCTTTTTCTTATGGCAATTCTTTTTTACGCTCCCCTCATGGCTCAAAAATATTCAATTGATTATTATGGAATTATGGCCGACGGTCTTGATGACAACACCTCTAAAATGACCAGCGACCTTTATTATACCCAGCTGAGCGAAATAAATTCCTATACGGTTTCTGATAAAAGAGAAAGCAACAGGCTCTTGAAAATCCCCGACTCTTCAACTTTTAACGCCAACCATTTTTCTTTTTACGCAGTAATTTCAAAGGCGGCAGATTCAGATAAATGGATCAGAACAATAAGCCTTTATGACGGAATTAAGAAAACGACCAGTTCCGAATCCAAAGAGTACGATTCTTATTACAAAATTCTTGTAGAAAGCAAGTCGGCCCTGGAACAGACAATAAGCCAGCTGCTTTCCAAGGCTTCTAAAGTTACGGCTGCAGCTGCAGGAGAAGCTTTTTCCTCAAAAACCCTGCAGTCAACAGAATTTTTATCAGGAACCTGGGGCGGCGAGGACTCAATTGACAAAATTGTAATTATGAGAGGCGGAAGAGGCTTTGTAATTTTTAAAAACGGCGCTTCCATGAATATTACCGTAGAAATAAAAGCCGCTTCTTCAGGCCAGAATATTGTAATTACCCAGAGCGGCAAGTCAAATGCCTCTTTCCTTACAGAGCTGCCAAGAGATATTGCCCTTAAAGAAGCCGTAAATGCCCAGCCTATTAAATGGGTTTTTATGGTTTCTGATGATGATACTCTTATTGGAACAAAAAATACTCTTATTCTTTCAGACGGAAATGCGGAAAACGGAAGTCTGGCTGTTACCTGGAAAAGAAAATCCTGATTATCAGTCTACAGGAACAGTATAAACCGGAAGCCCTGCAAGAGGAATTTCGTCTTTTTTAGAAAAAGCAATCCTTCCCTTTCTAATGTCATCTATAAGTAAAAGGATTAAAAGTGCAAAAGCGGCAACTATTCCGCAAATTTTACAGAGTTTTTCTGAAACATAGTCCGGCTCAGTATGTCTAACCAGGCTGCCTGTATCATAAAGTGCATTCTGATAAGGTTTAAGGCCCGTAATTTTTACAAGCTGTTCATCATCTGTAACATAATCCATTTTTCTTGCATAAGCCGCAATAACTGCCTTATCATTTTTAAGCGCATTAAGCTCCAGCTGAAGCTCTGTGTTTATATTTTGAATTTCAGCCTTCTGTTTGCTTACAATTCTTTTTTGTTCTTCCATCTGAGAATAACATTTAAGACTATTCTGGCCAAAACATAGAGACATTACTACATAAACCAATGTGCCGGTAAATAAAACTGACAAATACTTTGCACGATTCATAATTATATAAATTATCGGATGATTATTTTAGTTTTCTGAATTAAAAAGTTATGTTATAATAAAAAAAGTGGGAGGCCTTGTCTTCAACAACAATAATTTATTCTATTTACTAAAAATAAAAGTTTCATTTTTTCTATTTTTATTATATAATTATACCGATAATAAAGTAATACTTTATCATTGAGAGGAATTAAATGAGCGATTCTACAGACAACACAAACGAACTCGACAGTTACGGAGTTTGGGTAAAAAACACAAATCAGGAAGAACAGACAGATGACGCATTGAATTTTGCCGATTCTCTTGACCTGCCTGATTTTGAAGAAAGCAACGATATAGAAGAAACAGATTTTGCAGATATGTTTGAGGATGATACAGCTGCAGCTGCAACAGAAGCTGATGCTGCCCCTGCAGAAGAGACTGCTTCGGATTTTGATTCTTTTGACCTTGATTCCATGGATATTGATTCTGAAGCTGACACAAGCGGGCTGGATGCTTCTTCTGACGACACTACCCTCACAGATGATGAGCTTATGAATATTACCAATGGAGAAGGAATTGAATTTGCCCAGGAAGAAGTAACTGCTTCCGATGATAAGCCTCTTGATGATATCTCATTTGATTCCCTTGAAGAAAACTCAGTTTCTGATGCAGACCTTTCTGCCTTTGAAAGCGATATTTCTGATGCTCCGGTAGAAGAAAATACTCTTGATGATTTTAGTTTTGATGAAATAACAGACGAAGGCTCTGAAACTGTAGATACAGAGCCTGCTGCAGATATTCCTGTTGAAGAAAGTATTGAAGATTCTTCTTCTGAAGAAGCAGCTGCCCCTGCAGAAGAAGCTGCTTTTGAAAGCGAAGAAATTTCTGCAGATGAATTTGGCCTTGATGATTCAGCCGATTCAGACAGTGAACAGGAAATTTCTCTTGATGACTTTATGGAAGGAGGTTTTTCTGATGAATCAGTTGCCTCCGGAAACAATGGTTTTGCCGCAGATGCTAAGCCTGCAGGAGACTCAGAAGAAGTTTCTCTTGATGACTTTGTTGACATGAGCGAATTTGGTGTCACCGAAGAAGCACCTAAAAAAGAAGAAGCAATTTCTGATGAAAAGCCTCTTGATATGGATATAAGCTTTGATTCTTCTGCAGACACTATCGAAACAGAAGAAAATTTTGAAAATGATTCTCCTTTGTCAGATGATTATGAAGAAACTGAAACTCCTGCTGTCAGTGAAACAGAAGAAGTTGTTTCCACAGGTTCAAATGACATTGATGCAGAAGAAGTTGACCTTTCTGATTTTGGTATTGATGCAAACGCAGAAGAAACTCCGGTTACCCAGGATGTTGAAAGTGCAAAGAGCAAAGATGCTGTCGTAGACTACAACCTTTCTGTAGAAAATGACAACACAAGTGCCGCTCCTGTAGTAAATGAAATCAAATCTACTTCAAATGCCGCTCCTATAGAAGATATAGAAGAAGTTGTACCTGTTTCAGAAGCAGATTCAGGACTCTTACAGCAGATTGTTGCAGATCTTTCAAGCCTTAAAGCCGAAATTAACAGCCTTAAATCAAATCTTGAAGAAATGAAGGCTTCTCCTAATGCTATTGCTGCTTCCCCTGCTTCTGATTCAGCTCCTGCAATCGAGGAAGAAATTGCTGTAGAAGATGAAGCAATAATCGATGATTCTGAAAATACAGATACAGGCTTTTTCTCCGGAGATGACGGAGATGATACAATTGCCCTTTCTACCGATGAGCTTTCAAATATCCTGAATACTGCAGACTTTAACAGCGAAGAAGAAACTGTTGAAGCAGAAGCTAAGGAAGAAGAGCCTCTGGAAGATGATTTTGTATCAGAGGAAAATGTAAAGGACGAAATTGCCGCAGAAAACTTTGAGCTTCCTGCAGAAAAAGCTGACGATCTTTCCTTTGACTTTACAGATGAAAACCTTGATGAACCAAATATTGATGAAATAGAAATTGATGAAGATTCTCTTGAAGATGATTTGCCTGATGAAATAAGCATTTCAAAAGAAGACAACATTCTTGTTGAATCTTCTTCTTCTGATTTTATGGATTCAGTCCAGGATACGACAGAAGAACATCAGGCTGAACAGATGATTTCTGAAGCAGAAGTTCAGGAAGAAAGTGAAAGCCCGGCAGAAGAAATTGCTGAACCGGTTGCCCAGCCGGAAACAGACTTTACAGCCCAGGAAGAAAGCAGTGCTGATGATACAGCCTTCTCTACTGTTGACAATCTTTTTGATGATTCAAATGCCTTTATTTCTGAGCCGGCAGGAACAGAAGAAGCTGTAACTGAAGAACCTGTATTCGAAGAAAGTGTAAGTGAAGAAGCACCTGCAGAAGAAGCTGTTTTCGAAGAAAGTGTTACAGAAGAAGAACCTGTATTCGAAGAAAGTGCTGTTGAGGAAGAAGCTCCTGCAGAAGAGCCTGTCTTTGAAGAATCGGTTGCAGAAGAAGAGCCTGCAGCAGAAGAAGAAATCTTTGAAGAAGAAAAAGAAGAAGCTTCTTTTGAAGATGCCTTTGAAGAATCAGCTCCTGAAGATAATTTTGAAGTTGTAGAGGAAGAAGCTCCTGTAAACGAAGATGAAACCTTTGTTTCAGAAGAAGAAGTAAATGCAGACATGCCGATTGATACACCTGTAGATGATGCTGCAATTCCTCCTGTATTTGAAAATGACTTTGTTTCTCATGAAGATGACAACAACAATCTTACAGACAGCAACATAGATTATCTAACAACAGAAGAAAAAGAAAGCGATACCGAAGAAGATGCAAATGCAGAGCTTAAAAAAGACATTAAGTCTGTATTGCTTTATATGGATCAGCTTCTTGAAAATCTCCCTGAAGAAAAGATTGTTGAATTTGCAAAATCAGATGAGTTTACAACCTATAAAAAACTTTTCTCTGAATTAGGACTTTCTTAATGGGATTATTACAAAAATTATCCGCTAATGGCCCTGCCCTTCAAGAAAAAAAGCTTGAAGCACAGGTCATTAAGGATACAGATATTTATCAAAAAAAATCCAAGACTGTCGGATTACTTAGAAAATCCATGAATCTTTCTACAGACGGCAGATTGGATTTTTTTGATTTTATAAAAAACAATTCGATTCTCTTTGCCCAGGTTTTAACAAAAATAAATAATATTTATATTTCTGAATTTTCTGCCGGCCTTGATGGCCAGACAATCTGTAATTCAATTTCAACTGCAGATTTCTGGCATGGAATTATCCCTCTGAAAGGAAAAGCCTATACTTTTAATCAAAAGGATAATTCTTTAAACTCCTTTTATCAATTTTTCTCCAATTCATTAAAAGATAAGATTGATTCAATAACTGTAGTAAGATGCCGGGATGATAAAATAATTCTTTTTTGCAATTGCAAAAAACTTTCAGAAGAGATTAATGATGTTTCTTGTAAGCTTGCCTCCAGAGAAATTAACTGCAAGGGCAATAAATATCAGCTGGATTTTACTCAGGCGATTACTTCTTTTATACTATCGAAAAAGCTGTCTGAATATGAAGACGCTTTATTTACTGCCCTTTCCAATGCCCTTTTTTACAGATTATCCAGGTCTTTTGAGGATGCAGCTCTTGTAAGCCGAATAAGCCCTGCTTTATTTACTTTGGCCTGTATAGAAAAAGAAGACATTCCTTTTGAACTGCTTTTAAGTCATTTAAAGCTGGACTGCTCATATATTCTGGATTCTAACTCCCAAAGCTTAATTTTAAAAGAAGCTTAAAAGGCGGAATAAAGTGGATATACAGAGGTGGGAAACAAAAGACGGATGCGAAACTCTTGAAGTCAATAAAATTCTTTTCCATTCTAAATATGCCGCAATAAAAGAAGCTCAGAGATTTTGTGAATCCTGTCAGACAAGCTTTAATCCTTCCTTAATTATTCTTATTGAACCGGCTTTTGCCTATACAGCAAAATTCTTAAAGGAAAAATTTCCTCAGGCACAGATTGCAGCAGTAAGACTCTTAGATTATGATTTTTCCAATTGTCCCGACCTTGATTTTGACATTAAATATAATAAAGATTTTAAAAATACTCTTATCAATAACTTTGGAGAAGAAAAGCTTTTAAGCTCTGCCATTTTTATCTGGACTCCTTCTAAAACTCTTTTTCCTCAGGAAATAAATGAGATTCTTGCTGATTATAAAACTGCCCTTTTGGAAGCCAAAACTCTATTGGTTACCAGACAGTTCTTTGAAAAAAAATGGCTTTTAAACAGCTGCAATTTCATTACTTTTGCAAAAAATTTAATCTGTCTCAAGGAAAGCTTAGATCTGCCTCTTATAATCTGTGCCTCAGGACCAAGTTTAATTCCCTGCATCAAATTGCTTAAGGAAAATCAGAACAAAGTCTTTATACTGGCCCTTTCTTCTGCCCTCTGCCCTCTTTTGGATAATGAAATTATACCCGATCTTGTTCTTTCAACAGACGGCGGCTTTTGGGCAGGTCAGCATCTTAAAACCCTTGCATTCCATAAAGAGCTCCCTCTGGCCTGCTCCTGCGAATCCTTTATTCCAAAAAAAATTCTTTCCTCAAATCCCATACTGGCCCTTGAATACAATGATTCCAGCTCCTTCATTTCTTCATCAATTTTACAGAAAGCCGGTATCCTGACTTTTCCGGCCCTGAGAAATCCTACGGTAAGCGGAACTGCTCTTTATTTTGCAAGTCAAATTACAAGGGGAAAGTTATATTTTTGTGGACTTGATTTAGGCTTCCAGAAGGGTTTTCAACACACAGAGCCTAATGAACTGGAAAAAAATGCCGGTATAAATGATTTTAGAATTAAGAATAAAAGTACAAGATTATGCGCTTCTTCTTTTAATGGAGAATCCTTAAAAATTTATAAAGACTGGTTTACCGGGATAAATGATATAAGTCTTACGCAAAGAACTTTCAGGATTATTGATAAGAAATATCGCCAGAATTCCCTGGGACAAATTAAAGACATAGAAAGCCCGGAATTTTCAAAGCTCCTCAAAAGCTTAAAGCCTGTGGACAAAAAGGATTTCTTTACAGAAGAAAAAAAATCTAAGAAGGCAGGAAAGGAAAAATCTATAAAAGAAACTTTTGATTTTATCCTTTCAGAAATTGAATGTCAAAAATGGCAGAAACAGATTTTCCCGGCAGATTTTATTACAAAACAAATAAGTGGAAATGAAAATTCCGCCGCAGTTGAAAAGCGCTTAAAGGAAAAGCTTGAAGCATTAAAAAATAAAATAAGGAAATTAAAGGATGCCGCAGAATAAAAGCATTTATTCAAATATAGTAGAATCAAAAACCGGTCTTTTAATTCCTCTTTTAGAAAATGGCAGAAGTGTAGATTCAAGATACGACCCGGAAAAAGAAAGCCTTAGACTTTGCCAGACAATAAAGGCCACTACAGGTTTTGTAATAGTAATTGGAATTGCTTCCGGCATTTTATTAAAAACAATTTTAGAAAAAAACAAGTCCTTTATTATTGCAATAGAAAAAAGCCGGGATGATATAAATTTTCTGACACAGCTTCCTTTAATAGAAGAGCTTAAAAAAAACAAAAGAATTATTTTTTCTACAATTGACGAACTGGAAAATAATATTTTAAAGAATTATATTCCCGCTTTTTACGGAAACCTGCAGGTAATTGAGCAAAGAGGATGGATGGATTACAATCAGAATTCTGCAGGAAATATAAAGCAGATAATAAACAAGGCTCTTGCAAACATCTCTGCTGATTTTTCCGTTCAGTCTCATTTTGGAAAAATATGGCAGCATAACATTCTGTCCAATCTTACTTTTTTTGAAAGAGAAAAAAAGGCCGGCCTTGAATCCGATGATTCTCCTTTCCTTCCTTTTGATACTGATAAAAAAGCAATTGTGCTGGGGGCAGGTCCCGGTCTTGAATCTAAAATTCAATATATAATTCAAAACCGTAATAACCTTTATTTAATTGCTACAGATACGGCCTATTCAATTTTAATTCAGAATAAAATTATTGCTGATGCTGTACTTTCTCTGGACGGACAAAATATTTCTTCTTCTCATTTTATAAATAGCAGAAAAAGTGATATTTCCAATACGATTTTTCTATTTGATTTATCTGCTAATCCTGCAGCCGTAAGAAGAATAAATAAAGACGGCGGAAGAATTTTCTTTTTTAAGTCCGGTCATCCATTAAGTAATTATCTGGATTATAAACTTGAGTTAAAGCTTCCTTCCTTTTATTCGGGCTCCGGTACAGTTACAATTACTGCCCTTGATTTTGCCCTTAAAGCCGGATTTAAAGATATCCTGATATTTGGGGCAGATTTTTCTTATCTTAATGGCAAGGCTTATGCAAAAGGAACTTATCTGGATAGAATTTATAATACTTCTTCCAGTAAATTAAAGACTCTTGAAAAATCTTTTGACAGCCTTTTATTCAGGACAGAACTTATAAAAATAAATGAAAAAAAATGGACAAGCCAGGTTCTTTCTTCATACCGCACTTCTCTTGAAGCTTACCTTAAGGAAAAAAACATCAGCTTTGAAAATTCTGATAATTCTTATATTCTTTACCAGGCTAATCTAAATAATACCGCCAATACTTTTTTAAAATCTCTGGAAGAGCAGAAAAAGCTCTGCATTAAAAATATTGTTACAAAGGCAGCAAGCTTTTTTCTTTCTGAAGAAAGGGATGTTCAAAAGCTTCCTGAACTTTTTAATGAACTTACAGAAAAACATATTTGTCTTTTACCCTTAATATCCTGGTTAAGATTATACGATAATAAAAAAGAAGCCGAATTTAATTATTATTATAATAAGGCACTTTTATATTTTAAAAAATATAAGCGGGAGGAATAAATGAAAAAAACATTTATAATAATCTATTCTGTAGTTGCAAGTCTTGTTTTAATTTTTGCTTTGAGTTTTTTAGGAGTAAAGCTTTATCAGGAAAATCAGCATGGAGATTTAAGGACTCAGGTTCGTTTTGAAAAATCTGCAACTGCTGTTTCTACTTCCCTGGCAAAAAATAATATTTCTTCTCAAGAGCTTATAAGACAGATTGAAAATGCAATTGGAGATACTAAAGATTATGCATATATAAAAATTGTATCCCAGGGAAAAACAGTTTATGTCTTTCCTTCTGATTATGATGATTCTCAGGAAAATAGTTCTTCTTTAATTATAAATTATAAAAAAACCCTGGCAAATAATTCTTATATAAAGGCAGGTTTATATTCCCTCCGCCCTGCTTCAATATCTTATTATACAAAAATTACATTCTTCATTATTTTAATAGTTACTCTCGTTACAATAATTTTAATCATTCTTAATAACCGGAAAGAAAAGAAACATTATCTTATCGTAAAATCCGGACCGCTTTATTCTTCCGACAGCAGAAAAAATAAAAAGGAAAAAAGAGAAAGTATAAAAGACTCTTCTTATGAAGATGAAGAAGATGATGATGATGAAGAGGAATTTCAAGATGAGGAAAATTCTGTAAAAGAAAATATCATTGAAGAGGCCGACAAGGAAGCCGGGGAAATAATTGAAAAAAAAGAAGAGCCTCTGATTGAAAAAGAAAAAACTGAAGCTAAAGAAGAGGCTCCTGTAGAAAATGAAAAAACAGAAGCCGTTGAATTACCTTCTCACGAAATTGAACCGGTAGAAATTAAAAGTGATGAACAGAATAAGGGCCTTTTTTCTCCATTAACAGGCCTGGGCTGGGAATCATATTTAATGACCCGAATGGACAATGAACTTAAAAGAGCTACGGCCAGTGAACTTGATCTTGCTCTTTTTATAATTAATATTCCGGATCTTGATAGAGACAATCCTCTGATTAAAAAGGTTTGCGAATATCTTACACTGGAATTTCAATTTAAGGATCTTCTTTTTGAATATAAGGAAGATTGCATCTGTGCATTAAAAATTAGCCTGAATATTGATGATGCCCTTGCTCTTGGAGAAAAAATAATCGCAGAAATAAAAGGCCTTTTACCTGAAAAGGATGCAAAAGTTTATGCAGGTATTACAAGCAGAGGCATAAGAATGGTTAGTGCTGAACGATTATTAAAAGAAGCAGATGAAGCTCTTGTTCATGCTAAGGAAGATGCTTCCTGTCCTGTCGTTGGCTTTAGGGCCGATGCCGTTAAATACAGAAAATTCATTGAATCAAAATAATGTAAGGATTTAATATAACCTAAAACTTAATTATTTGATTTTCCTTCTTCCTCTGAGCTCTCAGGACTTTCAAATTTTTTCTTAAAATCTTCTATTTTGCTGGAGGAAGGAAATTCCTCCTTTAGTTTTTCATAGTAGATTTTTGCTTCTTCCATATTTTCCATAGCAATTAAAATGCTGATATAGTTTTCCAGATAGTCGGCTTGCTGTGGATTTTCTTCTATGAGTTCAAGATAAGCTTCTTTGGACTTTGAAATGTTTCCGTTTGCCGCATAAATGTAGGCAAGAGAAGCCTTTAGTGAATTATTGTTTTCATCTCTTTTTAAAAAGTTTTCATAGGCATCCTGAGCCAAAGCCCATTTATTTTGATAAACATAGCATTTTGCCAGTTTATAGAAGGCGGTCCAATATATATCCTTATTTGACATTGCAGCCTTGTAATAATTTTCTGCTTTATCGTATTTCTGCAGTTCAAAATATGTATCTGCAATATTCATATATTCAATATAGATATTTTTTTGTACCGCTTCATTTTGTCCCGGAATAGGCAGGGCAATTTTGTTTGAGGAACAGGAAGTTATCAGGCAGGAGATTAAGAGGACAATAAAGCCCTCAAGCTTTCCCCTAGCCCAGAACAATCTTTTCAATCTCATAAAGCTGTGACTTATAAAGGCCTGAAATATTGTGACCATAGTCTGCAATAAGCTGGATCATGTTACGAGGTGCATCTTTTGTATCGCAGCCATTCAAGCGGTCTCCTGCGTCTCCAAGGCCCGGCATAATGTAGGCTTTTTCGTTCATAACAGGATCCATCCAGAGAGTATAGCAGGTACAGTTTTCCAATGCGCGGGTTACACGGATACTTCCTTTAAGGGTAGAAATTGTATTAAAGAAAGCAATGGATTTTGGTTTTACTCCCTGACTCTGAAGATATTTTACAACTGTAACAAGGGAGCCGCCGGTTGCATTCATAGGGTCTGCAAAAATCAGGTCCTTGCCGTCAAGGTCTTCAAGATTAAAGAAGGACTTGTTCAAATCCATTATATATTCCATGTCGGCTTCGTTTTTGGTGTCGTTGCGGCTGATTTTAAAAAGAGCAAAAGGAGTTTTATAGCCGTGGCTTGAATATTCCTGAATCTCTTTTGACATAATCATACTTGGAAGAAGAGCAC
>JAEEGL016232415.1_pt1 | contig 15743 bp, 14 predicted proteins | sample 9134231 | NCBI WGS metagenome assembly JAEEGL01 (sample SAMN16246548, study PRJNA631951) | gut metagenome | biome: gut microbiome; feature: rumen; material: fiber-attached | host: Bos | place: Iran: Karaj | collected 2018-10
AGCGTCCATCATGATGTTACCCGGTTTGATGTCCATGTGCCATATCTGACTGGCGTGGATGCAGCGAAGCGCGTCGGTCATCTGAATCAGGAAGTCGCGGCACTGCTGTTCGCTGAACGGATGCCCCTGTGCCTTCATCAGTTGGATCAGCGAATTGCCTTCAATATAGTCCATCACATAATAGACCGTGTTATTCTCCTCGAACAGGTCGTGCACACGCACGATATGGTCGTTGTGGAGTTTGAAGATCCGCTGCGCCTCCTTCTTGAATTTCGCCTTTGCCGACTCGAACGTGGATTTCATCATGGGGTTACTCACTTGCACGGTATATGCGTTGTCGTCACGGTGGTTCACGCCGCTCATAAAGAACTCCTTGATGGCACATTTCGCATCAAAAGTCGTGCTGACCGCCTCGTAGGTGTTGCCGAAACCGCCCGAGGCGAGATGGCGGACAATGCGGTACCTGCCGTTGTTGAGCATCGTGCCACCGGCAAGCGTGTCCTTCTTTGATGTACTGTCCTGGTTCATTGGCTATTTTTTATGGAGTTAATTTACTGCGAAAATGGGAGTATACCAGCCGCATTGAACCCATCCACTTGGGGGTGCGGTCATCTTGACCGCATCAGCGTGTGCGAAGCACTGCAAAACATATCTTCTGTAAATCACAGGATAAGGGTGGGATCACATTCAAATTCTGCTACTGACAAAACTGATGCAGGTGGAAGCACAGAAAGGTTCGGCTGGGGGCATGGTTGTCCCGACCGTGCCAGCCGTCGAGGGCAAAATGCCCGAAGACGGATGAAAAAAACATCCGTAGGGCTACTTAAAACTATAAACAACAGTCTGACCGTGCTGCGCCGGTCTAATTGTGCGGTCGGGATGACCACAAACCCAGCCGAGGACAGACGGGCTGCGGAGGAGATGGATAACATCGTTCATGCGGTCAGGATGACCGCGCCCCTATGTGTATCGGTGCAAAAAGGATTGCAGACACACAACGCTTTTTTGCATCTCTTTTTTGCAACAGGAAGCTAAAGGGCAAGGCGCAGACCGAAGCCGCTGCAGCGGAGGTCATCCTTGTCGCCGTCGCGGTACACCACACGGCAGCTCCTGGCATCGAAGCCCCAGCCTCCGCCCCGGGCAAGATGGTAGGGACCCGAAGAAGGACCTTTAGGGTTGGAAGCAGGACTTTGCGCATAATAGTTCTCGTCAAACCAGTCATTACACCACTCCACCACGTTGCCCGACATGTCGTAGATGCCTAGCTCGTTCGGCTGCCTAGTCTTCACTTCGTGGGTGGTATCGCCTGAATTTTCGGCATACCATGCCACAGCACCCAACGAATTGCTGCCGCTGTACTTATACCCACGGCTCTTGTTGCCCCCACGGGCTGCATACTCCCACTCTGCCTCTGTAGGCAGGCGGAACTTGCGGCCGGTCAAACGGTTGAGCTTGCGGATAAATGTCTGGCAGTCGTCCCATGAGACATTCTCCACCGGGCGGTTACTGCCTTTAAGCTCAGAGGGATTTTTGCCCATCACCGCCTTCCATAAAGTCTGAGTAACCTCCGTCTGCCCGATGTAATAGTCGCTGAGCGTCACGCGGTGGGTGGGCAGCTCATCACTATATGTATCGCTTCCCTGCTCCTCCGTCGCTCCCATGGTGAAGGTGCCGCCCTTTACCTTAATCATCTTAAAACTCACTCCGTTGACTGTCACCGTGATGTCACCGGACCGTTTCTGTGATGATTTCGGTGACACTTTCTTCCTGACAGTCCGCTGACGTGATACAACAGCTGATTTACGTACAGCAGTTCTCCTGACACCACGTTGACCATAGACTGAAACAACAGCTATAAAAAGGATCAGAAATAAAAAAAACTTTTTCATAAATTGTTTGATTTTATAGGTTTTGTTCATTTACTCAAATCAGCTACAAAGTTAATAAGAAATTTCAGCAGCCATCCGCCCAATCTGTTAAATATTGTTAATTTGGTGATATTTTATATATTTCTGTTTTACTGAAAAGAACGGGAAAAATAAAAACGAAAAAACTTGGAGAAAATCCGAAAACGTCGGAAACGGACGAAAATTCAACGTAACTTTGCAGCGGAATCACAATTAAGTGAATAGTGAATAGTGAAAAGTGAAACCTTGGAGCAGCGAGTGCAAAACCGAACTTGTTCGAGATTTGCCGAGTCGTGACAAGGTTCTACGAAGTGAAACCTTAGAGCAGCGAGCGCAAAACCGAACTTGTTCGAGCTTTGCCGAGTCGTGACAAGGTTCTACGAAGTGAAACCTTGGAGCAGCGAGCGCAAAACCGAACTTGTTCGAGATTTGCCGAGTCGTGACAAGGTTCTACGAAGTGAATAGTGGACGGTTTATCCCAGACAGCAGCAAAATAAATCAAGTTATCTTTTATACCTCACTAAAACCATGAAAACACAAGTAAGCACATTGATCAGGGACGTGATGATTGCCCTGAACGAAGTAGACCCGAACGAAGCGGGTTTTGTCGGCGACAAGGACAACGCCGACCTCGAGACAAGAATCAGAAGCGAGATTGAGCCGGCAGTGGATGCCGTGCATCAGAAAGCGGCGATGAAAGACCTGGCGCTCGATGCCGCAATCGATATCCTTTACGACGGCGAAGGCAGCGAGCCTTGGTTCCGCTATAAAAACTCCACCGGCATGCTGACCATCCTGCTGAAATCCCACTCCGAGGGGTATGAAGGCATGGCGCTCGGAATCGACATCCTGCGGATGGTGTGCGCGAGAGCTAAACCCTGGCCGTTCGACGTGGACAACGTGGTGTTTCCCGACGACCCGCTCTATGAAATCGTTATCGACAAATACGTGGGCGCACAGAGCGACTTCCCCGCCGTGACCCAACGGAAGAAACAAATCGCGACAGACGGACGTCGGGTGATTATGGACACATTGGAACTGCGCTGCCTGGACCAGCAGAGCGACTGGGCACACGTGACGGTCATCCCACGCGCCAAAATCGAAGAAGGCATGGTGGACATCGACACAAAACAGTACGACAAGGTGGTGACGGCAATTGCGGAGAAGGTGAAAGAAAACGAATAAGTTTTTTTAGTGAATAGAGAATAGTGTATTTACTCTTTTGCAGACGTATAATAATGAGGAAAAATTATTAATTATAAATTATAAATTATAAATTTAAAAGGATGATTACCACACTATTAAGTACAGCAGGGAAGGTGGCGGGCAGCGTGTTCGGCGGCTATCAGGCAAGCAAGGCGATGCGGCGTGTAAGAGCGATGCTGAAAGAGCAGCAACGGGATAACCAGAATTGGTATGACCGCCGTATGAACCAGGACTTCGGACAGACCGCGGAGGCACAGGACGCGATGCGCCGCACACGCGAATATGCGGAGGAACTGAACCGACGTGCAGACGGAGCCAGAGCCGTGAACGGCGGAACCGAGGAAAGCGGAATCACGGCGAAAACACAAGCAACCAAGATGGTGGGCGATACCGCGGCTGCCATCGCAGCGAGCGGCACACAGGCCAAAGACGCCATCGAACAACAATACCTCGTCAACCGCCAGGCACTCAAAACCAGCGAGGCAGAACTTGAAAAAGAAAAAGCCAGAGAAATCGCAAAAGCATTGTCTAGTTTTTAATTATTCTAGAACAACTAGGACAACTAGGACAGCTAGAACAACTAGAACAGCTAGAACAACTAGGACAACTAGAACAACTAGGACAACTAGAACAACTAGAACAACTAGAAAATCCCGAAAACAACAAAAAACCTTAAACCTAACCCTATGAGTTTTATTGACGAAAAAAAACAGCAGTTCTACGACGTGCTGACCGAACGGATGGCGAGGGCAGAGGAGCAGGCAGAGAAAGAACGGGCCGACGAACGGCGTAACAGCCAGATACGGCAACTGGGCAACGTGCTGACCGGACTGTCGAACCTCTACTGGACCACGCAAGGAGCACCGAGCCAGAACCTCAAACCGGCAGCTTCGCCGACAACGCCCGCAGGCACTGACGCCACCCGGTTGAACGACCGCCTGCTACGCGCACACGAATCCATCACGAAACTGCGGATGGCAGACGCCCGCACACAGTCGGACATCGACTACAAAGAAAGCCTGAAAGCAGACAGCCAGCGCCGCACCGATGCCGACATCGCCTACAAGCAGAACCGTCAGGAGAACGAAAGCCGCAAGACTGACGCCGACATCGAGAAACGACGGGCTGAAGCTGAAAACCTCAACGCAAAAGGACGGCTCGCCACCTCGCAGTCGGAGCTGAAAGACGTGGAAACCGGCATCCGCCGGCAGGAGGCCGCCAACCTGCCCGTCAAGCAGCAGCAGGAGGCGGAAGTGCGCAAAGCCCGTGCGCGGCAAGCTTGGGCTGCCGCCCTCCGACAACGCAACCAAAAACCGAAAAAGAAAACACTCAAGAGAAGACGTTAGTTTTTTTAGAAGGACTAGATTGACTAGGATAACTAGAATGACTAGGACGACTAGAATGACTAGAATGACTAGAAGAACTAGGACGACCAGAACTTCCAGAAACCACCTTAAACCCTAACCCCTTAAACCTTAAACCAATCATGGAACAAACCCAGAGGCAGAGATTTCTGCAACGGTTCGCGGGACGGTTCGACGACCTGAATCCCGACGACGAAGAAAACTACTATGAACGAGCCAACAAGCTGATGGACGACTATGAAGCGTATGAGTCAGCGACTAAGAATCTGCTCGACGCCATCGACGGCAACGAGCTGTTTATGCAGATGATCACCCAGGCATGCACCCAGGAGACGTTCGACCCCGTGGTGTGGATGATTGAGCAGGAGGGCATCGACCTGCAGGAAGTGATGAGCAACCCCGACTATGCGGCAGTGTTGGCAAAAGCGCACAGCCGCCACATCGAAGAGGAGGCCCGGGCACGCGAGATAGACGACGAGATGCGGCGCAACCTCCCACTGTCGCTTGATGCCATCAGCAAGCGGGCGGCAGAGCTGGGCATCGACGAAACGAAGAAAAACGACATCGTGGCACGGCTCTGGCAACTGGGCGAGGAGATGGTGAAAGGCGTGCTGCCCGTCGAGATCTTCGACCTGATGGTGAAAGGCGGGAGCTACGACGCAGAAGTGGAGGCTGCCTACCAGCGCGGACGCGACGAAGGACTGAACATCCGCATCGACGAGCATCTGCGTCAGGTGAGAAACACCCCCGTGAGCATCCAGCCCACACAGACACCCATCCAGCCCTCCAAACCCAAGCCACGCGACAAGAATCCTTTTGTCGACAGCGACTGGAGCTGACGCTATTTTTCCCTAGAAAAGCCTAGGATTGCCTAGAAAAAACTAGGAAAAACTAGTTAGCCTAAAAAAACTAGTTAGCCTAGAAAAACTAGTTAGCCTAGGAAAAACCATTCACCCCCAAAAACTTAATCCCTTAAAACCATGAACACAGAAAACATCGACATGAGCAGTCACGGCTCAGACCAGAACGTGAACGAAGGCACCGTATTGGACGGTGCGGTATTGGCACAGACAGGCCATGGTATTGAACAGCAGAACACAGCATCGACCGGCAGCGCGGTGGAGGCAGCGGGGATGGACGACTCGCAGGTGGAGGACACCATCACCCACTATGAGGCATGGCGCTACACGCTCCACACCGACTACCTCCGCCTGGCAAAGAAGGTGAAGGTGCGCACAAAGAAGCCGAAACACCCCGTGCTGGGCGAGGCGCAGCTGGAATGCTACACAAAGAGCGCGCTGGTGAACAGCACCGACAAGGCAGAGACCGTGGATCTGCCGCTCTACAAGAACGACATGAGCATCTTCCCCGCCAAGAGCACCATCCGCGTGTTCGGACTGCCGGGCTACGACACGAACGGCGTGGCAGACGGCAGCCAACTGATGCTCTACGTGGTGAAGAACGACAGGGGAACGCGCGTGACCGTGGAGGCGGTCAACGGCCCGCTGAACAACGGGAAGACCTACGTGCCCGACATCCCTGCCGGCACGAAACTGCGCTGCATGGCATCGGCTTTGTCGGAGTCCGACCTGAAAGTGGCGTCGAGCAACTTCATCCCCACTTGGAAGCAGGCGTTCCTCCAGAAGAAAGCCTGTGCCATCACCTACACCGACTTCTATCAGAAGATGAAGAAACTGGCTGAGTTCGGCGGCCAAATGGTGACAGACATGACCCTGGCTGATTTTCGAACGAAGACCACCAGCACCCTGCTTTTCGGTGCGCCGCGCGAGACCACCGTATGGAACGACGACCTGGGCGTGTATGAGAACTGCTACTACCAGGAAGGGCTGCTCACGCAGGTGCCCAACCGCTATCAGCTGAGCGGCATCCCCACCGTGGCGGACATCATCGCCATCAGCCGTATGGCGTTCACCCGCTATGCGAAAGTGAACACAGTGCAGGCATACTGCGGCACCCTGTTTATGGAGTGGCTGTCGAACATGGACTTCAGCGAGCACCCGGAGATCAAGTTCCTGAGCGTGCGCGACGACCTCGACGTGAAAGTGGGCAAGTTCGAGACTAACTTCGGCACCATCGAGTTTAAGATCGACGCCAGCCTCGACGAGAACGACATGTCGGGCTGCTGCCTCATCATCCCGATGAAGGAAGCCATCCGCTACATCTATGAGGAGAAGACCGTGGCACACGACCACAAGAACGACACGAACGCCCGGGACGCCAAGAGCCGCTACTACATCGTGGACGACTGCCTGATGCTCACCGGACTCACGTCCATCCTCGTAGGCAACGACATGTCGGCATTCGGTCCGGGAGCCGGCAATGACATCCTCAACATCATCAGCGTGAAAGACCTCTCGACGGTCAGCACCCCCGACCCTTCTGCCGTGTATTACCTCACCGATGAATGCATCGTGGGCGACAGCCTGTTCGCCATCGGGCCGTATGTCTACAGCAACGGCACCTGGAGCAGCTGGAGCGGAAACATCGATGCGTGATTTATATTTACGATTTAAGAATTTACGATTTATTTGATTATTTTTTCATTTCAGATATTTTTTATAATTCTGCCAGGGTTCTCCTTCCTTTATTTGGGAAGGGGAAGCCTGGTAAAAAAAGACAAACCATGGAAAAGAAACGTTATGAAGCCGTCGGGCTGAACGCCGCCCGTTTCGTGTTTAAGTACAAAGGCGTGAAAGTGACTGCCCGCTTTGAAGGCGGCAACAAAACCCTCGGCCGTAATGCGGTGCTCGAGACCTCCAACCCAGTGGTGCAGGCAGCCATCGAAAACGACAGACGGTTCGGACAGATTATCATTCGCAGTTATTAGTTTTTTTGAATAGTTTTTTATAGTTACTATAGATACTATAGGCACTATAGAAACTATAGAAAGAGGGCTCCCATCCGAAGGATTAACTCCATTTTCAGAAAGAAAATTAACTCCCATCCCAAGGATTAACTCCCATTTGAAAAATTAACTCCCTTTTAAATAACCATGTATATCCATTATTCCCCTAATCAGATTGCTATCCGGTGGACCATCTACAGAGGCTTTTCAAAACTGCCGGAAGACTTCACAAGAGCCAAGGTGGTGTGTATGCTCACAAGCAGCGACAACAGGTTTCCTGTCAATGTGGATGTGGCAAAGGAAGCCTGCGGTCAGCATCTTCTCGTCACCGTCCCCGCAGGACTCCCCGAAGGCGTCTACGCCATCGAAGCCATCTGGACAAAGAACGAATTCCGCTCCGTCGCCCGCTCACGCCACGACGCAGTCCTGGCAGTCACCACCAACCCCGAAGAGTCCACCGACCACGGAGCAGCCACCACAGCCACCATCCTCAACATCCGCTCCTCAGCAGCCACCTTCGGCTACGACGGACTCTCAGCCTATGAGCTCGCACTGCTCAAAGGTATGGTGACCACAGACGAAAACACATGGGTGCAGAATCAGATAGACACCGCCATCGGAACCATATCAGAGGAAGTCACCGACGCCATCACCTGCACCATCTCTCAGTCAGCCGAGCAGATAACCGCCCAGGCGGAAGCCGACATCACGGAAGCAAAAGACACGGCAGTGGCGGAAGCCACCGAGCTCATCGAAGGACCCGTGCAGCAACTCATCGGAGACCTCACGGGAGGCTATCTCCACCAGAAAGCCAACCACCTCTATCTCGGAATCGAAGGAGGCATCAAATACGACACCGGATTACCAGACAACGTGCAGGCCGTCCACCGCACCGACAAAATCAAGCTCTCGCCCGGAGACATCATCGTGGCACGCGGATACGTGACCGGCGTCTACTCAGCCATCACCGTCTACGACAGCGAAGGAGCCATCATAGAGAAGGTGCAGGGAGCATCGCCGTCCGGCGCTACAGCACTGCAGGCCACACACATCTACATAGCCACAAGCGAGGCAGACACCGCCGTCATATCAATAGCCACCGGAAAGTCGCCAGGATATGTCTACGGACACCTCGTCGACATCGACTTCTACCACCCCGCACTGCCGCTCGACCACATCGACAGTGAGCTGCGCGACCGAGGCGAAGCCGTCATCGACACAGACCTGCTCACATGGAACACCGGAAACTACACATGCACCGGAGAGACACCGGGATACAAGTTCAACACCCCGTCATTGCAGGTGTGCGCGCCCATACAAGTCAAAGCCGTGCCCACAATACGCATATCAGGGATGATTAGCTCAAAAGCAATCGGAGTCAACTTCTTCGACAAGCAGCTGCAGTCGCTCGGATACGACGTACAGGACAACTGCACGTTCTACAACACACGCGAGCCGCGACTCGTCTCGCTCCCTGAGCAGACAGAGTATATCGTCTTCTCACGCTACATCGACCAACAGACAAGGGGAAAGGCGCAGCTCAGCCTCATCACCCAGGACAAGACCGACAAGCTCGCGCCCAAGTCGTCATGCCAGCTCTTCAGCCCCTTCTCGCAGACCGTCGAGTCGTTCAACGCAGCCAACCCCCAGACACCGCTCACGCGCCTGCCACTCTTCGGGAAAGAAGCCGACCCCTACACCACACAGGGACACCGCCGCTGCCCCGCGCTGTGCGTCACGAACGCAGGCACATTCCTCGCGCTCACATGCATGGCAGACTCCGACAAGGACAACGCGGAATACAGCATCCTGCTCGCCCGAAAGACACAGCAGAACGACAGTTGGACATACAGCGTGCCGCTCCCCTTCGACGACACCAACAAAATCAAATACATGAATGAAGCCTTCTGCATCGACCGCACAGGAGCACACGGCACGGAAGGCAGAATCTACCTCTTCGCCATCAAGCTCACAATCAACGAAGACGCGTTGAGCACATCCCGCAACGACGGATTCTGCGCCTACGCCTCAACCGACGACATCGACACCGTCTACATCTACTCCGACGACGACGGGCAGACATGGAGCCAGCAGCACTCCACAAAGACCCTCTGGGACACCGACACCTACCGCTCAGCATGGCCCGGCCCCGCATCAGGCACACAGCTCGCCGACGGCACACTCGTCATGCCCGCTGAGTTCATTGCCGGATTCCAGAACTCCGACGCATTCGCAACCAAGAAAACCAACATCACCATGCACTCAGGCATACTCTACAAGAAGCCCGGGGAAGACTGGCAGTTCCTGCCCAACATGCACGAGCTCCACAACAACGAGGACTTCGTCATCGAGGGAGCCACACCGAACACCATACTGCTCAATTGCCGCAACGAGTCGGACCGCCACAAGCGCAAGCTCTACATCGTCGACACCACCGAAGGCACATTCACCCAGATAGACCATGACTTCGACCCGTGGGTCAACTGCCAGCAGACAGGACAGAAATGCACCATCGGCGGCAAGACCGTCTACCTGCTCTCAGCCAACGACCAGTACAAGGACGTGCCGGCCATACACAACATCAATAACAAGGACCGCGCTCGCATGACCGTCTGGACATCAAAAGACGGCATACACTGGATGCGCGCCCTGCTAGCCGACCCCGCCACCGGATGGGGCTACTCAGCCATAGCGTCCTACGCAGGCGTCACGGGCATCGTCTATGAGAAGACCACACCCCGCACCAGCCGCGAGACCGACTACAACCACATCGCCTTCATCGACCTCACCCCCGCCAACCAGCTCCTGCTCGACAACATCGAGATAGCAGACACACCGCTTGAGCAGCGCCTTGCGCTCCTGCGCGAGACAGTTTTTATTTAGTTCTTAAATATGAGCTATAGAAACTATAGAAACTATAGGTACTATAGGAACTATAAAAAAAAACCTCCAACCACAAAACCTCAAAAAAAAACCATGAAAAAACAAAACAAAGAATCCCTTCAGGTGTGGACAGCTGTGGTGATGCTTGCCGTAGGCACGCTGCTTGTGATAGCCGGCTTCATTGTCCCTCCCACCGGCGAGGTACACGACTCAGTGCTCTGGTTTTTCGGAGAATGTCTGATTTATGCAGGCAGCATCTTCGGCATCAGCATCTATGTGAGCGGCAAAATCCACAACATCCGCCGCGAACTCAATTTGCCAGAAGAGGATAACGACAACCGAAAGGAGGAAAAGGAACAGTAGGAGACTCTTTTTTCCGGATTTTTAGCATCCTTGCTCTAAAGAACACAGATTTCTTTATCTCGATTGGCTTATATTTCGGAAATTTTATCTAAATTTGCAAAATCACACAATTATAAAACAAAAAAACTATGATGAAACGATTCTGTTTTTTGCTGATATTGTCAGCATTATTTGTAAACAGCCATGCCCAGCAGTACGACGGAAACATCCTGAAAGGAAAGAAATGGGCAGTGTGTGGCGACAGTTTCTCCTCCGGCGACTTCAAAGGTCTGAACGAGGATGAATATAAAATCAAGGAGGGCAAATATGCCGGCAAGAAGGCGGTGTATGGCTACCTGATCGGCAACCGCAACGACATGGAGATTCAGGACCTGACACGTGGCGGCAGAACAATGGCGACCCCGAAAGAGGGTAATTTCCACAACGCCTTCAGCGACAGTCTGTACATGACGATTGACCCCGACGTGGACTACATCACCCTTTACTTCGGCATCAACGACTCCCACCATGCAGGAGTCGGCAAAGACGGGGAAGTGACCAACGGCTATATCCCGGTCGGCACCATCGACGACGAGACGAAAGACACGTTCTACGGCGCATGGAACGTGGTGATGAAATACCTGATTGAGCACTATCCGTTCGCTCATATCGGCATCATCGTGTCGAACGGCTGTGGCATCCCGGTATATCCAGAGGCAGAGATCGCAATCGCAAAGAAATACGGTGTGCCTTACATCAACCTGAACGGCGACGAGCGCACACCGGCGATGATACGCGCGGTGAACCCGGACATCGACCCTGAAATCGTGAAAATCCGCGACAAGGCGATGCGGGTGACAGAGAAAAACCGCCACCCCAACGTGAAAGCCCATGCCTACGAAGCCGATTTCATCGAAAGCTGGCTCAGAGGACTTTAGTCTTTAAAAGCCCCTAAGGAATTTAAGGACCCTAAGGAATTTAAGGACCCTAAGGAATTTAAGGACTTTAAGGACTCTAAGGACATTAAGGACCCTAATGACCCTAAAGCCCTTAAAAGCAAAAAAAGGCAGGATGGAATTTTCCACCCTGTCTTTTTGTTTTGAAATTGATGAGATGTAGGATAGTGTCTAAAGAAAGTGCTGCTTGTTTAGCGCCTTCCACCACGGCGTCCGGCAGTAGGAGTAGAGCCTGAGCTAGAGCTGGAACTTGGAGTCGGACGGCTGAAGGTCGGACGGCTCGAAGAGCTAGAAGAGCTGGATGTAGGACGGCTAACTGTAGGACGGCTCGGCGTGCTGGAAGAGCTGGGGGTCGGACGCGACACGCGGCTGTTGTTGTCGTTGGAAGTCGGACGGCTGATCCTGGTTGAGCGGTCTGGCCGGGACACGCGGTTGTTGTCGTTATTGTTTGATGTCGGACGGGACACGTTGTTGTCCGGACGGTTGTTGTTATTATTGTTCGGACGACCCACGTTGTTATCCGGACGGTTGTTGTTATTATTGTTCGGACGGTTCACGTTATTATCCGGACGGTTGTTGTTATTGTTGTTCGGACGGTTCACGTTATTATCCGGACGGTTGTTGTTATTGTTGTTCGGACGGTTCACGTCGGGCCTTCCGTTATTGTTGTTGCCATTGCGGTTGATGTCAGGACGGCCCACTGTTCTGTCGCGGTTGTCGGGACGGGTCACGTTGTTATTGTTAGGGTTGATGGGACGGCCCTGACTGTTCGGACGGGTCACGTTAGGGTCAGGGCGACCGTTGTTGTTCGGACGGCTCACGTCGGGACGGCCGTTGTTGTTAGGATGGTTCACATCAGGCCTTCCAGCGTTGCCATGGTTGTTCGGGACAGGCTGTCCTCCACGGCCCTGGCGGCTCGGTGTCGGGGTGTTGCCATGTCTTCCCACACGTACGTTAGGCTGTCCGGGCACCGGGCGGCTCGACGGACGCATGTTGTCGTGATGGGTCGGCAGTGCATATACCCTTGTGCGGTAGTAAGAAGGGTTGGAGATGTATCCGCCCCTGTAGGTGCGGTAGATAACCGGACGTGGCCTATAGTAGAGGGAAGTGTCGATATAGTAGGTGTAAACCGGCAGTGACCATGATCTTCCCACAAGGGAGATAGGATCGTAGAAATAGTCGATGCAGGTATATACCTCATACTGGTATTCGTCGAGCACATAATACATGTTCATGTCTCTCTCCGGCCAGTACATGTCGATATCAATCTGGCTGTAGATTGACCTGAAGTAGTCGTAGTTGATTTGATAAACTGCCTCAAACTGCTCATCAGTGAGGTCAAGTTCGTAAGCCATCTTGTCGGACAGATATAGTGAGTACCTCCTCGACTTTGACTTCGACAAAGCTGATGCCGACAGGGTCACTGCCATCATCAAAAGGATGAGATAAAACTTTTTCATAATGCTAATCTTTTTTTATTGGTTAATTATTTTTTTTCACTCACTCACCGACAGACGAGCTGTCTTTTCTTTTTCTGATGCAAAGGTCAGCAAAAAAATCAGGAACCACTAATGGATTTCCCTAAATTCAAAGGGTAAAATTACTACTTTTTGGGGAGAAATCCCACAAAAACGGAAAGAAAATCCTCGATTTAGGTATTTTTTGCATTAAAAATGCTTATAAATGAATATTTTTATGTAAGTTTGCCGTCAAATTCATTTTTAACCATCAAAACTTTGACTTATGCGAAAAGCTGTGTTTTCATTTATCCTGACCGCCGTGATTATGCTGGGTGCCGTGTCGTGCTCCACAAAGCAGAGCGCACTCAGCCGGCTGGAACGTTTCTCCTATGAGCTGCGCGACAACGGGGAGTATTATTCGTTTAAAGACTGGGAGAAGGCAGCCGACGAATTCACAAACATCCGCAAGCAGATCGGCAAGCACGACTACAACTCACAGGAGCGTCAGTATATCGGCGAGCTGGAGGGCAAGTGCGCCGGATACGTGTATAAAGGCGTAAAAGGCAAAATCACGGGCTACGGCAACGAGCTGAACGGCATTTTCCAGGGGCTGTTCGACATCATCAACCATTAAGCCCCCCTATGCGTTTTCTTCTTATATTGCTGTTGCTGACGTCCGCGTGGATGCCGGCGGCATATAGTCAGGTTGACCTCAACAGGCTCAAAGGGGCTGACCGTCCGAAAATCGGGCTGGTGCTGGGTGGAGGCGGTGCGAAAGGTGCCGCTGAAATTGGTGTGCTCAAAGCCTTGGAGGAGGAAGGACTGGAGTTCGACTACATCGCCGGCACAAGCATCGGCAGCATCATCGGAGGTCTTTACAGCTGCGGATTCCGTGCCGCCGAACTGGAGAAGATGTTTCTCTCCCAGAAGTGGCTCACCCTGATGACCGACCGCGATGAGGAATACAGCAAGGCCATCTCGAACGACGACGGCGTGATTCATGCCTTCGGCTTTCCCATCTACACCTCGGTCAAGAGCAAGAAGAAGCGCAAGAAAGAGGGCAAGGAATCGCCCATCAGCGGTTTCGGCTTGAACCACGGCGACAAGATTGTGGCGTTGTTCGACAGTCTGACCGCCCGCAAGGACTCCATCAGTTTCGACAGCCTGCCCATCCCGTTCCGTTGTGTAGCCACCAACATCCTCAATCAGGACGAGGTGGTGCTGGATGCCGGCGTGCTGTCGATGTGCATGCGTGCGAGCATGGCCATTCCTGGTGTGTTCAAGCCAGTGAAGCTGAACGGCAGGCTACTTGTGGACGGAGGCATGCAGAACAACCTCCCTGTGGATGTGGCAAGGGAGATGGGGGCAGAGTATGTCATCGCCATCGACCTGACACAAAACAAACACGAGACGCGCTCGTTCTCACTAAAAGAGTCGTGGGGCATCGGCGGCATCCTCGACTGGCTGGTGTCGCGTCCCGACTGGAAGAAATACAATGAGAACGTGGCAGACGCCAACCTCTATATCAATCCCCCACTCGACTACGACGCCCTGGATTTTCAGACAGAGAAAATTCGCAAGATGATCGACATCGGCTATCAGACTGCCAAGCAAATGTTAGCGAAGTGATGGTTTTGGTTTTAGTTTTCAGTCGCTTTGTTTAATCTTGCCATCGTTCGGCTCAGATTCGTTTTCGGATATTTCAACAAAACAATTTGAGTATCGGTGACGGGATTTTTTGTTACGTGAGGCACAACAGTGCTTCACCACTTCAAATCCAAACACAAACAAAACAGAAACGGCAAACAATTCTGAAAAAAACAACACCCTTTTCTGCATATTTTTTCATAAAAAATCCAACAAGGAAAGAAAAGAGTGTGCTTTGGTTAAAATAGTGTTATTAATGCATTTTATTTTGCAAATGTTGCTTGCAAATATCAAAAAAAATCACGAAATTTGTAAATTAATTGGAGAAGGCAAGAAGGCAAGAAGACGAGAAGGCGAGAAGACGAGACGTTTGTCTTGCAGACGATGCTAATCCCACAATATTAATCCCACCCAATTATAAACACCCAACTACCAACTATAAACTTTAAACTTTAAACTATAAACTTTAAACTATAAACTCCAAACTTTAAACTATAAACTTTAAACTATAAACTCATTTATTTACTAACTAATTTTTTTAGCCTATGAAAAAGCTATTCACATTTTTCTGTATGATGCTTTTGGCTGTCGGTTCCTTTGCCCAGGAAGAAGAGGACATCACGTCGCGCTTCGCCAACGGCTACACATGGAACGGCGAGGAGAAAATCACCGCCAACGACGACGGCAGCATCACTTTTGAGGCAAAATCATGGGGCGGCATGGCCACTTGGCTTGGCGGTGTCGACCTGTCGGACTATGAGAAGATAGTCTTTGAATTTGCCGAGGCCACCACGGTTAACACCCAAATCAAGGTGGACGACTTGAGTGCATGGGGCAATGTGGGCATCACTTCGCTCGAGTGCTCTTTTAAGGATGAGAACGTGAGCAGCGTCAATCAGATTGCTCTACAAGCATCTGATGAGACCACGCTCCTGATCAGCCGTGTCTATTTCGTGAAAGCGGAAAAGACAGAAGAGCCGGAAGATCCGACGCAGGACAAAACCAAGGACCTGCTCCCCCGCTTCACCGGCACATGGAATGAGGCAGAGAGCATCACCGACAACGCTGACGGCAGCAAAGAGTACACGTCGGCCGCCTGGGGCGGCATGGCA
>JAEEGL010670912.1_pt1 | contig 15742 bp, 14 predicted proteins | sample 9134231 | NCBI WGS metagenome assembly JAEEGL01 (sample SAMN16246548, study PRJNA631951) | gut metagenome | biome: gut microbiome; feature: rumen; material: fiber-attached | host: Bos | place: Iran: Karaj | collected 2018-10
ATATACATCAATACTATAACTCAAAGCCTGAAAGGTGTAGAAACTAATACCCACAGGAAGAATTACCTTTAACAATAACGAATCATACTTTAGATTAAACAAATCTCCAAACGAAGATACAAAAAAATTATAATATTTGAAGATACATAAAATAAGAAGGTTGACGACAATATTGGCTGCCAACCAACATTTTGGGCTTTTCGATTTTTCAATCAGTATACCACTACCCCAACTACACAGAGAAGTGAAAGCTATCAGTATTAAAAAACGCCAATCCCACCAGCCATAAAAAATATAACTTGCTATAACAATTAGTACATTCTGTATTTTATACTGTTTAGAAAACAGCCAATACAGGATAAACACAATTGGCAAAAACAGTGCGTATTCTATAGAATTAAATAGCATAGACGATTAATTAAGACAACTAATAAAGACACATTTGGTAGTTGACATTATAGGTATATTCTAAAAATTCATTTTTTATTCAAACTGGCTGGACGGAGAGCCTACTTTAACCGCCTCGCCAGTTATTTGCTTTGACGACCACGATTATAACGCTAATGTCCTTCTTTTATTGTTCAAGTATATGCCATTTATTTTGTGAATTATGAAATGTATAATATGAACAGAAAAAAATGACCGACAACAACTTCTGAAGATATGGATTAACGTAAAGAACTACTACCATGGTATACGCTCGTTGGACACTCTATAAATCCATATTACCGACATCAACGAGGGTTGGGACGGCATTTGCCATAGCATCAAAACCCAATTATCACCTTCATCCAGTTCTGATACTACACCAGAACCGTGACTAGCAGCGGCATAGCCTTGCTCTCCAAATAGGCGAAAAAAAACGCCGCTAGGAACCGAAATCCCTAGCGGCGTCTCAGAAATCATCGTCTTCTTGTTGGTAGTTACCCAACCACTATTTCCAGTACACGATCCACATCCTCTGCTGTTAACTCGTGGTGTATCGGCAAACAAATAACTTCGTTGGCTATACGTGTCGCATTAGGCAGATTTTCTGTGGCCGCACTAGGCAACCCCCTATAGGTACTGAACGAACTAATCAGTGGGTAGAAATAGCGGCGGCCGACAATACCGTGTTCGCGTAACCGAAAAAACAGCTCGTCGCGCGTTATGCCATATTCATCGGCATTTACAAAGATGGGGAAATAACTATAGTTGTGCTTCACGCCCGGCATGTCTTCGAAGAAGCGGATTCCCTTCACCGTGCGCAACGTCTCACGATAGCGGGTTGCCACTTTGTGACGTGCCTCGATGGCGGCATCCACCAACTGCAGATTCAGCAGGCCGTAAATGGCACGCACCTCGTCCATCTTGCTGTTGATACCGGGGGCTATCACCTCCGTCTCGCTCTCAAAACCGAAATTCTTCAAATAGTCGATGCGCTGCTTCATTGTGGCATCATGCACAACCATGGCACCACCCTCCACAGTATTATACACCTTCGTAGCATGAAAACTCAGTGTAGAAATGTCGCCATACTCTAGTATTGACTTTCCATTCACCTCAACACCAAAACAATGTGCCGCATCATATATCACTTTCAGCCCATACTTGTCAGCAATCTGCTGTATCCGCACTATATCGCACGGCTTTCCATAGCAATGCACCGGCATAATGGCCGTAGTCCGAGGGGTAATTGCTGCCTCTATTCTATCGGGATCCATCCCGCAGTTACTTGGGTCGATATCCACAAAAACCGGCTTCAGACCGTTCCACCAGATACTATGCGTGGTAGCAACAAAACTATACGGTGTCGTTATCACCTCGCCACTGACCCGCAGAGCTTGTAATGCTGTCAACAACGGAAGCGTTCCATTGGTGAAAAGACTGATATAAGGCACCTTGAGATATTTGCGAAGAGCCTCCTCCAACTGTTGATGAAACCGTCCGTTATTGGTAATCCAACGGCTTTCCCACAACTCCTTGAGCATGTGTGAGAACTCGTCCAAATCGGGCATCAACGGGGATGTAACGTTCATTTTGAACCAAAAATAAGAAGTTACTTTCTTCTACGCTTCTTGTCGGTGGTAGGCTGGATGCCCTCATCGTCATCATCATTCTGACTCGTAGTCTCCCCATATCCGTAACCATAACCGTAACCATAACCGTAACCATAACCGTAACCATAACCGTAACCGTAGCCATAACCGTAGTTGCGGCCATACAACGGCTGCTTGTCATACTTCACATCGTTCAGAATGGTGTACATATTGGGGAAGGCACCGTCCTTATAGAGTCTCTCAATGTCCAGCAACATGCGCTTATCAAATTTGCGGGCACGAATCAAGAATACCGTGTGATCAGCCACATGCTTCACTATGTCAGTATCTACTACCATGCCAGCAGGCGTGCTGTCGAGGATGATGTACTCATAACGTCCGCGTAGGTAGTTCATTAACTTGTCGAACAATGGTGAACCCAGCAACTCAGCGGGGTTGGGCGGCAGCGGACCCGAGAAGATGGCATCAACACCTTGGGCCACCACATCATGCTGAATAAGACTGTCGATATCTGTCATCTTCTCAGTAAGGTAGTTAACAATACCCGGCTTCTTGCGCGAATAGAACTTACGGGTGAGTGAACCCTTGCGCAAATCCAAGTCCATCAGCAGTACCTTTTTGCTAGCCAATCCAAAACTGGCGGCAAGGTTGCTAGTGGTAAATGTCTTGCCCGATCCTGGAACAAGTGACGAGAACAGCAACACCTTAGCCTGACCCTGCTGTCCGCTGAGAAAGTCAATCTTGGCACGCAGATGCCTGAACGACTCGGCAATGCCGTCGTGCTCTTTCTCCGTTATTACAATATTGCGGTCGTCATCGTCCGGCAATGCCGGTATCTCCGACAAGAATGGGACTGACGTGGCGGATTCGATATCGGCATAGCTCTTCACTTGCGTATCGAACAGCTTACGCAACAGATAGAACGCCACAGGCACCAACAAACCTATTAACGCACCCACAAAGGTCATGTGTGACGTGTTGGGAGACACGGGTGTATTGTTCACCGGTGCAGGGTCTATAATTTTGGCATAGCCCTCTAAGGACGGCTTACTAATCATCAACTCTTCACGGCGGGTGAGCAAAGACACATACAATTCCTCCTTAATCTTCTGGTTACGCTGCAATTCTTCAAGATGCACTTGTTTAAGAGGTACGGAACGAACCCTTGCGGAAGCTTCATTGGCGATGGCGCGCTCATTGACGATGCGCTGTTCCAACGACGAAATATAGCCCTCGGTCATACTAATTAGATCCTCTTTCTGCTGGTTCTGGTTCTCAATGGCGCGTGCAGCGACAGGGTTATTCACCGTCCCCATTTCCTTATAGCGAGCCACTTGTTGGGCATGACTGTTATACTTTGTCAGATACGATGCTACCACTCCATTCGAGATAGCACCCATCGGTATCACCTCCGTGCCATCGCTCGCCTTGATGTCCGACAGCAGGTCACGCGCCATGCCCAACTCGTTCTGTAGGCGCACTGCCGCGTTGTCCGACTGCAGACTAGCGCTTACATATCCACCTCCGAAGGCACTCGATGCCATCACATCCGAACTGCTGCGATAGGCTGCAATGGCTGACTCCTGTGCCCCAAGGTCGTTACTGATGACACTGATACGCTCGTTGATATAGTTATATGTGTCGTTGATGATGCGCTTCTTATCGTTTACCGCACCTTCATTATAGACGCGAATCACAGCATTGATAAAGTCGGCACATCGTTGGGGCGAATAGTCCTTCATATAGAGGTTAAGGATAGTGTTTCGCTCATCGTTGCGTTTCACCACCAACTTCGAGCGGTAGTAGTCCGTCACTGCCGCCACGTCGCTATGTTCGACATGAATTTCCTGACCCACCGTCTTATCAACAAACGCCCACGTCTTATGCGCCACCATCCTACCCATCGGTGTCATCACTGGCTTATCGAGCGGTATCAGCAAAGAGTGGTGACCTGGGCGGCGCAACAACGCATGTTCTTTGTCCACAACCTTCATTACCAGATAGTCGGGCAGCATAAACCCACTGGAATCAAATTCCAGTTCCACTGGTGAAATGGCATAAAGGTTCTTCGTTCGCTTCAAAAAACGAGTCTCGGTACTATATACTACATTCAGTTTCAATTCTTCCACTGCTTTCTGGATGGTAGACTTAGAAGTGAGTATCATCATCTCATTATTGATGGTACTCGAATAGAACGAACGGAGCCCCAAGGCATTTTTAATAGACAGCTCGCGTGTATCGTTATCACTAATGCCGAGGTCATTGCCGCTACGAATAAGTATCTTCGCTTGACTCTGATACACTCTATCCTGACGACGCGCCAGAAAGTTAGCGACCAGTCCTCCGAGTAACGCGAAAATTAACAGCCAATGGATGTTGCGCAGCAGCAGAAACACCAAGTCTTTAATATGAAACGAGACCGACTGCTTCTCATCCAAGAACGACAGGTCGGAATAGTTCGGCGTTGGGTTCTGATTTGTCTTATTAGATATATTTTCCATATCTTTTGATTGTCTGATTTGTTATTGCTTGATTGATTTGTGATTGGATTAATGGATTACCTATTCACTTTTCATTAACCACTATTCACTAATATCACCTTTTTTTAATTGTTCGGTTTGAGGTAGCCCGCGATAGTGACGAAGAATGTGAGTGTCGACAATCCTATTGACAGCCACGATGCGAAGTTCCTCGCCTCACGGCGTGGGGTTTCCTTAGTATAGTTCTGGGTGATAATAAAGTCATTTTGTTGCAGCATGAAGAATGGGTCTTGGAAGACAGACGAGGATCGGGGGTCAAGGTAACGCATCACCATCTTTCCATCCACTTCACGCATCACGGCAATCTTGTTGCGACTGGTGTAGGCATTCAAGCCACCTGCCAATGCCAAAGCTTCGAGGAATGTGCATCGCTCGTTGCTGATGGTGATAGCCTTACCACCTTCGGCACCGAGGAAGAAAATCTTAAAGTTCGAGAACCGCACAACCACCACAGCATCGGTCAACAGGCTATTGCTAATTAGAAGGCGGCTGATGGTGTCCTGCAATTCCAGCCTTGTCAGCCCTGAAACATGCAAGGTTCCCAATATTGGGAACTGAATGTTGCCGTTCACGTCCACCAGATAAGCTCCTCGGCGGTAGGTTTGGTTCGTTGCTGAGGCAAAAGAACTTAGGTTGAATGGTTTTGCCTGTTCTTCGTCCGACGAAAAAATATAGATGTCCAGCTCGTCGTATGGGCAGACTCGCGCCTGAAAGGCATTTTCAAGCTCAATCTGAGTGCCGTGTCGCATGTCCTGCAAGTAGTTCACTTCTGCAGGGGTAAGGCAGGAGGCGAATAGCAATACCGCCAATAACGAAAAGGGTAGTAACTTGTAAATTCTTTTCATAGTATGTTAGTTAATTGTATTGATTAATAACGATGATGCACTTTTTTTATTGTATTCCTTTTAGTCGAAAGTCGAGAATGTTTTATTTTTTATTTTTTGTTTTTACTAATAATTTCTTGACACTATTTTTAAGCAGCTGTATGACATACTCTTTGACATAGGCAAGCCCAAAAGGATTCCACCGTTGAGGGTGGGTGGTGATAAGCATGGCGTAGCGAGACTGGCGGAGAGTCGAACTGGGGTTGTTGAGCTGTTTTATTATGTCGTCAGTTGTGTGGAACACGAGTCCTTTGTTCTCCCATAGTTCTTGGTATTGGGGGATTTTGTCGCGGACACTGACATTGTATCCATCCCATCGGCGGCCAGTGTCGGTAAGGTATAATGTGTGTGCGAAATCTGTGTCGAAATAGGGCTCATAATCTATCCCTAGAGAACGATAGTCATAGTGCTTCCAGAGGTCTCTGCTGTCATAAGGACTACGAGGTGAACCATGCATACAAATCTTATTAATCGGGACTGTCTGGCGCAGTTTCGCTAAATTGTCGCAAAAGTCGCGATAGGCTTCTTCTATATCCCCCCGGCAAGTCGTGAGCGATTCGTAATGATAGCCTATCTCGTGTCCCAAAGCATAAATTGCCTTAACGATTGCCTTATTGTAACTCTCTGGAACCATTCGAAAATAGTATACGGCCTTAAGTCCTAACTTATTCTCCATCTCTGCCACCACTAATGAGTTGTGCGGACGCAGATCGACATCATGCCTCAGCTGAAACGAAATGCCACTCGCCTTAAGTGCCTTCAATAACTGGCTATACTTCTGAAGAGTAAAATCCATATGAATAAGGAACTCTTGTATATTCTTGTATATGTTAATATGTGAATAATAATCAGTTAACGCTACGGATTGGGAGCTTTCCCGACATATCATCTAACTCTCAATTATCAACTACAAATCAGAGAGATTCAATCAATTTATCAGCTATCCGTTGTGAAGCGTTACCATCACCATACGGATTAGACACTTTGTTGATTTTATTGTAATAGTCTGCATCCTCAATAAGCCGACTTACTTCACTTACAATAAGCTTGTAATCTGTACCAACGAGTTTCACCGTGCCTGCGGCAAGGGCTTCAGGGCGTTCGGTGGTGTTGCGCATTACCAATACTGGTTTGCCCAATCCCGGTGCCTCTTCCTGTATTCCGCCACTGTCTGTGAGCACCAGATAGCTTTTCTCCATCAAATAGACGAAGGTAATATATTGGAGTGGCTCGATGAAGTAAAAGTTTGGATATATCGAAAGGTTTTCACCGAACACCTCGTGAATGGGTTTGCGAACATTTGGGTTGAGATGCATCGGATAGACAAAGTCCACGTTGGGATACAGCCTGGAGAGGTCTTTCATGGCGGTCAGCATGTTGATAAATCCTTCGCCAAAGTTCTCTCTACGATGACCTGTTATCAGCACCAGTCTGTGACCTACAGGGTTGTTATTGGAATCGTTTCTGTTCTTGAGACTTTTGCCATCCTCGCGAGATTTTATTCCGTAACCTGCGTCGGCAAGTATTTTTTGCTGTTCCTCGGCAAGGCGCGTGTCGTTCCTAAGTTTTTCCACCACCATATGAAGGGCATCGATGACAGTGTTTCCTGTAACGACAATCTTACTTTCGTCCACATTCTCTTTTAGAAGATTCTGTCGATTAAGGGCTGTGGGCGCAAAATGGTATGTGGCAATACGTCCCGTTATCTGACGGTTCAACTCTTCGGGCCACGGACTATAGATGTTATATGTGCGAAGTCCTGCCTCGACGTGCCCTACCTGTATTTGTTGGTAGAATGCAGCCAGTGCAGCTGCCATGCTAGTGGTGGTATCGCCGTGCACTAAAACTATGTCGGGTTGCGCCTCTTTCAACACGTCACGCATTCCAAGCAACACCCTCGATGTTACGTCATACAGGTCCTGCCCAGGTTTCATTATGTTCAAATCATAGTCGGGCTCTACTTCGAAAATCCTTAGCACCTGATCGAGCATCTCGCGATGCTGCCCTGTCACGCATACGGTGGTTTCGAAGTGGTCAGGACGTTCTTTAAACTTTCGCACTAACGGACACATCTTAATGGCTTCAGGCCTCGTACCAAAGACTATCATTACCTTTCTCATCGTCTACATATTAGATGTGATATACGTTTTCGAGGGGACAGACATTGTGACAGTCTAAAATGACTTTCCCTTTCAGCCTACTCCAATTCTTCATAATATGGTTATGTTTAACCATTATCACCACCATGTCCACAGAATCCAAGAATTGGTCAAAGTCAAGAATCTGATTAGGAGCAACAACTTTGTTCGTAAAGAATGGGTCGAAGTTCTTCAATGGAGAGGCAAGATGGTGTTCCTGAATGCCAAGCAGCTGAAGTGTCGGGCTCTCGCGTATGTCGTCTACATTTTCTTTGTAAGTAATGCCATACAACCCTACTCTATTACTATCTGTAATGCCCTGCTGGCGCATGATTTCATGTATACGCTCCAACACAAAGGACGGTTGGGTATCGTTTGTTTTCATCGACTCGCTGATTACATTGGCCAGTTGCGGGTAGTCTCCCACGAGGAACCACGGATCGACGCTGATGCAATGGCCGCCCACGCCGGGTCCTGGCTGTAGTATATTAACGCGGGGATGCTTGTTGCAGATACGGATTATCTCGTACACATCCATGTTATCGTGGCGGCATATGCGCGCCAATTCATTGGCAAAAGCGATGTTCACCGCACGAAAGGTATTCTCCACCACCTTGGTCATCTCGGCTGTGCGAATATCGGTGACAACTATCTCACCCTGACAGAACGAGGCGTAGCATTGGCGCACGCGCTCCCCCACCTCACGGCTGTCGGCACCTATCGTCCTGTTGTTGTGAACCAACTCGTACAGCATGTTGCCTGGGATGATGCGTTCGGGAGCATGAACGAGATGCAGGTCTTCGCCTATCTTGAATCCGTTGGACTCAATCACTGGCCGTACGTACTTGTCTATCGTCCCCGGTGAGATGGTCGATTCCACAACCACGACACTTCCCTTTTGGCAAACCTTCATGACTTCTCTTACCGCTGCTACCACATAGCTCGCATCTACCTTCTTCGAAAACTTGTCATACGGGGTAGGCACGGACACTATGTACATATCCGTCTTCTGATATTCGGTAGTGAATTTGATGCCCGCTCGTACTGCTGATGCGTACAATTCGACTAATCCTTCTTCTTTGAACGTGGTGCTGCCTGCATTCAGCATCGCCACCAATTCGTTGCTATAGTCCGTGCCTACCACTTCGAGCCCATGCGATGCCATCATGAGGGCTGTGGGAAGGCCAATATATCCTAGTCCTATTACATTAATCATTGTCTGTATTTTATTATTCGGGCAGGATTGCCTGCCACCACTGCGTATGGCGGTACGTCGCGCGTGACAACACTGCACGCACCCACTACTGCGCCATCGCCGATTGTCCTGACATTGGAGAGTATCGTCACCCGTTCAGCTATCCATACATCACTACCAATAGTAAGGCTCGTCTTGGGACGAGAGCCTTGCATGCCGATTGTCTTCGACTTGTCCATAAAGACATGCCCGCCACCAACGACATGTACGTCCCTTGCTATCATGGTGTTATCGCCCACAACTAGAGATGAGTTCGTTATCCTAAAATTGTCGCCAAGTCCGGAACCATTACCTATCGATATTTCATTCTTGCCGAAATACACTCGCCGCTCGATGTTAATCCATTTCCCTGCATTTACAAACAGCATCTTGCATATCCCGCCCCGCATTCTGCGCGACAGTCCCCCCAATAGTGGAAACCTGCTAGTAGGCAAAAATTGGGCAAAACCATAGTAGAGTATGAACGCTATCTTCTTCATGTTTTTTAATTAAGAGTTGAAAATTACGATAGAGAGTTATCCGAATGTATCAGCCAACTCTCAGCTCTCCATTCTCACCCAATACCGTATCTATGATGTCAAAAACCTCCTTCTGAACTCGAGCACTCCGCTGCGTCGAGCCACAACTGCGTTTTGCTTCTTTCACGTAATGGTATATGTCGTTGGGATTCCTTGATTTGTATTCAAGACCCTTTTTCTGCAATTCGACATCGACCGAAAGGAATGTCTCACTGGGGAAGAAACTGACTGCAGGCACTCCCATCAAGGCCGCTTCTCTTGCAAAGGTGCCAGCCCCAGTCAGCACAGCTTTCGCATTGTAGCATACGTCCAAGCCTGGCAGCGGGCCTTCGGGATACCATACGTTGGTATGTCCTTCAGCATACTGCTTCTCTTCTTCATATCTTGGCAAGAAGAGTATGCTTTGCTCTGCAAAGCGCGTGAAGAGTTCAGGGACTATCGTCTTACTCCCTTTCGGCACATATGAGGCCTTAAGATTTTCGGGTCGCACTACTATGTAGTCCTTAAAGGGTAGGCGGTCGATGAATCGACTGTCGGGTATGAAGTCGGCTATATATATATCTTCCTTAAATCCGTCAAAGGTAAATATTTGAGATTCTCGAATGCGGTATCTCTTTTGAACCTTCTTGTAGTCGAAGTATGTAGGAAAAATAAAGTAATGGCCCAACCTGTACGAGAAATATTTGAAAGAAATGTCATTGTCACTAAACACTATGGACTTCTTTCCCCTCAAAAAGGCAATAGTAGAGGTATAGTTACCCCCTAACGACAAGGCAAAGTCGAACTTAGGTACTTTGAACAGCAGTACAGTCATCCGGCTGAACAAGCCTATTACTTTTTTCATCCTACTCTTCCCTTTATAGGAACCATAAACTGTGGCATCAATACCCCTTTGTTTCAACAGGGGGACAGTTTCGGAGAAGTCGCGGGCTGTGATTATCAGTTCATGATCCTTTTCCAGATGCCTGATAATAGGTGCTAATACTATTACATGAGGAGTATTGGTGATATCTATCCAAATTCTCATAATATTTAGATATGTATTAATTGAATGTCCTAATAACTTTGGCTGGAGACCCAACAGCCACACTGTAAGGTGGTATATCGTGCGTGACGACGCTGCCAGCTCCGATGACTGCGCCTTCGCCAATTGTCACACCTGGCATAAGGATGGCTCCAATACCAATATGGGCACCATCTTTGATAACCACGTGCCCCACCTTGAACGGACAGTCAATGACAAACATTCCAGGTCGATAAAACGAGAGGTCACGCTGATGGCAGAGTATCATCACTCCTTGCGTGACAAATACGCCTTTGCCTATTTCTATCAACTCAGGGTTGTGGTCGTCAAGATAGGCACCACGGGAGATATGGGACCCTTTCCCCACTTTAACCCCACGCAAACGGTGGCAGGCTACTGTGACAAAGTATGGGAATGTGAACATTGTAAGTATGGATAGTAGTCTAATCCACACCCCGCGGATAATCGTCAAAGGCGTTCGTTGTTCGAATTTGGGCATATTTGGGGTTATTTAATTCTATGTATAGCAATTAACAATTGGACAAGTCTAATCATTATATTCATATTCCGACACGCAGTAGTCTTCTTTGCCTGAAGGGAGACAGGGTATATCGTCAACAAACTCAAGGGATATATGCGAACCTACAAAATGATTGCGATAGTTAGTGACTATATAGTCAAACTGTTCGTGTTGTTCCTCTGGATCTTTAAGCTTCAGGAGTATGGTTATATCTCCTTGACAATCCTGACGGATTTGGAATTTGTCTATCTTATTGTATACTTTCTGATATTCTAAATTATGGTAGTTCAATTCGGGGTAGAACATCATGGGGAGTACGGTTGGTGAAATGGGGATGCCAGCTTTGTTATACATCAATTTGCCTGCACGACCCATAACTTCTCCGATGAGTCTGGTGTGTCGGCCGCAGGAGCATGAGGTTTGTTTGATATAAGCCATGTCACCGACGTGGTAGCGTAGGAAGGGGAATACATAGTTGTTTAGGTCGGTAGTGCATACAAATCCTGTGGTACCTACAGGCAGAGGATTACCTTGCTTGTCGGTGATTTCGATTATGCATAGGTCTTCGGCGATGTGGAGGCCTTCGCGTTGGGGACACTCATGCGAGAGTATGCCTCCGTCGCTAGCCCCATATTCGTCATATACGGGTGCCTGAAACACTTGTTCCAGTTTGCGTCGGTATTCGGGCATGAGCACTTCGCCAGTTGTGAGAACCACCTTTATAGGACAGAGGGGCAGTTCTCGGTTTTCGATAAATCGCGCTAATATGTATAGCGACGAACCATAGCCGCGTACCGCCTTGGGCCGCAGGGCCATAAGTGCCTCGTAATTGCGTTGCATTGCTTGGTCCGTGACGTCGGCACTGCTGTATTTGTGGTTGCGCATAATGACTCGGTCATAGAGGCCTTTTAGCGATAGTAGCTGTTTGCGCTTATTGATGGAACTACCTCCGAGGGAGAATATTTTGTCGCCCAAATGTAGGTCATACCATTCCCATGCGCGGAGGGTTGAGGCTTTCCAACTACTCCATTCGGCAGCATCGGTGCAAAATTTGAGCGGTGTGCCAGTGCTACCTCCAGTTGATGACTTGCGAAGGCGTTTGGGGTTGACTGCGGTGCTGAACATGTCGTCGTAATTGTCACGTATTATTTGTTTGGTGAGCACTGGCAGCAGATGTAAGTCTTCGCGGGAACGAATCTGTTCAGGTTTGATACCGTAGGAGTCGAATAAGCGCGTATAGTAAGGCACGGTATTATAGCAGTGTTTTACCAAGTGTTGAAGCTTGCGATTCTGTAGGTCGCGCAGTCCTGCCTCGGAGAGTGTTTCGTTGAGCCTCGTCTCTTCGAGTTTCGCCACCACATTGCTCCCATACACCCAGTCGCCCAAAGGCAGGAAGAGGTATCTGTCTAAATAGTTATAGACTGTCATATATTGCCATTATTTTTTCAGCTGTTTGTTCTGTTGTCAACCCCAACGATTCTATCCTATGCCGTCCCTCAGTTCTTCGATTGAAAGCCAGTGCGTATCGGAGTCCTTCGCACAGTGTCTCTGCATCGCCATTGGGTACGACTTTAGTGCCGTCTATGCCGCCTGTGACCCACGCCACGTCACCCACGTCGGTACTGACCACAGGACAGTTGCACGCCATCGCCTCTTTGACCACGTTGGGTGACCCTTCGCTTACCGATGTGAGTAGTAGCACATCGGCAGCACACATGTAGTCAACCACGTCGGAGTGTGCCTTATCGAAAACGGGTACGAGTAGCACATCGGGGTCACTCAACAGGGCAACAGCCCGTTGAGCAAGGAAGTAGCGTTTTTCGCTCCGCGCAGGATTTGAACACCAGACTACATACCGCTTCCCAGCCTTGAATCCACATCGCCGGCGTGCTGTTTCTTGATCTATCAATGAGAACTGATTGAGGTTAACCCCATTGGGTACGACAGGCAGCAGCATTCCCAGTTGGTCAGCCGTTCGCTGCGACTTTACGATGGTGGCATCCCATACGTGTCGAATGAAGAAGCGAACCCATCGCAATTTGAACGACTGTCTGGGAAAGCTGCCTAGGATAGATACCACTACTTTGGTCTTGGTGCCACAAGCGGCAAACGCAGCCACCAGTCCACATATAGAGTAATGGGCATGGACGATGTCGGGGCGTTCGCGCTTGAGGGTTTTGCGCAGACCAACTATCGATTTGGCGTACGATTTCCACCCACGACCTCGGATGGGAAAAATCACCATGTCTAGTCCTGCGAGTCGCAACGACTCGTATTGCGAACTAACAAAGGCACTCACCGTACCCACCGCCTTGTTACCACTAGCCACAAATACTACTTTCATCTCTATCTCAGATTATTCCAGTACCACTCGCACGCCTGTTCGAAACCTCGCTGCGCGTCATACTGCGGGCAGTAGCCCAACAGCTGGCAAGCTTTATCGATGGAGGCTTGCGAGTGAGGTATATCACCGGGACGGTTGGCACGATATATGGGTTGGACGTTGGCAATGGAGCTGTCATAGCGTGCTAGATTGCTGCGCAGGCAGGCAAACAATTCGTTAAGAGTTGTGTTCCCCCCATACGCCACATTGAAGACCATGTCAGTGGGCGCATCTGGGGGTAGCGTTTTGTTATAGAGCGACGCACGCTTCAGTAGGATGTCGGAAGGGATGGTGGCAGCCAGTTCGTTGGCCTGTATCACATTTTCAATATAGGTGAAGTCGCGCGAATAGTTGCCATCACCATTGATATAGGGTTGTTGGTGATTTATCAGAGCCTTGACCCACAAGGGAATTACTGCTGCGTAAGCACCGTTGGGATCCTGTCTGCGACCAAAGACGTTGAAATAGCGCAGTCCAATTGTTTCAATACCATACAAATCAGAAAACACATTGGCGTACAGTTCGTTGACAAATTTAGTGATAGCGTATGGGGAGAGTGGACGTCCGATGTTATGTTCCACCTTAGGCAGCTGGCGACTACTGCCGTATGTGGAAGAGCTGGCGGCATAGACAAAGCGGTGCACGCCCGCATCACGTGCAGCTACCAGCATGTTGAGGAATCCGTCAATATTGTTGCTATTAGTATTGATAGGGTCATTGATACTACGCGGCACGCTACCCAACGCAGCCTGATGAAGAACCACGTCAGCACCTTCCACCACTCTGCGACAGGTGTCGAGGTGACGTATGTCGCCTTCTACGAAGCAGAAGTGTTCCTTCTCCATCAATGACTGGATATTACGACGAAAGCCTGTAGAGAGGTTATCGAGGCATACCACCTCATGACCTTTGTCCACAAAATACTCGCATAAGTTGGAACCGATAAAGCCGGCACCGCCAGTGATAGTTATTTTCATAAGTATGTTCTAATAGATAGTTAATGACTGTTATGACGCTTTATCTTCCTTGGAAGTTGATAATACGGGAGTCTAAGATTACTCCTTTTTCGAAGTTATGACAGCCGCGAAGGACTTCGTTTTGGAGGGGAATGTCTTCAATGAAGTAATCGACATACTTGACAAATTCGGCACTGAGCGTGGCGGTGGCGGTCTTCCAGAAGAGCGACGGGGTGTGGTCAACGACGTAGTGGGTTACACCATCAATAAGATAAGTGGGCTTTTCGATGGTAGTAGGAATGCTAGTTTCAACACCTCCGTTTCGGTCACATGACACATCGATGATAAGCGCGTTGCGTTTCATGCGATTGAGGTCGTGGCGATAGATGATATGGTCACGACGTGAAGTATCCCAAAGGATGGCGTTGACCACAACGTCAAACTGATCCAATTCCTGCTGGAAGAGCCGTTCGGTTTTGCGGTCGTACTGGCGCACCTCAGCACCCATATAGTTGAGTGTCTTGATAGCACCACGTGCTATGTTTCCCCGTCCGAGCACTGCAGCACGAGTGTTGTAAGGAAAAACACCATGGCACATATAGGCATGGAATACGGCTGCTTCTCCAGCAATCTCGTTGTTGCGCCAAAAGCTGTGCCGTCCGCTCTCATACATATCCTCCCATGCGTAGGATGTGAGTCTGTGAGCAATGATTTTATCGGTGATATCGCGGTTCTGCACGGCATGTACCCAGCCAAAAATTGTTTGACCATTCAGTTGCGACAGGTACTCCGCATCACCAATTTTGGGGTCAGCGACAATGTCCATACCCAGCACAACATCTCGGTTGGCCACACGGATGCCCTGCTGCCGATAGTCGTCATCGGAGTAACCCAACACATCTCCATAGCCGGTCTCGATACATATCTGTTCGGGATGGTTGATGAGAAACACATCGGAAGGCACTAACGCGCGACGACGCTCGTTCTCCTTATGTGAAATCGGCAGACCTACTGTTTTCATGGTTATTATCTATAATTAATGATTTCTATTTTCAGAACAGACCTCTGGTACCCAACTTAAAAAATGCCCAACCGAAGACCATGATGGGCACTACCCAGTACCATATCTTCACCCATCGGTAGTTACGTGCTGAAACGAGTGATATTCCGTAGGCTGCCATCACGAGTAGTATGGGAACTCCTGGCAGTAGAAACCGCTCTGCATTGGCAAAGCCGCTTGACGAGATGATACCTAAATAGGCCACCTCGAACGCACCCATAAGCGAGAGGTCACGCCAGTTCTTTGTTCGGAAAAGTGCGTCAAACAGCGCGATAAGCACGAACACCCCAAGGAAATTACGCACATAGTTACCACCGTTCATCAACTGCTGGTTGTATTGCTCGTCGACATCGACCATAGTAGGAAAAGGTAGGACGAATATCATAGGAGCCATAACTGCACCAGTGGCATATTGTGCCCACTTG
>JAEEGL012643905.1_pt1 | contig 15742 bp, 14 predicted proteins | sample 9134231 | NCBI WGS metagenome assembly JAEEGL01 (sample SAMN16246548, study PRJNA631951) | gut metagenome | biome: gut microbiome; feature: rumen; material: fiber-attached | host: Bos | place: Iran: Karaj | collected 2018-10
GAATAATCGTTTGTTTCAAGCAAAAAAGCATGAGCTAACTTTTTCTCATGGTATCTATTTAATAAATCATTTAACTTAGATGACTCAATCAAATATATCACCTCAATGCTAAATATTATGATATTTTCTTACGATCACTTAATGCTCTATCAAGAGTAATTTCGTCTAAATAATCAATTTCAGTACCCATTGGAATACCATATGATAATCTAGATATTTCAACATTTTTACCTTCAAATATCTTTTTAATATATAAGGTAGTTGTTTCACCTTCAATAGTTGATTTCAAAGCAATAATTAGTTCAGGATGTTCTAATTTTTCTACTCTTTCAACCAAACTAGCTATATTAATATCTTCTGGATTTACATCATCAACAGGAGATATTAATCCATTTAGAACATGATATGTTCCATTATAATTACCGGCCTTTTCAAAAGCAAAAACACTTTTGAAATCTTCTAAAATACAGATAACATTCTTATCTCTTCTCTCACTAGAACAAATATCACATACATCCTTATCAGTTATATGTCCACATATACTACAAGTATGTAACTTTGATTTACTATCTGTCATAGCTTTAGCAAAATTATCAACATCCTGTTGATTAAGTTCTAGTAAAGACAAAGCCATTCTCTCTGCACTTTTATCTCCAATACCAGGTAATTTCTTAAAATAATTAATTAAATCAGATAATGATTGAGGATACATTAGAATAATCCACCTAATTGACTACCATAAGCTCCTAATACTTTTTCGTTTTCAGCATCAATCTTAGCCATAGCATCATTTGTTGCAATTACAACCATATCCTGAATAATTTCTTTATCATCATTTTCAATATCTTGTTTAATAGTCATAGAAACCATTTTCTTATCACCATTAAAAACTACAGTTACTAATTCAGATTCACCAGTAAATTCTTTACTATTTAGTTCTTCTTTCTTCTTAGTAATTTCTCTTTGCATTTTTTGAGCTTGTTGCATTAAAGCTTGCATATTCATAAAACATTCCTCTTTTCTTTATTCTACTTCATATGATCCAAATATATCTTTAGCTAAATCCTCGATATCTTCCTTTTTCTTAGGAGCTTTCTTGGGTTTATCCTCAGGTATATCCTCGTCCATATAAATATATTTTACTTTATTTTTCATATTTGTTTTATATTTTTTAACTGATATTTCCCAAAGTTCACTATTAATTGCAGCAAACTTATAATTATTTCCCGAATAATCACTATAGTATTGTTCAAGAATGTTTATATTATCATTAATAAGATCATTTGTAGAATCAATCTTACTTTGAATCAACACATAAGTATCAGAAGCAGCTAATATAGAAGTATCTGCTAATAAAGATATTAAACTTCTATCTTTATTCATTAAGAAATTCATAAAGTCTACCCAAGAATCAATTAATTCTTGTTTATAATTCTTACCTGCATTAACAAAAGTATTATTAATTCTAATATCTAAAGCTATTTTAGCTTTAGGTTCTTCTTCTACTAATTTAGGCTTTCTTCCACGTTTCTTAGGAGCTTCTTCTACATCAGTAACTTCAACTTCTTCTACCTTTTCTTCAGACTTCTCTACTAACATTTCTGGTTCACTATTATCTACTAAATTATTTCCCGGGAAATAATTTTCATCAGTTTTAACATCTGTTTCAATATATTTTAACAAACACATTTCAATTAAAATATAAGGATCAACATTAATATTTATATTACACAAGCAGTCATTTAAACTTAGAATTAAATTGTACACAATATCATAATCAAATCTATATTTATTATTTCCCAATTTAATATCTATAGCTACTTTTCTAAGAGAATCAATTAATTTTTCAACAAATACAGAATAATTAGTTCCACTTTCTTTAATATTTCCCAAGATATCTAAAAATTCATTAATATTATTGTTGCTAATACTTGTTAATAACTTATTAATTTTCTCAGTTGAAACACTTCCGAAGTAATTACTTACTAAATCAAGAGTAATTTCATTATCATCACTAGATAATTGATCTAACATACCTAGCGCATCACGCATTCCACCAGCAGAAATCAAAGCAATTTCCTCTAAAGCTTCATCTGTGATTTTAATTTTTTCTTCATTACAAATATATTTAAGTCTATCAACTATAACGTCCTTATTAATAGGTTTAAAATCGAATCGTTGGCACCTAGATAAGATGGTAATAGGTACATCTTGAATATCAGTAGTAGCTAATATAAACACTACATGTGATGGAGGTTCTTCTAAAGTTAGCAATAAAGCATTAAATGCACTAGCAGTAAGCATATGTACCTCATCTATTATATATACTTTATATTTAGATGAAGTTGGAACCAACTTAACGTTGTTAATAAGTTCTCTTATTTCATCTACTCCATTATTAGAAGCTGCATCAATTTCAATAATATCTGGATTATCTTTAAAATTTAGACAAGATTCACATTCATTACAAGGATTTCCATTAACTGGATGCTCACAATTCAAAGCTTTTGCAAATATCTTAGCGCTACTTGTTTTACCAGTACCTCTAGGTCCAGTAAAGATATATGCATGAGCATTTTTACCTGAATCTATAGCATTTTTTAACATTGTAACTGTATAGTCTTGTCCTACTACATTATCGAAATTATCAGGTCTATATTTTCTATATAAAACTTTATAAGCCATACTAAACCCTCCTGTTGAATATTATACCATAAAAAAGGAGGTTTTCACCTCTTATTATTAAAAAAATTAGTCAATAATTTTTGAAACTTTAGTTCAAATTCTTTATCTATATTTAATTTGCTTTTTTTAATGCTAAAATTATCATTTTTATCATTAGATTCTGATGGTAATACATAATAAACATGATCTAATCTACTTTTATTAATTACCATTGAACACATATCACAAGGTTCTAAAGATACTAACATCTTATAGCCATCTAATCTCCAATCTTTAGTTTTCTTTTCTAAATTTTGAATAGCTAATATTTCAGCATGACCTAATATATTATATTTATTTTGACGATTATTGTATTTAGCAGATACTATTTTATTATTTTTATCTAAAATAATAGCACTTACAGGTATTTCACCCTTCTTATAAGCTTTCTCTGCTAATTTATATAACTTATCTAATGTTTTATTATCTAGATTCATATAATCACATCCAATAAAAAATGTGCACACGAATAGAGATTGATGTGGCTGCTATCTTCCGATCCTGACCAGGTTACAATATGTTCGTTGCACGTTTATATATTATCAAATCACGTAATATAAATCAATTATATTTTTTATGTTCCACGTGGAACATTGTTCTTTTTTTTGATATATGTTTCACGTGGAACATTATTTCACAAATTAATTTATATGTTTCACGTGGAACATAGGACATATAATGCATATTAATATAGATAGATTCATAATTAGATTATAAATAATCAATAATTTGTTTCAAAAATACATCTCAATGTTCCACGTGGAACATCGAAGAGATTAAAAAGCATATAATATATGTTCCACGTGAAACATTAAATATAAAATAAGTATCGAGATTATATGTTGATAACTAAAATAAATCTCGATTCCAATTTTTAAAGCAAATAAAAACTAATATTTATATTTCAAAATATTAGTTATTAAATTATTTCCCAAGATTAATTAAATTTCGTCATTTGGTTCGTCTTGTTGAACATTTTCTTCTTCATAATCTAAATCATCTGACTCAACATTATTTCCCAAATTATCTTCTGCAGTGTTGTTGATAACTTCAATGCTGTCTTCTCTTAATGTTTCGTTATCGGATTCAACATCTTCTACAGGAACTTCAGGTTCTTCTTTCTCTTTGTCTACAATACTAATTGTAGCTACGGTTTGTTCATCTTTTAACTTAATTAATCTAACACCTTGTGTTACTCTACCTAAAGTATTTATTTGATCTAGAGACATTCTCATAAACATACCAGTATCAGTAACAATTACTAAGTCACTATCAGGTCTAGAAATCTTAAACGAAGCAATATCTCCATTCTTTTCAGTAACATTAAGTGCTTTAACTCCTTTGCTACCACGTTTTGTTTCTCTAAATTCACAAACATTTGTTTGTTTACCATAACCCTTCTTGGTGATTATCATAATTGCATCGTCTTCTGACGCAATTTCAGCCCCGATACAAGTTGATTCATCTAATTCGATACCTTTTACACCAGAAGCAGTTCTACCCATTGTACGGACTTCATTTTCATTAAATTTAGCCATTCTACCTCGACTAGATCCAATTAATACCATATCATTACCTGAAGTCTTACGAACTGCAATCAATTCATCATCTTCACGTAATGTGATACAAATCTTACCACTTTGACGAATATTCTTAAATTCCTCTATTGGAGTACGTTTAACAATACCATTTTTTGTAACGAATAATAAATTACTTATTTCATCAACTTTATCTCTATTAATCTTAATAATTGAATTAACCATTTCATCTTTATCTATTTGTAATAAATTAACTATTGGTAATCCTTTAGATTGTCTACTAAATTCAGGTATTTCATATCCTCTTAGTCTATATACCTTACCTTTATTAGTAAAGAACAATACATCATCATGAGTTTCAATATTAATCATATGATCTACGAAGTCTTCATCATTTGTAGTCATACCTTTAATACCTACTCCACCTCTATTTTGTACCTTAAACGTATCAGATGTAGTTCTCTTAATATAACCTTTATTAGTTAATGCTATCATTACATCTTCATTTGGTATTAATGATTCATCTTCAATATAATCAATTGCTGTCATATCTATGTGAGTACGACGTTCATCACCAAATCTATCCTTAATTTCAAGCATTTCAGTCTTAATTATATTTAGAACCTTCTCTTCACTAGCTAAAATACTTCTTAATTCATCAATTTCCTTAATTAAATCCGCTAATTCTTGATCAATCTTGTCTCTTTCTAAGCCTGTTAATCTTCTTAATCTCATTTCAAGTATAGCTTGTGCTTGTACTTCTGTAAGACCAAATCTATTCATCAAGCCTTCTTGAGCTTCAATATCAGTTTTAGCAGCTCTAATCAAAGCTACTACTTCATCAATATTATCTAAAGCAATCTTTAATCCCTCTAAAATATGAGCTCTTTTCTCTGCTTTATCTAAATTAAATTTAGTTCTTCTAATAATTATTTCCTTTTGATAATCAATATATTTAGTTAATATATCTTTTAAACCTAAAGTTCTAGGAACTCCTTGGTCTAACATTAAGAAAATAATTCCATAATTAGTTTGAAAATCAGTATGTTTATACAATTGATTTAATATAACTTGTGGATTAGCATCTTTTCTTAAAGTAATTGTTATTTTAACACCATTCTTTAAGTCTGTATGATAATCTGTAATACCATCAATTATCTTATTATGTACTAATTCTGCAACTTTGTTTTTTAAATCTAATGTATTAACACCATATGGTACTTCATCAACTACTATATAATGTCTACCGTTTTTTTCTTCAATAGTTGCTTTACTTCTAATAGTAATAGATCCACGTCCAGTTTCATAAGCTTTCTTAATACCTGAATTACCAAGTATTATAGCTCCTGTTGGAAAATCAGGACCTTTAACTATCTTCATTAATTCATCCAATTCAATTTCTGGATTATCAATTACAGCTACACAACCATCTATTACCTCTCCTAAATTATGTGGAGGTATGTTTGTTGCCATACCAACAGCAATTCCCATAGTACCATTTACTAAAATATTAGGAAATCTAGAAGGTAATATAGCTGGTTCTTTCTCACTATCATCGAAGTTAGGAATCATATCTACAGTATCTTTATTTATATCTCTTAATAATTCAAGAGAAATCTTAGATAAACGAGATTCTGTATATCGCATGGCTGCAGCTCCATAACCTTCAATATTACCGAAGTTACCATGTCCATCAACTAACATATATCTATAGCTGAAATCTTGAGCCATACGAACCATAGCTTCATAAATAGATGAATCACCATGTGGATGGTATTTACCCATTACATCTCCAACGATTCTAGCACTTTTCTTATGAGGTTTATCTGGAGTATAACCTGATTCATACATAGAATATAAAATACGTCTATGAACTGGTTTTAAACCATCTCTTAAATCAGGTAAAGCACGAGCAACTATAACACTCATTGAGTAATCCAAGAAAGAATCTCTTACTTCTTTAACAATATTATTTTGTTCTAATCTATCCACAACCATTCACCTCCTAAGCATCTAAGTTAGCAAATGTAGCATTCTCTTCTATAAAGTTTCTTCTAGGTTCTACTTCATCACCCATTAACTTAGAGAATACTTCATCAGCAGCTCTTGTATCATCTAATGTAATTTGTCTTAATACACGTTTTTCAATATCCATTGTAGTTTCATTTAATTCTTCAGCATCCATTTCTCCTAAACCTTTCATACGTAAGATATCTCTCTTAGTTTCAGGTTTTAGTGTAGCTAAATAATCATCTCTCTCTTTTTCATTTAAAACATACTTAATAGTTTGACCATGTTTTATACAGAATAAAGGAGGTTGTGCAGCATATACATGTCCTGCTTCTACAATTGGTCTAAAGAATCTATAGAACAATGTTAATAATAATACTCTAATATGTGCACCATCGACATCGGCATCAGTCATGATAATAATTTTGTCATATCTTAACTTAGATAAATCAAATTCATCACCAATACCAGTACCAAATGCTGTAATAATTGTTCTAATTTCTTCATTATTTAAAGCTCTATCTAATCTAGCTTTTTCAACATTTAGAATTTTACCTCTTAAAGGAAGTATAGCTTGTGTCATACTATTTCTACCTTTAATAGCAGAACCACCAGCTGAATCTCCCTCGACTATGAATATTTCACATTCAGAAGGATCTTTACTCTTACAATCACTTAATTTTCCATAGAAATTAGTAATATCTAAATCACCTTTACGACGAGTTAATTCTCTAGCTTTTTTAGCAGCAATTCTTGCTCTTGAAGCGGTCATAGACTTTTCAATAATAACTCTAGCCTCTTCAGGATTTTCTAATAAGAATCTTTCTAATCCATTACTAAATACATCATCAGCTATCTTTCTAACTTCAGCATTACCTAGTTTAGTCTTAGTTTGTCCTTCAAACTGAGGATCTGGATGCTTACAAGAAATAATCATTGTTAAACCTTCTCTAACATCCTCACCTGTTAATGGATCATCATTATCTTTAAGAATCTTAGCATTTTTAGCATAATTATTAATTATTCTAGTCAATGCTCTCTTAACACCATCTTCATGTGTTCCACCTTCATAAGTAGAAATGTTATTAGTAAAAGAATATAACTGAGAAGTATAATCTTCACTATATTGGAATGCTACTTCTAAAGATATACCATCTTCTTGACCTTCTACATAAACTACATCATCATGTAATGGTTTTCTATTCTTATTTAATTTCTTAACAAACTCAATAATTCCACCATTATAGACAAACTCATCAGATTTTTCATCTTCTCTTAAATCTTTTAAGATAATTCTTAGTCCTTTATTTAAGAAAGCTAACTCCTCTAATCTTGTAGCTAATGTTTCATAACTATATACAGTAGATTCTTTAAATATAGTAGGATCTGCTGCAAAAGAAACAGTAGTACCAGTTCTTTCTGGATCACAATCATCAATTATTTTAAGTTCATCAACAGGATGTCCACCATTTTCAAATCTTTGAAAATAAACATGTCCTTCTCTATAAACTCTAACTTCTAACCATTGTGATAAAGCGTTAACTACAGAAGCACCAACGCCATGTAATCCACCGGATACTTTGTATCCTCCACCACCGAATTTACCTCCAGCATGTAATACTGTAAAAATGGTTTCTATAGTAGATTTACCTGTTTTTTCATTCATACCAGTTGGCATACCACGACCATCATCTTTAACTGTTATAACATTACCTTTTTCAATAATTACTTCGATATCATCGCAATATCCAGCTAAAGCTTCATCAACAGCATTATCAACTATCTCCCAAACAAGATGGTGTAATCCTCTTTCTGAAGTAGTACCTATATACATACCAGGTCTTTTTCTAACAGCTTCTAAGCCTTCTAGTACTTGAATATCACTATCACTATATTCTTCTTTCATACTAATCCTCCCTTACTTCCCCATTTAAAACATTAAATATTCTACTTTTATCTAATATACTTTTATCAATCTTATCTATCTCAGTTGTTGTAATAAAAGTTTGAATATCTTCATTTATTAAATTCAAAATATTTTCAATTTTATTTTGATCTAATTCACTAAACAAATCATCCAATATTAATATAGGATAATCATCTTTAATACTTTTAAATATTTCAATTTCAGTCAATTTATACGCAATAATTGCATTCTTTTGTTGACCTTCACTACCATAGTCTTTAATATCCTGACCATTAAACTTAAATTTAATATCATCATGATGAATACCTAAAGTAGTTTTTCCTAAAATAATATCTCTTTGTAAATTATCTTTATACTTTTTAACAATCTTATCTCTATCAAAATTCTTATAATCAGATACATATTCTAGTTTTAAATCTTTAATACCACATATTTTATCGTAGATATTACCAATTTTTTCATTAATTAAATCTATATATTTAACTCTAGAATTATATATTTGTTCTCCGACATCAATAACTTTATTAGTTAATATATCTAAATATTCAGAAGAACTATTAGCATTTATATTAGTAGTCTTTAAATAACTATTTCTTTGTTTAACCAACTTATTATATGTATTTAAATTCTTCAAATAAGCAGTATTTAACTGAGAAATCTCTAAATTAATTGCTTTTCTTCTAACACTAGGAGAATCTTTAATAAATCTAAGATCATCTGGATTGAAAAGTACTACATTGATTTTGGAAATATAATCACTTAATTTATCAATTTTAGTATCATTTATTTTTACTCTCTTACCATTATCTTTGATAACAATTTTATATTTTGTCTCAAATTTGTCCGAAATTACCCCTTCAACTCGACATACGTCTTTATTGTTCATAATTAATACTTTATCAACAGAACCCCTAAAAGACTTTGTAAGAGCTAACACATAAATACTTTCGATTAAATTTGTCTTCCCTACCCCATTATTACCGTATAAAATATTGTAGTAAGGTGAAAAATCTAATTCCATTTTTTCATAATTTCTAAAATTTAAAATTTTCAAATGTCGTATTTTCATTTTTCAGCCTCTTTTACGTCCATAGACAAAAAAAAGTATTTTTTGAGTACTCCCATACCACAAAACCATTATATCATAAAAAAAGCTAAAATCACAGCTTTTTAGCTCGTTTTAGCTATTTTTTATCAATTTTTCTTAATTTTAATGACTCTTTTAATCTTGAGCATCTATAAAGTTGATTTTCAATAATAGCATCTGATGAATCAATCAGTATTTTTTTGCCATTTTTTAGGACTAAAATAGTCTTATCTTTAAACTTTTCAGGTTTAAAAACATGATCATATACTACCCATGAACATTGCTCATTTTTTGGAGACAATGTTGGAAATATAATTAAATCAAAACTTTCTTCAACAATAACCGGTACTTTATGAGTAAAACCAACCAAAGCCGAAGTCCCTACTTGTCTTCCTTCTAATGAACTACCAAAGTATTCACAACTCTCCTTTACTATACTTAAAACTGGTTTATCTACTACAAAAGAATTATCAGTTTCATAAATTGTAGTATGATTTTTATCTTTTGGAACCAATGCCACAGTATCCTTATTTATTTCATAAGAATCCATAATCAAAACCCTCCTTCTTTCCAAAACATATCTCCCTTATACACTTTATGATTGTCGAAAAAAGTCGAATATTGTCGATAACTCTATTTTTATCCACAAAAAAAGATACTTTTCAGTATCTAATTAATAAGTTTTGATTGGTAAAATCAATTGAATTAGTGATTCATCAGTTACAGATTTAATAACTATTGGTTTTACTTCTCCATTTAATAAGATTAAAATATCTTCATCTTTCATAGTCTTTAAAGCATCTAACATATATTTTGCACTAAATGAAATATCTATACTTGCATCTTTAGATGATTCAACCTCTAATTTTTCTTCAACCTTACCTATTTCAGAAGCATAAGAATTAATTACCATTTGATTTCCTTTAATTCTCATTTTTACTATATTTTTATCTTTACTTTGAGTAAGTAAAGCTGCTCTATCAATTGCACTAAAATAATCACTTAATTTAGTATTAACTATAATAGCGAAATCAGTAGGAATTAAATTACTTGTATTAGGATATGTACCAGATAATAAATTACTTTGGAATATAATATTCTTATATTTAAACAACACTTTGTTGCTAAACACATGCATTTCAACATCATCATCTTCAGTAATTATCTTGTCTAATTCCATTATATTCTTACCAGGAATAACAATATTAATATCTTCTTCACTTGGTTTATCTAATTTAATATTTTTCTTAGCTAATCTATAAGAGTCAGTAGCAATACATTCAAATACATCCCCTACTATCTTAAAGTTTAAACCTGTTAATAAAGGTCTTAATTCTTGAGTTGATATAGCAAATGAAGTTTGACTAATAATAGTTTTAAATGTTTCTCCTTTTATAATAATAGGATTATCATTCTCTTCTAATTTTAAAGTAGGATATTCTTTAGGATCTAAACAATTTAAATCATATTGTGAATTATCAGAAGAAATCTTTATTTTTAATCCATCCATTAATTCAAAATTAATTAAATCAGAAGGCATCTTTCTTATTATATCTAATATATATTTACTTTGAATAATAATAGAACCTTCACTTTCTACTTTAGTAATAGCTTCTTTCTCAATTAAAGCTCTTATAGTTAATTCACTATCACTAGCAGTTAAATATAATCCATCTTCGTTTAATTCAAATTTAACTCCATTTAGTATAGGAATAATATTCTTAGTTGAAATTGCTTTTACAACATTTGATAAGTTTTCTAATAGTACATTCTTCTCAATTGTAAATTTCATTTTTTTTCCTTCTTTCTTTTTATTTTTTAATATTTATTATTATTAAGCCGTTAATAATGTTGATAACCATATAAATATCAACAATTTCTTAATAAAAAATAGCAATTTTAGATGTTGATAAATCATTATTTACTAACAATTAATTAACAATTTTATAAATTTGATTTAATTTCATTCATAATTTCTTTTAATTTACTATTTTCTTTTAAATCACTTTCAATTTTATCTACTGCATGTATTACAGTTGAATGATCTCTACCACCGAATTCTAAGCCTATTCTTGGGAAAGATTCATCAGTAAGCATTCTACATAAATACATTGCAACCATTCTCGGATATGCTATATTAGCACTCCTTCTCTTTCCTTTTAATACCTCTACTGTTATTTTGTAATAATCAGCTACTGCTTTTTGTATACTACCAATATCATTAGAACTATAAGGATTAATCTTAATATAATCTTTTAAAGCTTCATTAGTAAATTCCATATCTATTTTATCTGGAACTATCATAGCTGTATAAGCAGCTAACCTATTTATTGCACCTTCAAGACTTCTAACATCATTATCAAAGTTATTAGCTATAAATTCGATAGCTTCATCTGTAACTTTATTATCTAATGAAGGTAGTCTCTTTATTTTATCTTTAAGTATTCTACATCTTAAATCAAAATCAGGTGGATAAATATCTACTGGTAAACCCCAAGCAAATCTACTTCTAAGTCTTTCTTCTAGTACTTTTAAGTCTTCTGGAGATCTATCAGAACTTATAATTATCTGTTTACCTTTTCCATGAAGTTCATTAAAAGTATGGAAGAATTCCTCCTGAGTTTTCTTAGCATCTACTAAATATTGAATATCATCTATTATTAATACATCAATATTACGATATTTATTTTTAAAATCATTAGCATAATCTAAAGAATTACCATTTTGATTAGCAATTCCTGTATAATCTTTTCTAAAATCATCACTAGTAGTATATAAAACCTTTAAATCAGGTTTTGTTTCATTAATATAATTACCTATAGCATGCATTAAGTGAGTTTTACCTATTCCACTCTTTCCATATATAAATAATGGATTATAAGTAGTTCCAGGATTCTCTGCTACAGCTAATGCAGCTGTTTTAGCAAATTTGTTAGTATCCCCTACTACAAAGTTATCAAAGTTCAAATCTTTATTTAAATTACTATCAAAAGTAAATTTCGCTTCATATGTCTTTTCATTAATTACATCTTCTATTAACTTTTCTGTAGTACCTTCCTGTGTAGTATTCATAGAAAATTCATCAATTTCATCTTCTAATAAACATTCAATATCTCTTTCTACTCCAGTAACTTCCGCAAAAGAATCGTTAATTAGATCATAATAATTTGATAATAACATCTTCTTATGTAGAGCCATAGGAACTTGAATTATTACTTTATCATCAGTTAATTTAAAAAGTTTAGTTTTGTCGAACCATGTACTAAAAGATACTGGATGAAGTTCTTTCTTTATTAAATCTAGAACTTTTTCCCAAATATCTTCCATATTCAAGACCCATCACCCCACTTCGACCATTTATTGCCTATATTATAATTCAAGCTGTGGAAAAATAAAAGGTAATTTTAACTAAAAAAACACTATCCACAAGCTATTATCAATTTTATGAACAAATAAACATAATTAAGTACTAGCTTAAACTAATTTATCCACATTATCAACAAATTTTAGATAAACATGTAAAAATAATTATCCACATATCCACAATTTTCTGTGAATAACTGTTGTAAACAATCAATTTATCTAAGATATTTCTTGACTTTCTTTTAATCTTAATATTATAATAAGGGAGCTTATGAGATGCGGAGGTGTACGTGATGAAAAGAACTTATCAACCAAATAATAAAAAAAGAGCTAAAAAACATGGTTTTTTTGCTAGAAAAGAAAGCAATGTTCTATCAAGTAGAAGAGCAAAAGGACGTAAAAAAATCGTAGTAAAATAAACCACTAAAAAGTGGTTTTTTCTGTATAAGAAGGGTTTTTTATGAAAAGAATAGAAACAATAAAAGATCAAAAGACTTTTAATGATATTATTAAAAATGGCCATTTCAAAAAAAATAATCTTCTTGTTATATATAATAAGGAAAGAGAAGATTCAAATATCAAATATGGAATAGCTATTAGTAATAAAGTTGGCAATGCTGTGATCAGAAATAGAATAAAAAGAAGAATAAGATTTATAATTGATAATAACCGAAATTTATTTAAAAATGGTAACAATTATATTATAATGATTAGGAAGAGCTGCCAGGAAGCAAATTACCAAAAATTAGAAGAAGCTTTGGTTAGTTTAATAGAAAAATAGGTGAAAATGTGAAAAAAGGGAAAAAATTAATAATTATCATCCTATTATTACTTTTATTAACAGGATGTACTAAGACATTAAAAGATGGTAAAGAAGTAATAACACACCCATATACTGGTCAATCATTAACTTCAAATATATTATGTCAACCATCTAAAGAAAAACCAGATGAAGATGAAAAATCAACTTATGAGGTATATGAAGAATATAATGATCAATTACAAGTACCTTTAGAAGAATTACCAACTTGTAGTGAATTTACTCCTAAAAAACTTAAATATGTTAGTTTATGGGAAACATTATTGATTAAACCTTTAGGTTATATAATACTAAAACTTGGTTATTTAGTTAAAAGTATGGGTATATCAGTAATGATAGTAGGGTTAGCAATTAGAATATTAATGATGCCAATTCAAATAAAATCAGTTGCTCAATCAGAAAACATGAAAAAAGTTCAACCAGAACTTGAAAAGATTGAAAAAAAATATAAAAATAAAGATGATCAAGAATCATTGATGATGAAGAGTCAAGAAACAATGATGGTTTATAAGAAATATCATATTAATCCAGTAAGTAGTTGTTTAATGGCATTCATTCAATTACCTTTATTCTTTGCTTTCTTGGAAGCAATTAATAGAATACCAGCTATTTTCGAAGGTGAATTCCTATCAATGAATTTAGGAATGACTCCATCAGCAGGAATTGCTCATGGTAATTACATTTATATAGCTTTAATAGTATTAATAATTGTAACAACCTTCTTATCATTTATGATTTCAATGAAACAATCAAGTAGTCAAAATAATGAAATGGCTCAACAAATGAAATTCATGTATATATTCATGATTTTCATGGTATCAGTAGCTTCATTAAGTTTGCCAACAGCAATAGCATTATATTGGATTGTAATGAACGGATTTGCTGTAATACAAACTTTTGTAATAAAGAAAATAATTGAAAAGAGGATTTAGTATGAATTTAGAAGTTTTTGAAGGAAAAACATATGAAGAAGCTAAAGCAAAAGCACTAGAAGAACTAAACATCGAAGAAAATGAAGCTTTCTTTAGTAAAGAAGAAAAAAAGGGAAAACTATTTAAAGGAACAACATATTTATGTAAGGTTGCTAAAATAACTGATGTAGCAGCATTCTTAAAAGATAAGATAGCTGAATTACTAAACAACATGAATATCGATGCTAAATTTGAAACAAATATCAGAGATGAACAAATAAACATTAAAATGTATTCTGATAAAAATAGTATCTTAATTGGTAAGAATGGCCAAACATTAATGGCAATTCAAACTATATTAAGACAAATGGTTCATAATGAGATAGGAGTATATCCATATATCTTATTAGATGTAGAAAACTATAAAGAAAAGAAAATATCTAATCTTGAAAGAAACGCTAAGAGAATTGCAAGAGAAGTATTAAAAACTAAAATAGATGTTACATTAGATGATATGAATTCATACGAAAGAAGAATAGTTCATAACGCATTAACTAAATATAAGAATCTATCAACTGCTAGTGAAGGTGAAGAACCACATAGACATATAGTTATTAGATACGTAGAAAAAGCAGATGAAGAAACTGAAGAAGATGAATAATCTTCTTTTTTTTATCAAAAAATTATTTCCCGGGAAATAATTTTGCTATAATAATATATATAATAAAGTATTTTACATAATAAAGAATTGTGCTATAATACGAGCCAAAAGGAGTGAAAGGCTATGAATGATACTATTTGTGCAATAGCTACAAGTCAAGGCGTAGGAGCTATAGCGATAATTAGAGTTAGCGGCGATGAAGCAATTGAAATAGTTAATAAATTGTTTTCAGGTAAAGATCTAACTCAAGTTGAAAGCCACACAATTAATTATGGACATATAGTAGATGGCTTGGGAAATATTATAGATGAAGTATTAGTAACTGTAATGAAAGCCCCAAAGACATTTACTGTAGAAGATGTAGTAGAAATTAATACTCATGGCGGAATAGCTCCAACAAATAAAGTATTGGAGCTACTATTAACTAATGGATGTCGTTTAGCAGAACCAGGAGAATTTACTAAAAGAGCTTTTTTAAATGGAAGAATAGATTTATTAGAAGCTGAAGCAGTAATGGATATGATTGAAGCTAAAACTAATGTTCAAAGAGAATTAGCAGCTAACCAACTATCTGGTAAAGTATCTGATCTGATCAATTCACTTCGTGATGACATGGTACAGATTATTTCTAATATAAATGTAAATATAGATTATCCAGAATATGACGATGTAGAAATAATGACTGATGAAATATTAATTCC
>JAEEGL012859953.1_pt1 | contig 15742 bp, 30 predicted proteins | sample 9134231 | NCBI WGS metagenome assembly JAEEGL01 (sample SAMN16246548, study PRJNA631951) | gut metagenome | biome: gut microbiome; feature: rumen; material: fiber-attached | host: Bos | place: Iran: Karaj | collected 2018-10
CCCGCGTTAGTCCGCATACGCTAAATAAAAACCTGGCGTTAATCAACGCCAGGCCTAAAAAGGTTCTCGGTTTTCAAAAACCAGTTGATTTGTTCAATGCTTCAATTCAAAAATTGTTGCACTTCACTTGACAATTCATCCATTAAATACCTTCCGACCGGTGATCAGTCAGCCGATTCTGCCGGCGCCTCGGCGACGGTTTCTTCGGTCTCTTTCACGACCGCTTCTTCGGCGGCTTCCTCGACGGCTGCGGCCTGCTCTTCGACCTTCTCCGCAACTGACGCCGCGGTCTCCTCGGTCTTGGTTTCGGTCACGGTCTCCGCCGCGGCTTTACGGGATCTTCTCGGCTTCTTTTCAGCCTTCTTTTTCTCCGCTTCGGCCTTTTCCTGAGCCGAAATGAGAACTATCCTCGCCATCTCGGCGCCGTCTCCGCGACGGGGCCCGAGACGGTAAACAGCGGTGTAGCCGCCGTTTCTGCCTGCGTTGTCCGATGCGATTTCCGTAAAGAGTTTTGTAACTACGCTTTCCTTCGTAACGAAAGCAAGTGCCTGACGGCGGGACGCGAGAGTATCCTTTTTGCCGAGCGTGATCATCTTGTCGGCAAGAGATCTGACTTCTTTGGCTCTCGTCACCGTGGTATCGAGCTTTCCGTTCTCAAGCAGAAACGTGACCATTCCGCGAAGCATCGACTTACGGATATCGGTCGTTCTGCCGAGTTTTCTTGTTCCTGGCATAACTTTTCCTTGCCTTTCTTCTTACTGACGGTCAAAAATCACTCTTCGTCGGAGTCTTCCCTGAGCTTGAGGCCGAAGGAATCGAGCTTGTCGATTATCTCGTTGAGTGATTTTTTACCGAGATTGCGGACCTTGGTCATATCTTCCATGGTCTTGCCGATGAGGTCACGCACTGTGTTGATATCCGCACGCTTAAGACAATTGAACGAACGAACCGTCAGGTCAAGATCCTCGACGGTTATATCGAGAACGTTCTCGTCATGTACCTTCTCTTCCCTGTTCGCCGGCTGCTCGGAAATCTCCGGAGCGGTGACGACGACCTCGGGAACCTCGGGTTTCACCTCGATAAAGTAATTGAGCATATCACAGATTATCGTCGCAGCGGATGAAACCGCGGACGGAACCGTGATCGTTCCGTTTGTCTTAACGTTCAGTTCGAGCTTATCATAGTCGGTATCGCTTCCGACGCGTGTGTTCGTCGCCTGATAGCCCACGTTTCTGATAGGCGTGTGGATGGAGTCCGTATAGATTGCGTCGATGGCGGCTATGCCGTTCGCTTTGGCATATTCCTCGTTGTGCTCCGCCGAAACGTACCCGATCCCGCGGGCAAATCTGAGTTCCATCGAGAATGACGCGCCCTCTCCGAGCGTCGCGATGTGAAGATCGGGGTTGATTATCTCAAGCCCGTCGACCGACACGATGTCGCCGGCGGTCACTTCGCAGGGGCCCTTTTTATCAATACGAACGTTAACGCTCTCCGTTGACGGATTGCTGAATTTGGCGATGATGCCCTTTACGTTGAGGACGATCTCCGTGACGTCTTCCTTGACGCCCGGGATGGTCGACATCTCGTGGAGAACACCATCGATCCTGATCTGAGTAGCGGCTACTCCGGGGAGGGAGCTGAGGAGCACTCTGCGCAGGGAGTTTCCGAGCGTAGTGCCGAAGCCCCTCGGGAGAGGATAGACCACGAACGTCCCTTCTGTGCCTTCTTCGTTGGTCGAATTATACTCAATATCTGGCTTTTTTATTTCTAAGGACATGAATATCGATAACCCTCCTGTAATAGTCTTTTGAGTTCCGCCTTTCGGACGAGCCGCGGGCAGGCTTCAGGCCGCCCGCAGTACGAAGATAAAATTACTTCGAATAAAGCTCGACGATAAGGTGTTCCTCGTGGGGGTAGTCCAGTTCTTCGCTCGACGGCATCTCGACGACCTTGCCCGTGAATGAGGCAACGTCGTATTCGAGCCACTTCGGTGTGCTTCTGTATGCGCCGTTTTCCGTCAGATCCTTGAATTTAGCAAGGCTTCTGCTCGATTCCTTGACGCCGATCACCATTCCGGGCTTCACGATGAAGGACGGGATGTTGACCTTTTTGCCGTCGACTGTGAAATGACCGTGAGTGACGAGCTGACGGGCGTCTCTGCGGGTCGAAGCGATTCCGAGACGGTAGACGACGCTGTCAAGACGGCGCTCAAGAAGTCCGAGAAGGTTTTCACCGGTCACGCCGGACATTCTCGCGGCCTTTTCATAATAACCTTTGAACTGAGTTTCGAGAACGCCGTAAATGAACTTTACTTTCTGCTTCTCGCTCAGCTGGAGCGAATACTCGCTTTTCTTTGCCCTTCTCTGCGAGCCGGGATTGCGTTTAGTCGAGCCGGATTTGCTCTTGCTGACATAACCCATGACAGCCGGAGATATTCCGAGCGCGCGGCAGCGCTTGATGATGGGCTGCGTATTTTTTGCCATACTCTTTTCCTCCTGTCGTCAGACTCTTCTGCGTTTGGGCGGTCTGCAACCGTTGTGAGGTATCGGCGTGACGTCCTTGATCATTTCGACCTGAAGGCCCGCCGTAGCGAGCGCGCGGATAGCCGATTCTCTTCCCGATCCGGGTCCCTTGACGTAGACCTCAACGGTCTTCATTCCGTGATCAACGGCTATCTTCGCCGCGGTCTCGGAAGCGCTCTGCGCGGCGAAGGGAGTGGATTTTCTCGATCCCTTGAAGCCGAGCTCGCCTGCCGACGCCCACGAGATGGCGTTACCGGCCATGTCTGTGATAGTCACGATCGTATTGTTGAATGTGGCCTGGATATGCGCCTGGCCCTTTTCGACGTTTTTACGTTCACGACGTCTCTTGACGACCTTTTTAGCATTTGCCATTTTTCTGTCTTACCTCTTATTTCTTCTTGTTGGCTATGGTCTTAGCCGGTCCCTTGCGGGTCCTTGCGTTGGTCTTGGTTCTCTGTCCCCTGACCGGGAGACCTTTTCTGTGTCTGATCCCGCGGTAGCAGTTTATCTCGACCATTCTCTTGATGTCCATGCCGACCTCGCGGCGGAGATCACCTTCTACGTGGTAGTTGGTTTCAATCTCGTCACGAAGCTTTGAGATCTCCTCTTCGGTAAGATCTCTGGCTCTCTTGTCCGGGCTTATGCCCGTAGCTGCCAGTATTTTGTTGGAGGAGGTCCTTCCGATACCGTAAATGTACGTGAGCGCGATTTCCATGCGCTTTGCGTTAGGTATATCAACACCTGCTATACGTGCCATTGGAGTTTTCCCCTTTCTCAGCCCTGTCTCTGTTTGTGCTTGGGATTCTCACAGATGACCATGATCCTTCCCTTGCGCTTGATTATTTTGCATTTATCGCAAATCTTTTTGACGGATGGCTTAACCTTCATATTTAACCAGTCCTTTCTTATTTTGCGCGCCAGGTTATACGTCCCTTCGTGGGATCGTAAACGGAGACCTCGACGGTCACCTTGTCGCCCGGCAGTATCCATATATAGTTCATTCTCAGTTTTCCGGAAATGTGAGCGTTTATAACATACCCGTTGGGCAGCTTCACCTTGAAAAGCGCGTTAGGGAGCGATTCAAGAACTACGCCCTCAAATTCCACAACATCGTCTTTTGCCAAAACGTTTCCTCCGTTAAGTTCGTGATCAGAGCGTTTCGTCGACGCGCGTCAGAAACTCGACGCCGTTCTCCGTAAGCGCACAGGTATGCTCATAATGGGCTGCAAGGGAGCCGTCAACGGTCACAACGGTCCAGCCGTCACCGAGCGTTCTCACCCGGTAACCGCCTGCCGTGATCATAGGCTCAATGGCTATGACCATTCCTTTGACCAGCCTTACGCCCCTGCCCGGCGTGCCGTAGTTCGGCACTTCGGGAGATTCGTGCATTTCGGTGCCGACCCCGTGTCCGACGTATTCGCGTATGACTCCGAAGCCGCGCCCCTCGGCACATGTCTGAACCGCGTACCCTATGTCGCCGAGGCGGTTTCCCTCGGCAAAGGCGGCGGCGCCTGCGTAAAAACTCGCCTTTGTGCCGTCGATCAGAGCCTGCGCCTCCGGCGATATACGCCCCACCCCGAAGGTGTTTGCCGAATCACCGACATACCCCTTGTAGGTCGCGCCGACGTCGATCTTGACGACGTCCCCCTCCTTCAGCACCGTCTTTGCCGACGGTATTCCGTGTATCACCTGATCGTTCAGAGAGATACACGCGGAGGCGGGAAAGCCCCCGTAGCCGAGGAAGGTAGGTTTTGCCCCGCATTTTTCGATGTGACGCCGGATGAGGTCGTCGAGATGCTTCGTCGTTACGCCTTCTTTTATGGCTTCCATCGCGACGATCAGCGCCTCGCCGGTTATCCTCCCGGCCTCTTTCATTAACGAAATCTGTGCCTTGCTTTTAAGCTTGATCATTATTCTCTTTTCCGGAGGCCATTTTTTCAAGTTCGATGACCTCAAACGTGAGTCGCGTCGTGTCAGCAACCTGCTCCTGACCGATTACTGTCCTGAGCTTGCCCCGGAGTCCGTAGAACTCCTTGAGCGGCTCTGTCTGATCGTGATACTGTATGAGGCGCTTCCTTACGACCTCGGGATCGTCGTCCTTACGGATTCCGAGTTCGGAGCCGCACGAGTCGCAGGTCGTCCCGTCCTTCGACGGGCGGTGCTCGACGTGGTAGGAAGCTCCGCAGGACGGGCAGACCCTCCGGCCGCTCATGCGGCGGATTATCGTCTCGTCCGGGACCTCAATGGATATCACGACGTCGATAACGACGCCCATTTTTTCAAGTGCCTCTGCCTGGGGCACCGTTCTCGGAAAGCCGTCAAGGATAAACCCGTCGCGGCAGTCGTCCTGCCCGAGTCTTTCCTTGATAATCCCGATGACGACCTCGTCCGGCACGAGGGCGCCGCTTTCGGCGTATGCCTTGGCGGCGAGCCCCATTTCCGTGCCGTTCTTGATCGCTTCTCTTATTATAGCGCCCGTGGAGACAGACGGAATGCCGTATTTCTTCGACACGTTCTCCGCCTGCGTGCCTTTACCGGCACCGGGCGCTCCGAGAAAGATTATATTCATCGTGCAATCCGATATCACTCAAGGAAGCCCTTGTAGTGACGCATCGCAAGCTGAGATTCAAGCTCGCGCGCCGTTTCGAGCGCAACGCTGACAACGATGAGCAGCGAAGATCCGCCGAAGGCGAGCATGCCGAACTGATTGCTTGCAACCATATTTACGAGCAGCGGTATTCCCGCGACAATCGCGAGGAAGATCGCGCCGATAAGGGTGATCCTGTTGAGTACTCTCTTGATATAATCCGAGGTCGGTCTTCCCGGTCTTATTCCGGGGATGAATCCGCCGTCCCTCTGCAGGTTGTTCGATACCTCGACGGTGTCAAAACTGATCGAGATGTAGAAGTACGAGAAGAGGAAGATGAGGACTATATAAATCACGAGGTAAAGCGGCGACGAAGCCTGGAAAAGATTAACGAATCCGTCCCAGAATCCGCCCTCTTTCGGGGGCCAGAAGATGGCGAGGGTCGCGGGGATCGAAACTATCGAGCTCGCGAAGATGATCGGCATAACGCCGCTCATGTTGAGCTTGAGAGGAAGGTTCGACGCCTGACCGCCGTACATCTTTCTTCCGACGACGCGCTTTGCGTACTGAATCGGGATCCTGCGCTCCGAGTTCGTGATGAAGACCACGAAGGTGATAATAGCCACCATCATGATGATCGACAGTACGGCGAACAGGATGTTCCACCCGCCCTGAACGAACTGAGCGTATATCTTCTGAGCCATCGACCATCCGCTCGACAGAATGTTGACGAAGAGGACTATCGATATGCCGTTGCCGATGCCGTAGTCATCGACCTTGTCTGCGAGCCACATAACGAGCGCAGCGCCGCCGCAGTATGCCGCCACGATGATGACTCCGGCGAACACACCGGTGTCTATGAGAGCGCCGTTTGCCCTGAGGTAGCTGTAATAGCCGTAAGCAGTCACGAGCGAGAGAACGACGGTCACGATTCTCGTGATCTTGTCTATCTTCTTGCGTCCCTCCTCGCCGTCCTTGGAAAGCTTTTCAAGGGCGGGAATCGCGATCGCGAGAAGCTGCATTACGATCTGCGCTGTGATGTACGGTGAAACGCCGAGCGCAAACAGCGTTGCCTGAGAAAACGCCTGACCCGACAGGATATTCAGATATCCGAACATCGAGCCCGAATACGTATCGATGAGCGTCCTCAGAACGTCTGAACTGACGAACGGGACGGGGATCTGACAGCCGAGCCGGTAAAGCACGGCAATGATGAGCGTAAACAGGATCTTCTTCCGAAGATCGGTGACCTTCCAGGCGTTGATCAGCGTCCTGAACATCAGATCACCTCAGCCTTTCCGCCTGCGGCTTCGATTTTTTCCTTAGCTGCTGCGGTAAATGCTGCGGCGCGGACCGTGAGCTTTTTGCCGATCTCACCGCCTCCGAGGACCTTGAGTCCGTCGGCGGATTTGCCGACGAGCCCGGCATTCATCAACTTTTCGCAGTCGACTACGTCGCCGTCCTCAAAACGGTTGAGTATCGAGACGTTCACGGTCTCGTATTCCTTTGCAAATCTGTTTTTAAAGCCTCTCTTGGGGAGCTTTCTGTAAAGCGGTATCTGTCCGCCTTCGAATCCGGGACGTACTCCGCCGCCTGAGCGCGCGTTCTGACCCTTATGTCCCCTGCCGCCGGTCTTGCCGTTTCCGGTGCCTATACCTCTGCCCTTTCGCCATGCTGGCTTTACGGAGCCTTCTGCCGGTCTGAGTTCACAAAGCTTCATTGGGATTCCTCCTTCTTAAGTTATGTTCAGCCGAGCTTCTCAACCTTGACGAGGTGAGAGATGACTTTGATTTTGCCGGCGATGACGCTGTCGCCGATTTTCTTGAGACCGAGAGACTTCGCCGTCGCCTTCTGCTTGGGGATGGCTCCGATCGTGCTCTTTATAAGAGTAACCTTGACCTGTTCCATGTTCCACCTCACAGTGACGTGACGTCGAGTCCGCGCGCCTGAGCGACCTGCTCCGCCGTACGGAGATTTTTGAGTCCGTCAAACGTCGCCTTGACAACGTTTACCGGATTGTTCGAACGGAGGCATTTCGCGCGAACGTCGCGGATGCCCGCCGCTTCGAGAACTTTTCTCGCGGCGCCGCCGGAGATAAGTCCGGTACCTTCGGAAGCGGGCTTGAGAAGCACCCTGCCTGCCCCGTAAACGCCGATTATCTCGTGAGGGATCGTCGTTCCCTTGGTGGAAACCGTGATCATGTTCTTCTTTGCATCCTCGGTTGCCTTGCGGATCGCTTCGGGGACCTCGGCGGCCTTCCCGAGACCGTATCCGACCTTGCCGTTGCCGTCGCCGATGACCATGAGCGCGGCGAATCTCGCGATACGTCCGCCCTTGACCGTCTTGGATACACGGTTGATAACAACGAGTTTCTCGATAAATTCGCTTTCGCGGTTAAATCTGTCTGCCATTTCGTTATCCTCCGTTATCCTCAGAACTTGAGGCCGCCCTCACGGGCACCCTCGGCGAGCTCGAGCACGCGTCCCTCGTACTGATATCCTCCGCGGTCGAACACCACGTTTTCGATACCCTTGTCGAGAGCCGCCTTGGCGACTGCCTTGCCTACTTCACGGGCGGCTTTCTTGTTTCCGCCGTATCCGTCCTTGCCGTACGTGGAAGCGGAGCAGATGGTCACGCCGTTTACGTCGTCGATGACCTGCGCCTGAATGTTGCAGAGAGAGCGGTAAACGCAGAGGCGCGGACGCTCGGGAGTTCCCGAGATCTTTCCTCTGATTCTCTTGTGTCTCTTGAGTCTCTGTATGTTAGAGTCTTTTCTGTTTATCATACGAGTCTGCTCCTTTCTTACTTACTGGTCTTTCTTGCCTTGCGGCGGATGTGTTCACCGGTGTACTTAACGCCCTTGCCGAGGTACGGCTCGGGAGGACGCTTGCCTCTGATCTCAGCCGCGATCTGACCGACCGCCTGCTTGCTTATACCCTTGACGATGACGGTGTTCGGGTCCGGGACGTCAAAGGAAATGCCGTTCTTCTCTTCGAAGTTTATCGGATGTGAATATCCGAGGTTGAGAACGAGGGTCTTGCCGGTCTTCTGCGCGCGGTAACCCACGCCGACGATCTCGAGCTTCTTCGAGTATCCTTCGGTAACGCCGGTCACCATATTGGCGATAAGCGTTCTCGAGAGGCCGTGCAGCGATTTGTCGATCTTCTCTTCCGACTGACGCTCTACGTGAATGACTGCGCCGTCGACGTTGACCTTTAAACGGGGGGAGATCTTTTCGCAGAGCTCGCCGCCCTTGCCCTTGACCGTGACGATGTTGTCCTCGCTTACCTCGACGGTGACTCCGGCGGGGATCGCTATGGGATGTCTACCAATTCTTGACATTGCGCTATCCTCCCGAATTACCAGACGAAGGCGAGCACTTCGCCGCCGACGTTGAGCTTGCGGGCTTCCTTGTCCGTCATGACGCCCTTCGACGTCGACACAATGGCGATACCGAGGCCGTTCATGACCTTCGGCATATCGTCACAACCCGCGTAGATGCGGAGACCCGGCTTGGAAACTCTTCTGAGCCCCTTTATCGCCTTGTCTCTGCCGTTGTATTTGAGTGTGATACGGATGATCCCCTGATTTCCGTTGTCAACGACCTCGTAGGACTTTACGTAGCCCTCTTTTACGAGGATGTCGGCTATGGATTTCTTCATATTTGAGGCGGGAACGTCAACCGTTTCGTGTTTTGCGTTGCTTGCGTTTCTGATCCTTGTCAGCATATCCGCAATTACGTCTGACATCTGCATAAAATTAGTTCCTCCTTATAAACAGCTTTGCGCCCGCAGCCCGTATCTCAGAGATACAGCGGCAGACGGAATGCCTTCCGCCCACTGCCGGAAAACCCGGGCTGCGTACACGCAGTTCTGCTTATTTTAATTACCAAGACGCCTTTCTGACTCCCGGGATCTCGCCCTTGTAGGCGAGCTCTCTGAAGCAGATACGGCAGATTCCGAATTTGCGAAGATAAGCATGGGGACGTCCGCAGATCTTGCATCTCGTGTACTCCCTTGTGGAATACTTTTGCGGGGCCTGCTGCTTAAGAACAATCGATTTCTTTGCCATTTGGTTCTCCTTATTTTGCGAAGGGAGCGCCCATGAGCCTGAGAAGCTCTCTGCCCTCTTCGTCGGTCATTGCAGTGGTAACGAATACGATGTCCATACCGCGGATCTTTTCGACCTTGTCGTAATCGATCTCGGGGAATATCAGCTGTTCTTTAAGTCCGAGGGAATAGTTTCCGCGGCCGTCGAAGCCGTTCGGATTGATACCCTTGAAGTCGCGGACACGGGGAAGCGCGAGGTTGAACAGTCTGTCCATAAACTCGTACATTCTATCGCCGCGGAGCGTGACCTTCGCGCCGATCTTCGTTCCGGCGCGGAGCTTGAAGTTAGCTACCGATTTCTTCGCGTACGTCGGTACGGCCTTCTGACCCGTGATGGCGGTGAGATCCGCGATTACGGTGTCGATGACCTTAGAGTTTTCCTTTGCGTCGCCTGCGCCGACGTTGACGACTATCTTGTCGAGGCGCGGGATCTGCATCGGGCTCTTGTAGCTGAATTTGTTCATGAGCGCGGGGGCCGCCTCTTTAACATAGAACTCTTTAAGTCTTGCCATTTCGGTTCACCTCGCTCAGAGCTTGGCGCCGCATTTGGCGCATACTCTGTATTTTTTGCCGTTTTCGTCGTAAGCCGCCTTGACACGGGTGCCTTTTCCGCATTTCTCGCAGAAAAGCTGTACCTTGCAGGCGCGCATGGGACCCTCGACCTTTATGATGCCGCCCTCGTCGCCCTGCTTGCGGGGTTTAACGTGACGGGTCACGATGTTGATCCCTTTTACGATGATCTTGCCCTCGGAGGGGCTGGTTTCAAGAACCTTTCCCTTTTTGCCCTTGTCGTCACCGGAAACGACGATGACGGTATCGTCCTTTTTTACATGAAGTGTGTTCATACGATCCGCGTCCTTTCACAGTACCTCGGGAGCGAGCGACAGGATCTTGAGATAATCCTTTTCGCGGAGCTCTCTTGCGACGGGCCCGAAGATACGGGTCCCGGCAGGGTTCTTGTCTTCTTTGATTATGACGGCTGCGTTGTCGTCAAATCTGATGTAGGAGCCGTCTTTGCGTCTGAGTCCCTTTCTCGAACGGACCACGACCGCCTTTACGACGTCACCTTTCTTAACGGAGCCGCCCGGCTGCGCCTTCTTGACGGCACATACGACGACGTCGCCTATATTGGCGTAGCGTCTTCCGGTACCGCCGAGCACGCGGATGCACATGAGCTCCTTGGCGCCGGTATTATCGGCGACCTTCATGTATGTCTGCTGCTGTATCAATTTGCAAATCCTCCTGTTGGCCGAAGCTTGGCAGGTACGGCAGGCGGCCTACGCCGCTCGCGCGCAGTCAAGCGCGCTCCGTCCCGCTGTTTCCGGCTGTCATTTTGCTTTCTCGATAATGTTCGCAAGACGCCATCTGACGGTCTTGGACAGCGGACGGGTCTCCATGACCTCGACTCTGTCGCCGACTCCGCACTCGTTCTTTTCATCGCGGGCGTGGATCTTGATCGTGCGTTTGATGACCTTGCCGTACTTCGGATGCTTGACGTTGTCGGCGATGGCTACGACGATCGTCTTTTCCATCTTGTTGCTGACAACCGTGCCGACACGGGTCTTTCTGAGATTTCTTTCTTCCATTTTCTACACCTCGTTACGCGTTCTTCTCGTTCATAACGGTCATAACACGTGCGATGTCGCGCTTGACCTCCGTTATCCTGTGAGGATTGTCAAGCTGATTTATCGCGTGCTGAAAACGGAGATTGAAAAGCTCGTTTTTGAGCTCCGTGAGCTTTTTGGAAAGCTCTTCGGGAGACATCTCTCTGATTTCTTTGGCTTTCACGGCTTATTCCTCCTCGGTTGCTTCGGTCTGCTTGACGACAAACTTGCATTTTATGGGGAGCTTGTGCGAAGCGAGACGCATTGCCTCCTTCGCGTCCTCCTCGGAAACGCCGCTTATCTCAAACATGACGCGTCCGGGCTTAACTACCGCCACCCAGTATTCGGGAGATCCCTTACCGGAACCCATTCGGGTTTCGGCCGGCTTTTCCGTAACCGGTTTGTCGGGGAAGATTTTTGTCCAGACGTGACCGGAACGCTTTGTGAAACGTGTCATCGCGATACGGGCCGCCTCTATCTGGTTGCTCGTTATCCATGCCGGCTGAAGCGCCACAAGTCCGTACTCTCCGTAGGTGACCGTGTTGCCGCGGTGAGCGGCGCCCTTCATTCTGCCTCTCTGGACGCGTCTGTATTTTGTTCTCTTAGGCATTAACATCAGTTTTCGCCTCCCTCTTTGGCGGCAGGTGCCGGTTTCTGCGCGGGTGCGCGGCGCTCGCCGTTCTGCGGACGGGTGCCCTCTCTGCGAGGTCCGTTCCCGCCGTTCTGCGGACGGTTCGCGGGACGGCTTCCGTCACCGTGCGGACGGGGACCGCGGCTGCCTTCGCCCTGAGGACGCGGCGCGCGATTTCCGTCGCCAGCCGGCTGCGCTCCGCCGTTCTGACGTTCGCCGGTGCCCTGACGGCTGCCTCTGTATCCGCCGTAACGGTCGTTGTTCCCGCGCTTGTCGTTATCTCGGCGATCGAATCTTCTGTCGCCTCTGCGTCTGTCCTGCTTCGGCGCCTCAATCTTGGCCTCGGCAAAATGCCTCTTCTTGCCGCTGTCGCGAAGGATCTCACCTTTGTAAACCCAGACCTTAACGCCAATCTTGCCGTAAGTCGTGTTGGCCTCGGCAAAACCGTAGTCGATGTCGGCGCGGAGCGTCTGAAGCGGGATTGAACCCTCATGGTAATGCTCGGATCTTGCGATTTCTGCGCCGCCGAGACGGCCGCCGCAGGTGATCTTGATACCTTTTGCGCCGAGCTTCATTGTTCTGCCGATTGCCATCTTCATGGCGCGGCGGAACGATGCGCGGCCTTCGAGCTGCTTCGCGATGCTTTCCGCGACGAGCTGAGCGTTGACGTCGGGATTTCTAACCTCGACAACTGTGATCGAAACGGTGCCGCCGAGTTTCTTTTCAAGAACGCCCTTAAGCTTGTTGATCTCAGCCCCTGCGTGTCCGACGATCATGCCGGGTTTTGCGCAGTGGATGAAGACTCTTGTCAGACCGGGAACGCGCTCGATCTCAATCTTCGGGATTCCGGCTTCCCTGTACGTCTTCTTTATATACTCCCTGACCTCATGGTCGGACACGAGAGTATCGCCGAAGTCGCCGTCGCCGACGAACCATCTGCTGTCCCAGTTTTTGATCACGCCGACCCTGAAGCCGTGCGGATTAACTTTCTGACCCATTATTCATGTCCTTCCTTTCAGTCTTTTTCGCTTACGCCGACGGTGATGTGGCTGGTCCTCTTAAGGAGCCTGTCCGCTCTGCCGCGCGCTCTGGGCTGAAGCCTTTTGAGCGTCGGTCCGGGGCAGACGAAGCAGGAGGAAACGTACAGCTTGTCGGGGTTCATGCCGAAATTGTTCTCGGCGTTAGCAGCCGCGCTCTTTACGAGCTTGCCGACGTACTCGGCCGCGGCGTTGGGTGTGAACTTAAGGATTCCCATTGCTTCGCCGACCTTCTTGCCTCTTACGAGGTCGAGAACGATCTTGACCTTGCGGGGGGTGATCCTTACATAATTGATTTTAGAAATTGCTTCCATTTCTTCTGTCCTCCGTCACTTGGTGTTGGACGTCTTGGAACCCGAATGACCGCGGTACGTTCTCGTGGGAGCAAACTCCCCGAGCTTGTGGCCGACCATATCCTCTGTGATATATACCGGGACATGTTTCCTGCCGTCGTGGACCGCTATCGTGTGTCCTACAAATTCCGGGAAAATCGTGGAAGCTCTGGACCAGGTCTTTACAACCTGCTTGTTGCCCGACGCGTTCATCTCTTCAACCTTTTTGAAAAGCTTTTCCTCGACGAACGGGCCTTTTTTAAGGCTTCTGCTCATATTGAATCACTGCCTCCCTTATTTGCCATTTCTGCGTCTGACGATGAGCTTGTCGCTCTTCGCCTTCTTTGAACGTGTCTTGTAACCGAGTGCCGGTTTGCCCCACGGAGTCACGGGTCCCGGACGTCCGATCGGTGAACGGCCTTCGCCGCCGCCGTGCGGGTGGTCAACGGGGTTCATGACGGAGCCGCGCACCGTCGGGCGTATGCCCATGTGGCGTTTCTTGCCCGCTTTACCTATTTTGATCGTTTCGTGCTCGATGTTGCCTATCTGGCCTATCGTCGCTTTGCACTCGAGACGGATAAGTCTGACCTCTCCGGAGGGAAGCCTTATCTGAGCCATTCCGTTTTCCTTCGCAAGCAGCTGAGCCGCTGTGCCGGCCGAACGGACAAGCTGACCGCCCTTCCCGGGATAAAGCTCGATGTTGTGTACAAGCGTACCTACGGGAATCTTCGAAATCGGGAGGGTGTTGCCCGGCTTGATATCGGAGTTTTCGCCGGAATAGAGCTTGTCGCCGTCGGTCACGCCGAGAGGCGCGATAACGTAGCTCTTTTCGCCATTTTCATTTTGAAGAAGAGCAATATAGGCGGTGCGGTTGGGGTCGTACTCGACGCCGAGAACGGTGAAAGCTCCGTCCGTCTCGGCTCTCTTGAAGTCGACGATCCTGTATTTGAGCTTGTTTCCGCCGCCCTGATGACGGACAGTGATTCTGCCGTAGCTGTTGCGGCCGGAATGTTTCTTTTTGATCTCTATGAGACCTTTTTCGGGGCTGTGCTTCGTGACCTCGTCAAATGAAGGAACAGACATGTTTCTTCTCGACGGAGTCGTCGGCTTGAATGTCTTAACTGCCATTGTTTTTCACCCCTTATCAATACATGCCGTCGAAGAACGCGATCGTCTTGGAATCGGCGGTAAGTGTCACAATCGCCTTTTTCCACGCTGACGTGTATCCTGAGTGGACGCCCATTCTTCTTGGTTTTCTCTTCATGTTGACTGTGCGGACCTTGTCGACCTTAACGCCGTCAAATGCCGCCTCAACAGCGTTTTTCACGTCCGCCTTGGTCGCATCTTTTGCGACCTCGAACGTGTATTTCTTCGCCGCGGTCTCGGACATCGATTGTTCGGTGACTATCGGACGGCGGATTATATCGTACGCGCTTTTCATTTCGCATATACCTCCTGCAGCTTCTCTGCGGCGGCCTTTTCGATGACGAGCGTGTCGGCGTTGAGGATGTCATAGACGTTGATGGTGTTCGTCTGCGCTGTCTTCACACCCTCGATGTTGGCAAAGCTCCTGACGACCTTGGGATCGTTTCCGGCGAGCACAACAAGCGCCTTTCTGCCGGCGCCGACGGCCGAAAGCATGCTGACCATCGTTTTTGTGCGGTACTCTTCAGTTTTAATCTCGTCAACTACCACGAGTCCGTCGCCGAGCGCCTTGTCGGAGAGAGCGCCCTTTATTGCGAGCTGTCTTGTCTTTTTGTTAATAGTCACGCGGTATGATCTCGGCTTCGGCGCAAACACGATTCCGCCGTGAGTCCACTGAGGCGATCTTGTGGAGCCCTGTCTTGCGCGTCCGGTGCCCTTTTGTCTCCACGGCTTTTTGCCGCCGCCGGAAACCTCGGATCTCGTAAGCGCGGACTGAGTGCCCTGTCTCTGATTCATAAGGAAGGCTCTTACCGCGGTGTGAATGACGGCGTCGCTGACCTCAACCCCGAAAACCTTGTCGGAAAGGTCAATCGTGCCGACCTCTTTGCCCTGCATATCTACAACTTTTACGTTAGGCATTGATTGTTCCTCCTTCCGGTTCAGCCTTTGACGGAATCACGGATGAAGAGAATGCCGCCGCGGGCGCCGGGAAGAGCTCCCTTGACCGCGATGATATTCTTTTCCGCGTCCACCTTTGCGACCGTAAGATTGAGAACGGTCACCTGTTCATTGCCATACTGTCCCGGCATAATCTTGTTTTTGAAGATCCTTGACGGGTCGGAGTTGGCTCCCATCGAACCGGGCTGGCGGTGTACCGGACCGGTACCGTGCGTCATCTTGAGGATGTGAGCGTTCCAGCGCTTCACAACACCGGAATATCCGCGGCCCTTCGTGATCCCGGTAACGTCGACCTTTTCACCTGCCGCGAAGATGTCGGCGGTGACGGTATCGCCCGTGTTGAATCCGGAAATGTCGTCGAGACGGAATTCCTTAAGATGCTTTCTGAGGACGCCGGACTTTTTGAGATGTCCCGCTTCGGGTTTTGTGAGTTTTCTTTCGGGAACGTCAAGGAAGCCGAGCTGGAGCGCGTCGTATCCGTCCGTCTCAACGGTCTTTTTCTGGGTGACCGTGCACGGTCCGGCCTCAACGAGAGTCACCGGAATGACGTTGCCGCTGGCATCGAAGATCTGCGTCATGCCGATCTTTCTGCCGATAATGCCTTTTTTCATGGAATATTTCCTCCTGTTTTAGTTATTGGTCGACTCCGGCAGGCAACCGTCGCCGACTTGACATAAAACCTTCGGGGTCTCCGCGGTCAGATCACTTAACTTCGATCTGAACGCCCGCGGGAAGCTCCAGGCTCATAAGCGCGTCAACAACCTTGGTCGACGGCTTGATTATGTCGATGAGCCTTTTGTGAGTTCTCAGTTCGAAC
>JAEEGL013823200.1_pt1 | contig 15742 bp, 11 predicted proteins | sample 9134231 | NCBI WGS metagenome assembly JAEEGL01 (sample SAMN16246548, study PRJNA631951) | gut metagenome | biome: gut microbiome; feature: rumen; material: fiber-attached | host: Bos | place: Iran: Karaj | collected 2018-10
TCAATTCCCGTTTTTTTGAGATGTCTTTGCCAAAGGTGCTGGATTATAAATAGTGTGACGAAAAGCTCGAATACCGCGACAAACGACGATAAGCGAAAAGCCGCGGGCGAGGGGTTCAGAGTGTCGACCGTAGAATGGCTTATAGTCATAAGCGCCGGCGTAATGAGGTATTTGACCCACATCGAGGCGAAGATAAGTATGAAGCCTATGTTTGACTTCCAGTAGGAGTGCGCGCTCGGGAAAATAAAGGTGCTGAGTCCGAAGGAGAGCGGGAGCAGGAATAAAAACTCCAGTCCGTCGCAAACGGGATAAAGAATACACAACAGCGCAATAATAAACGACGCTATCGCGATGATATTTGTCTTTATGAAACTCAAGCCGGTCATTCTGAACTTATCCATTTTAACCTCCGGAAATTGCGCGGTTTATATACGAAACAAGGCCTTTTTGATTTTTATGAGTTTCAGCTTTAAGACCCTGCGGAAATCGCATTTGTTTTTGCTTAGTTTTTCAAGGGGATAATACTCCGTGTCCGAGGAGTTGCTTTCGACGAAATCAAGCTGCTCTTTATAATACTTGTCGGGGCCGGTTTTGGGCGGCAGTATGAAAGGCAGGCGCTCGTGCGGCTTCTCGTCGACGGTTCTCGCTAAAGCGGCGCGGAAGTCGGTGACGACGGCGCCTTTGTCTGCATAGAGATAATCGGCCGTGTCGTAGCCTAAAAGGCCGTTAGACTTTCGGGTCGTCGCGTCGGCGACTAACGTCGGCACGCCTTCGTAGGCCGCGACGAGAGCGCTTCCCGAACCCGCGACGGCTACGTCGATACGCGAAAAGAGTTTTTTCGGTATCGGGAACATATTTCCAAGCGGCGCTACGGTTAGATTTTCAAGGCCGTTAAACGCGCTTTCGATAACGTCTTTACGTCCCGAGACGTCGCCGACTATGACGAAGCATATTTTTTTATCGGCGTTTCCCGCGGCGTATTCCGAAACACCCTTGCATACGTCGGGAAAATAGTCTTTCGCCGTCCTGCCCAAATAACAGATAGTAAGGTCGGCGGCCGGGATGCGGCTATCGTCGAAGGGGACGTCCTCAACGGGATCGGCGGGAACGCCGAAAAAGCTGTAGCATTCGTTTTCGGGGACGGTCTTATAGCCGTCGAAAAGAAGCCTCAAAGACTCTTTGTTGATGCCGAGGAGTTCCTTGCGTTTATGTTTGAAATCGTAAAAATCAAGGTATTTTCCGTAGTCCTTGCCCGCGCCCTTAAAGGTCTCGTTGCAAAGGAAGCAAAAATGCTTGCCGCCGAGGCGCTTAGCGACTATATCGCCCCAAAGAGACGTTGCGCTCGTGTGAGACTCGACGATAAGGCCGTCCGACGTGTCGCCGACAAGGTCGGCTATGCGGTTTGTCACGGCGTCGATCTGCTTATAATTCCAGCAGTAAGGCGGAAGGCCCGTCTCGGCAATGCCGCCCGCGGCATATCTCTGAAGCCCCGGGATCTCGCACTTGCCGCCCGACGTTCTTGAATAGACGACGAAGGTCTGCCAGCCGCTTTTTTCCAGAAAAACGCTCTTGCCGTATAAGTATAGCTCCATACCGCCTATATGGTAAAGGTCTGAGGTGAGAAAGAGGTATTTTTTCATTTATCGCTACCGCCGATATCCCACATATCGCCGATTATTTTATCATATTCGGCGGGATAAAACGTCTCATGTCCGCCGCCGCTGGAAAAAGTCATTTCTCCAAAATAGATTTTGCCGTCGACATTATACAAATCAACTCGCACATGTGAAAAACCTTTGCAAAGCTTTGCCGCTACATCAACCATTTCATCAAAATTAACCGGTTTTTCAATAACGCCGTCATACGCGGGGAAACCTACCGTCCAAGGTTGTAAATTCCATTGAGTATCGTAAACGTTACGGCAATGATTCGTATACCTGCCCACGTCTACCCAACAGAATTTAACTTCTCCGTTGAAACATAAGAACTTGAAATCATCGAGATTTCCTTTCGAATCTTCAATATATTTTTCTATTATTATTTTCGGCTCAATGCCTATGTAATGGGGTTGAAACCCGCCGTAAAAAGCATACTGAATCTTTAGCCATTTCGCCATAGTTTTCTTTGCGTTTTTTATATCGAGGCTTTTTTTGTCTTTTACTATAATATTAAACTTTGACGCATGGTTTGCTTTCATGACAAAACGGTCAGGAAGAACGCTGAAATTTATCTCGTCAGGCGTTTTGTAAACACCTATGACCGGAATTAAATACTTTTCGCCTATTTTTTCTTTTACCCAGTCTCTTACGGCTACCTTGTCCGATAAAACCGTTTTTCTTTTATCGGTTTCATAGACCTCGGCATACTGTATTTTTTGGCTATAAGTAACTGGGTGCTCTAGGTCAAACGGAGCAAACCCTCTTGACGTCCAGTCTTTCATTATCATAGCGGGAAAGTCCTTTTCCGCAGTCTTTTTACTTTTGTAATAATTTAAATTTTTTCTAATTTTCAAAATACTGCGTTTGAGATGCGGGAAAGTTTTGTCGATTTTCTTAATAAGCTTCATGTCGATTCCTCCAAATAGTAACTTTCTGTTAAAGCAGAACTAATTATTCCTTTTATAGCACTCTTCGATGAGCCGTGACGCGACGGTCGCCCACTTGTATCTGAGGGATCTTTCGGTGCATCTTTTGGAAACGTTTTCATAGTCGGCTACTATCAGTTTTATTTTTTCGGCTATTTCGGCAGGGTCCGTATCGGAGACCGCGTAGCCGACCTCGCCGTCATCGAACTGACCGTCGAAGCCCTGTCCCCTCGTGTATATGACGGGAAGGCCCTGCGACATCGCCTCGGCGTAAACGAGACCGAAAGTCTCTTTGTGCGAAGGCAGGACGAATACGTCGGCGTCGCGGTAATAGTTAATAAGCTCTTCCTTTTTCTTTTTGCCGACGTAGTTTACGAAATACTTGGACGCGAAAAGCTCGCGGTAAAACTCGTCGCCAATATCGCCCGCGACCGTCAGTTTTACCTGCCAGCCGTCGCGGATGAGTATCTCTGCCGCCTCGGTGACGGCTTCGATATTCTTCACCCTTTTAACTCTGCCGACCGATATAAGCTCGATTCTCTTTTCAAATTCGGTTCCGCTTTTGACGCGGGCGAAAGAGTTTTCAAGGTAAAACTTGTCGATACCGTTTGGTATGACTCTCGCTTTGGTTTCGACGTTTTCGCGAAGCTCATCGGGCAATTTGGAAAGCATGTTCTTTTTTGTGGAGAGGCTTAAGAATACGACGCTTTTGGCGAGGCGCAGGTTTTCAAGTCCCATCTTTTTCAGATGAGGGAGTTTCCAAAGAAAACGGTTGTTTACGTCGGTGTTTTTTACCGAAACGACGTAAGGTATATTTAGCTTTTCGGACACCTTACGCGCTATATAGCCGTCGCAAAAGGTCATGTTGCCGTGGATGACGTCGGGCTTTATCTTTTCGGCAAGGGCGAGACACTGTTTTACCGCTTTATTGAGTTTATACTTGTAAAAAACCGGACCGCGGGCCCTCCCGCCGCTTGTCCCGAGTGAAACGAAATCGGGATAGTCAGTTTTCTTTATTTTGTTCTGAATTTCGTAATAAAAGAGAAACGACTCGTTGCCAAGCTCACGAAACACTTTCATCAGACTTGGCTGAACGTTTTCGTAATCGGCCGTGACGTATAGTATCCGCATCGGTTTTTCTCCTTTTTTTGCGTCTTATTTATCGGGTTTTAATTCTTCTCAGAACGTTTTTGATCAGGCCTTTAAGATTGACCTCGCCGTATTTTTTCATAGCCGCCTCGTAGCTGCTTATGCGAAGGGTCTGGAATACCTGAAGGCGGAAGGATGATACTGCGGCGGGTTTCATAAGCGAGTTTTGCGCCGTCTCCTCTTTTTTAACGGCGACGGCTTTTTCGGGTCCGGCGCGTCCGAAAAGCCGCTCGCCTTTTTCGGAGTTTACAAGAACGAGCGAAACGCCGAGTTTATCGGCAAAGTCCTTATAATTCTTCTCGACGCCCCAGAAGTCTCCTATCGTCAGGTCGGCGGGGCGATCGTAGTTGGTATAGGGACAGGAGCCGCAGGAAAGTCTGTTTATCATGCTGTGTGAGAAGAGATTGTTAAAAGACTGAAGCCACAGCTTGTTTTTGACGGCTTTGCCGTCTATGACAGCCGAGACGTTATAGCCTCGCCAGCCGAGGCTCTTGTCACGGAAGCGGAAGGTTTCAAGCTCGCCTTTAGACTTAAGATATCCTATAAACTTATCGAACACCGCGGGACTCGGGACACCGTGGCAGATAATATCGCAGGTATAGAGATTTTCGTATTTTTCGCCGAGGAAATCGAGAAGGCCCTTGACCTGGCAGGCTGTGCCTACGAAAAGGACGGTTCTGCCCGATTTCAGGTATTCTTTGGTTTTCGCATAGCAGTCGGCAGTCGCGCTCTGCAGATAATAAGTCCCGCGCATCGGGGCCGCCTCTTCCATATTTTCCGCGAAGGCGTGGCGGACTTTGAAATCTTTATCCATGGCGGCGGCGCAGACTACGCCGTTTTCCGCGAATATCTGCGAGGCGAGAGCGTAAAACATGCCGCCCGAGGAACTCTTTAACCTTACGGCGTCGTCGTTTTTAACGCCGTAATAGCTCTGCTTCTCCGCAGAGGGCGGCGCGGTGTAGACCTGGCAAACCGCATGGCATTTATGACAGTTTATACATTTATCCTCGTCCAGGCTCGGGAAAAGGAAGCCCTCGTCGTCGCTTTTCATGGTAATCGCGCCGACGGGACAGGCGTTTTCACAGGCGCCGCATCCGAAGCAACGGCTGTCACGGCAAAAGAGCTTATTTTCGGGAGTTTTCTCGAAAGGAAGGTCCGGCTCGTCGAATAAGGCGCGTCTCAGATACTCGCGCGAATAGGCTAAGTGGCTTTCGAGTTTTTTATCGACCTCTTCGTAGTCGATGGGTGCCAACACGTCGGCGGCGGTCGTGACACTTGTAAGAGCCCTGCTTTCAAGGCCCGTTATTTTAAGAAGATTGAGTATTCTTTCGTCCTTGCCTCGGTCGCCCGTGAGTATAGCGACGAAAGGCTTGTGATATATGACCGAAATAGCGAGGCAATGGAAGGATGCCGTTACGACGAGTTCTGCCGACTGTATTTCGTTCAGAAACTCCTCGGGAGCCATGGAAAGGCGGGTTTTTATTTTGCCGCCGAAAAGCTCGCCGAGGCTTATATGAGTGCTTAAGACGTGGAGCTTGGCGTCGGTCTTGTAGCCGGTGTTCAAAAAATCGGTTATCTGACTCTGACGGTTGGCGTAAATGAATACGTGTTTATCTTTCGGCGCGGGCCAGTCCTCGCGGACTTTATCCCATACTTCCCTTCCCGCCAGGAAAACGGGGTCGAGAACGAGATGGGCGTCGCGGCCCGACGTCTCTTTTATAAGGTCGACGCCGACGCTCTCCCTTGTAGACAGTCTGTTAAACTTTTTGAGAAGCTCGCCGTATTTTTCCGAAATACCGTCGGAAAGGGCGCTTAATCCGAAGCTTGACGAATAAGATATTTTACGGGCGTCGTCCTCTACGAAGTCGAGTAAAAAGGCATAGTCGCCGCCGTTATTCGAAAAGTTCCAGACCTGGTCGCTGCCGACTATAAACTTATCGTAGGCTCCGTTAAGCTCGGACGCCTGCTTGGAGGTTTCGTAAATCTTTTCCGTCGTTTTCAGATATTTTGCGTAAAACGCCTTGAACTTTTTACCGCGTTTCGCCATAATCGGCCCGCCGACCAGCGCCTTCGCTGCGCTGACGGGTTTCCTTTCGCGGACGGCCTGACGGAACTGATACTTCATATCGTAGGCGTTTTTTCTGTGTTCGTTGCGATAGTCTATATATTCGCAGTCGGCGCCGAGTTTTTCCACGGCAGACTGAAGCGCGTAGGCCTGAAGGGCCGCGCCGTAATTATAGGCGTTATGAAACGACAGAAGAGCTACTTTCATTTACTGACACCTTTTATAGCATCGGAATAGAGCTTTTCCAACCGCTCCGAAATATCGATCCAGTTGAAGACGCCGCAGTTTTTGACGCAGTTTGCGGAGATATTCGCGAAATCGCCGACCGTCTTTTCAACGGCGGCGGTTATCTCGCCGACGTCGTCGGCTTTGACCGAAAAACCTACCTCGCCGTCTTCAAACATGCCGTCGAAGCCCTGCCCTCTCGTGTAAATGACGGGCATCGCCTGAGTCATGGCCTCGGCGTAGACGCGGCCGAAGGTCTCGGAAAACGAGGGCATTATAAAGACGTCGGAGGCGCGGTAGTAATCTATGAGCTGTTCTTTTTTGAGGTAGGATACGACCGAGACGTTTTCGCTCGAGTCCAAAAGCGCCTTTACCTCTTCGTCGAGCACCTGACCTATTACGGTGAGGTGCGCGGCCTCGCCTTTTTCGTTAAGTCTCTTGAGAACTTCTATAGTGGTTTTAAGGTTTTTGTTTTTATCGATTTTGCCGACGCAAAGGAGTTGCAGTTTATCGTGCACGGCCTTTTTCGGTTCGGAGATGTTTTCAAGCCAGAACGGCTCGAGGCCGTTGGGTATTACGTCGCATTTTTTCTCCACGGCGGCGCGGCTTTCGCCATTGAAGCAGGTATTCAGGAATTTCTCTTTATAGGCCTTCGAGAGAAAGAGAACGCCCGCCGCGTTTTCGACGACCTTTTTCGCAATTCTTTTGAAAACGGGTATCTTCATAAAGACGTTAAGGTCGGTGTTTCTTACCGAAACGACGTAAGGAACGCCGTATTTCTTATAAAGCTTATAGACCGCCCAACCGCCGTTGAAAAGGGTGTGGCTGTGGATAAGATCGAAACTCTTTACATCGACGTTTTTTTCGATCGAATTCTTTATTTTTCTCTGTTTCGTGAAGAAAAAGAAACGGTCGTATTTGTTGAAGCACTCGCGGTGAACGACCTTGTCGTCCATAATTGCTTTATACTTATCGTCGACCTTCGCGCCCTTTGCGACCGCGTTGAAGGCGACAATCTCGGCGCCGCGCTTTTCGAGATAATTCATCGCGTCGCGAAAGACCATCGCTCTGTGATAATAAGTGCAAACGTATAAAATGCGCATTTCTGCCTCCGCGTCAAGCGATAATTACAGTCTCCACCAGAGGAAGCCGGACTTGTTGAGGTCGGCGACCTTGTATAGGCCTTTGACGTCGATAAGAACTTTTTCGCCGTCGGAGGTTTTTTTGAAGAGTTTATTTATGTCGGCAAGCGACAGGGCGCGGAACTCGTTATGGGCGACGGCGACTATGACGCAGTCGGCGTCGGCGACGTCCTCCAACTTGGTCAGTTTTACTCCGTATTCGCGCATGGCGTCGCGCTCCGACGCCCACGGATCGACGACGACGGGCTCTATGCCGTAGGTGTTAAGCTGTTTTATTATATCGTCGACCTTGCTGTTTCTCGTGTCGGGGCAGTTTTCTTTGAAGGTGAGGCCGAGGATGACGACCTTGCTCTTCTTCGGGGCCTGACCCGCTTCAATCATCTTTTTGACCGCTTTGTCGGCGACGTAGGCGCCCATACTGTCGTTGACGATTCGTCCGTTAAGAATTATCTGGCTGTGATAGCCGAGCTTTTCGGCCTGATACGTGAAATAGTAAGGGTCGACGCCGATGCAGTGTCCGCCGACGAGTCCGGGACGGAAGCCGAGAGCGTTCCATTTCGTGTTCATGCCGTCGACGACCTCGTTGGTGTCGATATCCATCTTATCAAAAACCATGGCGAGCTCGTTCATAAAGGCTATGTTTATGTCGCGCTGGCTGTTTTCGACGACCTTTACCGCTTCGGCGGTGCGAAGGTTGGAGACGGGATAGGTGCCGACCTCGATGACGAGGTCGTAAACTGCCTTGATCTCGGCGAGAGCCTCTTCGTCGATACCCGAAACGATCTTGCGGATATTGTGAAGGCGATGCACCTTGTCGCCGGGGTTGACGCGCTCGGGGGAATAGCCGATTTTGAAATCGACGCCGCACTTGAGGCCCGACTCTTTTTCAAGGATGGGGACGCAGACGTCCTCGGTGCAGCCGGGATAGACGGTCGATTCGTAGACGACTATGGCGCCCTTCGTGAGGTTGCGGCCGACTATTTCGGACGCGCCGACGACGGGGGTGAGGTCGGGCGTGTGGTCGGTGTTGACGGGAGTGGGGACGGCGACTATTATGAATTTAGCCTTTTTGAGTTCGGCCTCGTCCGAGGTGAACCTGATGGCGGTTTTCTTTATCTCGTCGTCGCCGACCTCTTTCGTCGGGTCGACGCCCGACTTGTAAAGCTCGATTTTGGCTTTGTTGAGGTCGAAGCCTATGACGTTAAGTCCTTTCTTCGCGAAAGCGTGGGCTATAGGCATGCCGACGTAGCCGAGGCCGACGAGCGCGAGCGATTCTTTTTTGGCGACAAGCTGTTCGTAAAGATGCATTTTTATATCTCCTTTATTATTTAGCTTCAATGACCGAAATCACTTTTTCGGAGAGAAGCTTGAAATCATAATCCTTTGCGCATTCAGCGGCGTTTTTCTTGAATAACGAAAGAGTTTCTTTCGGAAGTCCGCAAACGTATTGAATCGCGTCCGCGATAGCTTCCGGAGTCTGCTCCTTAACCTCGATACCGCACTGCTTTTCCTGAACTATACTGTATCCGACGGTGTAAGTCATAAGTATCGGGCTTCCCGAGGCAAGATACTCGAAAAACTTGTTCTGACTCTGACCGTATTTATCGAGCGACGTGCTCTTGTTGTGCAGAATCGCGATGTCGGCTTGCGACAGAACGCTCGGTATCTCGCTTTTCGGGACCTTCCCCATAAACAAAACGCAGGTAAGTCCCATATCTTTCACCCTTTGCTCCAAGCCTTCGCGTTCGTCGCCGTCGCCGAATAAGAAGAGTTTGTAATTCTCGACGCCTCTGTCTTTCAGTATCTCGGCGGCACTTATCAAAATTCCGATGTCGTTGACTTTTCTAATTGAGCCGGCGTATACGATACGAATTTCGCCGCAGTCCGTTAAGATCGGGTTATTATACGGATGGGCGGTAAGATTGACGGTGTATTCGTCCAAATCTACCCCGTTGCTAATACAGACAACTTTACTCTCGGGTATTTCCTTTTCCCAGCCTCTGTCGACAATGTAATCGTATCCGCCGGGCCACGTCATAACGACTTTTTCCGCTTTTTTGTAAATCTTTTTTTCAAAAGCGTAAAGCGCCTTCGCGATTGCGGTATCTTTTTTCAGCATTCCGTATGCCACAAGGCTTTCGGGCCAGAGATCTCTGACTTCGCAGATGCATTTTATTCCGAACCGCTTAGCGATTTTCAAACCCGCGGCAAGGGTAAGCGGGTGAACCGAGGAAGCGTAAATAATGTCCGGCTTCCCGAATTCGGCGGCGAGCCGTTTTGACGCCTTTATGACGTTTCGGTAGAAATCTGCCATATTCATTATTCGGGCTTTGCCGTTTCCGGTATAGGGTCTCGACTTAACGAATACGAACGGGACGTCTATCTCCTCGGCCTTATGAACGTGAAGCAGAGAGTCGTCGTCAAAGTAAAGTTCCGAATCGGAATTGTGTTTCGAATTACTGCAGATTACTATCGGCTCGTAGCCTTTTTTCCGCAGGTATTTTGCTATCCAGTAATGACGCATGCCTTTTTCGAAGTACATCTGTCCGGCATAATGATTCATTATCCAAATTTTTTTTTGCAAATGGTTTACCTGCCTTTCAATAGCCTTGCAGGAACGCCGACGTAAGTTCCCGGAGACGTTATATCTTTTACGACGGCAGCGCCCGCTCCTATTATGCAATCGGGGCATATTTTCAGATTGTTTATAACCGTCGCTCCCGTGCCTATCCAGGTGTTGTCACCGACAGAGACGGTGCCGCAGACGTGAGCACCCACCGCGACGTGAACGAAATCGCCTAAAACACAGTCGTGGTCGACCGAAGCGCAGGTGTTGACGATGCAGCCTTTACCGATACGCGAATACGGATTCAAAACGGCGCCCGCCATGACGATACTGCCCTCGCCAATCTCGACTCCCTCGCCGAGAACGGCGGCGGGGTGAACGAGCGTGACGATACGCCTTTTTGAAAAGAGACTGAAGAACTTTTTTCTCGCTGACGGATCTCCTATTGCGACGAAGACGTCTCCGTCCGATCCCGCGGCCGCTTCGGTTTTTCCCGCGACCGTCCATTTTCCAGAAGAGGTAAGCCCTTCTCTGTCGTCAAAGAAAACTATTTCGTCATAGCCGCTTTTTTCGGCTATATCGGCGGCGACTTTGCCCTGGCCGGAAGCGCCAATAATTAACAGCTTCATCAGTTTGACCCGCTCCCTTTGAATTCTTCCATGGTTACCGACGTCTCGGAGCTTATGCCTTCGCGTTTTAATACCGTTTTTACCGTTGCGAAAATAATTCCAATATCTGTGCGAAAAGTGACGCAATCAACGTATTTCAAGTCCCATTGGAATTTTTCTTCCCAATTTATCGCGTTTCTGCCGTGCACCTGCGCGAGTCCCGTAAATCCGGGGCGGACAAGGTGCCTGCGCCTCTGTTCGGGAGTATATCTTTCGAGATATTTGACTAAAAGCGGTCTCGGGCCGACTACGGCCATATCACCTTTGACGATATTCAGCAGTTCAGGGAGCTCGTCGAGTGACAGGGATCGAATAAACTTGCCGTATTTATTGAGTCTTTTATCGTCAGGGAGAAGGTTGCCGTCCTTGTCTTTTGCGTTCGACATTGTGCGAAATTTGATGAGTTTGAATATCTTTTCTTTGCCGTTTTTCCCGATTTTTCCCGGACGTAACTGAGTAAAGAAGGGGTTGCCTCTCATCGCTATCGCGCCCGCAACTGTAAGAATAATCAGAATCGGCGAAAGCACTAACAGCGCGAAAAGCGCGCAAAGAAAACCAAGCGGACGCTTGAAAACCCGCTCGTATATTCCGAAGGGTTTATGCCGCATTAGCTCTTCGCTCATTCGAAGCACCTGCGGATGGCGTCGATTATCACGGACTGCTGATCCGCCGTCATATTGTTATCGCTGGGCAGGCAGAGACCTCTCTCGAATATGTCGGCGCCGATATCCTCCACTCCGCCCGCTATGTAGGCGTTGGTCCTGCATCTGCCCGAGCCGTCGACGGTGATAAACTCGTTCATGCGGTAAAGGGGTTGCATGTGCATCGGTTTCCAGATCGGACGCCCGTCGGCGTTTACGTATTTTATCGCCTCGAGAATCTCGGTCGGGCAGGATTTGCCGTGTTCGGGCACGTATACGGCGTCGTTATCCGACCTGACCTGCTTGCACATAGCGGTTTTGTCAATTATCATGGCGCTTAGCCAATAGTTAGGAGCGGAGTTCTTTTCGTCCCACGGATTCATGTTTACGGGAAGACCCTTTAAGCCGTCGCGGTATCTCTCCCAGACCGCTTTCTTCTGCGCGATATGCTCTTCGAGGTGGGGATACTGTCCTCTTATACATCCGGCGACGATATTGCTGAGGCGATAGTTGTAGCCGACCTCCTCGTGCTGATACCAGGGGGCCGCTTCCCTCGCCTGAGTCGCCCATTTGCGGACGCGGTTGGCGGTCTCGAGGTCGTTCGTGAGCAGACATCCGCCCGCGGAGCCGGTTATTATTTTATTGCCGTTATAGGAGACGGCGGCATAGTCGCCGAAGCTTCCTATCTGTCTTCCCTTGTAAGTAGCGCCCATGGCCTCGGCGGCGTCCTCGATGATAAGCGCGCCGTGCTTTTCACAGATGGCCTTTATCTCGTCGATTTTTCCGGGGAAACCGTAGAGATGGGCGAACATAACGAGCTTGACGTCGGGATACATCTCAAAAGCTTTTTCGAGAGCGACGGGGTCCATATTCCAAGTGTCGCGCTCGGTGTCGATAAATACGGGAACGCCGTGCTCGTAAACGACGGGGTTGACGGTGGCGTCAAAGGTCATGTCGGAGCAAAAGACGCGCTTACCCTCGAGGGCGCCCTTGCCCGCGGCGGGTCTGCCGTATATCCTCTCGCCCGCGGCCTTGACGCAAAGATGAAGCGCCGCGGTGCAGCACGCAAGACCGACGGCGTATTTCACGCCCGCCTTTTCGGCGGCGATTTTCTCGACGGCTCTGACGTTTTCGCCCTCGGTGGTTATCCAGTTTGAGTCGAAGGCGTCCTTGACGTAGTCGAGCATCTCGCCGTGGCGGGTGGCTATGGCGAGATGGACGTGATTTTCGAGAGGCTTAAGATTTGTTTTGTCGAACATTTCTATTCTCCTAAAAAACAAATAAATTACTAATATATAATTTATAGTCAGAAAATATTATAGCATAATTAAAAAGTCTTTTCAAGCGTATTTATGCTTTTTTACAAAAAATACCGTCGGGAAAGGCCTGGATTAGCCCGCGTTTTCGGTAAATTTGCGCGCAAAAAAAGAAACGGTCGTGCTTAATGCACCTGTGGTTTCAACGCCACATTCCGTTTCCGTAATTATTATACCATAGCTAAAGCACCGTGTCAACCGTTTTTTCGTCGTATGTGAGAAAACAAATAAATAAGCGCCGAAAAGTCCGAAGACTATCGGCGCTTTTTAATGTAATGGTTATAGACTTTACAGGTTTTAAACCGTGACGTCAAGCCGTTTTCGCGGTATCAGGCAAATCCTTTTTTACATTCTTTGCCTATCGCCTTGCGGTGGGCGAAATAGAGCTCCTCGGTGGCAAGAGCCATCTTCGTGACCGAGAATTCGCAGTCGTGAGGGTAGATATACCAGGTGTCCTCAAGGGTGTTCAAGTCGACGCAGTCGCCGTGCTTGCCGAGGTAGTTATATTCTATGTGGCAGGAGTAGAGCGACGGCACGGTTTTTATCATTTCGAAGGGGTCGCCGTCGAAATCGACGCCTTTTACGGTAAAGCCGTTCATGTCGTGGACCATCGTTCCCTCGCCGAGACAGATGAACCTTTTGGCGTTGGGGAGACTGTCGACGGTGACGGGCATTACTCCCGTCGAATAGGTGCCGTTTTCGACCTCTTTTCTGACGTTTGCGCGCTCCCATTCATACCAGTCGGGGATGTGGGAAAACTCGGTCTCGCCCTCGTCTGCCGAAAGCTCGCCGAGCTCCGACATAGTCCAGCTTTTGCCGCAGGCTTTGCAGAATATTTTAGTTCCCTTCGAGTCCATCTTATACTCTTTTCCGCAGGCGGGACACTGGTAAAGCACGCTGTGAAGGCCTTCGGCGCGGCCCTCGTAGGGGGTCTTTATTCCCTTCTCCTTCTGCCAGGCGAAGTCGTCGTATCGGAACGCCTCGAGGATCTTTTCGTTTACCTCGTCGTTTGTCGCTTTTTTAAGCTCCTCTGCGGTGAAAAGGAGCGTCATATCGGCTTCCGTGGGCTTCACTCCCCTGTCGTGGAGGTTCCAGAAGGGCGAATTGACGTGGTGTCCGTGGCAGATGAAGCTGACGACGGGTATTTTGAGAAGGCGGCAAAACGCGCCGAGGGATTCCGGGAGCACCGCCGTCGTGCCGCAAAGCGAATAGCGCGCCTCGGGGTAAAGAACGACGACGTTTCCCGCCTTCGCGGCCTTTATGAGCTTGAAGACGAGTCCGACGTCGTTCGTGAATTTGCGTTTGCAGATACAGCCGACGTCGCGAAGAAGCTTCTCGCGGCCTATGAAGCCGTCGATGGCGACGACGTAGTTGGCTTTATCGGGGTATATAGCCTTGGTGGCGACCTTGAAATCGAGAAAGGCGTTGTGGTTGCAAAGGAGGAGATAGGGCGGTTTTAAACCCTCCGTGCCGTGTTTTCTTATTATCGCGCCGTGCTTTTTGACGTCGGGGGCGCTTAGTAAATAAGTAAGCGGGCGAAGATACCATTTTGTCGTGACGGGGTCTTTCTTCATGTCAAATCTCGCGGGCACTTTTTTCATTTTAACAGCTCCGTTTCCTGATTTATTCGATTATACCAAACCGCGACGATTATGTCAACAATAACGACGAAAGGTTACCTCTTGACAACCGCGGGCGGAAAAAATATAATAGAAACATAATCAATAACTTAAGGAGTATTATGAAAAATTACGACGTTACCGGTATGAGCTGCGCGGCCTGCGCGGCGCGAATAGAGAAAGCCGTCGGGAAGGTCGAGGGCGTGGAAAGCTGCGCCGTAAATCTTCTCACCAACTCCATGTCGGTCGAGGGCGTCGCCTCCGAAAAGGACGTTATCCGCGCCGTCAAGGCGGCGGGATACGGCGCTAAGCCGAAAAAAGCGGACGGTGGGATCTCCGGCGACGGCGAAGTAAAAAAACTCGCGAAGAGGCTTGCGGCCTCGGTTTCGGTGCTTTTGGTCCTTATGTATTTTTCGATGGGCCATATGATGTTCGGCTTCCCCGTTCCTCCGATTTTCGAAAACCATATTTTCCTCGGATTTTTCGAAGCGGCGGCGGCCCTTGCGGTTATGATAATAAACGGCAAATTCTTCACGTCGGGCGTCAGGGCGCTTTTTTCAGGCGCGCCCAATATGGACACCCTCGTTGCGACGGGGTCGGCGGCGGCGTTTATCTATTCCGCGGCCGAACTCGTTCTGATGATAATCGCCTCGAATAACGGCGACGCCGAGGCCGTGATGAAATACGCAATGAACCTCTATTTCGAGTCGGCGGCCATGATCCCGACGCTTATAACCGTAGGAAAGCTGCTTGAGGCGGTCTCTAAGGGCAGGACGACGAGCGCCATAAAAGGGCTTATGAAGCTTGCGCCCGCCACGGCGACGGTTTTGAAGGACGGCGCCGAAACCGTCGTGAAGGCGTCCGACCTTGCGGTCGGCGACGTAATTATCGTCAGGCAGGGCGAAAGCCTCGCGGCCGACGGCGTTATAACCGAGGGCGAGGCGGCCGTTAACGAATCGGCGCTCACGGGCGAGTCGGTCCCCGCCGACAAGGCGGCGGGCGACGACGTTTTCACCGCGACGATCGTGATGTCGGGATATATAAAAGTCCGCGTAGTCAAAACGGGCGGCGACACAATGCTTTCGCAGATAATAAAGACGGTCTCCGAAGCGTCTTCGACAAAGGCGCCCATGGCGAGGACCGCCGATAAGGTCGCGGCGGTTTTCGTGCCCGTCGTTATGGCGCTCGCGGCTCTTACCTTCGCGGGGTGGCTGATTGCGGGTAAAGACGCCGCTTTCGCCGTGGCGAGAGCTATATCGGTGCTCGTCATAAGCTGTCCGTGCGCGCTGGGACTTGCGACGCCCGTCGCCGTTATGGTCGCAAGCGGCGTAGGCGCGAAAAACGGCATACTTTACAAGACGGCGGCCGCGATGGAGGCGCTCGGACGGGTCGAAAACGTCGCTCTCGACAAAACGGGCACCGTCACGGAAGGCTCGCCCAAGGTGACCGATATCATCGCTTACGGCTCGGATGAAAACGGACTTTTGCGGCTTGCGGCCTCGCTCGAAAGCAAAAGCGAGCATCCGCTCGCAAAGGCGATAACCGAAAAAGGAAAAGGTCTCGAATTAAAAGAAAGCAAAGATTTCAAGGCGTTTACGGGAAACGGTCTTTTCGCGTTGATCGAGGACGCTTTAACGGTCGGCGGAAACAGGCTTTTCGTTGAAAAATACGCGGATATTCCAAAGGACGCTCTTAAGAAAGCCGAGGCTCTTTCGGAAGAGGGCAAGACTCCCCTTTTCTTCGCCCGCGGCGGACATTTCGAGGGCA
>JAEEGL010505083.1_pt1 | contig 15741 bp, 15 predicted proteins | sample 9134231 | NCBI WGS metagenome assembly JAEEGL01 (sample SAMN16246548, study PRJNA631951) | gut metagenome | biome: gut microbiome; feature: rumen; material: fiber-attached | host: Bos | place: Iran: Karaj | collected 2018-10
AATATGTCTGATGATGAAATTGCAGCATTAAGTGATGCTGGCGATTATATTATTAGCAATAGCTGGATAGATTTCTTCTGTGATGTAATACTCGATGCAGATATAAGAACTTCTAAAATTGAGGCAATAAACAGAGTTGCAGCAGAAGCAATTAAAGAAGAAAAGGAAAGAAGACAAAAAGCTTCAAGTCAAGCAGACACTACTGATGATATCAGTGAGGATGCAAAAACAGTTTTCGAATATGTTAAGTTGTTTGTTTCTAAGAGTGATTTACTCGGCAAGGAAATGGCTACTTTAGCATATGAATTACTTTATAAAGTAATAGATGAAGCAGACCTTGTTTATGCAGAAGCAGAAACAATTTGTTCAAAGATATCAGAAAGAGGAGATTTATCTAGCGCAACAAGAGAAAATATCAATGATGCTAGAAAAGAAATAGAAAGAGCTACAACATATCTTCATACACAATTGCCAGAGACCAAACAACAAGAATTAATTGGACAAATGGCTAAAGCAGAAGAAGATTTCCAAAGCATTTTCACAACTATGTATAACACATTGGCAATTCTTTCTGTAGATATTTCTTCACTAACAGGTGGTGGCGAAGGTGGAAGTTCAATGTCCAGTTTATCCACACAAGATATTTTAAATGTATTGTCCTCATTAAAGAAAACAATTGCTGAATCAAACAACTATTTCAAAAATAATCAAGAGTCTGTTGCTGATGTTTCTGAAATATTAAAGAATATTTCAAAGGTTATTGATACCATGGTTGCAACAAACAATATTATAGGCACTGTTGTTTCAGTAGTAAGATATTCTGGAACAGTATTATCTGTTTTACCATTTGCTGTTTCATTCTTGTATTATAGCTGGGATGCTATGGATGCAACATTTGTTGATGATATTAAGTCACATGTTTTGGGCGTAGAACAACCTTTATATGAAAACTACATGATTTTCTTTGCTAGATTGATAAAAGAGTATAGAAAAGAAACTGGCAAAGACTTTGCTGAAAGTAAAGAGTATACATATGATAGAATTGATGAATTAGATTCTTATGTAGATAATGATCAATATGCTGCTTTAATTTATTTAGCAGCAGATGCAGTTCTTAACTTAGCAAGTCAAATGAGATATGTTCCTGGTGATGAGGATGCTAAAAAAGCTTATTATGATAGTATCATAACACCTGTAACATTATCTATTGGAGTATCAAATCTCAAGAGCGAATATGCGGATTATCTTGTTGATGAAAGTGAAAGAAACGTTCTCGTAGAGGTTGCTTCAACTATATACAACGCTATTGAGTCTATTAATCCAGACATAATAACACAATATGAATTGTCAAAACCAACAGCTACAACAGAGTTGAACGATGATTGGTACATTAATTATTATAATGCAGCAATGGCAGCATTCTTCTATAGTAGAGATAATACCAAAGCATCAATAAATCCGGACTTAAAACACTATTTAGATGAGACATATCCATATCCTACAGAAAGTCCAGTTGATTATGTTAATAAAATAGCAACAAACGATTTTGCTTTAGCAGAAGATGATCCAGCATCTAAGGATTTAAAAGATTATGCAGAAAAAGTTATTGTTGTTAAACTTTTAACAATAATCCCAACAATTCTTAAAGCATTTCAATCATAATGGCGTTATTTAAGTTATTAGCAAAAGTTGCAAGAAAAATCGATAAGGCAAAAGGTGAGGATACCGTTTTAAAAATGGTAGCCCCTTTGCCTGATATTGAAAAATATCAAAAGATTATGTTTGTTGGCCCACATCCAGATGATATAGAAATTGGCGCAGGTGCAACAGTCAATAAAATGGTTGCAAGCGGCAAGGATGTTTATATGCTTATCTGTACGGATGGAGGAGCGGGAATAAACAAAGATACCATTACACCTAAAGAAATTGCAGAAATAAGAGCAAAAGAGAGTAAAAATGCAGCAACAATATTGGGTGTAGAAAAACTAGATAATTTAGGATTTGAAGATGGTGGCGATTATACGGAATGGGAACTAGCAAAAGAGATTGCAAAGAAGATAATAGAATTTGCTCCAGAGGTAGTTATATGTCCAGATCCAAATCTTCCAACAGAAACACATCCAGATCATCTTAAGTGTGGAAGAGCAACTTGTGATGCTTTATGGCTTGCCGCACATTATCATGTTGCAAAAAGAAATGGTATAGATGTAGCAATAGATAAATTAGTAAATATAGATGCACTAGCATTCTATTATACAAATCGCGCTAATACTTTTGTTGAAATAACAAAAGAAGATGAAAATAAACGTGAAAAAGCAATAAGAGCACATACATCTCAAATGAGTGGAATAGATGGGCTCGGAACTTTACTTTATATATCTTTAAGAGACGTACATATGGGCGAGAAATGTGGAGTATCACTTGCAGAAGGTTTCTTTGTAATGCATAACATGCATAGACATTGCGTAAGTGAATCATCTAACTGGTAATTTGATTGACATATATATAAAGTAAAAGTATAATCACAATATAGTAATCCCAATCGATGAGTGTTCGGAGAGTAAGATGGCAACTAATATTTTTAATATTATGTAATTTTTAGCCATCTTGAAAAAGGTGGCTTTTTTGTTTGGGTAAAGGAGAAAAAATGGAAAAGATAGGCGTTGTAGGAATCGTTATAACAGAAAAAGACAAAGAAACGATAATGTCTATGCAAGAGACACTAGGTGAGTTCTCAGACATTATAGTAGGCCGTATGGGCATTCCTAGAGATGAAGTTAATGCTATTGCATTAATCGTAGAAGGAACAGTAGAAAGAATTTCGGCTTTAACAGGCAAATTGGGAAAGTATAAAAACATTTCAGTTAAGTCTGCTTTAGCTGCAACAAAGGAATAATTTTAGGAGATAGATTATGAAAAAGTTATTAGTAGTTGTTTTAGTTATAGCATTAGTAGCCGTTTTAGCTATTGGTTTAGTAGCTTGCGGCAACAAAAAAGGGGGAGAAGAAGTAACTATTAGAGTAGCTGCTCCAGAAGGAACCCCAGCATTGGCAATTTGTCACATGGTTACAGAAAACAAAAAATTAGATGGACTTAACATGGAATATAGTGTTGTTGCTCCTGCAAACATTGCAACAGAGATGGCAGCAGAAAAAGCAGATATAGTTATTATGCCTATTAACGCTGGTGCAAACTTGATTGCAAACAAGAATGCTCCATATAAACTTGTAAGTATTGCTGTAGATGGAAGTCTTTATTTAATTGGTAATAAAGATGGAAGCAACTCCATTACATTAGATGATATAAAAGGAAAAACTATTGCATGTATCGGGCAAGGAGCTGTTCCAGGATTAACATTCTCTTATATTCTTAGTGCAAATAATATTTCTGTTGTTACAGAGGGGACCCCTTCTACAAATCAAGTTAAGATTGTTTGGGCAGCAGATGGCCCAGCAGCAAACGCAGCTGTCCAAGGTGGAAGTGCAGATTATGCAGTAGTTGGAGAACCAGCAGCCACAGCTCTTTCTGCTAAAGCAGGTTATAACGCAAGAATGGATATACAAGCATTATATAATGCAGCAGTTGGAAACAATAATTCATATCCACAAGCAGGTCTATTTGTAAAAGCAAGCTTGAATAATAATGGAACATTTATGGCAGCATTATTTAACGCATTAGCAGAAAGTAAGAATTGGGTTCTAAATAATAAGGATGCTGTTACTGCATATGCTAAAGAACACTTATATGAATCTGCGGCATTCCCAGCAGGGTCAATAGAAAGATGTGCAATCAATTGTGAAAGACTTAATTATGAAAGCCAAGATAAGATTGTTTCATTCTTATCTAGAATAATGCCAAACGTAAACTGGACAGAAAAGAAAGATATTTTATTCTAATGAATAAACTTAAGATTAACAAAAAAGCTTTGGAAATATGCTCGAATATTTTTTACCCACTGCTAGCACTAGAATTAGTGCTGGCAGTTTGGGCTATTTGTGCAAAGGCATATAACAAGCCTATAGTACTACCAGAACCTGGAATAACTCTCAAGACGTTCTTTTTAATGTTCGGTGAGAAGTATTTCTGGACTAATATAGGGTGGTCTATATTGCGTAGTTTAGTATGCTTTGTTATTTCTTTTGCTTTGGCGTTGATTCTAGCGACATTAGGGAATCTTTGCAAGCCAATCAATAAAGTATTAGCGCCAATAATAACAATTCTTAGAGCAGCGCCTACAGTGGCTGTAATCTTAATTATGTATGCGTTTATGGCGAATGATAAACTCGCTATAGTTGTTGGACTATTGATTGCATTCCCTATCCTTTATTCTGCCTTCTATAGTGCTATAGAGAATGTTGATAAAGATCTTATTGAAATGGCAAAAATATATAAAGTAAGATCAATAGATAGAATTTTAAGTATTTATCTTCCAAGTGTTACTCCAACATTATTTGATATGAGTAAGTCCACATTGTCATTAACATTTAAGGTTGTGGTGGCATCCGAAATATTAACATCTATACCAATGAGTATAGGAACAAGCATTAAACAGGCACAAAATGTATTCGATATGGAATACCTTCTTGCTTGGACTATTGCATCTATTGTAATAGCGTTTATTCTTGAAGGAATAGTTTCTTTAACTAAGTTCATATGGAGGAAAACAAGATGAGCAATATTGTTATAAAAAACCTAAATGTTAGATTTGAAGACATGGTCATTTTTGATTCCTTTAATATTGAATTTGAAGAGAATAAAATCAATGTAATCTTGGGTTCAAGTGGTGTTGGAAAAACAACAATTTTGAACTGTATTGCAGGCATTTTATCATATGATGGAAGCATAGAAGGACATGAGGGTGGAGTTAGCTACATTTTTCAAAAAGACAGGTTAATCCCTACAATTTCGATATATAAAAACCTTGATTTGGTATTAAAGACTAAAATTAAAGATAAGAAAGAAAGAAAAGAAAAGATATTAAAAATGCTCTCTCTTTTAGAGATTGAAGACTGTGCAAAAAAGTATACAACAGAAATGAGTGGAGGGCAAATTCAAAGAGCAGCAATTGCTAGAGCATTTTTATATCCAAGTAATGTCATTTTGTTAGATGAACCATTTAAAGCATTGGACACTTCTTTAAAATCTAAATTAATAAGAGTTTTGCTTGAGTTACATAGAGAAGAACAAAAGACTGTTATCTTTGTAACACATGCAATTGATGAGTGTTTACTTGCTGCAGATAATGTTTATGTGTTTGCAAATAATCCGGTTGAAATTATATATAAAACAAAGATTGAAAAAGATGCTATGGAAAGAACACTAATAGATCCAGAACTTGATATAATAAGAAAGGAATTGCTCTCTATAGTAACCAAGAATGCAGAGTAATTCTATTCTTATAGAAATATTTTCTATATAATTTTGTTTGACACTCATTTTTTTATGATATATTATAATTATCACTTATGTCATATGCGCACAGGAGGTGCGTGTGGGCAAGAGAATTCACCCACAAAGATATAGGAGGAGCAGACAATGAAAGAAGGTATTCATCCAAATTACCATACCGTAACAGTTATTTGTGCATGCGGAAATACTTTTGAAACTGGTTCAACAGTTGCTGGAAATGAAATCCGTGTTGAAATTTGTTCAAAATGTCACCCATATTTCACAGGTAAACAAAAACTTGTTGATACCAGCGGTAGAGTTGATAAGTTCAACAAGCGTTACAATCTTAATCAAAAATAAGAAGCAAAATGAAATTGGGCGAGTAATCAATAATCTCGCCCTTTTTTAAGTAAAGTTATTTAGGTATGAAAAAAGAGAAAAGTTGTGATAAGTCAAAAGCGGTTTGCCGCACCTCTATTGGAGGACAAGCAGTTTTAGAAGGCGTAATGATGAAGGGTGAACACACCATCGCAACCGCCGTAAGAACTGAAGCCGGTGAAATCACATACGAGACCAACAGAATAAAAAGTCCAAAGGAGAGAAATATCTTCTTTAGACTTCCTTTTATTCGTGGCGTTGTTAATTTAGTAACACAACTTGGCCAAGGAATGGGAATCTTAATGAGATCCGCCGAGGTTTATGGTGATTATGCAGAACCTACTAAATCCGAGAAATGGATGGCTAAGAAATTAAAGGTTGATCCAATGAAGGTTTTAATGGCAGTATCCCTTGTACTTGGATTGGTTGTGGCTATTGCATTATTTGTATTACTACCAAATTATTTGGCAGGATTACTTTTTAGTATCCCAAAACTCCAAGGATCACATCCAATTTTCTATAGTCTTTTTGAAGGAGCTGTAATGCTCACCATATTCGTATCATATGTTCTAATTATTAGCGCTATGAAGGATATAAGACGTGTCTTTATGTATCATGGTGCAGAACATAGAACAATTAATTGTTTCGAACATGGCCTAGAATTAACAGTTGAGAATGTACAAAAGCAAAGTACCTTCCATTCTCGTTGTGGAACAACATTTACATTCTTTGTTATAGTTGTATCCATTATAGTTTTCGCATTTGTAAACTGGGGATTGGAAGCACTTGGTTGGTTAGTCCCTGCAGACCAAAAAGCAGCAAGTATTCTCAATGCATTAATTAAGGTTCCTTGTAAGATAGTATTTATACCTATTGTTGCTGGAATAAGCTATGAGATTTTAAAGCTATTAGCTAAATCAGACAATATATTCTTTAGAATATTAAGAGCTCCAGGTGTTGCTCTTCAAATGCTCACAACAAGAAAGCCAAAAGATGATATGGCTGAAGTTGCTATTGCTGCATTTAAGAAGGTACAAGAAATGGATGCAGATTTAACTATTCCAACAGAAAACTTTAATATTCGTGTTCCATATGCTATTGCTAGAGATAGATTAAAAGGCATTGCCACATATGCAGATGATGCAGATATAGACTGGTTACTCGTAGAAGTCACGGGCAAAAAGAGAAATGAACTTGATAACATAGATATGTTAACATCCAATGAATTTGAAAGAGCCAGTGCTATTGCAGAAAAGATGAAAGATGGTATGCCATTACAATATGCTCTTGGTTTTACAGAGTTTTATGGAATTAGATTAAATCTAAATCAAAATGTTTTAATTCCAAGACCAGAAACAGAATTGGTTGCTGAAGAAGTAATTAATACTAATGGTCAAAAGGTATTAGATTTATGTACAGGAAGTGGTGCAATAGCAATCGCGGTTGCAACAAAAAAAGAGGGAGCTATCGTGACCGCTAGTGATGTTTCTCAATATGCTTTAGATATAGCAAAATCCAATGCATCACTTTTGGGATTAAATATTGATTTTAGATGTGGAAATATGTTTGAAGGAGTTAAGGGAGAAAAATACGATATAATCGTATCCAATCCACCATATATTCCTTCAGCAGATATCCAAAAGCTAGAAAAGAAAGTAAAGGACTTTGAACCAATGCTTGCTTTAGATGGCGGCAAAGATGGTTTGAATTTCTATAGAATTATTGCTAAGGAATATAGCGAATATCTTAATGAAAACGGAACTTTAATTCTTGAATTAGGAATTGACGAAAGCGAAAAGGTTGCAGCTTTATTCGAAGGCAAGAGTGTTGAAATAAAGAAGGATTATAACGGAATAGACCGTATATTGATAGTTAAATGAAAATAAGCGACGGATTAATTCAAAGACTTCAAAAAACTAAAGATAGGGCACTTGAACTTGGTGAAGAACTAAGTAAAAGTGAGGTTGTAACTAACCAGGAGTTGTTTAGAAATTACTCAAAAGAATTGAGTGAAATTACTCCTATTGTTGAAGCATATGATACTTATTTAAACCACAAGAAAAACTATGATGAATGCATTGCACAACAATCATCCGAAACGGATCCAGAAATGAAGGCAATGATTTCAGATGAAATAGATGAACTTCTTGAAGCAATGGATAAAGATGCAGAGACAATTAAGATAGCTCTAATACCAAAAGATCCTAATGAAGATAGTAACGTTATTATCGAATTTAGAGCTGGTGTTGGTGGCGAAGAGGCAGCCTTATTTGCAACAGAATTGATGAAGATGTATGAACACTACGCAGATAAAAACCGCTGGAAAATGGAAGAAGTCAGTTCCAATAGAACTGAAATAGGCGGTATTAAAGAAGCAGTTTATACAATTTCAGGACATGGTGCATATGGCAAACTTAAGTTTGAAAGTGGTGTACATAGAGTACAAAGAGTTCCAGAAACTGAGTCTCAAGGTAGAGTACACACATCTGCTGCAACAGTAGCTGTATTGCCAGAGGTTGAAGATATTCAAGTAGATATCAAACCAGAAGATGTAAAGATAGATACATATAGAAGTTCTGGAGCCGGTGGACAACACGTTAACAAGACGGAATCTGCTATTCGTATGACACATATCCCAACAGGTATAGTCGTTGAATGTCAAGATGAAAGAAGCCAAATGAAGAATAGAGAAAAAGCATGGGCTATTTTAAGATCTAGAGTTTACGATATGATTCAAACTCAAAATGACAAAGAATATGCAGAAAACAGAAGATCACAAATTGGTTCTGGAGATAGATCAGAAAGAATTAGAACGTATAACTTCCCACAAGGAAGAGTTACAGACCATAGAATAGGTTTAACACTTTATTCATTGGATAGATTTATGTTGGGCGAACTTGATGAAATGATTACTGCTTTGCAAATCGCTCTTCAAAACAAGATGCTTGAAAATATAGATGATTAATTCGAGGTGAAATTATGTTAATTTCATATAATAAAGAAAGACATATATTAGAAGAACACAACTACAAACCACAAATACAAGATGTGGCAAAGCCAAATCTTTATAGAAAGATATTCACATATGGACAAATTCCTAAGACCTCATTTAATATGAGAAACGTTCCTTTAGATTGTCCAAAAGATATCTGGATTACAGATACAACATTTAGAGATGGCCAACAAGCATGTTCTCCATTCAAGCCAGAGGATATCGTTGCATTATATAAAATGCTACATAGATTGTCTGGACCAAAAGGAATAGTTCGTCAAAGTGAATTCTTCCTTTATTCAAAGAATGATAGAAAGGCAGTTGAAAAATGCTTAGAACTTGGTTATAAATTCCCAGAAATCACAAGCTGGATTAGAGCTAATGAAAAAGATTTCGAGTTAGTTAAATCCCTAGGATTAAAAGAAACTGGTATTTTGATGTCTTGTTCAGATTATCACATCTTTAAAAAGATGAATTTAACTCGTTCACAAGCAATGGATAAATATCTTGCAATAGTAAAGATGGCACTAGAAAAGGGTATCGTTCCTCGCTGTCATTTTGAAGATATTACAAGAGCAGACTATTTCGGATTTGTTGTTCCATTTGCAATTGAATTAATGAAACTTTCAAAACAAAGCGGAATACCAATTAAGATTAGAGCATGTGACACAATGGGTTATGGTGTAAGTTATCCAGGTACAGCTCTTCCACGAAGCGTACATGGAATTATTTATGGATTTAGATATTATGCAGAAATTCCATCCGAACAATTAGAATGGCATGGGCATAATGATTTCTATAAAGCAGTAACTAACTCAGCTACAGCATGGCTTTATGGTTGTTCAGCAGTTAATACAACACTATTAGGTATTGGAGAAAGAACTGGTAATACACCACTTGAGGCAATGGCAATGGAATACACATCTCTCCGTGGAACAAAGGATGGAATGGATCTTTCTGTTATTACAGAAATTGCTGATTACTTCGAACATAAAATGGGTATTTCTATTCCAGAAAGAACACCATTCGTTGGAAAGAACTTTAACGTAACACGTGCCGGCATTCATGCAGATGGATTACTTAAAGACCAAGAAATTTACAATATCTTCGATACTGAAAAGATCTTAAATAGACCTGCAAGAGTTATCGTAGATAGCTTTAGTGGTCTTGCTGGTATTGCGTTCTGGATTAATAGCTACTTTAGACTTAAGGAAAAAGAAAAAATAGATAAAAAATCCGAACTAGTACAACAAATTAAAGATAGGGTAGATAAAGTTTATTCACAAGGAAGAACAACCTCTATGGGTGATAAAGAATTGTGTGGTTTTATTAAGGATATTGATCCACAAGCATACGAAAACTTGTCCAAACATCTACCAAAATTAAGCGAAATTTAATCTTGAGCTTATAACATACAGTTATAATACCACTATTGAAAAAAGATTTTTTTTCTTATAGAATAAAAGAAAAAAATGATATATGTATCAAATTGGAGGATAGTTAAATGATAGAATTAATTTACGGAACAAAAGGCACAGGTAAGACAAAGATAATTATCGATAAGGCAAATGATAATGTCGATACCGCCAAGGGTGATATAGTTTTTATCACAGATACCGATGAATTAATGCATCAACTACGTTATCAAGTCAGAATGATAAATGCCTCAGTTTTAAGAGCATCTCAAGATGATCCAATTTCTATTAAGGAATTAGTTGCATTTATTAAAGGAATTTTGTCTGCAAACTATGACATCGAGACTTTATATATAGATGGCGCACATCGTATGTTTAAAAAGACAGTTCCAGAGATGGGAGAATTCTATGCAGCATTGGGCGAAATAGCACAAAAGAGTGATGTTAAATTCGTAATTACTATTTCTGCAGAACCAGAGGATTTCCCAAAAGAACTCAAAAAATATATGTAAAATTATGAAATACACAAGTACAAGAGATAATAAAAAAGTATTTTCAGCAAGTGAAGCTATCGTCAAAGGAATTTCCGAAGATGGTGGCTTAATTGTTCCTGTCGAATTTCCACAAGTAGGTCTAGACTATATTAATACTTTGGCCGAAATGGATTACCCAGAAAGAGCAGCAGATATTCTTTCTAAGTATATGGATGAATTTACTAAGGAAGAATTACTTGATTATGCTCAAAGAGCATATTCTCGTTTTGATGGGGATCCATGCCCTGTTGTTAAGATAGATGACACACTATTTGTAATGGAACTTTGGCATGGTCCAACATGCGCATTCAAAGATATGGCTTTAACTTTAATGCCATATTTACTTGTTGCTTCCAAAAAGAAAGTTGGAAGAGATGATAAGACATTAATTCTTGTTGCTACATCAGGAGATACCGGTAAAGCAGCATTGTCTGGATTCCAAGATGTTGATGGCACAGAAATCATTGTTTTCTATCCATCCCAAGGTGTTTCAGATATGCAAAAACTTCAAATGATAACTCAAGAAGGAAATAATGTTCACGTTGCTGGCATTAAAGGAAACTTTGATGATGCACAAACTGCAGTTAAGGAAATCTTTAATGACAAGACAGCAATAGATACTTTAGCAAAGCTAAATATAACAATGTCTTCGGCAAACTCTATCAACCTTGGTAGATTATTACCACAAGTTGTATATTACTTCTCAGCATATACAGATATGGTCTCATCTCAAGAAATAGAACTTGGAGATAAGGTTAACTTTGTTGTTCCAACAGGAAACTTTGGAGATATCTTAGCTGGTTATTATGCATATAGAATGGGACTTCCAGTAAACAAGCTCATCATTGCATCTAACCAAAACAATATCTTGTCAGATTTCTTCCACACTGGAGTTTATGATGTACATAGAGAATTCTATAAATCAATGTCTCCAAGTATGGATATTTTAATTAGCTCTAACCTCGAAAGATATCTTTATGAGCTTCTAGGAAAGGATTCTAGCAAGATTGCAAAGATATTTAAGGATTTGAAAGAAAAAGGCGAATTTAAGCTTGAAATAGATTTAGATAAGATTGGAGAGCATGTCTTTGAAAGTGGTTGGGCAGATGAAGAAGAAACCAAAGAAATTATTGGAGACTTCTTTGAAGAAAATGATTATATCATGGATCCACATACAGCAGTTGCAGCAAGAGTATATACAGATTACTTAGATGAAACTCAAGATGAGACTAAGACTGTAATTCTTTCAACAGCAAGTCCATATAAGTTCCCTAAGGATGTTTATTCTGCAATTGGTGGCATTGAAAAAGACAATTATAAGTGCATGTCTAAATTGCAATTCCAAACAGGATTGCCATGTCCAGAGAGCTTATATTATTTAAGAAATAAGGAAGTTCGTCATACTACAGTTATTGAAAAAGATGAGACATTAAAAGCTGTTATGAAATTCGTAACAGAAAAATAAAAGGATAAATTATGGAAGAAAAAATTGAACAAAAGAAAACCATGTTAACAGGTTTCCAACCAACAGGTGTAATTACCTTAGGTAATTATTTAGGCTCTGTACAAAATTGTGTTAAGTTCCAAAAAGATTATAATTCATTCTTCTTTATTGCGGATTTGCATTCTTTAACTGTAAGACGTACACCTGCAGAGTTAAGACAAGCAAGTTTAAGCTTCTATGCTCAATTATTGGCATGTGGCATCAACCCAGAAGAGGCAACACTTTTCTTCCAATCACATGTGCCAGAAGTTAGCGAATTACAATGGATATTAAATTGTTATTCTTATGTTGGCGAATTATCTAGAATGACACAATTCAAAGATAAGAGTGCAAAACATGAAGATAATATAAATATGGGATTATTGGATTATCCTGTATTAATGGCAGTAGATATTTTGATATATCAAAGTCACTTGGTTCCAGTTGGTGTAGACCAAAAGCAACATCTTGAATTAACAAGAGATTTGGCAATAAGATTTAACAACTTATATGGAGATGTATTCACAGTTCCAGAACCATATATCTCACCTGCAGGAGCAAAGATTTTCTCACTTCAAGATCCATTATCTAAAATGTCTAAATCAGACCCAGATACAAATGCAACAATCTCAATAATAGATTCAGAAGATGATATCATGAGAAAGTTCATGAGAGCCGTAACAGATAGTGGTTCAGAAATTATCATGAGAGAAGACAAACCTGGAATTTCCAACCTCATCACAATTTATTCCTGTATTACAGGAAAATCTGTAGAGGATGTAGAAAAGGAATTTGCAGGACAAGGATATGGTACATTTAAACTCGCAGTTGGCGAAGCCGTTGCTGCTAAGTTTAAACCTATTAGAGAAGAAGTTGGCAAGTATTTAGCAGATAAGGAATACATTGCAAAGATTGCAAAGGAAAGCGCAGACAAGGCTAGATATGTTGCATACAAAACCTTAAGAAAGGTACAAAAGAAGATAGGACTCGTACAATTCTAGGAGCTCAGATGTTTGGATACGTAATACCAGATAAGGCTAATATGTATGTTAAGGACTTCATGATGTTCAGAGCATACTATTGCGGGCTTTGTGTGGCGTTAGGAAAGACGGGATCACCAGTAACTAGACTTTGTGTCAACTATGACTCAGCGTTTTATTCAGCCCTCTTACATTGCTTGGCTGAAAAAGATGTAGAAGTTAAGAATTGTCACTGTATTATCCATCCAGTAGGAAGAAAACCTATTGCTACAGTTGATGATATAACAAAAGAAGTAGCAGATTTGAGTGTTTTATTAATTTATTATAAGGCACAAGATGATGTACAAGATGGAAAGAAAAAAAGAGTATTCGTTAAGATAAGATTAGCCTCAAGAAAAAGGGCAGCAAAGAAAAGATTGCCAGAGGTTGATAAATGTATGAATGACTGCTTTGATGCACTAGCCGTACTAGAAAAAGAGAACTCCGCATCAATAGATAAAGTAACAGATACAATGGGAATACTAATGAGGGATGTAACCAAAATAATGATGGCTAAATACAGACCTCTAACTAAGGAAGAAGAAGATTTCACATATGCCTTAGGAAAGATAGTATATATTATGGATGCAATAGATGATTTAGAAGAAGATTCTAAAAAGAATAGATATAATCCATTTATTGCAAAATATGGTAAATGTGAAAACAAAAAAGAGTATATAGAGCAACATAAGCAAGAATTAGAATTTATTTGTAACAGCACATATAATGATTTAGCAGATGCTTATGATGAAATGAATGTAAAAGTGGCAGAGGGAGTTCTTTCTAATATTATATATAAGGGAATTCCAATGCAAATTGGCAAGCTACTTGAAGGAGAATATAAATGTCATACGACCCGTTTGTAATCTTAGGTATAAGCCGCGATGCATCTCAACAAGAGATACTCGACGCATACAAAGCCAAAAGGGCCGAATTGAGTGAACAATTGTTCCAAGAAGGCGAAGCTGGTGCTGAAGCGGCACGCCAAATTCGTATATTAGATGAAGCTTATCAAAGTGCTATGGAGATTAAGGAAACCGAAAACGTAGTAGAAAGTGATGAGTCTTCAGTATTTGTAAATGTTACAAATTTAATTAAATCAGGAGATTTAGAAGGAGCACAATCGCTTCTAGACCAATTATCTTATAGAGGAGCAGAATGGCATTACCATCAAGCAAGAATATATTATGCAAAGAAATGGTATGATGAGGCTAAGTCACAATTAGCAGTTGCCATTGAAATGGACCCAAGTAATGCCAAATATAAGAGAGTTTTAGATAGAATAAACGAGCGTGCCAATACAGAAGGTAGGGCAACTGAACAAAGAAGTTATACTAATGTAGAAAGAGAATCCCAAAGAACATACGGAAGACAACAAAGAGGAGATGATACAGGTAGTTCAATTTGTTCTATTTGTGCTGCCTTGTGGTGTGCAGATACATGCTGCGAATGTATGGGTGGGGATTTAATCTCCTGTTGCTAAATGAAAAGACGTAATCCTAATAATAATTCAAAAAGAATCCAGCGTATTTATGAGGTTGCTCTAGCGGGCATAACTACAGCGCTGGTTTTTTTATTGCTAGCATTATCAATGATAGTCAGATATGGATCAATTGGCTTTTTCTTTTTTGCAGCTCTTGCACTAGTCCTTCCGCTATATAAGAAATACTATTTTGCATCCATAGCATCATATATTGCAGCATCTCTATTATGTCTTGCGATGCCTTATGATATTATGTCTGTAATGGGATTTATATTCTATTTTGGACCTATATCTATAGCATCTATTATTATGTATGAAAAACATGTAAAATGGTTTATAGCCTATCCTATAAAGGCTGTATATATGGCAGGATCTATAGCGTTCCTATATTATGTTGCAGGCAATGTTATGTTTGATTTCAATATAATTAATTCAATCCCATTTTGGGCAATTGAACTTATAGGAATAGTAATATTGCTTGTGCTAGATATAGCTCAAACATTTATATATAGGTGGTTTGCCCCTATTGTAGGTAAGGCAATTAGAGATAAAAATAAGACTGAAAAAGACAATCCTATAGTCGTAAATGAAGATGATGAGGAACAAGAAAAAGACCCTTTTGGTGAAGATGAAAAAGAGGAATAATTCATGATTGATTTTAAAGAGAAGTTAAAAGATGTTCCTGCAAAACCAGGGGTTTATATGATGTTAGATGATACATCAAGTGTCATTTATGTAGGTAAAGCCAAAATTTTAGTTAATAGACTTAGACAGTATTTTAACAATTCAAGCAAGCCAGAAAAGGTAATGGCTATGCTAGAACATGTGGCTGATTTTAGATATATTATTTGTCAAAGTGAAGAAGATGCACTAGTTACTGAAAACAATCTTATTAAGGAATACAAACCCCACTACAATATCCTTTTTAAAGATGATAAGAACTATCCATATATTAGGGTCGGTATTAAAGAAAAGTATCCATCTGTAACATATTCAAGAAAACTCGTTAACGATGGTGCCAAGTATTTTGGACCTTATATGGTTAGTGTA
>JAEEGL013667456.1_pt1 | contig 15741 bp, 21 predicted proteins | sample 9134231 | NCBI WGS metagenome assembly JAEEGL01 (sample SAMN16246548, study PRJNA631951) | gut metagenome | biome: gut microbiome; feature: rumen; material: fiber-attached | host: Bos | place: Iran: Karaj | collected 2018-10
CGCACGAGACGCCCCTGCCTGAAGTGGAACTCGGACTTGGGACCGCCGTCGTGCGGATCGGCCGTGACGCGGATCGCGTCGCCCTTGCAGACCGCCGCCCAGGCGGAGCCGCCCGTCAGCACGCTGTCGTCGCCCGGCGTCGCACGCACGAAGATCCGCAGGTAGCCGTCGGGCTGGTAGAATCCCCACCTGCGCTCGTCGAGCGGAACGAACCGAGATTCGAGCGCGGGGACGGACCATCCGAAGCCCAGCAACGGCGAACGCTCGGTCCTGGCGGACGACCAGTAGGCGCAGATAGGCCAGCCGCCAGCGTCGCCAAGCGGCTGCACGTGAAGCGCTTCCCCTGACACGCCCGTCCCCTCATATGGACCGCGCAAGTCATCCAGACCTGCGAACGGCAGGCTCGCCCCTTCTGCGGACAGCAGCGTCCACAGGCAAAAGGCCAATGCGATCCAACTTTTCAAATGTCCAGTCACGGTTTCGCAATCATATCAGATTCCCCCTTCTCCCGTCAATCGCGCGAGCAAAAGTTGTGGTATAATTGCCGCGCATGGCCGAAGACACCGACGACATAGTCCTCGAGGAAGAGGATGACGTGGAAGAGTCCATAATCCCGGAGGAGGACTTCCGGGAAGCCATTGCCGCCTGCCGGAAAGATCCCCAGCTCAACCGCTACTTCGAGATGGCGCCGCCCGGCGCCAAGCTCTTCATCGGGCTCGGCTTCTACTCCACGCACTTCGGCGACAAGGTGGATCCGCGCCAATACGCTGAGTGCCAGTCCGAGATCGAGCCGTCACTCACGCCAAACGACCTCAAGTACCTCATCCGCTTCGAACGCGACAAGAACACCAAGCAGTACCTGCGCGAACTCCTCGCCCAACGCGAGGCCGAAGAGTCCGCGGCGGAAGAAGCGCCTGCGGAGACGCCAGATGCGCCACTGTCCCTCCCGAAGCGGAAACGTCGGCGGAAGATTCCCAAGACCGACCTCCAGTCCGAGGCCGCATCGGAGGAACCGGGCACCGGGATCCCGATTCCATTCAAGATCGCCGCCATCGTCGCGCTCCTGCTCGGCGGCGCGTTCGTCCTGTACGTCGCGACAAGGCCGTCCGCACCGCAACCGGCCATGCGCCAGCAAGTCGAGACGACGCCCATCGCCCCCGAACAGGACGACAAGCCGCAAACCACCAAAGCGCGTCCTGCCGCCACGCCGAAGCCGCCATCGCGCTCAGGAGGAACCTACGCCCTGATCGATGCGGACGAGGAGGACGCGCGTCTGCATGGCGCAGACACGCCTGCCGGCATGGAAGAAGTCGCCACGCTCGCGCCTGCCGAAACGAACGCAACCTCGACGGCCGCAACGGAGAACAGGAAGCGCCCCGCCCGCAAGCCGCGCGTGGTCTTCACAGACGGAAAGAAGATCGTCAAACGCCCCGGCGGACAGATCGAGGTGCCGCGGGTCTTCTCCTGCGCGGGAGCAGGAGTCAAGCCCTTCTGGGTGTACGGAGCGCATCCCGAGGCCGACGCCGCGCAGGAAAAGAAGGCGCGGGACGAATGGCAGGCGCTCGTGAGACAGGCCCGCCAGGCCGAAGAAGAAGCGTCCGGTGCCAATGCCAGCGCCGAGTCGGACGCAAATATGCTATAATTTCACCAAAAGTATAGTTGCCAATAATTCCAACTTTCGTCATTTCTGAGAACTTATCCCTTTCGCGTTCGCGCCCTTTGGGGGCGCGTTCGGTTTCTTTTCAGAAGCGATTTTGCCTTATATCTCCATATTTAGCCCTCTAAGTGCGTCATTTTGGTTTGTTATATGAGTTATTGTAATTCACATTACAAAAAGCCCGCAATTGGTGAAAGATTGGTGAATGGAAAATACGCCTCAGACCCCTATGTGAAAATGACTATAATATGATATAATAGCGCCGTTGTCGGAATGTTTTTTCCGTTATGGAACTTTACAAAGACATTGAGAGGTCGTATAATATGAGTAGAAAGGCGAACGCCAATAACGATAATGAATCATATAATGGAAGGAATCCAAACATGGGTAGAAGAAAGCAAGGTAGAAGAGCCAATGGGATGGGTAATGTTCAACTTCGTGGCAACACATACTACGCAAGATGGACAGACGCCAATGGCGAAAGGCAAGATATCTCCACGCACACCTCAAATAGAGACGAGGCGTTGCGCATCCTCGCAACCTACACCACGCCAATACGCGAAAGCAAGTCCCAAGAGGAAATCAAGCTGCGTCTCCAACAAAGCATAGAAGTTCTTGAACTTCACAAGGACTTGAAGAAGGTTGGGAGAGTGAAGTTGGACGACCTCGTTGAGAAGTTCCTTGCCCATAGAGAGTTGGCTGACACAACGCATGACACGAAGGATATCTACAAGCGACACTTGACGAGCCTTGTTTCCAAGATCAAGGAGAAGTTTCCAAGGGTCAAGAGCATAGATGAAGTGTCCTATGACATTGTGGATGATGTCATGGGCGACCTCATCAAGCAGTACACGCCAATGACATACAACCTCGCCATTTCCACCTTTAGAAGGTGTTGGAAGTTGTTCGCTCGTTCCAATCCCTTCCTCAAAATCGCAAAGCGCAAGGTGGATAAGAGTAGGCATAGAGTCCTAATCACAGAGGATGATGTGAGGAAGATATTTGCCTCTTGTAGAGACGATGTGGAGCGCGCCATTTGGGGCGTTGGCGTCTATACAGGCCTTCGTTGCGTAGATGTGTGTAATCTGAACTATGGCGCGTTGAGCAAGGGTCTGACTACAATCACATGGACGCCCATCAAGACGAAGCGACACATGTCAGAACCCTTGACCATACCAATCCACCCAATCTTGAGGAACTTGCTCTTGAAGGTGTTGGACACCAACAAGATTGGTAAGGAGGAGGAGAAGGACACCTTGCTTTGGGCAGACTTCAAGAGAAGGAACGATAACCGCAGGACTTGTGTCTACTTTAGAAAGACATTGAAGAAGGCGGGTCTCCAAACCTCCCACAAAGATAATGATGGACATAGGCAAATAGACACGGGCTTCCACATCACGCGCCTTGCGTTCGTCACATTCGCTTCCACGCACCTCTCGTCCATGCTCGTGAGCAAGATCGTGGGGCATAGTTCCTTGAAGATGACAGAGCACTATTGCCAAGCCAACCAAAAAGCCCTTATGGAGGGCATTTCGCAAATGCCTAACTTCACTTGCGAGAAGGTTGAAGTTGAGACCTCAAAGGAGAATGATGAAGTCAAGGAAGTGATGAGCTTCTTGAACGAATTGAAGGATGAGGGCGAGAGTGCTTTGGATTGCCTAAAACGCCTCGCGTCCGCCTCAAAGAAGTGGCGAAAGGCAAGTTGATCACCCCTTTCAGAACGCCAATTTGGGACAAAAATGGAAAATCGCGTCATAACCAACAAAACTGCTTTCCTCGTATGGAATATGTGTAGAATTGGGCGAATGACGCGATTTTAAGCATTGTAGTTGTTCTCTTAAACGACAAATTTTCAAGGGATTTCCGCCAAATGGTATCAAAATGGTGTTAGAATCGTCCTTGGAATTTGCCTAAAACTATAGAACTTGTTGAACCAAATAGAAGGAGAAAAACGATGGGCAAACATGGCGAAGGACACCTCTACAAGAAGAGGGGGAGAGGTTGTTGGAGGGTGCGTTGGACATTCGATGGCAAGACGCATGACGAAACCACGAACACTACAGACCTTGAAAAGGCAAGGAAGATCGCAAGGGAGAAAACTGCTTGCTCGTCTGCCCTTGGCGATGTGCGCGCATTGAGCGCGCGCTTGGAGAGGGCGAGGGACGAGCAATCCTACCTTGAAGCGAAGTCCAACCCCTCCTTGAACTTGTTCGATATGGTAAAGGCGTTCATGTCTTGCGATGTGGTGCGCAGAAGGAAGAACTCACACGCCACGATTGATGGGTGGGTCTCTAATGGCAATCTACTCATTGACGAGTTTGGGGGCGCGATGGAAATGCGTCAATTGACGCGAGAGCAAGCAGAGGCGTTCATGAGGAAATACGAGGCGAAGGTTTCGCCTTCAAGATTCAACTGCGCCCTTCAATTCTTCAAGAGGGCGTGGGAGACCTTGAAGAGGTATGACTCGCCCATGGGACTTCCCGCTCGTCTCCCCAACGAAAGCCCTTGGGACTACATCATGCCCATGAAGCGTGGCGAGGTGGTGGGCAAGAAGCCTTTCACCAAGGAGCAGTTGGAGAAGATATGGCGCGTGTTGGATGAGATCAACGATTCAGACCTCACCTTGCTCTTTGACCTTGCGAGGAACACAGGCGCAAGGCTCCATGACCTTGTTTCGTGGAAGTGGGGCGAGAACATGAAGTTCAACATCATTCCCAATGGCGAAGGAACGAAGATTGAGGCTGTGCTTGAATGGAGACCCATCAAGACGAAGAACTCGTCTGCGAAGTTGATGATTATCCCCATCCTTGACGAGCGCGTTGTTCGCGAACTCTACAAGCGATATGAGGGTAGGGGCGAGGGCGAAGAATACATCCTTCCCAAGATGCTTGAACTCTACAACAAGAACAAGGCTTGCGCCTTGACCAACATGTGCCAAAGCGTCTTTGTGAGGGCGGGTCTTGAAACCAAGGTGAAGGTGGATGGAAACTCTCGCGCGAATTGCGTGTATGGCATTCACTCGTTTCGTCATACCTTGGTTTCTGAACTCTTTGAGAAGGGCGTGGATTTGGGGACTATCCAACACCTCTACACGGGCCATGGCTCGTCCTTCATGACTGAACTCTACGCCCACGCGAACATGGACAAGAAGCGCATTGACCTCTCCAACTTGGCGCACATTGGCGAGGGCGTGGCGCAACCCACAACTTGGGTGGATGAACTTTCAGACGAGGACAAGGTGGCGTATGACGCGATCTCCTTGATGGAGAACGCCTCGCATGAGGTCAAGGCGCACTTGAAGGGTTTGATTGGGATGAAGTCAAAGATGGACTTGGAGCAGATTCGCGATTGGCTTGACAAGCGCATTTCGCAACTCTCGCACACTCAAAAGGTGGCGTGAAACAAGGGCTTTTTGACCTCGTTTTTAAGTGGTTTTTAGGGGTGTTTTGGCGTTGAGATCGCGTCCAGAACACCCCCATTTTATATCTCCAAATAATCACTCGTGCGACATCCGAATGTGAGTTATAATTTACATTTCTGATGGATGTAGAAGCGATTAGCCCTAATTATGGCGAGTTTATCTTGTGAAACCCCCTTGACTTCGAGGGGGCAATTTGATATACTATTGGTGTTGAGAGGAAAGGGAATGTGATGGTTCGCAAGTGCGAGCCAAACCAATCCTCACGACACTAAAACAAGGAGATAAAAAATGATGACGATAAACCTTTGGAATGGTGGCAATCCTATTACGATTGACCCCAAAGAGGTGGCGAAGATGTGTGAAATGGACACTCCCAACAATCGCGAGTTTGACAAGGCCGCGAGTGAAGTCCTCAAGATGGCTAAGGTTTGGTTCTCCAAGACCTCCAATGGTGGTGCCTATGAGATTACGCATTGGGGTACGATTGCGACCCCTAGCGAGGAAGCGATGAGAAAGGTCATCTATGCGACCTACCCCAAATCCCTAGCAAGCAAGATACTTGGACTCCTTGAGGGCGCGTCCATTGGTTTCATGATGTGTGAGGTCAAGAATCTCACGCAGTTCAAGGAGTTTTGGAACCTCTACTTCCGCTCCACGATCAAGGCCGCCTAACTTCAATCCAAAAAACTAATCCACAAAACCAAACAAGGAAAAAGAAAATGAGCGACGAAGAATTCCTCTACGAAATCAAGCGTATTGTTGCCAATGGCGAGAAGAACCACATGAAGGTCATCCGTAAGTTGAAGGAACTTGGATTCAAGGAGGTCGGTGGGGGAAAAAGGGGACACTATTTCTTCACCCATAGGCGTCTTGGAAACTACAAGGCATGTATTGGTTCTTCTGTCTCCAATTCAAGATGGGGTCTCAATTTCGTGAGGGAAATTCGCCACGCGATGTGGAAGGCTGCTGCTTAATTCAATTCAAGAAAGGAAACACACACATGGCGAGACACATTACAAAGTATGTCGTGACATATATTGAATATGGCGATAGTGTAGATGGACGCCCACGCGCCCTTGGCATCTACGACATGAAGGAAGAAGCAGAAAAGGCTATAAAAGAGGACATGAAAACCTATGCGGAAAGCCTTGAATCGTCCTATGAAGAGGATTGGTGCGTATGGGGTTCTCCAGATGACAAATGGAAATATGGTTGCGCATGGAACATTAGCGAGATAGCAGCCTAGCCCACAAGCCTACTATTGGCTTGAAGAAGAGAAGCACCTCATGGGAGGGCTTCTTTTTTATACCCCTCAATGGTAAATACCTTGCGAGAGGAAATAAGGACAAATGACGAACAAGGATAGAATAGAGTTGATGGTAAATGACTTGCGTTGCGAGGACTTCACCGTAGGTGGCGAAGGAGACGATTATCTACTCACAGGCCATGGGTGGAACCTATACAAACTTGGCGAACGCAAGTATGAACTTCATTGGTCTGAATGGACTAATTCAGACTCCTTCATCATAGAGGATGATGAGGTCATAGATTACTTGGAAGAGGTTTTGACCTCCTAACCCACAAGCATACATATTGGCTTGAAGAAGAAGCACCTCATAGGGGGGGCTTCTTTTTTTGTATTCCGTTTCAGCCCCCAAATTGCTATACTAAATTCCATGCGATTTACCCCCATAGTCTCTATGCTCATGATGAGCCTGACCTTGAACGCGCAGACGATTCAAGGGAAGGTCGTTCGCGTTTCTGATGGGGACACGATCACGATTCTGGACGAGGGTAAGGTTGGTCTTTGGGTTGATCCCAATCCAATCCCGCCTTGGGAGTTTAGAAAGGTGAAGAAGGAGAATTGAGAATGGGGAAGAAAAAGAAAAAAAAGAGCGTGAAGGTTGAAGAGAAGAACGATGGGAGTGAATCATATTTCTCATTTGACGAATATCTTGATTTTGAGGTGGCCGTTTCCACTCTACAAGATTGTTGTTCTTCACTCTTGCCCAAGATTAGGAGCCAGTTGGATGAAACAAGCATTGACAAAAAAGCACTTAGGGAATTAGTGCTAATGTTGGACTATGTGGTGTCTGAAATCACAGAGAGGATTTTGTGTCTAACACCACAATCGTGTCCTACTGAAAAAGATGAAATCAAGAAAAAAGCCCAACCAAGACTCAATGAAACTATAAGCAGAATTAAACAAGTCCTCAAATTAAAGAGACCACACGAAGAAGATGATGATAAGGGCAAGAGAAGAGGGGGAGAAGCTTATTATTATGACGATGATTATTATTGGGAAGAAATGAGAAGACGCGAAGAAGAGGATGAGAGAAGAAGGGAAGATGATGAGAGAAGAAGAAGGGAAGAAGAGGAAGAGGAAGAGGAAGAGGATTATTATAGAAGGAGAGAGGAAGAAGAAGATAGAAGGCGTAAGGAGGAAGAGGAAGAACGAAGGAGAGAGGAAGAAGAAGATAGAAGGCGTAAGGAGGAAGAGGAAGAACGAAGGAGAGAGGAAGAAGAAGATAGAAGGCGTGAAGAGGAAGAGGAAGAAGAAGTGGTAAGAGGTTGGGTGGATGAATTGAACGATTGAGTGGTTAGGAGAACGATTGGTTTGTGGCACGCCTCCCAAGCCAACTGCTCCTTGAGATTTTCGTTAACAAAAGAAAGAAGTGAGGTAGGAAATGAAACTGTTCGTATGTAGGAATGGGTCGTTGAACATTGATGAGATTGTGTGTATTCGCATCAATTGTGACTATGACCCGAATGAGGATGGCGATTACGCGACGGTTACGCTTAAGTCACCATGTGTGGGTGGACTTGAAGCGCGTCGTACCATGTTTGCCCTAAGCAAAAGGGATTATGAGGAGTTGGTGTCTTTGTTGACAACAAACGGTTATGTCATTTAGTAAGATTGGAATCGCGCCTTTTAGGAAGATGAAGAAAGTGGTTTGCGTCTTTGACAAAGGGACAGAGAACTCAAGGCAAGGGAATTAGGCGCACTTCTTACCCCTCAATGTGATACACTCACGCACGAGGTTTCTCAATGGCGAACAAGGACTTGAACAAGGCGAAGGCCGCGAAGAAAGACGAGTTCTACACTCGTCTTGAAGACATTGAAAAGGAATTGAGGTATTATAGGCATCACTTCAAGGGCAAGACAGTCCTTTGTAATTGCGACGATCCACGATGCTCAAACTTCTTTCGCTACTTCACCTTGAACTTTGAGGTGTTGGGGTTGAAAAAGGTAATCGCCACTTGCTACAAGAACCAAGATGTTGATTTGTTCTCGCAACACGCTTGCGAGAGGGCTGTGTATCAAATATACGAGGGGGACAAGAACCACAATAGGAAAGTTGATGATGAAGAAATTGAGGTGAGGTATTTGGATGGCGATGGTGACTTTCGTTCAAAGGAATGCGTTGCCCTTTTGGAAGAGGCAGATATTGTCGTCACCAATCCACCATTCTCCTTGTTCCGCGAGTTCGTTTCATTCTTGGTTCAACACAACAAGAAGTTCCTCATCATTGGCAATATCAATGCGATCAAGTACAAGGAGATATTCCCCTTGATAATGGGCAACAAACTTTGGCTTGGGGCAAGCATCCATTCAGGGGATAGAGAGTTTCAAGTTCCTGATGACTACCCTCTACAAGCATCAAGTTATAGGATTGATGAGAATGGAAAGAAATACATTCGCGTCAAGGGCGTTCGTTGGTATTCCAATTTGGACTATGAGGAACGATACGAAGATATTCCATTGTTCAAGAAATACACGCCTCAAGAATACCCAACCTATGACAACTATGACGCAATTGAGGTTTCCAAAACCTGCGACATACCTTGTGACTATGATGGTGTCATGGGTGTTCCAATTACTTTCTTAGACAAGTTCAATCCCAACCAATTTGAGATATTAGGCCACATGTCCTCACATGGAAAAGAGCCAAGGGGAATACCAAATGAGTCTCCATTTCTCAATGGGAAGTGGTTGTATAGTAGAATCCTCATTCGTAGAAAGGTTTCACAATGAAGATTGAACTTCACGAGATCAAGGTGAGAGATCTTGTAAAGGGCTACAAGGATAGTGGCGACGAGGGAGTTGTTGCCTATGGTGGCAACCTTGACGTTCGCCCTCCCTATCAAAGAGAGTTCATCTACAAGGATAGACAAAGGAACGCAGTCATTGACACCATAATGAAAGGCTTTCCTCTCAACGTGATGTATTGGGTGGCTTGTGGCGATGGAAAGTTTGAGGTGATGGATGGTCAGCAAAGAACAATATCAATCGCCCAATACTTCAACAACGAGTTCTCCTTCAACATGCGTTATTTCCATAACCTTGAAGATGACGAGCAAGCGAAGTTCCTTGACTACACCTTGATGGTCTATTTTTGCGAAGGGTCTGATAGCGAGAAATTGGATTGGTTCAAGACCATCAACATAGCAGGCGAACAACTCACCAACCAAGAATTGCGCAACGCGGTCTATCATGGCCCATTCGTTCAAGACGCGAAGAAGTGGTTCTCAAAGGTGGGTGCGCCTGCGGCGAAGATTGGTGGAGATTATCTCGTAGGCGCGAGGGAGAGACAAGATTATCTTGAAACGGCCTTGAAGTGGATTTCTGATGGTGCCATAGAACAATATATGGCGACCCACGCCAAAGACCCCAACGCCAATGTTCTATGGAACTACTTCCAATCAATCATAGGTTGGATTGAAGCGACATTCGTCCATACGAAAGATAGGTTGAAGATACTCAAGGGCGTCGATTGGGGTACTCTCTACAAGAAGTATGGGAGCAAGGTTCTTGACACAAAGGCACTTGAAAAACAAATCGCCAAGCTCCTCATGGACGATGACGTGACGAAGAAGAGTGGCATCGTCCCCTATGTGCTTGGAGAGGGCGAGAGGTGCTTGTCCATACGCGCATTCACAGAAGCGCAAAAACTCGCTGCCTACACAAGGCAAGGTGGGGTGTGTAAGATGTGTGGCAAGAAGTTCAACATTGACGAAATGAACGCTGACCACATCAAGCCTTGGTCAAAGGGTGGGCATACCACGCCTGAGAATTGCCAAATGCTATGTTCAATGTGTAACTTCACGAAGTCGGACAAGTAATCTGCTCCCACATTTCATAGGCGTGGGCTAAATTCTATCACAGGACGCGAAAATCCGTGCCTCTCGTCCTTCCTAGGGCATAGGGGGCAATAACTACCCATCTTTCACGCCAACGCCTTGTAGGGGCGTTTCCGAGGGGTTGTCGTTCATCACCCCTATGAACAGAACGACTCTACCATAAAAAAAGAAGCACCTCATGGGAGGGCTTCTTTTCATCAAGCCAATATGTTGGATTGTGGTTAGGCGACTATCTCGTTGATGTACCACCAAAATTCTGCATTGGTGTAGGAGATATGCCTATAGTCAAAATAGCAGCCATAGCCACCATCGCCCATAGTAATAAACATATCATTCCAAAGTTCGTTTTCAGCCTCTTCTTCATTGTCATAGATACCAACGATGCCATGATTTTTTTCGCCCTCGTCGCCATCTTTCCCATGTTCCACCCATGAGACAACGTACTTCTTCTTGGGAGAGGAGCAAGGTTTCACCTCGCCCTTTCCATTTTCGTTGAACTCAAGGCTTGCGCTTGTTTGGGTTGAACTATTTTCCTTATGTCCCTTGATTGGGGTGTTAGTGCTCTGCGCATTGTGCGCGTAGTTTTTTTCCATGGTATTTCTACCTTTCGTTATTGGTGTGGCGTTCCCACAGAATTCGCCAACTTCCACCTTGAAAGTCATGCGAGTGGTCACATCCATCACTACATACACTATACGTCAAAGGCAATGAATCGTAAAGTCTTTGGAAGGGGAAAACACACTTTTTTACAAAAAAAAATTCATGGCGATCATGGCGTTGTCGCCTGCCCTTTGTGGCACTTTATGATCTTGACGAAAACATGTATAATTGGAGTATGGGGATATGACATTTCGCGCCCTAAAATTTTAGCATCTTTGTTCCACGCGATTGCCCTCTGTCCCCATGGCACTTTCCATTGTTGGAAATGTCTCCAAATGTGCCTTGGGACGAGGATGCGAAGGGAACAAAGATGAACTACGAAATATCCAATGTGGTGTTCAACCACAAGCCTACGAAATGGGAGATTACGCACAGAAACCCATTCCACGCAACCAAGAAGAACAAGGTGGGAAACGAATTCTTCCTTGTTTCAGACGCGCCACAAAACCTATTCAAGGTGTTCCAATTGGGGCATTGTATAAAGCCACACGCGCCAACCAACACGAAACTCGCCATAGCGCATACAATCATCCTTGACTTTGACAACCTCACCAAGGAGCAATGCGATTTCATAAAGGCAATTGTCAATGGCGCGTATGGGTTCAAGGATGGAATGTGTGGGGACTACTCCGCAGGAACCAAGGCAAGGCTTCACGAGAACAAGGACATAGCAGACTACATTCTTCCCAAGTGGGGCTACAAGGTGTTCTACCCAATTGAGCGCGTGGTGATGAAGGAGGAGATTTACGATGCGTTCCTTGAAGCCGTCGCGTTCTTCAATCCAACATTTTCAATGGACGAGGTGGAGCGCGTCTTCAAGGCGTGGGTGAAGTGTAATAACAACAAGAAGCGAGACGATATGTTGAAGGTTTCTGATCCAATCTTCAAGGGATGGATATTGCCTGACGTTGCGATGTTGAATTCGTTTAGGACGCAAATCACCTATGGCGTGAATGTTGAGCAAAGGGAAAAGTTCAATGTCATTGACGATATGACGATCTCGCGCCACGCATCTTCAATGTCAAAGTTTCCATCAACGGGCAAGAAGGATTGGTGCCAAGGTCTGTGGGAGGCGAACGACATAAAGGAGGACGCGAAATGCGATTCCAAGGATGAATCCAACAAGAGGACGATGGAGAAGATTTTGGGAATGCTCAAGGATTCCACCTTCACCCAAGACCCAATCCACCTACCTACTTCAAGACCACAGTTCGCGCAAATGCTTGGAATGACCACATTCAACGACCTCGTTCTCCCCCATGAGGACATAAGGCATTTGATGGCTGCATGTTGGGGCAAGTCAAAGAACCTCTCCATTGACATATACAAGATGAAGTTGGACGCCAACGCGATTGGAAAGACCATGGCGAGGTTGGCATACGAGTTGAGATTCCAAGACACAAAGGGAAGGTTCAAGGATAGGATTCCAAATTGGATGGTTGAGGATTGTATCTCCTTCTTCAAGTCCATACATGGAATGAACGTCTTCACCATTTTGGACAAGAAGCAGGCGAATGTAGTTCTTGAAGCGATGGCAAGGTCAATCGTCAAGGCAATCTCCACCTACAAGGATTGGCGAACAAGGCAGAAGTTGAAAGCCACCTTGTCAGACCCAATCGTTATTGAAGCGAGGGAGAAGTGGAGAATGACGAAGGATGGCGAAGATGGAAAAGCCTATTTCAAGTTGTTGGAGAATGACATCCAAAAGCGAATGGGCAACCCTCCCAAAATCCCCTACGCCTATCGTCGCAGAGGATTGAAGAAGGAAATGATACATCGCGCATTGAACAACCTCGTCATGCTCCCAACTATCCAAGATTGGATTGAATGGGTCAAGAAGAACTTGAACAAAGGCGATGGTATCTTCACGGATGATGTGATTGGAAGTTGGTATAGGGAGTATAGGGAGAAGTGGAACGAAACGCATGAGTCTGACAAAATCAACCACAAGCACCACAAGTCAAAGTGGTCTGAAACCTTCAAGGGGAAATCCTACGATGAGATTGAAGAGATAATCAAGGACATCCCATCAAAGCAAACAAGATGTAGGTTGAGGAAGGAGTATCTTAGGTCATGAAGGTAAAGGTAATCATTTTTTTGTATGTAGTATATAGATACTTATACACCCATACCCAACCACCCAACAACGCCATATACAATACACAAAAATATGATTACCTTTACCATACCATGAGGACGATGAAGTAGAACAACAAGGACATGGAGAGCATTCACGCACACCATCAGTTTTCTATCAAAACTATTGTAAATAATCTATGGAAAACGACGCGCACATATAGGTGCGACAAATTACACGACGAGGTGTGGCGATATGAAAGTGATTGTAAAAGATAGAGATTAGAAGAAGATCGTGATGAACGAAAACGCGAACCATGACGAAGATGATTTCATGGGGCGCGTAGGTGGCAAGTACGATTTCATAATGATGGTGGGCGATGGAAGAGTCTATGGATTTGAGGGGAGGGAAATTCAGTTCGAGCTAATTGAGGATTGGGGAGTGCCAAATGGTTTCCAATGGAAACCTATCAAGGGCAAGGATGTAGATTTCAATTGGCTCCCCCTTGATGGTGAATACGAATATGACGATGACGAAGAAGATTGGGTTCCATTTGAGGACATGGTTGGCAGTCACGATGATGAGGAGAGATATAACGATGATGGATTTGACTATAGAGAATGGATGTGAAGTAGAGCAAACACGCGCCCAATAGGAGCGCACATGGATTCCCATAGAGGATTGGGCGAAGAGGCGAGGGTATAGGTGGATTGCGTTTGGTGAAGAACCCAAGGAAAGAGTTTGGATTCCAATGGAGGTTGATGATGGAAAGTGAAACGAAAAAACGAACGACACACAAGAACGAGTTTGTCAAGGCGACGAACGCATAGACGAACGAGGTCAAGTTCTTCAAGAATGGAATGGACGCTTCAAGGGAGATTGGTTGTTCTCATGTCCTCGTCTATAAGGCGTTGAGAAATTAGGGCGCAGAAAAGGGCGATTGGAAATTGGAATACATTTCCAAGGACGATCCCCAATGCGATGAGTTCAAGAAGCAGATTGAAGATAGAATACGAGACACAAGGAAAATGCTCGTTGAATATGTGCGAAATTAGACGCGCAAGCGCAAGGAGTTCGTGGAAGGTGAAAAGGCGAAGCGCAAGGCAGAACACGACGAGACCATTAGAACATTGAGGGGCATGATCGCGAATGTCCTTGAATCGTTGAAGAATCAACTTAAATGCGAGGCAGAAGATTATAAGGACACCTTCGCAGACTACCACGCCATAGTCCAAAAGACGATGGATGGCGAGGTGGTGGCGAGTTGGGATAGCGCATACCAAGCAGAGAGGGAAACCAACATCAAGAACATTCGCCAAGTTGTCCTTGGGGTGCGTGAAAGCGCAGGGGGGTATAGGTGGGAGTTCCTTGTTTAGTAGGAAGAATGACCATGACCAAGGCGTTAGAAATTTGAGGTGCCATAGTAAATACCTCATGGGTTCGCCAACGAGGGAGTAGGTTGATTTACAATTACTTTCATTTGGTTCCCTCTCTTGTTGGCGAACCTTTTTGTCTCTCCATCCACGCCCCACGCGCCACGCGCGAATGGTGAATTGGTGAATGGTGAATTGGTGAAGATTGGCAAGGGGTTTGTATTCTGCTTTGACCCCTCAAAAAGCCCCTCATTTGGTGAAAGATTGGTGAAGGATGAGCTTGCGCCTTTCATAAGTCTAACTCTGACACCATATCAACAGTTAATGAGACATACACAAGCCCCATCCAAATATGCTATAATCTATTGTCATGCACGAGAAACCACAGCGTCACGGCGGCGGAAAGGGATTCCGCAGCGGAAAGCCCATGTTCTTCAACAAGCGGAAGCGTCGTCACGGTCGTCCCCACGGCGACCGCAAGCCCCATTTTGGCCTCGCGGAGCACGACGCAGCGCCCGCAATCCCGCCATTGCCGGAAACGCCGCCACCAGCGGCGTTCGAGGCGAACGTGTTCGGCAAGCTGGACATCCGCCTGCAGCATGCCGTTGCTGACGCAGGCTACGCTGTGCCCACCCCCATCCAGGAGAAGGCAATCCCATATCTGCTGGAGGGCCGCGACCTTATCGGCTGCGCCCAGACTGGCACGGGCAAGACTGCCGCGTTCATGCTCCCTATCCTCAACAAGCTTTTGGCTGGAACAACTAGCAACCAGCCACTAGCCACTAACCACGAAGCGGGGCATCCGCGCGCGCTCATCCTCTCGCCGACACGCGAGCTGGCGGCGCAGACAGCAGAGAACACCGCCACCTTCTCGAAGTACACCGGCCTGCCCTTCGCCGTCGTCTTCGGCGGCGTCTCGCAGTTCCCGCAAGTGAAGGCCCTGCAGAAAGGCGCCGAGACGGTCATCGCGACGCCGGGCCGCCTGATGGACCTGATGTCGCAGGGCGTAGTGTACCTCGACCGCGTGGAGATGTTCGTCCTTGACGAGGCCGACCGCATGCTCGACATGGGCTTCCTGCCCGACATCCAGCGAATCATCGCAAAGCTGCCGCCGAACAAGTCCGTGCCGGGAGCAGACGGCAACGGCCGCCCGACGCGCCAGTCGCTATTCTTCAGCGCCACCCTCTCGCCGGAGATCCTCAAGCTCGCAGGCGAACTGGTGGTCGACCCGATGCAAATCACCATCTCCCCGGAAGCGCCGACGGTCGAGAAGATCAACCAGAAGTGCATGTTCGTGGAGAAAGGAAACAAGGACAACCTCCTCATCCACCTTCTCGAAAGCCACAACGAGTGGTTCCGCGTGATCGTCTTCGCGCGCACGCGCCACGGCGCAGACCGCATCGAGCGCAAG
>JAEEGL013543455.1_pt1 | contig 15740 bp, 16 predicted proteins | sample 9134231 | NCBI WGS metagenome assembly JAEEGL01 (sample SAMN16246548, study PRJNA631951) | gut metagenome | biome: gut microbiome; feature: rumen; material: fiber-attached | host: Bos | place: Iran: Karaj | collected 2018-10
AGTACAACAGACATCAGCACCAGCACAAGATAATAACTTCACAGATTTCTTAAATAGTTATGATAATACACAGGGAGTACAACAGACATCAGCACCAGCACAAGACAATAACTTCACAGATTTCTTAAATAGTTATGATAATACACAGGGAGTACAACAGACATCAGCACCAGCACAAGATAATAACTTCACAGATTTCTTAAATAGTTATGATAATACACAGGGAGTACAACAGACATCAGCACCAGCACAAGACAATAATTTCACAGATTTCTTAAATAATTATGATAATACACAGGGAGCACAACAGACACCAACGCCAGCACAAAATAATAATTATTCGTCATCTATGAATGTAAATGATTATATTGAAAATAATCCAAATTATGTTGATATAACTGCTAATAATGAAATAACAGATGTAAATATAATAATTGATAATTTAAAAAATACGATTGATGATATAAAGAATAGAAGTAAATTTAAAATTGATACAGATGAGATTGATTATGATGATATATATCAAATTACAATTAAGATTGATAAAAGGGAGAATTTGTAAAAAATTCTTCTTTTTTTATCTTTACTATTTAAATATTTTTTGTTTTTTGGTATTATATATATGACTAGAATTTAAGCAGGTGAAAAAATGGGAAAAATAATATCATTAGTTAATCAAAAAGGTGGTGTTGGAAAAACAACCACGAGTATAAATTTATCAGCAAGTCTTTCAATTGAAGGCAAGAAAGTATTATTGATAGATTTGGATCCACAAGGTAATGCAACGACAGGAGTTGGATTTAATAAAGGTGATATTGAGAAAAGTATTTATGATGTATTTAATGGCAATGAAGAAGTGAGCGATGTAATATTAAAAACGAAATTTCGTAATTTAGATTTATTACCATCTACTTTGCAATTAGCAGGAATAGATATTGAATTAATTGAAAAAGGAAGAGAAGATCCAAACTTTCAAAAGGCCTATCAATTTAAGAACAAGATAGAATCATGTAAAGAAGATTATGACTATATCATTGTTGATTGTCCACCAAGTTTAGGATTGATTACAACAAATGCATTAGCTGCAAGTGACTCAGTAATTATTCCTGTACAATGTGAATTTTTTGCTTTAGAGGGAATTACTCAATTATTAAACGCAATTATGCTAACAAAAAAGAAATTAAATCCAAATTTAAAACTTGAAGGAGTTTTATTAACAATGTTTGATTCTAAGACAAATTTAAGCATTGAAGTCATTGAAGAAATAAGAAGTTATTTTAAAGAGAAAGTATATACAACAATTATACCTCGATTAATACGGCTTGCTGAGGCACCAAGTCATGGAAAGCCAATTATAGCATATGACCCAAAAAGTAAGGGATCTCTTGCTTATTTAAATTTAGCGAAGGAAGTGATTGAAAGAAATGGAAACGCCTAGAAGAAGAGCTTTAGGAAAAGGATTAGAAGAATTATTTAGTACAGAGGTATTAGATTTTGATTCTTTGGAAGAAAAAATAGTAACAGAAACACCAAAAGAAGAAATTGTTGAAATAAAATTGGATGAATTAAGAAGTAATCCATATCAACCAAGGAAAGTGTTTGATGAACAATCATTAAATGAGCTTGCTTCATCAATACGTGAACATGGTGTTTTTCAACCAATAATAGTTAAAAAAAGTATTAAAGGTTATGAAATTATTGCGGGAGAAAGACGTGTTAAAGCTTCTCGTATTGCAGGAAAAGAAACTATTCCTGCTATTGTAAGAGAATTTAATGATACAGAGATGATGGAAATTGCTGTTCTTGAAAATTTACAAAGAGAAGATTTAAATGCTATAGAAGAAGCAAATGCTTATGTAAAAATAATGCAAGCAAAGAATTTAACACATGAAGAATTAGCAAAAGTATTAGGGAAAAGCCAATCGTATGTTACAAACACTATTGGTTTATTAAGATTACCTGATGAAGTAAAAAAATTAGTTGTTGATGACAAATTATCAATGACTCATGCTAGAATTTTATCTAAGATGAGTGATTATAATACAATAATTAGTCTTGCTAATAAAGTTGTTAACGAAGGAATTTCGGTAAGAGAATTGGAAGATATTGCCAAAAATAAAGATATTAATAAAATAGTAAAAGTAGAAAGAAAAGTAAAAGAAACAGATAAGAAATATTTATTTGCCGAAGAAATTCTTTCTGAAAAATTAGATTCAAAGGTAAGAGTCTTTAAAAATAAAATAGAAATTAAATTTAATAATGATAATGATTTAAATAGAATACTTGAAATATTAAATAATGGACAATAAACATTTTAGGAGTTGATATAAGTGAATAATAAAGAGTATAGCGTAGGAAACTTTGTAGTGATGAAAAAAGGACATCCTTGTGGTGAAAATAAATGGGAAATTATTAAATTAGGCGCAGACATTCGTATTAAATGTGCAAAGTGTGGACGCATGGTTATTATTCCGAGAATTGATTTTAATAAAAAAATAAAGAGAGTATTGGAAAAGGAAGAATAAAAATATGTTTAAAAAGAAAAAAATAGGTTTAAAATTACGTAGAAGGAATTTAGAGCCGGTAATATCATATTTGTTACTTACGCTTTTAGTTGTTATATTAAGTGGAATTTTGTCTTTATTTAATTTTCAGACAACATATAATATTATTGAAGCAACAAAATTAGAATTTATTCAAACTACTGCTTCTATTGAAAATTTATTTAGTTTTGATGGATTAAAATATATTATTAGTAATGCTACAAGAAATTTTATTGTTTTTGCTCCTCTTTCTATGTATTTAGTAGCAATGATTGGATTTGTTGTGTGTGAAGCGAGTGGTTTTTTTGATGTTTTATTTAAAAGGTTGTTTGCTAATTTAAGTAATACATTTTTATCGTTTTTAATTATATTAGTAGCTACAATATCTTCACTAATTAATGAAGTTGGTTTTGTTATTATTATACCGTTAGCTGCTTTTATTTATAAAGCCAAAAAAAGAAATCCTATGATTGGTATTTGTGCTGCGTTTGCTGGGTGTGCTTTCGGTTATGGAACAAGTATTTTCGTTGGATCGTTAGAAACACAGTTAATACCATATACAACAATGGCAGCTCGTTTGGTAGATGAAAGTTATCATATTAGTTTGTTATCAAATTTATATATAATGATATTTACAACACTTATTTTATCAATTGCTGGAACATTTATTATTGAAAAATTAGTAGCTCCAAATCTTGGTAAATATCGTATAAAGAAGGAATTGTCTGATTCTGATGAATTAGAAATAATTGGTGAAGAGGAAATAGAACAAAATGTATTAAGTAACGATTTTAACGAAAAAAGAGGATATAAAGTTGCTTCAATAGTTGGGATAGTATTTGCATTGTTTTTTATCTATTCTGTTGTTCCTGGATTACCTGGTTCAGGTTTATTACTTGATTATAATGAAGAAACATATTTGAGACAAATTTTTGGTGAAAATTCATATTTCCAGGATGGTTTTACTTATATGATTGCATTAATGTTTACTGTTTCTGGAATAGTTTATGGCTTTGTATCAAAGAAATTTAAGAATAGCACTGATATTATTAAATCATGTCAAGAACCTTTATCAAGAGTTGGAAGTATGATATTATTGCTTTTCGTTGCTTCCCAATTTGCTGGAGTATTTAGAAAAAGTAATATTGGCACAGTTATTACTGGTGTATTTGCTAATATGTTAAGAGATTTTTCTTTTGGCGGAATAATGTATTTAATAATAGCAATGTTTTTAATGATGATTTGTGATTATTTTTCAACAGGAGTTCAAGCTAAATGGTTAATTTTTGCTCCTAGTATAGTACCAATATTGATGAAATCAAATATTTCTCCACAATTTGCTCAATTTGCAATGCGTGCAGTTGATTCAATGACAAATGGTATAACACCGTTATATGCATATTTTGTCATTTATATAGGATATATGAATATGTATAATATTCAAAAAGATAAGCCAATAAGTATAGGTAATGGAATAAGAATTATGATGCCTTATTTTGTTATAATAAGCATTACATGGCTATTAATAATTATTGGTTGGTATATAATTGGTTTACCAATAGGACCAGGTGTATATCCAACAATATAAGGAGGGTTTATGAGTTTAAAAGCAGGCATTGTTGGTCTTCCAAATGTGGGAAAGTCAACACTATTTAATGCCATAACAAAACAAAATATTTTAGCAGCGAATTATCCTTTCGCTACAATCGAACCAAATGTAGGAATAGTAAATGTTCCTGATGAAAGAATAAATAAATTAAACGAAATGTATCATCCCGCAAGACTAATACCAACAAGTTTTGAATTTACTGATATAGCTGGACTTGTTAAGGGTGCATCAAGTGGCGAGGGTTTAGGAAATAAATTCTTATCTCATATTCGAGAAGTTGATGCCATTGTGGAAGTTGTTCGTTGTTTTGATGATGATAATATAATTCATGTTGAAGGTAATTGTGATCCAATAAGGGATATCGAAATAATTAATTTAGAGTTATCAATTGCAGATTTAGAAATCATTAATAATCGTTTGGATAAAATAAAAAAGAAAGCAGTGACTACCAAGGATAAAGAAGCCTTAATTGAGGTAGAGGCTTTAGAAAAAGCAAAAAATGCTTTAGAAAAAAATTTACCTCTTCGAATGGTTGATTTTTCTTTGGAAGAAAAGAATATTATTAAACCATTTTGTTTTCTAACCATCAAGCCAATTATTTATTTAGCAAATGTTAATGAAGAAAAATATAATGAAGAAAATGTTTATTATAACGATGTCATGGATTACGCAATGAAAGAAGGAAGTAAAGCTATTAAAATTAGCGCAAAACTTGAAAGTGATTTAGTTGATTACTCTTTATCAGAAAAGCAGGAAATGTTAGAAATGCTTAATATAGAGACGAGCGGAATAGATGAATTAATAAAGGTAACTTATGAAATATTAGGACTTCGTACTTATTTTACTGTAGGAAGTGATGAGGTACGTGCATGGACGTTTAAAAATGGAATGAATGCAAAAGAATGTGCAGGAATAATACATAGTGACTTTGAAAAAGGATTTATTCGTGCGGAAGTAATGGCGTATGATGATTTAATTGAATGTGGCACTGAGCTAAAAGTAAAAGAGGCGGGAAAATTCCGATTAGAAGGAAAAGATTACTTAATGCAAGATGGGGACATATGTCATTTTAGATTTAATGTATAGGAGGAAATATGAGAATTGCTGATTTTGGCTATGCTGATTTTTCAGATGAAAGTAAACTACAACCATTATGGACAGAAAAAGATGTTGTTAATGGACCAAGTGAATATGTGTTGATTTTTAATTATAAGGGCAGAGACTATTTAGTAACAAGAGGCGAAAATAAAGGAAAATCACGAATAATAGTAAATGAAATTGCCTGTGATTTTCGTCCAAATATTAATGAAATGGTATTCTATTACCCTAAAAGAAAATCAACAGAATGTCGTAATTTCGAGAGGCTATTTAATATAGAACTATTTAAAGATGAAATTTTATCTGGAAGATTAGATATTAATAAAATTAAGATTGTTTTAGGTGAAATTAATATAAAAGATATAGTTAGATCTCCTTTGGATAGATTGTTTGTGGGATCATTTAGAGAAGACAAAAAATCTGGTGATGAGTATATTGAATTATTTGGACTTAAAAAGAATTTATTTGATGGTTTAAAAAGAATAAGAGAGCAAAACAAGACAACTTACCAAGTAACAATGGAGTTATCAAACAATAAAAAAAGATAAAAAAGATTAGCATAAGCTAATTTTTTTTATTCTTCCCCTACTCTTTTACCTTGCCAAGAATCCCTTCTTACCATTTCTTTATCTATTTCATTTAGAACACCAAATTTTTTAATTAACCATTTGGGTTCGATAAGATTTTTAGGATTTGGATCTCCAGTAATACGATTAATTACAATTTCTGGTCTAAGTAATTCCAATTCATCACAAATTATATCAACGTATTCTTCTCTTGTTAAAATATGAAATTTTTCCTTATTATATAGTTCTTCTAATTTAGTATCTTTTATAACATGCAACATATGTATTTTTATGCCTTGTATATCAAGATTATTCACATATTTTATTGTTTCTAACATCATTTTTTTTGTTTCATAAGGAAGTCCATTAATTATATGAACAATTACGTTAATTCCCCTACTCCTTAATTTTTTTACCATGTTTGTAAATTCTTCTAAAGATTCTTGCCTATTTATTAATTTATTTGTTTTTTCATGGATTGTTTGCAGTCCTAATTCAATATTAAGAAAAGTTTTTTTATTTAATTCTTCTAAATATAAAAGGCATTCATCAGTAATAGCGTCACTTCTTGTTGCAATATTAATTCCTACTACCCTATCTATTTTTAACACTTCCTCATATTTTTCTTTTAATACATTTACTGGTGCGTAAGTATTGGTATTTGCCTGAAAATAAGCAATATATTTAGTGTTTGGCCATTTCTTATCCATGATTTCTTTAACATCTAGAAATTGTTCGGTGAGGCTTTTATAAGGTTTTCCAGCATAATCTCCACTACCAAGCTTTGAACAATATATACATCCCCCTACTCCTTTTGTACCGTCTTTATTAGGACATGTAAAACCAGCATTTAGTGATATTTTAGCAATTTTAAAACCAAAGAGATTTTTATAATAAAAATCAAGTGTATGATATCTTTTATTTGTATTTGAATATTTAAACATACCCTACTCCGTTATTTCTCTTATGAGTGCTAAATAATCTAATTTTTTTGAGGAAATATCTATTAAATTATTTATAAAATTATTTTCTATATCATAGTTGTTTTTTAGTAATTTTAGATATATTTTATATATTTTTGATAAATCTTGTTCACTCATTTCTAGTGGTATTTTTTTATCAATACATTTTTGTAAATTTTCTATTAACATTTTATCTAATTTTAATGTATATTCTTTTCTCCTATACAAATTTTTATCTATTAAATTATTATTATATACTAAGTTTTCTAATTTCTTATACTCCATTTAAACCTCTTGCACAATAATTATACAATAAATTGACAGAAAAAAGAAATATTTTTTTGGAAAATAAAAATTAAGTGTTATAATATAATAGAGGTAGTGTATTATATAAAAGAATAAAGCCTTGTAACTACATTAAATATTAGGTAGGAGGGGACATAATGTATAATTTAGGAGAGCATTTTAAAAATAATAATATTGATAGATTGTTATCAAATGAGGGATGTGTTTTTCGTGGTAATAATTATCGAATTACAGTATTAACAGAAAGATTAGTAAGATTAGAATATGATGCAGCAGGGGCATTTAATAATTATGAAACCAGTATTGTAAAAAATAGATATTTTGATATGCCTGATTTTAATAAAAAAGAGGATGAAAACTATTTAGTTATTGAAACTCGTTATTTTAGTTTAACTTATGTAAAAAATAGTGCTTTTAGTAGTCGTACTTTAACTGCTAAGTATAATGATTCTAAAATTGAATGGTTTTATGGAAATAAAGAAGTACGTAATCTTAAGAGTTGTAATGTATCCTTAGATTATTTAAAAGAAAAACCAGAATTATTAAATGGTTTATTTTCTGAAGACGGTATAGCAACTATTGATGATAGTAGGAGCCTATGTTTTGATTCTGAAAGTAATGTTGTAATAAAAGATTATAATGTAAAAAATCATATAGATTTATATTTGTTTATCTATGGCAAAGATTTTGGTTTATGTTTAAGTGATTATTTTCATTTAACAGGTAATCCCCCATTAATTCCTAGATATGCTTTAGGTAATTGGTGGAGTAGGGAGTATTCTTATACTGATAAAGACGTTCTTAGTTTAATTGATAAATTTGTTAGGGAAGATATTCCAATATCTATCTTTTTGCTGGATAACGGATGGGAAGTAGTTAGTGATACTAAAAAAGACGGTTTTACTTTTAATCCTAATTTATTTCCTAATCCAGTAGAATTTATTAAAAATGTCCATGCTAAAAAGATTAAAATAGGGGTTAAAATAAATCCACAAAATGGTTTTGGTCCAAATGATCAGTATTATGAAGAAGCTAAAAAGTATATTACTCCTAATGCGAATGGAATAATTCCTTTTAATCCTTATGATATGAAGAATATTGATATATTTTTAAAATTATTTAAGTATCCATTAGATGCTATGGGTGTTGATCTTCTTTGGAATGATTATTTTGATAATGATAAAGATAAATTATATCTTGTTAACTATTATTTAAGCAAGGATAATTCCAAATATAATAAAAGAAGTTTAATTTTATCGAGAAATAGTACATATAGTGCTCATTTATTTAATGTTCTTTATTCTGGAAAAAATTTAATAGATTGGAATACTATTAAGATGTTACCATTTTATAATTTAAGTAGTGCAAATATAGGTGTTAGTTTTTGGAGTCATGATGTAGGTGGTAGTGTAGGTGGAATAGAGGATAGTGATTTATACTTAAGAAGTATTCAATTAGGTGTTTTTTCACCCATCTTTAGGTTTAATACTGAAAAAGGAAAATATTTTAAAAGAGAACCTTGGAAATGGGATGTAGTAACTAAGGAAATTGCAACTAATTATATGAAATTAAGACATAAACTAATTCCATATATCTATACAGAAGCATATAATTATTCAAAAAAAGGGACTCCAATTATTCGTCCATTTTATTACAATAATTTACTTTTTTATGACGATGTTAATTATTCAAATCAGTATTATTTTGGTAGTGCATTTATGATTTCACCAATTATTAATCCTATGGATGAAATGATTTCTGGAAGAACTGTGCAAAGATTCTATATACCTAGTGGAGTTTGGTATGATTTTAATAATAGTAAGAGGTTTTTAGGTAATCATAAATATGTGGCTTTTTATTCAATTGATGATTACCCAATCTTTGTTAAACAAGGAAGTATTATTCCGTTAGCAGGTGATGATAGTTATATGGGATATGCAAATCCTAAAACATTAGAAATTCATGTTTTTCCTGGAGAAAGCAATACATATCATTTGTATGAGGATGACGGGGAAACAATGGATTATCAAAAAGGTAAATATGTAATAACAGAACTTGATTATAATTATCGAGCAAGCAATTATACTTTAATTATTAGACCTCTTGAAGGAGATTGTAGTGTAATACCTGAAAAAAGAAATTATAAAATTGTTTTTCGTAATACTAAACAAGCAGATAAAGTTGTAGTATATGAGCAAGAACAAGAATTAACTAATATTAAGACAGAAGTTACAGATACAGAATTCGTTGTCTATTTAAGTGATGTTGATGTAAAAAATCAAATAGTAATAAATTGTTATGGACAAGATATTGAAATTGATAGTGTTAAGTTAATTAAGGATGATATTGAAGGTATACTTAACGATTTAAAAATCAATACTGTATTAAAAGATGATGTAGCAAATATTATTTTTAATGATGAACTATCGTTAGGCAAAAAAAGAATAGCAATTCGTAAATTAAAAAGAAAAGGTTTAGATACTAGAAGTATAAAAATCTTTTTAAGGCTTTTAGAGTATATGGAGATGTAGTTAATGAATATATTGGAGATTATTATTGAATTTGTTGTTATATTTTTAGTAATTTATCTTTTATATTATTATCTTACGATAAAAAAATGTCAAAAAGAAAAAAATTATATTCCGGTAGAAGTAAGTATTATTATAATAAGAAATAAAATTGACGTAAAAAAAATAAACTTATATCAAATGATTAAAGTTGTATTATTAGCAACATCAATTATTTTATCTTTATCAATTGTAATAATACATAAAGTAATAAAGGATTTAGTTTTATCTCTTTTTATAGCGTTATTACTATCCTTAATATTAGCGATTATTACATATTCATTTATAGGAAATTATTATAAAAAGAAAGAAATTAAAGGAATAATTGTTAATAAAAAGAAAAAATGATATAATTATTATAGAATAGGGTGATGTATAGTGAAACTTAAAGATTTTCTAACATATGACAGTGTAGATGAATTAACAGAAAAACTAATTATGCTGGATAAAAGTATTATGGAATTACATGAAAATGGTTTTTATGTTGTTACCGATATGGCTGATATAGACGTTATTGATAATCAAGTAACACTTGCATCCTTTAAAAATAAAGTTGATTATTTAAATAGTGGTTTTAATACAAAAGGAGATAAGCAAGATATTTTAGAATTATGTGCTATAGGAATATGTGCTTATAATAAATTTGAAAGATATTTCACTAATAAAGAATTTATTAGTTACTTAATTGATAATCTAGAAATGTTTTTTGAAAATGGTCGTATTCCACAAAAAATGCAAGAATATTATATTGATGTTTTTGCTCGTGGAAAAGTTGATTATTTAAATAACTTTTTATTAAGTTATGGTGGCAATAAACAAGATAAATCAAGAGTGTATACTAAATCAACAGCAGTGGGTAGAGCATTTAGTGAAAAGGAAGACGCATATGCTAAGATATTGTTATTGCCAGCAATATTAGTATTAGTTGGTTTAATTGTTTTCTTTGTATACTTTATCTTTTTTAGGTAGGTGTTATTATGGGAGTAATTGATAGAATACCAGATAAGTCAGTAAGAGAAGTGAGTAATGATAGCAAAAAAATATTAGAATTTAATGAAAAATATGTTCGCATTATTGAAATAAGACATCCTAAAAAGAAAGATGAGACTTATGCTATTGTCGAATATATTGATTTTACTTCACCAATTGAAAGGATACGTAAAAAGAAAATTAATTTTAATCAAATACCTATAGCTATTAGAGAATTCAATGCTCAAGAAGGAAAAAAAATTACTAGTGTTTATGGAAAACACGAAATATATGATATTGTTACAGGAAAATGTCTTAATTTACCAAGAGGAATGCATTCAAAAACAATTTATGATCTAGGCGTTGAATTCGCAAGTATAATTAGGAATAGTGCTGATTATTTTATAGATAGATTACCAACGCGTGATGAATTATTATCACGTGGGAAAGAATTTGTACAAGGCTTACCAACAGGTAGAGAAGTTATTGATACAGTAAAACATAATATCAATGTTTCACTTAATGAAAGAAATAAAAGAAAAAAAGAACGAAAGAAATATAGTGAAATGGGATTAAGAGAACAACGAAATTTTCGAAGACAAGTAAGAAATAATGTTATTTGTATAACTTTAGTTGTTTCTGCGGCTATTTCTTTAATTCCTCAAGGACAATATCAACTTAATAAAAAGCATATGGAAGGAAGTGCATCTGTTTATATTGACCCATATTCTTATGTTACAATGGATGATAGAGAAATAATTAATAATTATCCTCGTTTTGAAAAAGTAATTAATACGTTATATTTTGGTGATCATAGAGAACTTGATGAAGATGATATTGTTTTCTTATCTGATACCTTTTTAGATATGTTCATTTCAAATGCTAATAATCATAAATCTAATTATATTAATTATGAATTTAATTATGATAATCTCTTACCAAATTCATCTCGTACTTTTCGTCGGTTGGCAGGGGAATATTGGAATGCATGTGGAAGAAGATTAGATGGAACTTACAATCCTGAAGCAGGATATGAATTCTGCTGTCATATTTTAAACTTAATGTATGCCCCAGAAAGTCTTACTTATCATTATAATTGTAAAGGAAAAGATATATGGTTACCATTAGATGATATACGTACTTTTCGTAAATTAAATCCTCTTGAGAAATTAATTATTTTAAGTCAAATAGAAAGTATTATAAAAGTGCATGGATTTAGTTTTAAAAAAGGTGATTGCCCTAGATGGTGTACTAATTTTGTTAATGGACAAGCTTCAAAAGGAGCAGGGGAATTTCTCAATAAAATTGAAGAAGAAAAACAAAGATGTATTACTGAATTACAAATGCTTATTCGGCCACAAAGTAAAAAAATATAGAAAATACTTGTATTTTACACCTAAGTGTGATATCTTATATGTGCACGAAGGTGTTTTTATTTTGGTAAAAAAAGGAGAATTTATGAAAAAAATTAAAAAATTCTTAAGTGAAGTAAAAAGTGAATTAGGTAAAGTAAAATGGCCTAATAGAAAGGATATGATAAAGTATTCTATCGCTACTATTATCTTTGTAATATTTTTTGCAGGATTCTTTTATTTAATAGATTTAGCGGTTGCTTTTGTTAAGACGTTGGTGTAATTATGGAAGAGAAGAAATGGTATGTTGTTAATACTTATTCAGGACATGAAAATAAAGTAAAAGAAAAACTTGAAATGCGTGCATCAAGCATGAATATGGAAGATAAGATTTGCCGTGTTATCGTTCCAGAAGAAACAGTCGTTGAAAATAAAGAAGGAGTAGAAAAAACTAAAATTAAAAAATTATTCCCTGGATATATTTTAGTAGAAATGATTATGACTGATGAAGCATGGTTTGTTGTTCGTAATACACCGGGTGTAACTGGATTTATTGGATCAAGTGGAAAAGGTGCTAAACCAACACCATTACAACCATATGAAGTAGATAATATTTTGAAAAATATGGGTATTGCTAGAATTAATATTAATTCTGAATTAAATGTTGGGGATAAAGTAAAAATAGTAGATGGTCCATTTATTGGTATGGAAGGTAAAGTAGAAAGTGTTGATGTAGATAATAAGATTGTTAATGTTATTGTTGATTTATTCGGTCAAGAAACAAGTGTAGAAGTTGAACTTTCACAAATTGATAAAGCTTAAATAATATTTTAATTTTAACTTGATAGTAATATCAAGTTTTTTTATTGTTTTATGATATAATATGACTAGGAGATTTTGATGAATGATGAAAAAATAATTAATATATTAAAAGAAAAAAAACAATTAGGTTCTAGTATTACGGAACAAGAAATAGAAATGATTCGTTCTCTATATAAAATTGATAATTTATTTTTATTGAAAAAAATAGATGATACAACGACTATTTTTGATATATTATTAAAAAATAGTAGTGATATTCAAGTTATAGAGTTTATAGAAGAAATTATTGAAAAACAAGAAGACAATCCATTTCTTGAAATTTTGGATAAATATCTTTGGTCACAGTATTTATCTTCTAATCAAAACCTCGAAGTCTTTTATGATTTAAGGAACTTTTTTTCAATAGTTGATTTAAAAAATATTTATAAAATTTGTGAAACTGATGGTGATAAAGAAATTTTTTTGCACTTTATAGAAAAAATATTCGATAATAGCAAGATTTTATGTAGAGATTTAATTGATTTTTTTCGTGATGCAAGAATTAATATACCAGAATTTATATTAAAAAAAGAAAGTTTTATTAAGTCAATTCAAGAATCACTTATTTTGTTATCAGATGATGATATAAAGGTAGTAATTGATTCTTTATATGTTTTTGGTGATAAAAAACAAGAATATTTAAAACTGTTTTTTATTTATTGTTTTAATCATGCTGATTCAGTCGGTATTTTTGAAAGTTATAGCATATTTGATAATAGGTTAGATTTAAATGATAATGATGTACTGTTTACCCTTAAAAGTGTTAAAAGAATGTGTGATATAGCACAAGTTGATGATTCTTTTATGAAAGATATTTATGAATATATAGTTAATAAAATGTATTTAAGTAATGAATTAATGAAATATTTAGTAACATTTAGTTTCGATGGGTGTCCTATTGAGAAAATATTTAATAATTTAAATGATAAAACTGGATGGATTTTGGTCAATTTTTTTGAAAAATATACTCTTGAAAATCAACCAATTAACTTAGCACAATTTAATGATATTAAAAAAATATTTAAAGATTTAAAAATTGATAATTATTTGCCAAATTTATATTTTATGATGGTTAGATTAGGAGTATTAGATTTTGATGCTGCATTGTATTTTATTACTCCACAAGATGATGGTAAATATCCATTTGAAAGGTTTACTGTTTCTTCTGATTTTTGGCCGGATCCTTATGATGATTATGATGATGACAATGATCCTCTTGAAAGTACTGTTTCCTATTCTGATGAAGAAATATCTTGGGATGATGTTGATGTAATCTATAATCATAGTCCAATGAGCAGACAGGAATTTTTAATTCAATTAATTGAATTACTGCAAGCAAAAGGACCTGATAGAATAATGCCTAATATTTACATAAGGATATCAAAATATCTTGGTGAGGGTATATTCTCTCATATAAGAGATGAGGAATTTTTAAATTTAATTGATGAATTAAAATTAATTGTAAATAATGAATATCAGGAAATTATGGAGTATTATATATCATGTTTTTGCATAGTATATAAAAATAATCCAGATTTAGCAAAATTTTCATTACAATTATTAATTGAGAGTATAAAAAGCAATACGATAGATGAAAGTATTTTCTTTGAGTATAAAAGATTCTGTAAATTAACAAACATGAATGTAAAAACAAGTTGCTATATACCTTATTTAACAAATCATACCAAAAAGTGCATTGTTATGAAGGGAAAAAGTTTTAATCCTTTTACTTTTATTCATGAAACAGGGCATATGATTCATGATTTACTAGATGAATTAAAAATGCCAACGCAAATGGACTTTGAATATATCATAAATGAAACTAAGAATCATATTAGTCAATTAGAGATAGAAAAATTTAAAGAGGAATATGACAGTTTATTTATAGAAGTACGTGATAAAATGAGAGAAAAGTTAGAAAATGATGAAAATTTTCAATGGCATTGTGATTTTGACTTGTTATTGTCGAAATTAGATATTCCATCTGATATTAAAGAAGTAGTACAAAATACTCTTGTTTCACCAGATGAGCGAGAACGCTTTTTAACTACGCAAAAAGAGGGATTGATTTATGAGATGACAATTACCTATATTTATACGTATTATCCGTGGTACGATGCAATAAGTGATATAATTGATGCAATATATGAGGGTATATATAGTATATGGGGATTTACTGGTCATGGACGAGATTATTATAAAGATGATAATTCAAAAAGATTTAAAGAAATATTTGCAAATTATTATTTAATATGTGCTTTGTGTCCAGATAAACTAGAACTATTAAAGCAATTGCTAGGTGAGAAATTTATTGATTATATGAGTCAATATATGAGTGAAATAAAAGATAGATATCAATTTGGAGGTAGATAAATATGAATAAATATGATAATGTTTACAATAGTGTTAAACAAGATATCGAAAATAATCAAGAATTATTTAATCAATATACTTTACTCGAAATGATATATAAAAAACTACATAGTGATTTATCCAACGGAAAATTGTTCCCTACAAGTTGGTATACAGAATATAGTTACGTTGAAAAAATAGATATATTAAAAAGCGCAATAAATGAAAAAAAGACTATTTATGATATCTTGGATAATAGAAAATTATAAAATAAACTAATAAAATAAAGAAAAAAGTAAAAATATATTGATTTTTATAAACTTTTTTGATATTATTTATTCGCTATATTTAATTAAATATAGATTTAGTGGGAGAAAAGTGATAAGTGATTCGAGTTAACCACTCTGCGAAAAAGCGGAAAAAATGAAAATAGGAGGTGTTTTTCGTGGCAAAAGAAGTAGTTAAAAAAATTAAGTTAGCTATTGAAGCAGGAAAAGCTAATCCAGCTCCACCAGTTGGAACTGTACTAGGACCTGCCGGTATTAACTTACAAGA
>JAEEGL016855318.1_pt1 | contig 15740 bp, 13 predicted proteins | sample 9134231 | NCBI WGS metagenome assembly JAEEGL01 (sample SAMN16246548, study PRJNA631951) | gut metagenome | biome: gut microbiome; feature: rumen; material: fiber-attached | host: Bos | place: Iran: Karaj | collected 2018-10
AGATGCGCGGGTGCATGAAGATGGCCGAGTCGATGCCCACGATGTTGTCGTTGAGATGGACCATCGCCTCCCACCAGTATTTCTTGATGTTGTTCTTCATCTCGACGCCCATCTGGCCGTAGTCGTAGACGGCGCTCAGGCCGTCGTAGATCTCGCTGGACTGAAAAATGAAACCGTACTCCTTGGCATGCGCCACGAGCGTCTTGAATACTTCTTCCTGTGTCATATCGTAATGTCGTTTAATAATTCTTGTACGTAGGGTCGTTCCCACAACTGCGGGTGAGGGATGACGAGCCGGTCGGTATGTATCTCTAAATCATTGAATTTCAGGATGTCGATGTCCATCGTGCGGTCGTGGAAGACGCGGTGGCCGGCCGCGTCGTATTCGGCCTTGTGCCTTGGCCGGCCGAGCTGTACCTCGACCTCCTGGCAGAGGTCGAGCAGCGCCTCCGGCGTAATGTCGCTCTCGAAGCAGACCGCCTGATTGAGGAACGCGGGCCCCGTGAAGCCCAGGGCCTCTGTCTCCAGCACGCGTGAGCAGAGCATGTCGACTTTCAGCGCATCGGCCAGCAGGGCCAGCGCCTGTTCCAGGTTCCATTCCCGGTCGCCCAGGTTCGATCCGAGTACCAGATAGATCATAGCATTCCCAGTTCCAGTTTAGCTTCCTCGCTCATCCGGTCGATGGTCCATTCAGGCTCGAAGACCAGGTCCACCTGGACGTCCTTCACGCCGGGCACGTCGGCCACCGCTTCGCGCACCTGCGCCACCACGTCGTCGGCGATCGGGCAGTTGGGCGCCGTGAGCGTCATCTTGATGAAAACCTGTCCGTCGGGTTCGGCCTGGATGTCGTAGATCAGGCCCAGATCATAGACATTCACCGGAATCTCAGGGTCGTAGACGTTGCGCAGCGCGGCCACGATGTCGTCTTCCTGCACGCCCTGCGAGGCGGGGCGGACCGTTTCGCGCAGGTTCGTCGCGTAGTTCTTGATGGTCTGGATCATCGACACGAGTCCGTTTGCGCGTGTGGGAGAAAGGTTCTCCTTCAGGCCGATCTGCTCGAGAAAGGCTTCATCGGCGGCGAGGATGTCGTCGGGCGTCTGCCCGTCGTAGACGCGGATCAGCAGCGAGATGATGCCCTTGGTGATGATGGCGTCGCTGTCGGCGGCAAAGTGCAGCCGTCCGTCCTCCTTGTGGCACGAGAGCCACACCCGCGACTGGCAGCCGCGGATCAGGTGGTCGTCGGTCTTTTCCTTCTCGTCGATCAGGGGCATTCCCTTGCCCAGTTCGATGAGATACTCGTACTTGTCCATCCAGTCGGTGAAGACGGAGAACTCGTCCACGATGTCAGCCTGTAGTTCCTGTATGGTTTTCATTTCGTTTATCGCAACATATTGACGGCCCGGCGGAGCGCCTGGATGAAGGCTTCACATTCTGCCAGGGTATTGTAGGGGGCCAGCGAGATGCGGAGCATCGACGTCTGGCCGTAGCGCCGCAGCAGCGGCTCGGCGCACATGTGGCCCGAGCGTACGGCAAAGCCCATTTTGTCGAGGATCTGGGCCAGGTCGGCCGGGAAGGCGCCTTCCACCGTGAAGGAGAAGAGCGGAATCTTGCGGTCCGGCTCGTGCGGCGTGCCGTAGAGCCGCAGGCCTTCGACCTTCGGCAGTTCCTCCAGCAGGTAATCGCGCATCGTACGCTGGGCCTCCTGCAGGGCGGAGTCTTCGGCCATCGTCCGGGCGCAGGCCAGGGCGGGGGCCAGGCAGGCGGCCGCCACGAAGTTCGGTGTGCCGGCCTCGAATTTCAGCGGCAGCGGCGCCCAGGTGGAACGCTCGAAACTGACGCTTTCAATCATTTCGCCACCGCCCATGTACGGCGGCATCTGCTCCAGCCATTCCCGCTTGCCGTACAGCACGCCGGTGCCGGTGGGCGCGTAGATCTTGTGGCCCGAGAACACGTAGAAGTCGCAGTCGAGCGCCTGGACGTCGACGGGCGCGTGGACGATGCCCTGTGCGCCGTCGAGCAGTACGGGAACCTTGTACCGGTGCGCTGTGCGGATGAGTTCCTCCACGGGGTTCACGATGCCCAGGATGTTCGATACGTGGGCTACGGCCAGCAGCTTGATGCGGCACGGCGCCGAGGAGAGCCGGTGGTCCAGCTCTTCGATGGAAAGTTCGCCTGCCTCGTCGACGGGCAGCACTTCCAGCGTGGCGCCGTGCCGTTCGCAGGCCAGCTGCCAGGGCACGAGGTTGCTGTGGTGCTCCGCTTCGGAGATGAGGATGCGGTCGCCCTCGCGGACGAAGCGCTGGCAGAAGCACGTGGCCACGAGGTTGACAGAGGCCGTGGTTCCGCTCGTCAGGACGACGTTTTCGCGGGCCGGCGCGTTGATGAACGCGCGGACGGCCTCGCGGCCCGCCTCATAGGCGGCGGTCGCCTCTCCGCTCAGGTAGTGGATGGCGCGGTGGACATTGGCGTTGGCTTCCACGCTCAGGCGCTGCTGCATTTCGAGCACGGCGCGCGGCCGCTGCGCGGTCGCCGCATTGTCGAAATACACCAGCGGCCGTCCGTAAACGGTCCGGTCCAGTGCAGGAAATTCACTTCTAATGTCCATAATCCTGCAAAATTAACTATTTTTACAAAAATTATAGAAAAAACAGCCCTATGTACGAATATATCACCGGAACTCTCACGGAAATCACTCCCACCGACGCCATCGTGGAAGCCTATGGCGTAGGCTATGACCTGATCATCTCACTGAGCACGTTTACGAAGATCCAGAACGCCTGCGGCCGTCCGGTGAAGCTCTACACATGCCACCTCGTGCGCGAGGACGACGAGTCGCTCTACGGCTTCGCCGACAAGATGGAGCGCGCGGTCTTCCTGCAGCTTATTTCCGTCAGCGGCGTGGGCCCCGGCTCCGCCCGCATGATTCTCTCGGCGATGACGCCCGAGGAGGTGCGTGAAGCGGTGGTTACCAACGACGTGAAAAAGTTCAAGTCGGTCAAGGGCATCGGCCTGAAGACCGCGCAGCGGGTGATCGTCGACCTGAAGGACAAGGTCGACCAGGCCAGCGGCGAATTCGCCTTCGAAACGGCGGCCGGCGCATCGGCGGCCCGCGAAGAAGCGGTTTCCGCCCTCACGCTCCTCGGCTTCCCGAAAGCCTCGGTCGAAAAGGTCGTCGGCGAGCTGCTCAAGGAGGATGCCGCAATGGCACTGGAAGATATCATCAAGCTCGCCCTGAAGCGCCTGTAGCGCACCTTTTGCATTTTCCAGAAAAAACTTGCAGATTCGCAAATAATTACGTATATTTGCGGTGTCAGTTGCTATACTTTGGTAAAAACTATGAAGACACCTGCTGAACTTAAATACACGAAAGATCACGAATGGGTTCGCTGCGAAGGCGATATTGCCGTCGTAGGCATCACCGACTTCGCACAGAGCGAACTGGGCGATATCGTATTTGTCGACATTCAGACCGAGGGCGAAACCCTCGCGAAAGAAGAGGTTTTCGGAACCATCGAGGCCGTCAAGACGGTTGCCGATGCGTTTATGCCGGTTTCCGGTGAAGTCGTCGAGGTCAACCCCGAACTCGAGGGTGCTCCCGAACTCGTAAACTCCGATCCCTACGGACAGGGATGGATGATCAAGATCAAATTCTCCGATGCTTCGGAATTTGATACGCTCCTTTCTGCTGCGCAGTATGAGCAAATAATCTGATTTGTAAAAATCAAAATGTGATGTGTTCAAGGGGGCCCGCAAGGCCCCCTTGGTTATTTGTGTTACTGGGCTCCGCCCAGACCCTCCGCTCCGACCAGCTATTACGCAAGGCCCTCCCGCTTGGTCTCCGCTAGCGGCTGATGCCGCCTGTTAGTGACGGGGCACTGTTGGCGGCTGATGCCGCCTTCTATCCTCGATTAGCGGAGGCGCTTGATGTAGGTGCTGAGGGTGATAACGTGGTCGTTGCGGGCGGCGTAGTAGCCGTGCTTGGGCGACTTTTCGAGGCCTTCGACGATGGTGATGAGCGGGGTGGACGACAGATAGTCGTTGTAGCGCTTGATTTCCTCGAGATTGTAGGTGTTGACGGCGTCCCATAGGCCCTGGAGGGCCGGGAATTTCTCCATTTCGTCTCGGTTCCAGCGGTTGTGCTTCGCCAGGTACTCCACGCCGGCGGCGATTTCCTTCTTCGTGGGCTGGTAAGCCTCAGGCGTTTCCGGTTCAGCGGGCGCTTCCGGTTCTTCGGGAGCGACGACAGCGGTCGTATCGGCCGCCAGCGTGTCGGCCATTAACGCTTCAACCGCCAGCGAATCGACGGCTCCTGCCTCAACCTTCGGCTTCCGGCGGTTGCGGTCGCCCACGATGATGCCCAACAAAAAACCCAGCAGGATGGCCACACCCAGCGCACCCGCCTTGAGCAGCACGGGCAGCAGTTTCTGGGGTGTGTGGTCGTTCGTCACGGCCGCAAATGTACAAATAAATTTGGCATTTTTCAGAAAAGCCTCTATCTTTGCAATCCTTTCGGTGAGGTGGGTGAGTGGCTTAAACCACCAGTTTGCTAAACTGACGTACGGGATTACCGTACCGGGGGTTCGAATCCCCCCCTCACCGCAAAGATGAAAAATACAGCGCCAAGATAGCTTGAGCGCTGTTTTTTTCTTATCTTTGCAACACTTCGGGATGTGGCGCAGTTGGTAGCGCACTTGGTTTGGGACCAAGGAGTCGCACGTTCGAGTCGTGTCATCCCGACATAAAGAAAGCGGCCGTCGAGCCGCTTTTTTGTGTCTAATAGAACTTCGCTACGAAGGCGTTGAAGTCTTTGTCCTTGTCGGGGAGTTTTTCGAATTTCCTGCGCTCGCGGAGGATTTCGCGGCGGAGTTCGGCCTGGTCTTTCGAGACATCCCAGCCGTCGACGTATTTCCAGTAGAAGTGGTTGGGATAGTTCTTTCGCAGGTTCTTGGCGTCGGACATATGCTTCTGCTCGGCTTCCTGCGGCGTCGCGAAGCGGCCCATTCCCTTGGGCGCCTGCGTCATGCCGGCGTACCAGGGTACGTAGACCTCGCTGCAGGGATGGCCCATCGCGTTCCACATCACGCAGCCCGTGTCGAATCCCATCCAGCCGCGGAGCTGGAAGATGGTCGAGAGGATGGTGTTGTCGTTGCAGATGCTGTTCACCAGATGGCCCTTGGCGTCGGGCGTCTCGTGGAGGGCGAGCACCGTGGCGAAGTCACGGAGCGAGACCTTCTTCTGCGGCACGGCGGCAAAGGTGCCGGGCTTGTCTTCCCCGAAGAAATAGTTCCACGCTTCCTTGTGGCGGGTGATGTTGTTCTCGCTCTTGAGCGTGCTTTCGGCAGCGTAGGCTTTCGCGAAATTGAAGGCGCCGTCTTTCTTCGGATCGTACCAGCCGCGGGAGACGGCGTATTCGATGAGGTCTTCGCTGCCGGCGAAATTAAATTCGTCGTCCAGGTTCACCTCTCCGATGACGTAGTAGTTGGGGATGGTCATCACCTGGTCGTCGGGGACGCGCTGGGCCACCCAATGCTTGCCCTTGACCACCGAAACCACCCAGCCCTCGGCCGTGTCGGCGACGATGTAGGAACGGCCGCTGCCCTTGTAGCCCAGCGTTTCGACCATCGAGCCGATGATCTCCACGGCTTCGCGGGCGGAGCGGGCATATTTGGCCACGGCGCCGCGCACCTCGTACAGCACGCCGCCTTTCGTCAGCTCGCCCTTGTCCTCACGCGAGGGGCATCCGTTCGAAGCGATGCACACGCCGAACTGGTTCATGTACACGTCGGAGACCTCCATTCCCGGGAACTCGCACCAGATGTAGCGGAGGTTGTCTTTCGTGGCGGGAACGACATAGATGTTGAGCATCTGTTCGCCGCCGTCGTCCTCGTTGTGGCCCATCAGCACCGAGCCGTCCTCGGTGGCCGCCTTGCCGGCGATGATGGAGAAGCAGTTGTAGTCCTGCGCCGAGGCAATGCCGAGGCAGCAGAGGACGAAAGCCAGGGAGAAGAGGATCTTTTTCATTTTTTCGTGTTTTGACGTACAATATCCTGCCAAAGTTAATAAAAATATCAATCACATTTTGCTATCTTTGCGCGTTATAACGTAAAAGGTGAAAAATGGCTTTGAAATGCGGAATCGTCGGATTGCCTAATGTCGGCAAGTCCACTTTGTTCAACTGCATCAGCTCCTCGAAGGCCCAGGCGGCGAATTTCCCGTTCTGCACCATCGAACCGAACGTCGGTTCGACCACGGTGCCGGACGTGCGCCTCGGCGTGCTGACGGACATCTGCCACCCGAAGCGGACCATTCCCGCCACGGTGGAGATCGTGGACATCGCGGGCCTGGTGAAGGGCGCAAGCCGCGGCGAGGGCCTGGGCAACCAGTTCCTGGCCAACATCCGCGAAACCGACGCCATCCTGCACGTGCTGCGCTGCTTCGATGACGCGAACGTCACGCACGTGGACGGCAGCGTCGATCCGGTGCGCGACAAGGAGGTCATCGACCTGGAGCTCCAGATCAAGGACCTGGAGACCGTGACCAACCGCCTCTCGAAGCTGCAGAAGCAGGCCCAGACGGGCGGCGACAAGCAGGCGAAGAAGGCCGTGGACGTGCTGCTCCGCTACAAGGAGGTGCTCGAACAGGGCCGCAATGCCCGCGAGGTCGAGCTCGACAACGCGGAGGAGCGCAAGATCGCGCGCGAATTCTGCCTGCTCACCAACAAGCCCGTGATGTACGTCTGCAACGTGGAGGAGGCTTCCGCCGCGACGGGCAACGCCTATGTCGAGGCGGTGCGCAAGGCCGTGGCGGGTGAGGACGCGCAGATCCTCGTGATCTCGGCCCGCATCGAGTCGGAGATCGCGGAGCTCGAGGACCCCGAGGAACGCCAGATGTTCCTCGCGGAGATTGGGCTCGAGGAGTCCGGCGTGGTGCGGCTCATCCAGTCGGCCTACGCGCTGCTCAACCTGCAGACCTTCTTCACCGCCGGGGCCGACGAGTGCCGGGCCTGGACCATCCGCCGGGGCGACAAGGCGCCGCAGGCGGCGGGCGTCATCCACACCGACTTCGAGAAGGGATTCATCCGGGCCGAGGTCATCAAGTACGACGACTTCGTGGCCCTGCGCAGCGAGGCGGCCTGCCGTGCGGCGGGCAAGCTCGCGAGCGAAGGCAAGGAGTATGTGGTGGAGGACGGTGACATCATGCACTTCCTGTTCAATGTCTAAAAAAGCAAAAACCGATAAGATGAAAAAGATTCTATTTGCAATGGCTGTCGCGGCGACCCTGTTGAGCGCCTGCGACAAGCCGGTGGAAAGACCTTCCTGGTTTACCAATGAAACGTACTTCGAAGAGAAGAACGGCATGTACGAAGAGATTTCCGTGTGCCCGGGCAACATCGTGATGGTGGGCGACGACTACGTCGACCGTGGCCTGTGGAACGAATTCTTCGGCGATACGACTTTCAAGAACCGCGGCATCACCTATGACGCCACCGAGCACGTGCTCTACCGCATCGACAAGATCGCGGCCGGCAAGCCGTACAAGATCTTCGTGTCCGTCGGCTACAACGACGTGCTCCACGGCACGCCCGCCGATGAGATCGTGGCCAATATCGAGGCGATCTTCAAACGCATCCACAAGCGTTCCCCGAATACCAAGTGCTACTGGATGAACATCGTGGGCATCCCGGGCATGACGGCCGAGCAGTCCGCAACGATCGGAACCGTGAACGAGAAGGTGGCTGATGGCGCAAAGGCCGGCGACTTCGAGGTAGTGGACATCAAGGAAGCCCTCTATGAAGGCCTCTCGAACGGCACCTTTACCTGGGACGGCGGCAAATTCCTGAACGGCGCGGGCTACGCAGCCCTGACCAAGGCGCTGGAGCCGTACGTGGACCGTACCTCCCGTCTCGCGCCGAACGACCAGGAAGACACCCTCGAAGTGTCGGACTACTACAAGCACCGCCTGTCCATGTTCCGTGCCATCCCTGCCACCGGCGGACAGATCGTGATGCTGGGCAACAGCCTGATCAACAACGGCCTCTGGACCGAACTCTTCCCGTTGGGCTATGTGATGAACCGCGGCATCAGCGGTGACGTCGTGGCCGGCGTCGACCAGCGCGTTCCCGAGGTGGCCCGCCACAAGCCGGCGAAGCTCTATATGGTGACAGGTACCAACGACTTCATCAACAACCCGGAGATTTCGGCCATCGAAGTCTGGCAGAAATATGAGAAACTGATCAAGGACATCCGCGAACAGATGCCGCAGACCGCCGTGCACGTGTTCAGCACGCTGCCGCTCAATCCGAAGACCAAGTACTACGAGGGCTTCAATGAGCGCGCAGCCGAGCTCAACAAGCTGCTGCAGAGCGCGGCAGGCCGCTATGGCTATGCCTTCATCGACATCACCAAGATTCTCTCCGATGAGAACGGTGACCTTTGCGCGGAATATACGACCGACGGCATCCACCTCAACGTCATCGGCTATTACCTGTGGGCTGGCGAGCTGGCCAAGGCCAACCGCATGCTTCGCGACCTTTAATGAATTAAACAACTGAACTATGTATAGGACACATACTTGTGGTGAACTGAGAATCGGCCATGTGGGACAGACCGTCACGCTGGCCGGCTGGGTCCAGAAGAGCCGCCGGATGGGTGGCATGAGCTTCGTGGACATCCGTGACCGTTACGGCATTACGCAGCTGCGCGTGGACGAGACCACCGACGCGAAGGTGAGCGAGACCGTGGCCCGTCTGGGCCGCGAGTTCGTGATCCAGGCGACGGGCGTGGTGGAGGAGCGCCAGAGCAAGAACGCCAAGATTCCGACGGGCGACATCGAAATCCGCCTGACGGACCTGCGCGTGCTCAACGCTTCGCAGACCCCGCCGTTCACCATCGAGGACGAGTCGGACGGCGGCGAGGACATCCGCGCCAAATACCGCTACCTCGACCTTCGCCGCAACCCGCTGAAACGGGCGATCATGCTGCGTCACAAGATGGCGCACGAGACGCGCAACTATCTCGACAGCAAGGGTTTCCTTGAGATTGAAACCCCGTTCCTCATCAAGTCGACGCCGGAGGGCGCCCGCGACTTCGTGGTGCCCAGCCGCATGAACCCGGGCGAGTTCTACGCCCTGCCGCAGAGCCCGCAGACGTTCAAGCAGCTGCTGATGGTAGCCGGTTATGACCGCTACTTCCAGATCGTGCGCTGCTTCCGCGACGAGGACCTGCGCGCCGACCGCCAGCCGGAGTTCACGCAGATCGACTGCGAGATGAGCTTCGTGGAGCAGGAAGACGTGCTCGAGATGTTCGAGGGAATGATGCGCCACCTGTTCAAGGAGGTCATCGGCGTGGAGATCGCGCCGAAGATCCCGCGGATGAGCTGGTTCGACGCAATGGACAACTACGGCAGCGACAAGCCGGACATCCGGTTCGGAATGGAGTTGCACGAGATTACGCCGCTGGTGAAGGGCCACGGTTTCAGCGTCTTCGAGGACGCTGAGTACGTGGGCGCCATCGCCGTGCCGGGCGCAGCGGGCTACACCCGCAAGCAGACCGACGAGCTCACCGAGTGGGTGAAGCGGCCGCAGGTCGGCGCGAAGGGTCTGGTGACCATCCGCGTCGCCGAGGACGGCTCGCTGAAATCGTCGGTCGACAAATTCTATACGCCGGACGACCTGAAGGCCATCGTTGAGAAGGTCGGCGCAAAGGCCGGCGACCTGGTGCTGGTAATGTGCGGCGCGAAGCGCAAGGCACAGACCATGCTGGGCGTGCTCCGCATCGAGATGGGCAACCGCCTCGGCCTGCGCAACCCGCATGAGTATGCACCCCTCTGGGTGGTCGACTTCCCGCTGCTCGAGTGGGACGACGAGACGCAGCGCTTCTACGCGATGCACCATCCGTTCACGGCGCCCAAGCCGGAGCATCTCGACTGGTTCTACAGCAACAAGAAAGAAGATCTGGAGCGCGTCTGTGCGAATGCTTACGACTTCGTGCTTAACGGCACGGAACTCGGTGGCGGCTCAATCCGTATCCATGAGGCGGACGTGCAGCAGCGGATGTTCGAGGTGCTGGGTATCTCGAAGGAGGATGCCGACTACAAATTTGGCTTCATCATCAACGCCTTCAAGTTCGGCGCGCCGCCGCACGGCGGTCTCGCCTTCGGCTTTGACCGCGTCTGCGCTCTCTTCGGCGGCCAGGAAACCATCCGCGACTACATCGCCTTCCCGAAGAACAACATGGGCCGCGACGTCATGCTCGACGCCCCGTCGCGCATCGACGACGTCCAGATGGACGAACTTTTCCTGAAGTCTACGGCTCCGGAGAAGTAGGCGTCTGCAACGGACGCAGCTGTAGCACAGCGACTTACGTAAAAATATCCCCCTCCCGACAGAGGGGGATATTTTTGTATAAGTACCTGACAGTCAGCTGCGTCCGTTGCAGCGCTGAGGGTTACTCGGCGGAGATGATATGGTCGGCGCAGGATTTCATGGCGTCGTAGAGCGGGCCGTCGGCCAGCGCGGCGGGCGTACCTTCGTCGCCGCCTTCGCGGACGCTCTGGACGAGCGGAATCTGGCCGAGGAGCGGGAGACCGTACTTGTCGGCGATCAGCTGACCGCCGCCCTGGCCGAAGATGTAGTACTTGTTGTCGGGTAGTTCGGCCGGGGTGAACCACGACATATTCTCGACGATGCCCAGGATGGGTTTGTCCACCTGCGGGTTCCGGAACATGTTGACGTTCTTCTCGACGTCGGCCAACGCTACAGCCTGCGGCGTGGTGACCACTACGGCGCCGCTGAGCGGGATGTCGTGGACCAGCGAGATATGGATGTCGCCGGTTCCCGGAGGAAGGTCGATGAGCAGGAAGTCGAGCTGACCCCACTTGACCTGCAGGAGCATCTGCTTGAGGGCGTTGCAGGCCATCGGGCCACGCCAGATCAGGGCCTGTTCCGGACGGGCGAAATAGCCGATGCTCATCCATTTGACACCGTATTTCTTGATGGGGAGGATGATCTCCTTGCAGTCGTCGGTGATTTCGGCGTCAATGGGCAGCGGATTGCCGAATTCGTCGTAGACCTCGACTTCGGGGATGGCGCCTTCGGTGCCGGTCATCTTCGGGATGGAGGGGCCGTAGACGTCGGCGTCGGCCAGGCCGACCTTGTAGCCCATCCGGGCGAGGGTGACAGCCAGGTGCACGGCGACGGTCGATTTGCCGACACCGCCCTTGCCGGAGGCGATGGCGATGATGTGCGTTACGTCGGTGAGTTGTTCCATGCCCAGTTCGAGCGGACGCTTTTTGGGCTGGGGTTTAGGCGGGTTCGGATTATAGGGGCCTTTGATGTCGTAAGGATTCATATTTTTCTGTAATTTTGTAAGACATTGCCGTTTTATGACAAAGATACGGAATATTCTGATAGTTCCCGACAAATTCAAGGGTTCTCTTTCGGCGGCGGGCGTGGCCGACGCGTTGGAGGCGGCGGTTCGCCGCTACCTGGTGGGCGGAACGGCCGCCGAAATCGTCAAGTTGCCGATGGCCGACGGGGGAGACGGGTCGATGGAGGTGGTCGCGGCGGCGCTGGGCGGCGCCTGCGAACGCATCGAGGTCGACACCGTCGACGCGCTGATGCGCCCCATCCAGGCGCCGATGCTCCTGTTCGACGGTGGCCGCGGCGCATTCATCGAGATGGCCAAGGTCTGCGGCCTGGCGATGCTGGCTCATGAGGACCGGAACCCCGAAAAGACGACGACCTACGGCCTCGGTGTGATGTTGGCGGAAGCAGTGATACGGGGGTGTGAGCATATTGTGGTAGGAATTGGGGGGTCGGCTACCAATGACGGTGGTGAAGGTCTGTTTTATGGTCTTTGTGATGGCGTGAGCTCTCTCAGGCGCGTTCAGAACCCTCGGTCGAATACAGCCGCACAAGCCCTCCCGCTCGCCCCGAGGAACCCTGAACGCTCCACCAGGCCCACGCAAGCTCACGCCATCACAAAGAGCGTGAAGATCACCGTCGCTTGCGACGTAGATAATCCTTTGTTGGGACCCAACGGGGCGACGATGGTGTATGGGCCGCAGAAGGGGGCGGATGCGGCGATGTTGGAGCGGCTGGAGCAGCGGATGGAACGCTGGGCGGCGGAAGCCGGTCTCGACACGGCGTTGCCGGGCGGCGGCGCAGCGGGGGGCGTGGGCGCAGCCCTCGCCAAACTCGGCGCCGCGCTGGTGCCCGGCTGGCAGCTCTTCGGGGAGATGGCCGGCCTCGAGGCGAAAATCGCCGCGGCCGACTACATCCTGACCGGCGAAGGCTGCTTTGACAGCCAGAGCCTTGACGGCAAACTCATCTGGGGAGTCCTTACGCTCTGCAAACAATACAAGAAAAAACCGGTGGTCGTCTGCGGCCGCTGCACGCTGCCCGCCTCCGTCTGGAAAAAGGCGGGCATCGCCGACGTCTATGCCCTCTTGGAGGTTGAACCGGACAATGCGCGCAGTGTAGCCGGAGCCGCATCGCTGCTCTCCGGCGCCCGGACGCTCGTGGCCGGCTGCGACGAAGCCGGGCGCGGCTGCCTAGCCGGCCCCGTCTTCGCCGCCGCCGTCATCCTCCCCGAAGGCTTCACCCATCCGCTTCTCAACGACTCGAAACAGCTGACCGAAGCCCAGCGCGACGAACTGCGCCCCATCATCGAAAAAGAGGCCCTCGCCTGGGCCGTGACGGCGGTCGATGCCGAAGAAATCGACCGCATCAACATACTCAACGCCTCGATTGAAGGCATGAAGCGCTCGCTTGACAAGCTTTCCGTCAAGCCCGGCCTCGTCCTGGTTGACGGCAACCGTTTCAAACCCTGGCGCGATACGCCGGCCCATACCGTCGTCAAAGGCGACGCCACGGTCCAGGCCATCGCGGCCGCCAGCGTCCTGGCCAAAACCCACCGCGACGAATATATGCGGAAACTGGCGCAGGAATACCCCCAGTACGGCTGGGACCGGAACATGGCCTATCCCACCGAAGAACACCGCGCCGCCATCCGCCAGTATGGCATCACGCCCTATCACCGAAAAAGTTACAATCTGTATGGAGAAGACCGTTCGCTGTTTGATCATTAGCCTGTCCCTGCTGCTGGCCGCGTGGAGCGCGGTGGGGCAGGAGAAAGTGTATGTACACATGGACCGGACGTATTATGCGGCGGGAGAGACGGCGTGGCTGAAGGCATACGTTGAGGACGTGCAGGATGCCGACTCCTCGTCGGCGAGCCGGTTCCTCTATGTGGAACTGCTCGACCAGGCCGGCGGAACGCCGTTGCTGCGCACGAAGATCAAGGAAGGGCCCGACGGCCTGTCGGGGCACTTCGATTTTCCCGACACGCTCCACAGCGGTAACTACCTGTTGCGTGCCTATACCCGCTGGCAGCTCGGCGGCCCCGAGAGCGCGCTGTTCCACGTGCCGGTCAAGATTTACGGCGCGGAGGGCGAGCCGGCGGATACGGAGATTCCCGGTCAAGCCGGAAATGACGGAGCAGATGGGCCCGATGTGACGTTCTACCCCGAAGGCGGCCGATATTATGCCGGCCAGGTGGCCATCATCGGCTTCAAGGCGATGGGTCCCGACGGCGCTGGGCTGGAACTGAAAGGTATAGTGCGCGACGACCAGGGCCTGATGGCAGCCCAGGCCCGCACGAGCCACGAAGGCATGGGCGTATTCGGTTTCACGCCCGAGGCTGGCCGAAGCTATCGGCTGGAAGAAGAAGGCACCGGCCGCACCTGGCCCCTGCCCGCCCCGTCTGACGACGGCGCGGCGCTCCAGGTGCGCCGCCTCGGCGACAACCTCACCGTCACGGCGCTCAACCATACCGGCGCACCGTGCCGGCTCTTCCTGCGCGTCGCCGGCGAAGATATCTTTGTGAGCGATATTGCTGCCGCCGGCCAGATGCTCCGCATCGCTGTCACCGACCTGAAGGAGGGCCTTCAGAAGTTCATCCTCGCCGACCTGGACGGCAACATCCTGTCGGAGCGCGCCATCTTCGGCGATGGCCCGCACGTGAAACCCGTACCGCTGACCATCAAGGCCGAAGAGGAGGGTTTCTCCCCGCGCACGAAGCACAGCGTCCGGCTCCGCCTGCCGGTGGATGTGGACCAGGCCCAGGTGTCGGTGTCCATTGTCCGCAGCGCGTTCCGGCCCTATGTGCAGGAGGGCGGCGTGGCGAGCTACATGCTGCTGGGCAGCGAGCTCCGCGGCCACATCGCCGATCCGGACTACTATTTCGACCCGGAAGTGCCGGAGGCGGACCGCCGCAAGAACCTCGACCTGTTGCTGATGATCCAGGGCTGGTCCTATTACGACACGCCGTTCGTGCCGAAAGAGGAGAAGGAGCGCGTGCAGTCGCTTCGCGGCGCCATCAAGGGCCTTGGCCGCCGTACGCCGCGAAACTATTCGCTGGCGATTCTGGCGCCCTCCATTGAATATTCCCAGGTCGTGACGGTGCCCATGGCCGGCAGCTTCTATATCGACTCGCTCGATTTCCGCGACAGCACGCTGTTCATGATGAACGTCACGCGCGACGGCTTGATACAGAGCTATACGGCGGGCTTTGCGCCCGATCCCGTGGCGCCCGACCTGCCTGGATGGAGGAAGGACTGGCGGATGCCTCGCTGGCAGCCGGGCGGCCTGTCCAACGGAGAAGCGGAGGCTCCCGTCGTAGTGCCGTTTGCCGAAGGCCTCTTTGTCGACACGATCAAAACGGTCGTGGTCCAGGCCCAGCGCATCCGCATGCGCTCGCCCTTCGGCAGCGCGCCCGTCTCCAACCCCCAGACACGCGAAAAGCTGAGCCCTTACGACCACATGAACATCCTGAGCTATATGCTGATGATGCACCCGACCTGGGAAGCGACCACGGGACAGGGCGGAGAAACGACGCTCCGGGAAACGCGTGAATACGACAATTTCGGCTACATCAAGCTCTGTGTCAACGGCTCGGAACTGCCGTGGGACCTCGGTGAAGGCATCCTGATCGGAGATGTGGAAAACCTTGCCTTTGAGAAAAACACCAGCGACACCTTCCTGATGAAATGCGACGGCCTGGTGATGGTGGAACTGAGCGGCCCCACGCGCAAGACACTTTCGGACCAGGCCAGTTCCACGGTTTTCGTGCCGCTCGGCTGGCAGACGCCCCGGCTGTTCTACCATCCCCGCTACGACCGCGTCAACCACGAATGGAAGCCCGACAAGCGCAACACCATCTACTGGTGCCCGCTCCTGGACGTGTGGTCACTCCGCCATTCGCTCCTCACTTTTTACACCGACGACCAGCTCGACGGACCCTATCTGATGCGCGTCGAAGGCCGCACTTCGGACGGCCGCTGGATTTCCGAGGAATGCCTGTTGTTTTAATGGAAAAGAATACTTAATTTTGCAGGCTATTCGTAGAAAATCAATAATATAAACGTTTATATCGATATGAAGAACTACACCACTGAACAGATCCGCAACGTCGTCCTGCTTGGAGGTACGCGGTCGGGCAAGACCACTTTGGCCGAGGCTATGCTTTTCGAGGGCAAGGTGATTGACCGCCGCGGCACCGTTGAGGGCAAGAACACCGTTTCCGACAACACGGAAGTCGAACAGCTCTACCAGCGTTCCATCTACTCCACGCCGCTCTACGCGGAATTCAAAGACCACAAGATCAACGTGATCGACGCTCCCGGCGCCGACGACTTCGTGGAAGGCGCCGTCCTCGGCCTCAATGTCTGCGAGTCGGCCA
>JAEEGL014001530.1_pt1 | contig 15739 bp, 17 predicted proteins | sample 9134231 | NCBI WGS metagenome assembly JAEEGL01 (sample SAMN16246548, study PRJNA631951) | gut metagenome | biome: gut microbiome; feature: rumen; material: fiber-attached | host: Bos | place: Iran: Karaj | collected 2018-10
AAACAGTACCTCACCGACGAGCCCGACCTGGCGCCGTTCAAGGAGATGTTCCTGTGGAAGAATGCCTCTTGGCTGTTCCATCAGGTAAGGGAGAAACCATCAGCTATAGCAACTGATGAAAAGATGATTGTCCGTATTGCCGAAATTGAGGTCTATCCCGAGTATTTGGAAGAGTATCTGGCGTTTGCCAACGAGGTGGACCGCCTCAGCGTGGAGCGTGAGCCCGGCGTTATCTGCCTGTTCCCGATGCAGAGTGCTGAGGATCCCAACCAGATCCGCATCCTGGAAATTTACGCCTCGGATGCCGCCTACCAAGCGCACCTGAAGACCGAGCATTTCCAGAAGTACAAGCAGGGCACGCTGCACATGGTGAAAAGCCTGAAACTGCCCACCATGCAGCCTCTCGATCCCGAGACGATGCCGCTGATTTTCAAGAAAAAATAGCATTTTGTCGCACTATGCCTCACTATGCCTCACTATGCCTCACGCTAAGGCGCTAAGTCGCTAAGGTTTTTTGGGGCATCCGCGCGCTTGGTCCTCACGCTAAGGCGCTAAGACGCTAAGATTTTTTGGGGCATCCGCTTCGTTTATTAGACGACTGATGAATACTCGCTGCACGATCAATTTAGGGAGTTACTGGCTTTGGGCTATAGTGTCTAGATCAAGAATGGTAAAAAAGTAAAAATTATAAAAAATGAAGAAAGTTGTTGTTATTTCTACCAGCCTGCGTGCTGGTTCGAACAGCCACGCGATGGCTGAGCAGTTTGCTCAGGGCGCAAAGGTTGCTGGACATGCAGTGGAATTGATCTCGCTGCGAGGAAAAGAAATCAAGTTCTGTATCGGTTGCCTGTCGTGCCAAAAGACTGGCGCCTGTGTCTTTAAGGACGATGTGCCTGCCATCATGGACAGTGTGCTCAATGCCGACGTGGTGTGCTGGGCGACACCGATCTATTACTATGAGATGTCGGGGCAGATGAAGACGCTCATCGACCGCATGAATGCCATGTACCCCAAGGACTACCGCTTTCGCGATATCTACCTGTTGACCACGGCTGCCGAGGACGAGGAGTTCGTTCCCAAGCGCGCCGAGAGCGGCCTGCAGGGCTGGATTGAATGCTATGCGAAATCTGCATTAAAGGGGCACCTGTTCTGCGGCGGCGTCAACGATGCGCGCGACATCAACGGCAATGCCAAGTTGCAGGAAGCCTTCGAGATGGGTAAAAGCATCTGATCCATTGAGGGTGTGTCATAAGTTGCCTCGCGATTTTTAATCGGCCTGACGGCCGAGAAATTAAACAAAAATTTTTAATTATTTTGTTTGATTTTTCGGGCGTTGTCCGATCAAAGTTTCAGGAGTAAATTATGAAATGGATTCCACGTTGAGGGGGCGTTCGTGCTGCTGAGGCAAATGGCCATAATCAGTATTATCAACGCCCCCTGGCCCCCTCTAGTCTTAGAGGGGGAGTTGTGCTTGCCTGCTGTTCAACGCCCCCCGGCCCCCTCTGGTCTTAGAGGGGGAGTTGTTAACGCATTGATAATCAATGCGGATTTTATTGCGGTCACTTATAAATGGCATCCCGCAGTTCAGTGAAGCCGATCAGTGTCTTCCACACGTTGTCTTCCTTGTACAGGCGGAATTTTTTCTTCTTCACGGTGCCGTCGCTCAGTGTGATGTCACACACCACCTCGGTGTAGCCGTCACGCACCTTCATCTTCTTGGCAGTGACTTTGAAATTCTTCTGTGTCAGCTGTTTGAAGAATTCGTTCTTCTGGTAGTCACTGAGTTTGTCGTTCTCCTTGAACTTAACGGCTTCTTTAAGAAATTTCTTGTCGCTCTTGTTGGGCAATTCGTTGAAGAGGGCTTCGACGGCTTGCTTGGCATTGCGGTGGTACTTATCCAGGTCAAGCACAGGGCTGTCACAAGAACTGAGCCCGATGAGGCACAGCAGTGCAATGATTGAGAAAAAAGATAAATGTTTCATAATCATATTCTGTTAAAAGGTTCTTTACTCGCAAAGGTATGGATATTAGCTATTAGATAAAAAGCTTAGCGCCTTTGCGTGAGGTTAAACGGCTGAATAGTTACAGATGTTCTCCCGTCAGCCTGCAGCTGCGGGAGCAGTTGTAATGTAGTGAACCCGAACTGGCTTTACATGTTAGGGCACTCCTCTTTCTCGTTGGTATTGACCTGTTCGCCGTCCTTGACTTCGCGGGCATTGTACTTGATTTTCTCAAAACCCTTGATGATGTTCTCGATGGTAGTCTTGTCGGCGTCATAGGTGATGGTGACCGTCTGGTGCTCGACGTCGGTGACGATTTTCTTGATGCCTTTTTCAAAGCGGATGTTTTCCTTGATGCGCTTCTCGCAGCTCTCGCAGTGCATCTGCGGTTCGGTGGTAAGCACAACGGTCTTGATGTCCTTGGCGCCGGCCATCATCATGGTCAGCAGCATGGCGGTCAATACAATTAATTTCTTCATTTTTATTTCTTTTTTAAGTTGATTTTAATCTCTCTAAGTTCTAACCTCTAAACCCTAAACTTCAATTCAGGAAAACTTGAATCACTATCTAAACAGATTGATTCTGATGCCCAAATAGGCCATCGCACCGCTCACGGGTCCCCAAATCATGGTGGGTTCGAACAACTGACTCCAGGGCTGGTCGGCGGCGATGATGGGATTGTGCTGACGGTAGTTGGTCAAGTTCTCACCACCCAGGTAAACGGAAAAATGCCTGAACCAGCGAGTGACTTGGGCATTGAGTTGGCAATGGGCAGGGAAACGGCGGTTCCATGACAGTTGGGTGGGGTCTTCGATATAATAGGGGTCGGGCATGCGGCCGCTGCCGTTGAGTTGCAGCGTCACGTCAAACTCCCAAAGCCCCAGCGGCGTCTTGTAGGACGCTGCTACCAGGCCCTTGCAGCGAGGTGTGAGAGGCTTCTCGCGCAGCTTGCCGTCATAGGTTGTCTTGACATCGTTGTGACGATAGGCAACGGTCAGTTCCAATCCCTCGACGATGGGATAGGACACGTCTACCTGCCAAGTGTGGGAACGGGACTTGCCGTCCAGGTTGTTGATATAGATGATCAACGGGTCGCTGTCCATGTCGATGACCATCTGATGGTTGAAGCGGGTGTAATGGTACTCGGTATTGACCTTCAATAGTTTGCCCCATAGCGGGATATCCCAAGCCGTGGTGAAGCCGTAGTTCCAGGCACTCTCCTGCTGCAGGTCGTTAATCACCAGCCGGCGACCGCTTGCCAGCAGGTAGTGGTTCTCGGCGAGGGCATGTGCCGTGCGGTAGCCCTTGCCCGCCGACAGGCGAACGGTGAGGAACTGCGCCGGATGCAGACGCAGGTGCAGGCGTGGCGTGACAAACGTGCCGTGCATGCTGCTGTGGTCCACACGAACACCAGCCATCAGGGTCATCACATCGCTAGCGGGCGTGTAGGTGTATTGGCCATAAGCACCCGTGACGGTTTCTTTCTCCACCAGATGCGTCAAGGGTCCTTCGGCGAAATGGTTCAGGCGGTAGTCCTGTGACAGGTGGTCGTGGTTGAGGCTCATGCCCAGCGACAGGGTGTGCGGGTCGGTCAGCCTGGTCTCGAACATGAGTTGCCCATAGGCGTTGGTCTCGTTGACGTCATATCGCTTGTAGCCATACGCCCCGTCCATGTCGTGATTGGCGACCGATGCCATCAGGGCGATGTTGGTGCCGCGTTCGGCATTGAGCACAACGGCGTGTTTCATGTAAGCCTGATAGCGGCGCGTCTTCAGGTCAATGGCAAAGGGTACTGCGTCCTCGTGATGAGCCTTAGTTTGCCCGCTATGGCGATTCTCATTGATCATCCCCACGCCGCCGTGGAAGATGTAACGGTCACCCAGCCAGTCCCAGCGGCTCTGCAAATTGACCTGCCGCACGTTGGGTTGGTCCAGGAAATGGTCATGATTGTGATCCATGTCGGCAAGATTGTCCTCATAATGGGCCAGCACGTTGGCATTGAGGCGAGACGTCAGGTGCAGATTGCCGTCGGCATTGGCCTCGATGCGACCGTTGCTGTTGCCGTACAGGTTGAGCGTCATGCCCGGCTCATCCTCGGGCTTGAGGTACTCCACGTCGATTTGTCCCGTGATGCCCTCATAGCCGTTGCGCACCGACGATGCCCCCTTTGACACCTGGATGCTCTTCATCCACGGTCCTGGCACATAGCCCAAGGCGAAGGGTAGGGCAGCGCCGCGCCAATCGGGCAGGTTCTCGGCGAGCATCTGCACATAGGTGCCGCTCAGACCCAGCAGTTTGATCTGCTTGGCACCTGTGGCAGCATCGCTGTAGTTGACGTCTACCGACGGGTTGGTGGTGAAGCTCTCACCCAGGTTGCAGCAAGCGGCCTTGAACAATTCTGCCTTGTTGATGCGCATTGCGTTCTCAGCCCCGGCGACGCGGCTCATGCCAGGCCGGCGTGACGTCACCGTCACCTCGTCAATCGTCTGCATGGGTAACGAGTCCACCTGCTGCCTTACCGACGTGGTATCTACATCGGTGACGTCCATGTGCACCTGCCCTGTAGCCTGCAATAAGGCTACGGCCATGCCCAGTACCAAGATGACTCTGCGAAACGTCATATCAAAACTAGTATCCTCTAAAAAACCGCAACAAAATTACTACGAATTTGCAAACCAACGACACCGAACCCCAAATAATTACCCCTTTCAGTCGCTGTCAAAAGTGTGCCTATCAGAAAAAACGTTATCTTTGCAGGAGTTAAATCTACATATAATGGGTAAGATAAAGGTTCATGTATTGCGCACAGGCGAAGTAAGGGTTTCGCCCTACCTGCCGTTTGGCGGAGACGATTGCAGCATCATCAAGGCTTCGGGCGTCACGACGCCCAAGAGCAAATGGATTTGGCTGCCTGTGTTCAGTTTTCTCATCGAGCATCCCAAGGGTAAAATCCTCTTTGACACAGGATGGCACCGTGAAATGTCGCCCGACGGTGTGTTTGACAAGAAGGCCCAGATCAAATCCTTGGGCTCATGGTTCTTGTATCAGATTAACCAAGGCCGCATTGCCCCAGGCGAGGCCATCAACGAGCATCTGGAGCGCATGGGCATCAAGACGTCGGAACTGGACTATGTGCTCATCTCGCATCTCGACTGTGACCATGCCAACGGCCTGAAACAGGTGGCCGATGCCAAACACATCCTGGTCTCGAAGGCCGAGATGGAAGGCACAACGCGCAAGAATTTCCAGATTCGCATCCGTTTCCAGCGTCGCTGGTGGGAGGGCGTGAACCTGCAGACCTTCGATTGGAACGGTACTGAGGGGCCTGTCGGCAAGTCCTATGACGTGCTGGGCGACGGCAGTCTCGTTATGGTGAACATCCCCGGCCACAGCGAGGGCCTGTGTGCCCTGAAAATCAAGAACGCCGAGGGCCGATATGTCCTTCTGTTTGCCGACGGCGGTTATGCCACCAAGTCGTGGCGCGACATGATCACCTCGGGAATCACACTCGACAAGAAGCTACAACGCCAGTCTTTGCAATGGATACGCCAGCAGAGCATGTCGCCCGACTGTGTCGCCTCCCTGGCTACGCATGACACTGAAGTCGAGCCTCATGTCATCGAACTGTAATAGCCGACGGATTTAGTATGATTATTATCAGGGAATATCGGAAACAGGACATGGCTCATGCCATGGAGATATGGAACGAGGTGGTGCGTGAGGGTGTGGCATTCCCTCAGGTCGAGGAACTGACCGAACAGGAGGCTCACGAATTCTTCGTCAGCCAGTCCTATACCGGTGTCGCCGAGGATAGTGAGACGGGCGAGATTGTCGGTCTCTACATCCTGCACCCCAACAACGTGGGCCGGTGCGGCCACATCGCCAATACCAGCTATGCCGTCAAATCGGGTCGACGCGGGCAGCACATCGGTGAAAAGCTCGTGAAGGACTCGCTGGTCATGGGTGGCCGACTGGGATTCCGGCTCATGCAATTCAATGCCGTCGTGGCAGCCAACGTGCATGCTTTGCACCTCTACGAGCGACTGGGCTTCACTCGCCTAGGACGAATACCCCAAGGCTTCCTCATGAAGGATGGCCACTACGAGGACATCATCCTCCTCTACATCGAGTTGTGATTGTCACCCATGTGACACCATCCGCTAGTAAAAAGCAAACGAGGGTGTGTCATCATTGGCTTCGCCGAGCTAAAGGTTCGCCTCGCGATTTTTTAATCGGCCTAGCGGCCGAGAAATTAAACAAAAATTTTTATAAAAATTAAATAAGACGACATTTTTATTATTTTTCTGTTTAATTTTTCGCGCGAAGCGCGACTCAATTTGCAACGAAGGAATTATGGCACACCGCCAGTTGCTAACGCTTTCATTTATAGAAGTTATTGTCATCAAACTCATGTTTGTCGGCTGGCAAAAGCAAAACCCTCATGCTCTCGATTGAGCATGAGGGATAGCTTTTAATCAGAGTAGGAGAGGGTTACTCCCATGCACCACTCAGCAAGAAGTTGACGAGGGCGGTAACGTCAGAAATGGATACCTTGTCATCGAGGTTGCAGTTGGCATTCTCGAGGCTGATACCGGTGTCATCATTACTCAGCAGATAGTTGATGAGGGCGGTAACATCGGTGATAGAGATATTCTTATCCATGTTCACGTCACCACGCAGGCCAGCCGCGGGCAGGGTCACTTCACGAACCACTGACTGATAGGACATGCTAGTATTCTGTTTTACTACCACATAGAACTCATAGGTCGTGCCAGGAGTCAAACCTTCTACAAGATAGGTGGCACCAGGCAGCGGGTGTTCGCGGTTCCATTCATCAACGTAAGTATTGGTGGGCACTACATTTTGGGTCAAAACAACCTCCTGGGTAGCCTTGTCGACGACATAGAGGAAATATCCGCAACCTTCAGTCTCGAAATTATTGATGAGATATGTGTTCTCGGCATTGCACGACCAGTCGGCAAGGAAGGACGTTGAAGTTACATCCTTTGCCTCTTGGAGCTGGGGATAAATCTCCATGTAAACGATATCTGAAGTAGTGGTCTGGCCACCATCGGTATATTGGGTCTGGATACCGATACGCCAGTTAAAGAAGGGCTCTTCACCACTTTCGACTATATTGGTCAAGCCCTCAAGGTGCATATCCCAATAGCCAATATTACCATTAGGCGTCCTACTACTGTAAGGGAATTGAGTTAATGGCTCATTAACCTGACTGGGGAACATCTCAGGCGTGAAGGTGAAGATCTGGTCATTGTCGGTGAAAATGCTGAAGGTCACCTTCTCGGGATCCAGAATGGTATACTCCTCGTTGTTAAAATACTTGTCAATAGTATAGTCATCGCCAACAAGATTACCATCAAAATCCGCAGCCAGTTCATAGCCCAGATCAATCATGATACCATAATCAATAAATTCAGTAAGTTTAGGATTGCCGGGCGTGGGCAGGGCGGCTTGCGGGAAGACCTCGGTATAGACGATGTTGGAGTAGGTCTTGGTGCCGTTGTCATCATAGACTGCCTGGATACCGATGCGCCAGGTGAAGAACGGCTCGTAGCCCTCCCAGTTGGTGCGGAAGAAATAGGTGTGGTCACCATTGAAGTTGTAGCCCGTCTCGGCATAGAGCCAATAGTAAATCTCGGTCAAGTCAAACGATATTTCTTCATAGACCGAAGCCTCGAAGGTGAACAACTGGTCGTTGTCGGTAAACACGCGGAATCCCAGGTTGCGAAGGTTGGGAAGTTCGTTACCCTCGGTGTCCAGTTGAGGCAGGGTGTAATTGATGCGGCTGAAGCCATCTTCCTTGTGGCTGTCATACCACGATACATTGGTGGGATCAGCAGGCGTGACAGCATAGGCAGTTGCTGCAATCGCTAATCCAAGAATAGAAAACAGTAATTTTTTCATAAACGATATTGAATAAAATTATACAATTAATGAATTTCAACTGATTGCTGTTGATGGTTGTAATTGTGTGCAAATTAACTGCTTTTTCTTGGATTATCAAAGAATTACTATCATTTTTGTAATAATCCTATTGAAATCATTTGCCTGTCAAAGCCTCTTCCCAAAGGATGCCTACCGACCTTTTCTCCTTAGTGCCATGTAATATTTTTTGTTTTTTCACGTTTTTCAGTAAAGGGCAATTTGTTGGCCGAAGGATGAACGTAATCGTTCAAATAGATTTACTTCTAGGCTATCAATTGCAGTGGAAAGACAGTATCATATATTAAATCGAACTCACCTAAAATAAATGCACAGATTTATGAAAAGAACGATTTATTTCCTGCAGGTCCTGTTGATATTTGGATTGCTTGCGGCTTGCTCCGATTCTGATAATGATGATTCGGGCAACACCATCATTGACGAACCCGATCCCGTCTCCCCTGAGATGGCTATCAACCTTTGCAACCCATACCGATGGTCGCTAGCCTCGGTTCCAGCAGATCCTTTACTGTTCCCTGAGGCTTCGTTGATGAACGACGTCTCCCAGGGCAAAAACCGGGCATTGCTGGCGTGGTATACCATTGACCGGGTATTCACTCAACGCAATTCGCCCGATGCTCCAGACTACATCAGGAATGACCTGGACGGCTTGAGCTATCCTTACGCCCGCGAAGTGGCAGTCAACGAGGTGTTCCCAGACCGCGAGTTGAAAGATGGTGAATCATCGGTGATCCCGACGCTGAACCTGTCTTTCTATCCTAGTGAGCGCGGACCGTACAACCTGGACGCCACCAGTGTTGATGAGTACGGCCGCCTGCTTTTTCCCGAGAGACGCTGGGGTGGCATCATGAGCAAGATTGACAAAACCAACTTTGAGCAGGCTGGCATCAAATATATCCAGTTCTGGCTGCTTGACCCGTTCATGGATCCTAATTTGGACAACCAAGATGGTGGTATCCTCTATTTCAATCTGGGTGACGTGAGTGAGGATATCCTCAAGGACGGTCTCATGAGTTACGAGAACGGCTTGCCCGCCAATGGCGACTCCACTGCCGTCATACAATCGGTCTGGGGCAAAGTCCCCGCCCAGACTCCACTGGTTTATGCCTTTGATAACACCAATAATGGCTCACGCATCCACAAGGACGTCGGCTTTGATGGACTGTTAACAACCGAAGAGTTCGTGCATCCGTCTTATGCTCAATTCATTGAAAAACTGAAACGAGCGTTGCCAGCATCTACTGTTGCTTCGATGCATGATGACCCGTTCTCGCCGATCAACGACCCCGCCAGTGATAATTATGCGTTCTATCTCCACACTTACTATGATCAGAACAAGGCGAGTATTATCGAACGGTACAAGCATTACGATGGTACCGAAGGTAACTCGTTGTCGCCAGCGGAAGCAAACGACGGGCAGCATCAGACGTCGCGTTCAATACCCGATATCGAGGACATTGACTTGAATTTCTCCCTTAACGAGAATGAACGTTATTTCCAGTACCGCATCGCTATCGTTCCTGACTCGATGCGCGTGGGTTCAAACTATATCACCGATAAGCATGTCGCCAATGTGCACACGCGCAACGGTCATACTCAGGTGGCAGTGTGGTACCAGTTCACTATCCCCCTGAATCAATATCAGAAGAAAATCGGTTCGATACAGGACTTCTCTAACATCCGTTATGTGCGTATGTTCATGACAGGATTCAAGGGGATTACCCACCTGCGGTTCGCAACGCTCGGGTTTGTCAGTGGTGAGTGACGCAATTTCACTGATGATCATCTACGGCAAGGAGGGACGACCAATGAGGTACTCCCTCCTTGCTTTGTCTATTAGCAATGCCCCTGTGTTTGGCGGTAGAATCGTCGGCATGGGGACTACTATCGTGCCAGTCCAGAGACGCAAAATTTTGCGTCTCTACAAATATAATACATTGGACAATAGTACTTTCTTCTCATTAAACTCAGGTAAAATATCATGAATTATTTCCATTTTGAATTTGGTTATTGAGAAATATCATTATCTTTGCCGCCGATGAGGCAGAAGCTAACACATAACGGGGTCACCCACAGGCAACGATTGTTTGCCTGGATGATACTGTCGGTCTATGTGCCGATGGTGTTGCTTGCTTCGCTTCATGTGCATTCCTTCGACGAGTACTCCAAAGCAATCGACTGCGACCAGTGTCACACCGCAGTACACCACTCAGGCCACATCACTGCAGGCACCCACCACATTGATGAGTGCTTGTCGTGCCGTTTCCTCAGCACACAGATTGATGTACCCCGCACGGTAACGTGCCATGTGGCAAAGCAAGTTGCGGTCCATCTGGAGTTTTTCCTTGCCGCGGTGCCTGTCGTCAGAGCCGTGGCGCATCCCTCGTTGCGTGCACCCCCGTTCGTTCTATGATTCATCAGTGTGTGCCAGATAGTCTATGACCGATTATCCGGCTATAACTACATCCCATTTAATCATTAGAACAATCACAGAATGAAATCATACCTTTCGATTCTTCTGCTGCTGGCGTGCGTGGGCACGATGGCAGCTCAAGATGCGGTCGTGCTCGACTCGACCGACGTGTTCTTTCGCCACATAGAACTCAAACAAGTGGTGGTCACTGGCCCGACCGGTGCAGTAAAGATGCAGGACATGTCGATGCCTGCGGGTATCGTTGACCGCAACGCCCTGCGCATGACACCTGCCACCAACATCGTTGATGCGGTGGCCAAGTTGCCTGGCGTGTCGCAGGTGAGTACTGGTAGCGGCATCTCCAAGCCCGTAATCCGTGGACTGGGATACAACCGTGTGGTCGTCGTTGCCGATGGCGTGCGCCAGGAGGGGCAGCAGTGGGGCGACGAGCACGGCGTGGAGATTGACGGCAATGCCGTGAGCTCGGTCGAGGTCCTCAAGGGCCCGGCGAGCCTGCTCTACGGCTCGGATGCCCTGGCGGGAGTCCTCAAACTCAACACCGACCCCGTCGTGCCTCTGGGCAAGATGCGCGTCAATGTGAACTCCGAATACCATTCCAACAGCGGACTGGTGAACTACTCGTTCAACTTCGGCGGCAACAAGCAAGGCCTGTCATGGAACATCCGCTACGGCGACAAGTTCGCCCATGCTTATAAGACCCCCATTGACGGCTATGTGCCCAACACGCAGTTCCGCGAGCGTGCCTTGTCGGGCATGCTGGGTGTCAACAAGGCTTGGGGACACACACGCCTGATAGGATCCTATTTCCACCTCACGCCCAGTATCGCCGAGGGCGAGCGTGACCCGCTGACGGGCGAGTTGGAGCGGCCCTATACCGACACCAAGACCTATCACCACGGCTTGCCATACCAGCAGGTGTGTCACTACAAGGCCGTGCTCGACAACGCGTTCTATCTGGGGGAGGGGAGACTCAACGCCGTGCTGGCTTACCAGCAGAACCGTCGCCAGGAATTTGAGGAGCCTGATGAATACGGGCTTTACCTCAAGCTGCACACGGTCAACTACAATGTCCACTACGTGACGCGGCGCCTGGGCGAGGACTGGCGCATCACCAGCGGTGTGAGCGGCATGTGGCAACGCTCGCTCAACGAGGGCGACGAGTTCTTGATTCCCGACTACAGCCTGTTTGACTTCGGCGCCTTCGTCACCACGACGGCCAATGTCGGCAACTGGGCCCTAAACGGAGGTATGCGCTTTGACAACCGCCATCTCGACAGCCATGAGCTGATGGATGACGGCGACATGCGCTTCCAGGCCTTCAAGCGCAACTTCAGTGGCTTTACCGCCAGTGTGGGTGCCGTGTGGCACGCCAACGATCACCTGGACCTGAGGGCCAATGCAGCCCGCGGTTTCCGTGCCCCCAACATCAGCGAGTTGGCCAGCAACGGCGTGCACGAGGGCTCGCTGCGTTATGAGGTTGGCAACAGTGAACTCAAGCCCGAGTTCAGCCTGCAGTTCGACATGGGTGCCGAACTGACTACCTCCTGGCTTGATGCGCAACTGTCACTGTTCAGCAACCGCATCGATAACTACATCTTCCTCCATCGCCCGGGCGAGGCCATCGATGATGCGTTCATGACCTATCGCTATGACAGCGGGGATGCCCAGCTGCTGGGCGGCGAACTGGCACTGGATATCCATCCCTGGCACTTCCTGCACTTGGGCACCAGCTTTGCTCTGGTCAATGCCGTGCAGCTGCACCAGCCCGAGGAATCCCGGTACCTGCCGTTTACTCCAGCACCGCGCTGGCAGAGCGACATCAAGTGGGAAATCCTGCATGACGGACGTGTGCTGAACAATGCCTTCGTCTCGCTAGGAGTGGACTACAACTTCAAGCAGGACCATTACTACCGCGCCGATGACACCGAGACTGCCACGCCTGCCTATTGCCTGCTCAATGCTGCCATTGGCACCGACATCATGGTCAAGGGGCAGCGAGTGGCCTGCCTGAGCCTGATGGGGACCAACCTCACCAATAAGGCCTATCAGAGCCACCTGAGCCGCCTCAAGTATGCCGACGTCAATCCCGTCACCGGTCGCCAGGGCGTGCTGAACATGGGCCGCAACATCATCGTCAAACTCACCATTCCCCTTGAGTTTTAGGCGTTAGGCTTTAGGTTTTAGGCGTTAGGTGGCGATGTTCCTTTACAAGGCATCGCTCATCATGGCAGCAGGTTGCTGGATTGCCACAAAATGGACCCCAAAAGTTGGATAAAAAACTTTTGGGGTCCACTTCAAAATCACACACCTTCTTTGTGGTGTGATGGTGATGGGCTAATCGTTATAATGCATAGAATGGCATTTCACGACCATTATCAATCTGGAGGGTGAGTTCCTTTTTGGTGAGCTCGACGACCTTCATGTTGTGCATCTTGGGCATACCGTCAAGCATAGTCTTTTTGAATTCGCCTTTCAGACCGTTGAGTTCGTTCCTGATTTGCTTGTCCATCTTGGCCTTGGTCTTGGCGTCCATTCCTTTGATTTCGTAGTCAAAGTCAACCTCTGCCTGGCCTCTGTCCAGGTTCATGGTCAAGTCTTTGTCCTTCAGGGTGTAGGTGCCGGGAACTCTCACACTACCCGTGATGGTGATGGGCACACCATCCTCTTTCATCTGATGCTCAGCCCCGACTAGGAGTTCGCAGGCTCCGCTTTTATCAAAGGCCAACATCACGAGTACATCTTTTCCGTCATCGTCGAAGTTTAGTGCCCCATTGATGGGTAGTCAGACTCTGAGCATTCATGACGAACGCGGTCATGAGCATCAGCATCAAGGTAAAGCATGTTTTCTTCATAATCTAAAATAATTGAGGTGAGTTAATGAGTCTAAGTAAATTGAAAACAGCAAGATAGCGACACCTGCATTTCGGGAAATGGCAAGATAGTGGCTATGATTGCTGCCATAAAATTAGGTAAAATCTTTCAATAAATGCTGAACTGAGGTATATTTTTTCAGGAAATTGGTCGCTAAGCGAAAAAACATTATCTTTGCCCCGCTGAGCATTAATAAACGGCTTATTATGGATATGGAATGGAAAGACGGATTCACTGTCAAAGTGAATGTTGATAATGAAAACACTGTAGTGATTTCGGCCAACAAGGAGGGTTTGCTCTCGTTGGCCAAGCAGTTGTCCGCTCTAGCTGCTGCCGAGGCTGGCTGCCACATCCATTATGATGAGTACAATTCGCTTGAGGAAGGATCCTCCTCGATGATTATAGAAAAGATAAATTAAAGACCACGAGATGAAACAGATAGTTCTAATATCCGCGTTGAGCTTCTTGCTGTTGTGTTCATGCCATAGGGCCAAAACCGATGCGTCGCAGCCCTCAGGCGTCACCGCCGAAATGGCCTACGAGGGCGTCAACAACTACTGCCACAGTGAGTATGACTGGAGCGTCGCCCAAGAGAACCCCGACATGATGTCTGTCACGATGGGAGATTCGACAGAATCCGAGTACAAGGTGGTATTTCGCAGCTATACGGGCGCGTTGGTGAATTTCTATGTTGATAAAGCCAGTGGCAAGACCCGCATGGTAGAGTCTGTCCCCGCGCTGGGCGTCGATAGTGTTACCGGCACCATCGATCTGCTCGATTACCTGGACAAGGAAAACTGATCTGAATTCTATGGATATTAAAAACAGACCCGACCCGGATGTGGCTTTCCCGAATCCTAAGATTCCTAGCCTGTGCTTCATCAAGAACGTGGTGAAGAACCCGCGTATCATCATCGGCGACTACACCTACTACGATGACGTGGATGGGGCAGATCAGTTTGAGAAGCATGTCACTCATTTCTATGACTTCATCGGTGACAGGCTGATTATCGGCAAATTCTGCGCCATTGCTAAGGGTGTGGAGTTCGTGATGAATGGGGCCAATCACAGGATGGACGGCGTGACCACTTATCCGTTCTACGTCATTGGCGGAGACTGGGGCAGTGCCATCGCGCCCGTGAAAGATGAATTGCCGCTGAAGGGTGACACCGTTGTGGGCAATGACGTGTGGATCGGGCAGCATGTGACCATCATGCCTGGCGTCCACATCGGCGACGGGGCCATTATCGGTGCCAACTCGGTGGTGGCATCTGATATACCGCCCTATGCTGTCGCCGTGGGCAATCCTTGCCGGGTGACCAGGATGCGTTTTGACGACGAGTTCATCAACTATCTGTTGGAACTGAAATGGTGGGATTGGGACATCGAGAAGATTGAGGCCAATTTTGAGGCTTTGTCAAGCGGTGACCTATCGTTGATCAAGAAGATTAATCAGTGACTTAAAATAAATACAATGGAAACAGGAATCAGACTTGTCAGGCTCGCTGAGGAGCGCACTATCGCCTTCAAGGAGGAGATGCATTTCGCAGCTATACGGGGGCATTGGTGAATTTCTATGTCGATAAAGCCAGTGGCAAGACCCGCATGGTAGAATCTGTCCCCGCGCTTGATGTCGATACCGTCACCGGCACCATCGATCTGCTCGATTACCTGGACAAGGAAAACTGATCCACCTGCTCGTCCCACTTGACCGAAAACCATGAAAAGCGTCGTCATGGGATGATATTTCCAGAATTAAATTGTACATTTGCCACGTCGTTGCATTTATGGAGTGTTTTCATTTTGCAGCACCCCTATGAGGAGTTATCCTCGGCAAGACCAGTTCAGAATAGTTTTTTTCTAGGCTATGAGAAGACAATGTTCAGTCAAGGCCGTGTTGCCCGATGAAAGAAATATAAAGTTCAAGTAGATATGAGTACCATAATGGATTTTAATTTGGCTCTGGCCCGCGAGATTTCCGAGGGCCGCGCTTCTGGCCGCATCATGACCCGTGACGGCTATTCCGTCAGGATTTTATGCTGGGACGCCGTCGGCTCCTACCCGATCGTGGGCCTCGTGAACTATGGCAGTTACGAACGTGCCGAGCATTACACTGCCGAGGGGTTGAGCAATTTCGGTCGCAACAGGAAGACGGACTACGATTTGGTCATCGTGCAAGGCTAGCCGCATCAGTTACTGCTCCACCAGCTGTATTCCCGTCATCCATAGAGCGAACACCCGGTCGATCGGCTTCTGCCCGATGGGCAGCAGTGTCGGCACTTGGTTTTCATCAATTTTTTAAATATAACTCCCTTTCCACCCCCCCTGTTTGAACTGCACCCCAAAAGTTGGACACAAAACTTTTGGAGTGCAGTTTGTTTATGAAGTATGGTTTTGAAGAAAAGCTGAGTGTTATAAGCGAAGTCATGTGTGGTAAAGGTATCAAAACAGTATGTCAAGAGCGGCATCT
>JAEEGL014842184.1_pt1 | contig 15739 bp, 9 predicted proteins | sample 9134231 | NCBI WGS metagenome assembly JAEEGL01 (sample SAMN16246548, study PRJNA631951) | gut metagenome | biome: gut microbiome; feature: rumen; material: fiber-attached | host: Bos | place: Iran: Karaj | collected 2018-10
ACTAACCTAAAACAATCTATTAACCTTTTGACGATGCAAAGGTACGACGATTTTTTGAACTACGCAATACTTTTTGTAGATTTAGTGTATAAAAACCCATTGTTCTTGACCTAAATCAACGCTTTGTGTGCGCAAACACACTCTTTTCTTGGTTTTTAGTAAAATAATATCGATTATCAATTATCAATTATCAATTATTTTGTACCTTTGTGGCTGCAATGAAGGTATTGATAGTAAATACAAGTGAACAGGCGGGTGGCGCTGCGGTTGCGGCCAACCGTCTGATGGATGCTCTGAATAATCATGGCGTAAAGGCCAAGATGTTGGTACGTGATAAGCAAACTGGTGATATCTGCGTGGCAGGTTTAAAAGGAGTAATTGGTAAGAAATGGCATTTCCTGTGGGAACGACTGGTCATTTTCTTTCATCTACATTTTAAGCGCGACCACCTTTTTGAACTCGATATAGCTAATAGTGGTACGGACATCACGACATTGCGTGAGTTTAAAGAAGCCGACATCATTCACCTGCACTGGATAAATCAAGGTATGTTATCGCTGAAAGGTATCCGCAAGATTCTTCGCTCTGGGAAGCCAGTGGTATGGACCATGCATGACATCTGGCCCGCAACGGGTATCTGTCACCTCACACTAGGCTGCACCAACTTCCGTCAGTCATGCCGCCATTGTAAGTATCTGCCTGGCAATGGTTCTGATAACGATCTCGCTGCAAAGGTATGGCGCCGTAAGCGTCAGATGCTGAGCGAAGGTACTATCTCTTTCGTTGCATGTAGCAAATGGTTGGAACAGGAAGCCAAAAGCAGCGGCTTGCTGCAGGGACAAACCATTACCAATATTCCCAACCCCATAGAAACCCGTGTGTTCTGTCCTGGTGACAAGGCAAAAGCCCGGATGGATGAGCAGTTGCCTGCCGACAAGCAACTGATTCTCTTTGTATGTCAGCGCGTGACGAATCCTAATAAAGGTATGTCGTACTTGATAGAAGCTTGTAGGCAGTTAGCTGAGCAGCACCCGGAGATGACGGAAAAAACGGGTGTGGTCATCTTAGGCGGCCATGCCGATGAGGTGGCTGGTGAGTTGCCCTTCAAGGCTTATCCCTTAGGCTATGTGTCCGACCCGCAGCGTATGGCGACTATCTATCAGGCTGCCGACGTCTTCGTACTGCCATCGCTCAGCGAGAACCTGCCCAACACCATTATGGAGGCGATGGCCTGTGGTGTGCCCTGCATCGGTTTCCGTGTAGGTGGTATTCCCGAAGAAATTGACCATCAGAAGAATGGTTATGTAGCCGAGTACAAATCGGCTGCCGACTTAGCCCGTGGCATCAACTGGATTCTGCACCAGGCCGACTATCAGGTATTGTCTGATTGCGCTATTGCCAAGGTGCGTCATCACTACACTGGTCAGCAGGTGGCCATGCAATATACTGAGGTCTATCAGCAGGCCTTGGCACAAAAACATTTTATGTTATGATTCGATTTACAGTCATCACAATAACCTATAATGCCGAACAGGTATTGGAGCGTACGCTGCAGAGTGTGTTACGCCAGACCTACGAAGGCGTGGAGCACTTAATCATCGACGGAGCCTCAAAAGATGGCACGCTGGCTATGGCCGAGGCCTATAAGCAACAGTCGGATGCCTCTGACAGCGGTCATAAGGTCATCATCAAGTCGGAACCCGATCATGGTATCTATGACGCCATGAACAAAGGACTGACACAGGCCTATGGCGATTACGTGGTCTATCTGAATGCAGGCGATTTCTTCCCGCAGGATGACACGCTGGAACAGATTGTACACCGTTGTAAACTGACGGAGTATCCTTCTGAAGCGCTGCCCGGTGTGCTCTATGGCAATACGGATATCGTAGATAACGAGGGACGCTTCCTGCATCCCCGCAGACTGCAACCGCCAGCAAAACTTACCTGGCGCTCGTTCCGTCATGGTATGTTGGTATGTCATCAGGCATTTTATGCCCGACAGGATATTGCCAAGAACCTGCCATACGACACACGCTACAAGTATTCTGCCGATGTAGACTGGTGTATCCGCGTGATGCGCGAGTCGGAACGTATGGGCCTACCTCTATATAATATAGACATGGTAGTGGCGAATTATACCGAGGAGGGAGCAACAACTCGCCACCACCGTGAGTCGCTGCGTGAGCGCTACAAGGTGATGGCGAGTCATTATGGTCAAATCAGCACATTCTTCATGCATTGCTGGTTTGTGGTGCGCAACATTATTTCGCACTGACGGTACCTTGCAAACCGTCTTTCGTGTAATAACCGCCGTTCTGGAATTGCAGGTCGGCAGTCTGCTGAAGACCACTGAATATAATATTGTCAGGAGCCGTCGCTTGAGTGGAAATCCACTTGAATACCTTATTGCCATTATCAGCAGTGCCAATCTGAGTTGCTGCCACACCTGGCCATTGTGTTCCGACATAGTCTTTACCGTCACCGCCGTTCATCCATGCCCATGTAAAGATCTGACTGCCCCATGATAAAGGTGACTCGAAGAAGGCACAGATTTCACCATCACTGACCGTACAGAACGAGGGAATACCGGCAAACTCGCCATCAGGCTGCGGTTTAATATCGTCAGGAAGTACCGGTAGTGTGATGTCTTCTGGAGCAATGCCCTGAACATAATAGATATAATGGTAGCCACTCAGGACTTTCTTCCATTTGGCATCGGGTGTAAAAGTCGTAGCTTTTGAACCAACAACACACAATAACTTCTTTGCTCCGCTTCCTTCCACCTGTACAGCATAGTAGTTTTGTTTCGCTTCAATCTGTGTAGGCTTGCTTTCGTTTGTAATGCCCACGGCCTTGCGCACAGCCACCATATTGGCAATTTCCTGCTTATAGGCCTGCCAGTGTTTCAAGAAGACGCAGGGTGTGCCAGGCATGGCCAGCATATAAGCATTGGCAGCCAGCGTGTCTTTTGTCAACGGGTCTTGTGCTGCATTGCTGCGGCGTTCCGTATCATGGTTTTCAACAAAGGTCACAGCATAACGGCGATATTTTCCACTTGAGAAGTTACTATAGACAAGTGGCCAGTTGTTATCATTCTGCTGGGCCAGAAGCGCGTAATTGCCGCTATTCATGGCATTGCGTACCACATAGCGGAACTGGAAATCAAAAGCTGCCGACGAGGGTTGGTTGTCAATCTTTGTTCCGTCAATCCAATTCTTGATGGTGTTTGAGCCGTCCCAGCACTCTCCTACAGAAAACTCAGGCTGTGAAGCACTGTTGTACATGGCAGTGAATGAAGCGGAGTAGCCCTTTACCATGTCGTAACGGAAACCTGCATAGCCCAAATCATTCTTCAGGAATTCCAGATAAGCTTTCACGATAGTCTGCACGTTTTCGCTCTTATGATCCAAGTCGCGCATACCGTCCCAACCTTCACCAGAGTCATTGTTCTTCGATAGTTCAAAACCATTCTGAGTAGCCCATTGCTTCGTCTTGCCACCATCATCATTAGCAACGATATCAGTTGACAGCATTTCGTAGGTCACACCCTTATAGATCTCTTTGGGGAAATCGACCCATGAGCTGAGGTTACGACGGTGGTTGATGACCACATCAGCAATCGTCTTGATATTCTTTGCCTTAAAGGTGCTGATAAGTGAGCGTAACTGTTGTTCATTGCCAAAAGAACTGTTATAGTTCTCAAACCAGTATAGGTCGTCATAACCCATTGACAGTCCACCGCAATAGCCGCTCTGAGGCAACCATACGAGATCAAATGTACCACTAAACTCATCTGCTTTCTGTTCGAGCACAGACCATTGTGAGTCATCGAAAGAGTCCCAATAGAATCCCTGCAGCATCACGCCACCATAATTAGCAGGCCACCCCTGCGTAGCAGAAAGTGTTGGAGAGTCTTGCTGGTCCGTCGTGGGGTTGTCAGGTACGATTATCGGTGTCTTAGACTCTGAGTTATCGTCTTCAGAGCAGGATGTGCTCATACCTGTCATCATCATGCCCATGGCGAGCATCAGCCAATAGAATAATTTTCTCATTGCGTTATTTGTGTTAGTCAAAACGCGCGCGATGCAAGCGTTTGCATCGTGCGCGTAATAGTTAGAAAATTCTGTAATTTATTTCTTCGTAATTGTGCAGTATGCCTTAGTCTCGCAGAGAGGATAGAACTCGATATGCACATCGCCACTAACTGTAACAGGAATGTTGTCGTTAGAACCGTTGATGATGTTATCGGCTGTACCGCCCCAGTTGCCATCTGCTGTATCCCATGTGCCGTTACCCTTGAACTTGATAACGCCGGCCTCGGTGAAGTTAGCATCACACTCCCAGCATAGTTTCTCGTGGTTGTAGGTCATCTGAACACCATTATCCCAGTCATTGTTAACAGCACTACCTACAACATATACACTGTTGATGGGGGTGAGAGTGTAGGTCATGTCGGCCAAATTAACATCAGCACGATAGAAGCCCGGCTGAGGCATAATGTTTCCAGAGTTACCGTCATCAACTAATGTACCAGTCAGGCCATCGGCATTGAGTGTGCCAGTACCATAGTTGCCATTATCCCAGTTGTCGGCAGCACCACGGAACTTAAAGGCTCCCTTACCATCGGTCCAACTGTCCTCTTTCGCATAGAAGAAGCCAGTATAGGTACCGTTGCCGTCAGCGCAGTAGAGCGGCTGTTCGGTACCACCCCAACCATTGTTTACGCCAGCCTCATAGATATACTGCTGGAAGTTGAGCGGAGTAATCTCGTAGGTCATCTCAGCCATATTAATGGTAAAGCGGTAGAACTTGGCCGTTCCGTCAACGCAGAACGAGTGGTCACCATCGAGGTTGTAACGGCGGTCAAATGAGCCCTTGAGGTCTTTGCTATCGCCCTTGGTGCCATACAACTTGTTCCAGACACCTCCTGCTACACCGTCAATAGCATCCTTGTCGCCGAAGGCAAACCACATCTCACTTCCTGTACTTTCAAAGGTGTAAGTAAATACGGGATCCTCGATGACATCCTTTGAACTGTGAGAGAACTGCATAGTCATAGCCGACGTAGCATTCCAGTCACCAGGACCACCAATGAGATAATAGGCATCAGCAATGCTTACAGCCTCAACCTTGAAGGTGTACTCCAGCATATTCAGCGTTACCTTGATCTTCTTTGGACCAGCAGGCACGCAGAATGAATTGTCAGCTCCCATGTTATAGCGGAAGTCGAGCTGACCCTCAGAAGCCTTGTTCTCACCACCTACGATACCAAGAAGTTTTGACCAGTCACCATTACCAATGGCTGCACAAGCTTCATCATCACCAATGGCAAACCATGTATCACCTTCTGCTGCAGCGTCAAAGATGACAGTGAAGATGGGATCTTCATACACATCAGTATCGCTGTGAGAGAACTTGATAGACTTAGCAGCAGCAGATGCAGCCCAGTCGTTAGGTCCGCCCACGATATAATAAGCAGGCGAAATCTGAACTTTATTCAATGGTGTGAAAGCCACGCTCTGAGAAGCAAAATAATTCTCACCAGGTGTGCCTATAATGGCAACAGAGCTGCCATCGGTAACAGTATACAGCAATGCACGAACATAAAGAGTTGTTGCTGCGGGGTTCTTGGTGATATTATTGAAATAGGCATCAGCCAATGTGCTGGGCATCACGCTGATGTCCTTGCTGTCAGCCAGACTGTTTGCCTCGATTGTTGTTGATTTGCTGAAACTTGCATCGTCAGAGATCTCCACTTCAGCCTTCAGAATGGTGTTCTGAGGTAATTCTGCGGAGAGGTTTATCGTACCGATGACAATAGGCTGCTCAGTCTCGGCGGCCATGAGGTCAACCAAATTGATAGACGTTACCTTTGGGGTTACGGTGACTGCACTGGCAGGGAAAGAGCTCTCTGGTATCGTGGTCTGAGGAACGAATTCTGTAGAGAAGTCTTCGTCGCAGCCAACGAACAGCATGCTCAGCAGCGCCATCATATATAAACTAATCTTTTTCATCTTTGTCTTGTTTTTAGGAAGCGGGAACGGGGTGTTCCCGCTTCTGGTTAAACATTCTTCTTATGCAACGGTATTACTCAACAATCTTAAATGTGACAGTATTCTTGTTCATATCTACTGTGATGTCAAGTTTACCACCTGCCCAATCGTCAAACTCCCAAGAGCCCTTACCTGTCATAGCAGGACCCGTGAAGGTTCCATCTGCATCAAATGCACTCACAATGGGAGAGTCATCAACCTGTGTACCGTATGAATCACCGCCATCCCAGCCTGTGAGCTTGGTATAGAAGCGGAACTGCAGCATACCGGCAGGAATATCGAATACACCGTGGAATATCTTACTTCCAATCTCGGTCTCCATCACGCGCCATGCGCTCAGCGACTCTGCATTACCCTTAGCAGGCTCTGTCCAACCAGAACAGTTACCAATGACGTAGAGGCTTGCAAGACCCTTAATAGAGTTGTCGGCACGCATCTTCTTGAAAGTGATGGCATTTGAGAAAATGCTTGTTCCTTCGACTTCGGTCTTAGCCGTGGTCTGGATGCTGGCACATACACGGAAAGCTATTTCACGATAGCCCAGGTCCACCCAGTTGTTTTCATCGGTAACACCGTCAACATGGTTGATGGCCTGTGACACCTCCTCACCACTCAGAGTTGCTGTACAAGATGTGAAAGCAGTCTCAAGGAATTTTGGATTGTTGTTATCATCAACATCCCATTTGATGGTTCCACCCTGTACCAAACCAACCTGAACCATATAGTTCACTACGGTGTTAATGGGATAGTTGGGCTGTGACCAGGAAAGGTTCAAACTGTTGTCCTTTGAGATATAGATATACTGATTGTTCAAGGGCGACTCGTTTAGTTTGAATTCCGTAGGCGTATTATTCGGGCCTAAAACGGGGTTGTCGTCGCGGTCGCTGTCGCAGGCCGTGAAGGCTACGAGGCTCAGGGCCAGCATGATGACTGATTTAAATATTGTCTTCATAATTCTTAATTCTTAACGCTTAATACTTAACTCTTAATAGCCTTCGTTCTGCTTCAGGTTCGGGTTCGACATAACATCGCTCGAAGCCAGAGGGAACAGGTTGTACTTGTTGAGTACAGCGTGAGGTGTACCCACGTTGTTGTTCATGCCTTTGTAGGCCCAGAGGTAATCGGCCGATGTGAGCAGGCCAAAGCGAACCAGGTCGCTACGGCGATGACACTCCCAAGCCAACTCGCGGGCACGTTCGTCGATAATATCCTGACGTGTGATATCGTTATCAGTAGCCAAACCGGCACGTGTATGAACTTCGTTGAAACGAGCCTTACCATTGATGCCGCTTACGCCACCCACGACTTCACACTCTGCCAACATCAGATAAACGTCTGCCAGACGGAATACTGGGAAGTCGGTATCTGGGAATGCATTGGCACCAGAAATCATCGAACCGTCGGCCTTCAGGTTAGTAAACTTCGTGAAGGCATAGCCACTCTGGAAGTTGCTGATATCGGTAATGGCTTTTGTCTGACCATCAGTGAAGAACTTGGCACGTTGGTCGTTGGTGTCGAACTTGTCAACAAATTGTGGTGTCACGCGGATACCGCCCCAACCATCACCGCCAAGACCATAGGCAGCGGGATTCATATTACCTCCTATAGATGCACATACGATATAGGTTGTGCCTCCGTATGCCTGGGTGTTGATATGATCCTGATAAACACTGAAGATGAGTTCATGACCTACGCCCAGCATCTGGTCGTTGTCTGCGCAGAACATCTTGTAGTAGTCTGCCTTAGATTCAAGTTTATAACCCAAATCAATAATCTTTTGGCAATACTCAGCACACTTCTGGTAGTTTGCCGTACCTGTATAGACATCTGCATTCAGATAAAGCTTTGCCAGAATCATGTATGCCATACCTTTACCAGCACGGTACTTCTCAGGATTGGCAGGAAGCAGTTCGGCAGTTTCTTCCATATCCTTAGTTAACCATTCAAACAGTTCTGCTCGGCTGATTTGCTTTGGATTTGAACCGCCTACCTCTGTATTCTCATCGGTAAAAGGCACATTACCAAAAAGGTCGATGGCATGCAGATAACTCAAACCACGGATAGCACGAGCCTCAGCACGGTACTGCTGCATCTTTTCATCCTTAGAATTACCTGCAGCATCAATGCGACGAATCACCTCATTGCATATAGATATCTGATAGAGCACACGGCTGTAGCATGCGCTGATAAACACGTCGCTTGAAGTCCATTGCAGACCATGCAGATCCTTGATAGTCTGGTCGTTCCATCCAATAACAGCCTCGTCTGTTGGCAACTCCTGCAGATTAAACAGAGCTCTGAGGTATTGGCCAAATCCGCCGTCGATACCCGAAATGTCAGGATCACCGCTACTGCCGTCAGCAGAACTTACAGCCAAGCCAATATAGCACTTGGCAAGCATCTGGTTGTAGGCCTCGGTATTGTTCAGCACGTTTTCGGGCGTGTCAAGGTTAGGATCAATAGGTGTTACGTCCAGGTCACCTGTACAGGCGGTGAACGTCATTGCAGCCGTAAAAGCTGCTGCAAAAAAGCCTTTATATTTGATGTTCAGTTTCATATTTTGTCCTCCTTTTCAATTAAAAGTTAAAGCTTGCACCCAGAATGAAATTACGTGAGCGGGGATACATGTTGTTGTCGATACCGCTGCCACCCTCAGGATCTACACCTTTGTAGTTGGTAATGGTGAAGACGTTCTGTGCAGTGAAGTTCACACGACACCAGTCGCAAACATTGTATGCCAAGGTCACCTTGTCGAGTTTCAACCATGAAGCGTTCTGAACATAGTAGTCACTCTTATACTGAGCCTGCTGGAAGTTAGTGAACGGAGCAGTGCTGATGCGGTTTGCAATGAAATTATTGGTCCAGAGGTCTGCCAGCATTTCAGCATCAGAAGCCACATTATTATATACATAGTTGCCGAGGCTGCTTCTCAGTGAAGCTGAGAGGGTCCATTTCTTATAGCTAACCTCAGTGTTCAAGCCGATATTCACATCTGCATCGGGCTTGTAATACACGTAACGGTCATCGTCAGTAATCTGACCATCGTGGTTACGGTCTACATAGACACCTTCCAGAGGCTTTCCTGCTTCATCATACACCTGCTGGAACACGTAGAACGAGTTGATGGGGTAGCCCACCTTCTGGATCTGGACTTTATTACCTACGCCACCAGAAATGTCACCAGCTTCCACACCAGGATAGTTGGGATCATCGCTGGCTGTCAGGCGAGTAATCTTGTTCTTGTTATATGAGAAGTTCACACCAATTTCCCAACGCAAGTCTTTCTTCTCAATGGGCACTACATTCAAAGCCACTTCGAAACCCTTGTTCTCCATATCACCAACGTTCTGCAACAGGTAATTGGTCAAGTTTGTACCAGCTGATACAGGAACGAAGTTCAGCAAGTCGCTAGTCTTACGCTTATAAACATCGATGCTACCATTGATACGGTTCTTCATGAAACCGAAGTCCAAACCTACATTATAGGTGGTTGTCTCCTCCCACTTAATCTGTGCGGCATAACCTTTAGGAGTAATAGGCACTACCACGTTGTCGCCAAACTGGTAATAAGAACCTGCCTGATTGGTGTGATAGGTAGGAATAGAAGGATAGTCACCCTGGTTGATATTCTGCTGACCAGTAACACCATAACCCAAACGGAGTTTCAGGTTTGACAGCCAATCAACATCCTTCAGGAAGCCTTCCTCGCTGATACGCCATGCCAATGCCACAGAGGGGAACAAGCCCCACTTGTTGTTCTGGAAACGTGAGGTACCATCGTTACGTAATGTAGCGGTGAACATATAACGATCCATGAACGTATAGTTCAAACGGCCATAGAATGAAACAAGATAGCTTTCAGTCATGAGCACTGGCTCGCTGACATTATACTGTGTTTCGTTGCCATCATTAGAAATCTTTCTGTCGGTTTTGGAGTTATAGAAGCGCTGCCAAGAGTAACCACCTAAGATATCGAAGCGGCTCTGAATCTCTTTCAGCTCCTTGGCGTATGCCAGATAGGCCTCCAAAGTCTGGTCGCGGCGCAACTGTGTGTATTTCTCCCATGCGCCAGTACCATTCTGCTCCTTGTCATGCCATGACACCTCACTATTCTGTTCACTGACGTTCCAGCCTGTGGTCGTAGAGATGTCAAGACCTAAGTTCAAATTGAAACGCAGGCCCTCGAGGAACAGGAACTTATAGTCGAACTGTGCATTACCCACAAAGCGGCGCACATAACTATCCTTGTTCTGTTGCTCCAACTGAGCGACTGGGTTCAGCAAAGCCATTGAATTGGGAAGTCCACCATTCATCCAATAGTGATATGTTCCATCTTCGTTATAGATGGGCTTCAAGGGGTTGTACTTCACGGCCTGTCCAATGGCACCCTCATCAGCAAAACTGTTGTGGGTAAACACCCCCTTACCATTCAGATTAATAGTCAGTCGGTCGTTGAGCAGTGTCGGGGTCAAGTTGAAACCAGCTGTACCACGGCTCATGTTCGTGGTCTTCAGCGTACCGTCATTATTAATAAAACCGGCACTGACACGATAGGGCATCTTGAAATCGAAGCCCTTAGCAACATAACCACCAGCTACGCTGGCATTGATTTCCTCAGTCCAAGCCGTGCGATAAATCTCGTCTTGCCAGTCGGTATTGGCATTGCCAAGAGCTGCCATGGCATCGGCATTGTCGCTATAGCGTGAAGTGAAAAGGGTGCGCAAGGCATCACCACTGAGCACGTCAACTTTCTTGGATACGACTTTGAAAGAACCACTCATATCAACATTGACATGAGGCTTAGCACCAGCCTTACCCTTCTTGGTGGTAATCAGGATCACACCGTTTGACGCACGGCTACCATAGATGGCTGTGGCCGATGCATCTTTCAGAATTGAGAAGCTCTCAATGTCATTAGGGTTGATAGTGTTCAGTACGTCACCACCTGAAATATCAGTTGAACTGATTGGCAGTCCATCGATAACAATCAGAGGGTCGTTGCTGGCAGAGAGTGAAGAACCACCACGGATACGAATCTTTGATCCGGCACCAGGAGCACCACTGTTGGTCGTGATCTGCACACCAGGGGTCTTACCTTGCAGCAAGTCTGCCGGTGAAGTGGCAAGACCCTTATTCAATTGGTCAGCTTCAACCGACATAACGGAACCCGTAGCATCACTTTTCCTTACAGAACCGTAACCGATAACCACGACTTCATTCAGCAGAGCCTGGTCGTCCTGTAGTATGACTACGACAGAAGGGGCGGCTTTCACTGTAGCTGTCTGGTATCCCATATAGGACACCTGCAGATCAGCACCTTGATTGGCTTTCAGGGTGAAGTTACCATCAAAGTCGCTCACCGTTGCGATCTCTGTACCGACCACGCGAATAGTAGCACCGATGATGGCTTCGCCTGTAGCATCTTTCACATGACCTTTCACATTGATTTGTGCAAAGGCTCCCATAGACAGGAATAAACCCACAATAAGGGCTAACATCCTGAACGGTAATTTAATGTTTACCTGCTTCATCATTACTTTGTTAATTTAGTTGTTAGTATTAATTGGTTTTTTTAGGTTTTTATACCAAATTCGGTGCAAAGTTAAGATTTGTTTTAGTTCCTTATACTATTTTCTTAACAAATTCGTTAATATAATAATGCAAACGATTGCACAAATGAAACATTATAAAGAAAAGGAATAGGAGAATACCATATTCAACTTTTCCATACCTTTGTATCGCCGTACAGTTAAAGACCTAAAATGAAAGAATTCGCAACGATGACAATGAAGGATATTGCAACTGAGATGGATGTCTCGGTGGCAACGGTGTCGAGGGCACTGAAAGACTCGCCTCGCATTTCCAAGGAACTGCGAAGCAAGATTCAGCAGTATGCCCGCGAGCATAACTTCACGCCTAACGTGCTGGCAGAGTCGTTGCGCCATTCAAGGGTGCAGCCCCAGAAACTCATTGGCGTCATCGTGCCAGAACTGGTTCACTATTATTTTGCCAGTATCTTAAAAGGAATTGAGGAAGAGGCCGAAGCACATGGCTACCGTATCATGGTGGCACAAAGCGGTGAGATTTATGAGCGCGAGGTCCGCCTCTGTCAGTCGTTCTATGAAAATAAGGTCTGTGGTATCATTGTCTCGCAGGCTAAGGACACCCAGCACTATGAGCATTTCCAGCGTTTGATAGATGCCGGCGTGCCGTTGGTTTTTTACGATAGAATATGTACGGGCGTGAATGCCAGTCGTGTAGTGGTCGATGACTATATGGGCGCCTATAATGCGGTGACGCACCTCATCAACACCGGATGCAGACGTATTGCCTATTTCGGTTCGCGACTGAATCTCGAGATAGCCAAAAACAGGTATAATGGCTATAAGGATGCCCTATTGAAACACGGTCTGCCTTTCAGGGAAGAACTGACCCGCATTTGCGACAACCGTTCTGATGCAGAACTGATAACACCTTCATTGTTTGATGGTGATTTATATCCTGACTCTTTCTTTGCTGTCAACGATGATACGGCCATAGGCATCCTTTATTCCGTGAAACGCATGGGACTGCGTGTGCCTGAAGACATCAGTATCTGTGGCTTTACGAATGGCTACCGTTCCATAGCCTGCGACCCTATGCTAACCACTGTAGAACAACGTGGCGTGCGGGTTGGCGAAGAAGCGGCCAACATCCTGATAGGTCATGTGGAAGGCACTATTCCATTGGATCATGCAGAGAAACGTATCGTGCGCACGCGCCTGATAGTAAGAGGAACAACAAGGTGACTAGGCCCCCTAAGTTAGGGGGCAACAGGGGTCTGAACAAGCGCAGAATCCCTAATAACAAATGTAGAATAAAAAGTCTGATTTACGCTTGTTCAGACCCCCATCCCCCTAACTTAGGGGGCATAAAGACATTATGAAACAGAAACCTGATTTAAGTTTTTGGAATTTATGGAACCTGAGTTTCGGGTTCTTTGGTGTGCAGATAGCCTATTCACTTCAAAGTGCTAATATCTCGCGCATTTTTGCCACGTTGGGTGCCGATCCCCATTCTTTGAGTTTCTTTTGGGTGCTTCCACCACTTATGGGTATGCTTGTACAGCCTATTGTAGGTTCACTGAGCGACAATACCTGGACGCGTTTTGGTCGCCGCATTCCCTATTTGTTTGTAGGTGCAGCGATGGCTGTGCTGGTGATGTTACTATTGCCTAATGCAGGCTCTCTTGGTCTTTCCGTAGGAGCCGCGCTCTGGTTTGGTGCATGTGCCCTTATGTTTCTTGACACGTCTATCAACATGGCTATGCAGCCATTTAAGATGTTAGTTGGCGATATGGTCAATGAAAAACAGAAGACCAAAGCTTATTCTATCCAGTCTTTCTTGTGTAACGCTGGAGGACTTGTCGGTTTTGCTTTCCCATTCTTCTTCACTGCCATAGGTATTGCAAACACCGCAGAGGCTGGTGTTGTGCCAGACTCCGTTATCTATTCTTTCTACATTGGTGCTGCGATTCTAATTCTATGCGTCCTTTACACCACACTGAAAGTCAAAGAATGGAACCCTCAGGAGTATTCTACGTATAATGCGCCTGCGGAACAGAAAGAGGAGAGTGCAAACTGGATCACATTATTAAAGAAAGCCCCCGCAACCTTCTGGCAGGTAGGTATGGTTCAGTTCTTCTGCTGGGCGGCTTTCCTCTATATGTGGAACTATACTACGGGTACCATATCTGATACCGTATGGGGAACAACCGATGTTACATCAGCTGGCTATCAGGATGCTGGTAACTGGACAGGTATTGTCTTTGGTGTGCAGACATTAGGGGCTGTTCTGTGGGCAATGGTACTACCCCAATTCAAAAATGTAAAGCTGGCTTATGCTTTCAGTCTTTTACTTGGAGGTATTGGCTTTGCCGTAGTACCTTTTATCCACGACCAATACATGCTCTTTGTACCCTTCCTGCTTATCGGTTGTGCATGGGCTGCCATGTTAGCTATGCCTTTCGCACTTGTCACCAATGCCCTCCAGGGTTACGGACACATGGGAGCCTATCTAGGGCTGTTCAATTGTACAATTTGTATTCCGCAGATTGCCGCAGCCTTATTAGGCGGTGTCATACTCTCATTGGTGGGCAGTCACCAATATTCCATGATGTTTGTGGCAGGTGCTTTATTGTTGATTGGCTCGCTTTGTGTATTTGCCATTAAGAACAAATAAGAATGCAAACGTTTGCACGACTTCTCTTCTATGAATTGGGCCTATCACATGGCTATATAACAATAAATGCGTAATTTTGACGAAAATTTTAAAAACCTAGAGCAATATGAAATTGATTTTCAATCTGGAGTATCTGACTAGTTTCGGAGAACAGCTGGTCTTAAATATAATCGGTGGTGATGGTAAAAGCACGGAGCAGCTTGCCATGTCAACACGCGACGGCTATCACTGGACGGCAGAACTGTCGTGCACAAAGAAGAGTGGCGCGCTGATGGATTATTACTATAGCGTGATGCGTGGTGATAAAGAGGTGCGCCATGAATGGCTGGTAGAGCCTCATCGCCTAGAGCTCGTAGCTGTAAAGGGAACTTTATATACGGTGTTCGATCGATGGATTGACACTCCAGCCGACAGTTATATGTACTCATCGGCTTTCACCGATTGCGTGATGGCTCGTGAGCGTCAGATGAGTCCCGGTACAGAATTCCAGCGTACCATCCGCCTGAAAGTGCGCGCACCACAGTTGCGCAATGGTGAACGACTGGCCTTGGTCGGTTCTGCCAATTATCTAGGTGTATGGGACTGTTCAAAGGCTTTGCCTATGGCCGAACACGAGTGCCATGAATGGGTAGTCAGCCTTGATGCCGACCGTCTGTCTGATTATACGGAATTCAAATTCGTTATCTTGGGTGAGGACGTGATTTGGGAGAATTGTCAGAACCGTATATTAGTAAAGCCCGAGATACAACAGAATGAGGTTGTGGTCTATGAACTGCAGCAGTCTTGGTTTAGCATCCCCTTGTGGAAAGGAGCTGGTACCGTCATCCCGGTCTTCTCATTGCGTAGTGAGGGCAGTTTTGGCGTGGGTGACTTTGGTGACCTGAAGATGATGGTGGACTGGTGTGCCAAGACAGGACAAAACATTCTGCAGATCCTGCCCATCAACGATACCACGATCACGCATACGTGGCAGGACTCTTATCCCTATAACTCCATCAGCATCTATGCCCTGCATCCGCAATATACCGACCTGCGTCAGTTGCCGGCTATCAAGGATGAGGCTTTGAAAGCGAAGTTCGAAGCACTACGCCAGGAGCTCAATGCCCTGACTCAGATTGACTACGAGCGCATGATGACTGCCAAGATGGAATACCTGCAGGTGCTCTTCAAGCAGGAAGGCACTAATATGAAGCGTCGAGCGTCTTATAAACAGTTCGTTGAAGCCAACAAGGAATGGCTGGAACCCTATGCCCGTTTCTGCTTCTATCGCGACAAATACGGCACAGCCACCTTCTCAGAGTGGCCAAAAGAACTGCCGAAAGCCGATCAGAAAGTGCTCGACTTCTGGTATTTCGTCCAGTATAACCTCGACCAGCAGATGCGCGCTGCCCATGAGCATGCCCGTAAAAACAAGGTCATCTTAAAGGGTGACATCCCCATCGGCATCAGTCGCGATGGTGTGG
>JAEEGL010110399.1_pt1 | contig 15738 bp, 12 predicted proteins | sample 9134231 | NCBI WGS metagenome assembly JAEEGL01 (sample SAMN16246548, study PRJNA631951) | gut metagenome | biome: gut microbiome; feature: rumen; material: fiber-attached | host: Bos | place: Iran: Karaj | collected 2018-10
AGGCTGCTTCTCGACGCCCATCTCGACGAGATAGGCTTCATAGTCACCGGCTATGACAAGGGCTTTCTCAAATTCGGTTTTCTCGGGGGCATAGACCCGAGGATGCTTCCCGGCAGGGAGGTCGTCCTCATGACCGAGCCTCCGCGCATGGGCATCATCACCTGCCAGCCGCCCCACGTTCTTTCGAAGGAAGAGATGGACAAGGCCTTCGATCCGGCGGACCTCCGCATAGACGCGGGACTTGCCGAGGGCAAGGCCGAAAGGATCATCCCCGTCGGAACGCCTGCCTGCTACCGCGTCGAGGGCTTTCCCGTCGGCCGCACGCAGTGGGCCGGAAAGACCATGGACGACAGGTCCTGCTTCGTCGCGCTCGCAAGGGCCGCGGAGCTCATAAAGGCTCACAGGGACGGAGGGGTAAAGCTTCAGCGCGACGTCTACGTCCTGGGCAGCCGCTTCGAGGAGGACGGAGCCTGGGGTGCCGAGTCCGGAGCCTTCGCGATAGATCCGCAGCAGTGCATAGCCGTCGACGTCACCTTCGCCTCCGCGCCCGACACGACGGATATCGACGTCGAGCTCGGCAAGGGCCCGGCCATAGGCATAGGCCCGAACGCCTCCAAGGCCATGGCGAAGGAAATGATGTGGCTCGCGGACAAATATTCGATCCCGTATCAGCTCGAGATCATCAGGGGCTCCAGCGGCACCAACGCCTGGCCCATGCAGGTGGTCAGGGAGGGCATCGAAAGCTCCGTGGTCTCGGTACCGCTCAGATACATGCACACGCCGCTCGAGCTCTGCGACACGCAGGACATAGAGCAGACGGCGCAGCTCCTCGCGGCCTACGCGCTGAGAGAGGAGGCCCGGAAATGATGAAGCATCTTAAAGAGCTCTGCCTTCTCAGGGGCGTCTCGAGCTTCGAGGAGGAAGTCAGGAGCTATATAGAAAAGGCCGCGGCGCCTTACGCCGCTTCGATGAGGACCGACAGGCTCGGAAACCTCATAGTCGGGAAAAAGGGCAGAAAGAGGGGCGCGAAGCGCCTTATGCTGTCCGCCCACATGGACGAGGTCGGCTTCATAGTCACCAAGATCGAAAAGGAGGGCTTCCTTCGCGTCGGCCGCGTCGGCGGCATAGATCCGAGGGTGATGCTCGGCCGCAGGGTCGTGATCGGCGAAAAGGCCGTGCCCGGCATCATAGGGCTTCGTCCGGTCCATCTTCTGACCGAAGAGGAGGAGAAGGCCGTACCCAAGGCCAGCTCCCTTTACGTCGACATAGGCATGCCGGATAAAGACGCCGCTCTCAAGGTCGCCAGCCTCGGAGACGAGGTGAGCTTTTACAGCGATTTCGCGCGCTTTGGCGACGGGATGATAAAGTGCAAGGCCATAGACGACCGCTTCGGCTGCGCCGTGATGCTCAACCTTATAGAAAAGGAGCTCCCGGTGGACGTCACCTTCGTCTTTACCGTCCAGGAGGAGGTCGGGATGAGGGGAGCCTTCGGAGCAGCCTTCAGCGTAAAGCCCGACATCGCGCTCATACTCGAGGGCAGCACCTGCGCCGACATACCGTCCGTCAAGGGCGCGAGCAAGGTCACCCGCATAGGCGGAGGGCCCGTAATAGGCTGCAGGGACAGGGGGACCGTGTACGATCCGGAGCTCTTCGAAATGATAAGGGACACCGCCGAAAAGGCCGGCTTGCCCTGGCAGATCAAGAGCCTCATAGCCGGAGGCACCGACGCCGCGTCCGTTCAGAGGAGCCGCGGCGGCGTAAGGGTCGCGAGCATTTCCGCTCCGGTCAGATATCTGCACGCCGCGAGCACGGCAGCCTCGCTTGAGGATATCGACAACGCTTTTAAGCTCACAGAGCTTGTAATTGAAAGGATCGCAGATGGACGCATTTGAACTCATGAAGCAGCTCGTCCCGGTCTTCGGCCCGGCGGGCGACGAAAAGGAAATAAGAAACAGGATCGCTGAGATCGCAAAGCCCTTCGCCGACGAGATCAGGACCGACACCCTCGGCAATCTTATCGTAAGAAAAAGGGGCGGCGGCAAAAGGGTCATGTTCGCGGCACACATGGATTCCATAGGCTTCATGGCTACCGGAATCGATGAGGGCGGCTTCGTGCGCGTCGCCGCGGTCGGAGGGCTGGATCCCGTCACTCTGATCAACACGCCCGTGCGCTTCAGGAACGGCACGAGAGGCCTGGTCCACAAGACCTGTGACTCCAAGCTTTCGGAGCTCAAGATCACCGATCTTTACGTCGACATAGGCGCGAGGGATAAAAAGAGCGCCGAAAAGCTCGTAAAGCCGGGCGACACCGCTGTATACGATACGGATATATTCGAGACCGCGGGAGGCGCCATAGTTTCGCCCTACTGCGACAACAGGAGCTGCTGCGCGGCTCAGCTGATGGCTCTCGAAATGCTCGCGGGAAAGAAGACCGAAAACGATCTCTATTTCGTGTTCACCGTTCAGGAGGAGCTCGGGCTCCGCGGGGCCCGTCCCGCGGCCTTCGCCCTCGAGCCGGATTACGCGATAGCCTGCGACGTGACGCTCAGCGCGGATCTTCCCGAATTCAAGGCCGGCGCGAACAGCGTCATGTGGAAGGGCGCAGCCGTAAAGATCATGGACCGCAGCGTCATAAGCGACACGGGAGTCGTGAAGACCCTCGAAAAGCTCGCCAGGAAGCTCGGAATAGCCAGTCAGCCCGACATCATCTCGGGCGGAGGCACGGACGCCGGAGCCATTCAGAACAGCAGGGAGGGCGTAAGGAGCGCCGGCATCTCGGTGCCATGCAGATACGTCCATTCCCCTCAGGAGATGGTAAGCAAGGCCGATATAGAGAGCACGGCGGCTCTTCTCGCGGCGTTTGCGGAAAGCGATCTCAAATGAAGATACTCAGCATAGCCGTACCCTGCTACAATTCGGAAGCCTATCTGGACCGCTGCATGGAGACCCTCCTTGCCGGCGGCGATCTGGTCGAAATAATAATAGTCGACGACGGTTCCACCGACGGGACCGCCGCTCTTGCCGACCGCTACGCCGCGGAGCATCCCTCGATCGTCAGGGTCATACACAAGGAGAACGGAGGACACGGCTCGGGCGTGAACGCCGGGATAGACGCGGCTTCGGGAGTGTTCTTCAAGGTCGTCGACAGCGACGACAGGCTTAACGTTCCGGCCTACCGAAAAATGCTCGCCTTTCTTAAGGACGCCGTGGAAAAGGACGTCCGCCTCGACATGGTGGTCTCCAACTACGTCTACGACAAGGTGGGAAAGAGGCACAAGTTCGTGATGAAGCCCAAGGGACTGCCCGCGGGAAGGATACTCGGCTGGGGAGACGTGCACCACATAAGGAAGTATCATTTTATCCTGATGCACTCGATAATCTACAGGACGGGGCTGCTCAGGGAGTGCGGTCTGCGCCTGCCCGAGCACACCTTCTACGTCGACAACATCTACGCCTTCCAGCCTCTGCCTTACGTCCGCACCTTCTGGTATATGGACGTCGACCTGTACATGTACTTCATAGGCCGCGAGGACCAGTCCGTGAGCGAGCAGAACATGATAAAGCGCATCGACCAGAACATAAAGGTCGTGAAGATAATGGCGCAGCAGTACGTCGACAGCTGCAGGCTGACCTCGGAGAAGGCCTGCCTTAAATACATGCTCAGCTATCTCGAGATGATAGCGAGCGTCACCTGCAACTTCCTGAACCTCGGCGGCAGCGCCGAATGCGACGAAAAGAAGGACAGGCTCTACAGGGAGGTCTCGGAGATCGATCCGGATCTCGCCTACGCCGTTAGGCACAGCGCTCTGATGAGGGTCACCAACCTTCACGGAAAGCCGGGCAGGAGGCTCTCGAACAGGGTATACCGCATCGTGAACCGCTTCGTCGGAGTGAGCTGACGCGCGGCGGTCCTTAAGGCGGGGAGCGGAGAATAGATATGAAAAGACCGTACGACTATCTCATAGTCGGCGCGGGCCTTTACGGGTCCGTGTTCGCGAGACAGGCCGCGGAAAAGGGAAAGAGGGTGCTCGTCATCGACAGGCGCCCGCACGCCGCGGGAAACGTCTATACCGAGCGCACGGAGGGCATCAACGTCCACGTTTACGGCGCTCATATTTTCCATACGAACGACGAGGAGGTCTGGCTCTACGCCGGCCGCTTCGCGCGCTTCAACCGCTTCACGAACAGCCCGGTCGCGAATTACAGGGGAGAGCTTTACTCTCTTCCCTTCAATATGTATACCTTCAATAAAATGTGGGGAGTCACGACGCCCGCCCAAGCGGCAGAGGTGATAGAAAGGCAGCGCCGCGAGGCCGGCATCGAAGAGCCGAAAAACCTCGAGGAGCAGGCCATATCCCTGGTCGGCACGGACATCTACGAAAAGCTCATAAAGGGCTACACTCAGAAGCAGTGGGGAAGGGAGTGCAGAGATCTTCCCGCCTTCATAATAAAGAGACTGCCCGTAAGGCTGACCTTCGACAACAACTATTTCAACGCGCTTTACCAGGGCATCCCGATCGGAGGATATACCGCCATGGTCGAAAGGATGCTCGATCATCCGGGCATAGAGCTGAGGCTCGGAGAGGACTACCTTAAGGACCGCGAAGGCTGGGACGCCCTCGCGGAAAGGACGGTCTTCACCGGTCCGGTAGACGAGTTCTTCGGATACCGCCTCGGCGCCCTCGAATACCGCTCGGTCAGGTTCGAGACCGAAAAGCTGGACGTCCCCAACTTCCAGGGCAACGCAGCGGTGAACTATACGGACGCGGAGACTCCCTGGACCAGGATAATAGAGCACAAGTGGTTCGAGTTCGGAAAGGACGAGGAGGGCCGCGACATTCCCGTGACCGTCATAAGCCGCGAGTACAGCTCGGAGTGGAAGCCCGGCGGAGAGCCTTATTATCCCGTGAACGACGAAAAAAACTCCGCGCTTTACGCGGAGTACAAAAAGCTCGCTGAGGGCGAGCCCCGGGTCATCTTCGGCGGAAGGCTCGGCGAATACAGATATTACGACATGGATCAGGTGATCCGGGCGGCTCTGGACAGGTCCGCCGCGGAGCTCAGCTGATCTCCATGCTGCACTCTACGTTAACAGTGCCGTCCTCGAGAAGCGTCCTGAATATATAAGTATTTCCTTCTTTTATTCTCTTTACCGTCAGCTCGCTGCCGAGGGGCGCCTCGTTGACGAAGTGCAGCCTCAGGGCCTTCACCCTGTGCTTTCCGTATTCGTAGAGCTCGGGCACGTGATCGCAGAGTATGTCGAGGTATATGGTGTTGTTCAGGTGGCCGTTGTAGTCGCAGTCGCGAAGCGTCACCCTGTGAGTTCCGGCCGTCTCCATGGCCTCGGCCTGAGCCCGGCTTATCTTGAGCCTGGTCCCCGGGAAGCATTCGTCCTCTTCAAAGTAATTGCCCGTGACGTCGGTCTCCGACATGCGCAGTATCCTGCGGCTTTCGGGATCCACTATCACCCATACCGAGGAGGCCTTTACCAGCTGCCTTCCGTCCTTTTCCACCGAATAGCAGCGCTTTATCGACGCCGCGTCCGGCTCGCAGGGCCAGGTCACAATTTCCGCCGAGTCTCCGTGCGCGGGCGGGTCGAGAAAGATCATGTCCAGCCTGGTGATCATCATCACCTGGCCTATGTCCTTCAGGTCGTCGTAGCTCTGGCCGTCCCTTTCCATGTTCTGCTCGGCAGAGCTGTTGAATATGCGCATAAGGCCGCCGGGAGATACCCTGCCGGACATATCGCAGTCGTAGGTGTCTATCTTTGTCTCAAGTCTGAATCTGTCTGTGCTCATAACGCAAGAATTATACCATTTTTACGGCAAAATGCCAGTCCCGCGGGGCTTTTCCGGAAGGCCCCGCACTTTTCTTCGATTTTTATTCAAAAAACACTTGACTTATCCGCAGAATGGGTGAATAATATGCAAAAAGTTTAAATAATATGCAAAAAATATTCACGAAAGGAACGAAATATAAAATGAAGGACAAGACCGGGATAAAGAAAATAGTGCTCGCTTACTCCGGAGGGCTCGACACCTCCGTCATGATCCCCTGGCTCAAGGAGAATTACAACGATCCTGAGATCATAGCCGTCGCGGGCAACGTAGGACAGGGAGACGAGCTCGAGGGACTTGAGGCCAAGGCCATCAAGACCGGAGCCTCCAAGCTGATCGTGGCCGATCTCGTTGACGAGATGGTCGACGACATAATCATCCCGGCCCTGAAGATGGACGCCAAGTACGAGACCTATCTTCTCGGAACGGCCTTCGCGAGACCCGTTATAGCGAAGAAGCTTGCCGAGATCGCCCTCGCCGAGGGAGCCGACGCCATCGCGCACGGCTGCACGGGCAAGGGCAACGATCAGGTGCGTTTCGAGCTTGCGATAAAGCGCTTTGCACCCGAAATGAAGATCATAGCGCCGTGGAGGGAGTGGGAGCTCAAGTCCAGGGACGAGGAGATCGATTACGCCGAAGCTCATGACGTTCCTCTTAAAGTATCGCGCGAGACCAGCTATTCAAAGGATAAGAACCTCTGGCATCTCTCGCACGAGGGCCTCGATCTCGAAGATCCCTCGAACGAGCCGGACCTCGACAAGCCCGGCTTCCTCGAGATGGGCGTGAGCCCCATGACCGCTCCCGACGTTCCGGCCTACGTGACCATCGATTTCGAGCAGGGCGCGCCCGTTGCCGTGGACGGCGTAAAGATGAAGGCCTCGAAGATCATAGAAAAGCTCAACGAGGTCGGCGGCGCTAACGGCATAGGCATCATCGACATAATCGAGAACAGGCTGATCGGCATGAAGGACCGCGGCGTTTACGAGACCCCGGGCGGAAGCATCCTCTACTTCGCCCACGAGCACCTCGAGATGATAACGGTCGACAAGGACACCCTGCACCTCAAGCAGAAGCTCGCGGTCGATTACGCCGACCTCATCTACAACGGCAAGTGGTACAGCCCGCTTCAGGAGGCTCTCACGGCCTTCGCCAACGAATCCAACAAATACGTCACCGGCAGCGTAAAGCTCAAGCTTTACAAGGGAAACATCATCCCGGCCGGAACGACCTCGCCCTACACGCTCTATTCCGAGAACCTGGTCACCTTCGGCGAATCCGACTACGACCAGTCCCAGAGCGAGGGCTTCATAAACTGCTGGGGCCTTCCCACGAAGGTCCAGGCCTTAAGGGAACAGGGAAAGATCTGATGAACAAGCTCTGGGCCGGCTTCACCTCCGGCGATACCGACAAACTCGCAGACGAATTCAACTCATCCATAGCGGTGGATCAGAGGATGTATGCTCAGGATATCAAGGGCAGCATGGCTCACGCCGTGATGCTCGAAAGCTGCGGCATAATAAGCGAAGGCGAAAAGGACGCCATAGTCACCGGCCTCATGGGCATACTCGATGACATCGACAGCGGAAAGCTCGCCATAGACCTCTCCTGCGAGGACATACACATGTTCGTGGAGCAGGTGCTCACCGAAAGGATAGGGGATGCCGGAAAGAAGCTGCACACCGCGAGGAGCCGCAACGACCAGGTGGCGCTCGACCTGAGGCTTTACCTGAGGGACGAGATATCGGCCCTGAAGGAGCTCACGAAGGACCTCGCGGAGGCCCTGACGGACGCGGCGGAAAAGTATTCCGACTGCATAATGCCGGGCTACACCCATCTTCAGAGGGCCCAGCCCGTGCTCTTCAGCCACCAGATCCTCGCCTACGCGATGATGCTTCTCAGGGACCTCGGAAGGCTTGACGACTGCGGAAAGCGCATGAACGTCTCCCCCATAGGAAGCTGCGCTCTCGCCGGTACCACCTATAAGACGGACCGCAGGGCGGAGGCCCAGATGCTCGGCTTTTCGGACATCTGCCTCAACAGCATCGACGGAGTCTCCGACAGGGATTTCTGCCTCGAGCTCATGAGCGCGGCGTCCATAGAGATGACCCACCTCTCGAGGCTCGCGGAGGAGCTGGTGCTCTGGTCCTCCTGGGAATTCCGCTTCGTAAGGATAGGCGACGCCTACACCACCGGCTCGTCGATAATGCCCCAGAAGAAGAACCCAGACATGGCGGAGCTCGTAAGGGGCAAGACCGGAAGGGTCTTCGGAGACATGATGACCCTCTTCACCGTCCTCAAGGGCCTGCCCCTCGCCTACAACAAGGACATGCAGGAGGACAAGGAGGCCGTCTTCGACAGCGTCGATACGCTGAAGAAGTGCCTGGCCATCACGGCTTCGATGATAAGGAGCATGGAGGTCTTCCCGCAGAACATGAGGAAGGCCGCGGCCGAGGGCTTCATCAACGCCACGGACATGGCGGACTACCTCGTAAGGAAGGGAGAGCCCTTCAGGAGCGCCTACAAGATCTCCGGAGAAATAGTCGCCCGCTGCATGGAAAAAGGATTTACACTTGAAACTCTGCCTCTGGTGGATTATAAATGTTTCAGTCCTCTCTTCGGAGAAGACATATACGACAGTGTGGATCTGGAAAACTGCGTCGAAAGGCGCTGCTCCGAAGGGGGCACCGGCCCGGATTCGGTGAAAGCCCAGATAGTGTTTTTAAGGAAGGAATTAGAGAAATGAAAAAGTTTGTAGCAGTACTGCTCGCAGTCGTAATGCTCATGAGCCTCGCAGCCTGCGGGGAAAAGAAGGAAGAGGAAGCGGGCCCCGCGCTCGATCCGAACGTGCTCAGCGTAGGCACCTCCCCGGACTTCCCGCCGTTTGAATATCTCGACGGAGAGACCGTAAAGGGCATCGAGATCGATCTTCTCGAGATCGTCGCCGACGAGCTCGGAATGGAGCTTCAGATCAACCAGCTCGATTTCGACTCCGTGCTTCCCGGCGTTGAGGCCGGCAAGTTCCTGATCGGAGCCTCCGGCATAACCGTCACCGAGAGCCGCCAGAAGAACGCTCTCTTCACCGTTCCCTACTGCCTCGCGGCGCAGGCTATAGTTGTCGTCGAAGGCAGCCCGATCACCGGCAAGGCCGATCTCGACGGCAAGAAGGTCTCCGTACAGACCGGTACCACCGCCGAGGAATTCACGATGGCCAACGGCTATGACGTCAGCGCCTTCGCCGCCAACAGCGACGCCGAGATGGCTCTCGTCACCGGCAAGGTCGACGCCTGGGTCATAGACGACCTCACCGCGGCCGAGATGGTAAAGGATTACAACGAGACCGCGTCCGTCAAGCTCGTAGTGCTTGAAGAGCCCATGACCACCGAGCCCTACGCCTTCGCGGCCAAGCTCGAGAACACCGAGATCATCGAAAAGATGAACGGAGTCATCAACGAACTGCTCGAGGACGGCACGATCGAGCTCCTCTTCAAGAGGTACGGCGCGCCCTACACCTCGCCCAACGCTCAGTAAATAATGTCAGCCTGGATCGACAAACTGTACGAGACCTTTATTGAAAGCGGCTATTACGTCCTGATAATAAAGGGCTTCGCAAATACCCTGATCATCTCGCTCGGCGCCATCGCGATCAGCCTCGTCATCGGGTCGCTGATCGCGGTGACCCGGTACTTCGGAGAGGATTCCAGGAAGCTCAAGCCTCTGACCTGGCTCTGCGATCTCTACGTCACGGCCATACGAGGCATACCCGTGGTGGTCCTGCTTCTGATCTTCTATTACGTGGTGCTGAAGGCGCTGAACGGCGTCACCGTGGCCATAATAGCCTTCGGAGTCAACTCCGGAGCGTATATGGCGGAGATCATCAGGAGCGGCATCAACGCCGTCGACAGCGGACAGATGGAGGCCGGAAGGAGCCTCGGTCTTTCGAAGATGAAGACCATGCGGAAGGTCATCTTCCCTCAGGCCGTGCGCTACATCCTTCCCGCCATAGGCAACGAATTCATAGCCCTGAGAAAGGAGACCTCCGTCGCCGGCTACGTAGCCGTGATGGACCTCACCAGGGCGGGAAATCTCGTAAGAAACAACAGCTTCGACCAGGTGAATCCGCTCATGGTCGTCGCGCTCACTTATCTTATAGTCGTCATACTTCTGACCAGGCTTCTCGGAAGGGTCGAGAAGAAGCTGGCGAAGGAAAGGAATTAACTGCTGCCCATGGGATCTTTCAAGGGAAAAAGCTTTCTCAAGCTGCTCGATCTGACTCCGGAGGAGTTTGAATATCTGCTCTCGCTTTCCGCGGAGCTCAAGGCTCTCAAGAAGAGCGGAAAGGTATTCAGGCCGCTCGAGGGGAAGAACATAGTCATAATATTCGAAAAGGACAGCACCAGGACCCGCTGCGCCTTCGAGGTGGCGGCGGCCGATCTCGGCATGAGCTGCGCCTATCTCGGGCCCACGGGCTCCCAGATAGGAAAGAAGGAGAGCATAGCCGATACGGCGAGAGTTCTCGGCAGGCTGTTCGAGGGCATAGAATACAGAGGCTTCGATCAGTCCGCCGTCGAAAAGCTCGCGGAGCTGTCGGGGGTCCCCGTATGGAACGGCCTCACAGATTGGTCGCACCCGACCCAGGTCCTCGCGGATCTTCTGACCGTGAAGGAGCACTTCGGGAGCCTCAAGGGCAGAAAGCTCGTCTTTTCGGGAGACTCCGGCTTCAACGTCGGACATTCCCTGATGGTCGGCTGCGCTCTTGCCGGCATGCACTACGTGGCCTGCTCGCCCGAGAAGTATCTTCCCAGGGCGGAGCTCGTCGCGAAGGCGAGAGCCATCGCGGAGCAGACCGGCGGCAGCGTAACTCTTGAGACCGATCCGATGAAGGCGGTAAAGGACGCCGACGTGATATATACGGACGTCTGGGTCTCGATGGGAGAGCCCGAGAGGGTATGGTACGAGAGGATACTCGACCTCAAGCCCTACAGGGTGACCGGAGAACTCATGGCGGCGGCGTCTCCTGACGTGAAGTTCATGCACTGCCTGCCCGCGTTCCACGACCTCAACACCGACATCGGGCGAGAGATGTATGAGAAATACGGCATCGACTGCATGGAGGTCACGGACGAGGTGTTCGAGAGCCCCGCTTCGATAGTTTTCGACGAGGCGGAGAACCGCATGCACACGATAAAAGCCGTCATGGCGGCAACGCTCGGAGCAGAGATGCCCTGAGGCATAATAAATAAAGGATCAGCCGCGGACCTTCCAAGAGAAGCTTCGCGGCGCTTTTTTAAGGGCGGAAAAAATGAAGGACAGCAGCATCAAAAAGACACTCGTTATAGGCTCGGGCCCGATAGTGATCGGCCAGGCGGCTGAATTCGACTACGCCGGGACTCAGGCCTGCAGGATACTGAAGAGGGAAGGCGTCGAAGCCGTGCTCGTCAACAGCAATCCGGCGACCATAATGACGGACAGCTCGATGGCGGAGGACATATATCTGGAGCCTCTTACGCTGACCACGATAGAGCGCATAATCGAGACCGAAAAGCCCGACAGCATGCTCGCGGGCCTCGGAGGCCAGACCGGCCTCACCATGGCCATGGAGCTCGACAAAAACGGCTTTCTCAGGGAGCACGGCGTCAGGCTCATCGGAACCAACGCCGAGAGCATAGACCGCTCCGAGGACAGGCAGCTCTTCAAGGACGCGATGGAGAAGATCGGCGTTCCGACCATAGCGTCGGAGACCGCGGAGACCCGTGAGGCGGCCCTCGCGGCGGCCGCACGGATCGGCTATCCGGTCATAATAAGGCCGGCCTTTACGCTCGGCGGAAGCGGCGGCGGAGTCGCGTATGACGAAGAGGAGATGAAGGCCGCCGCGGACACGGGGCTGGACGCTTCTCCCATCTCCCAGATCCTCGTCGAAAAGTACATCGCGGGCTGGGAGGAGATAGAGTTCGAGGTCATGAGGGACGGCGAGGGGAACGCCATAATAGTCTGCAGCATGGAGAACATCGATCCTGTCGGCGTCCACACGGGCGACAGCGTGGTCGTGGCTCCGGCTCTCACTCTTCCCCCGGACGCTCTTGAGATGCTGCGCAAGGCTTCTCTCGACATAGTGATGGAGCTCAACATAAAGGGCGGCTGCAACTGCCAGTTCGCCTATGACCCCAAGAGCGGCGACTATTACGTCATAGAGGTCAACCCCAGGGTCTCGCGCTCCTCGGCCCTGGCCAGCAAGGCCACCGGCTATCCCATAGCCAAGGTCACGGCCATGATAGCCCTCGGCTATACTCTGCCCGAGATCAGATTTGACGAAAACGCGGAGGGCAGCGCCGCGACGGAGCCGGACGTCGACTACATAGTCCTCAAGTTCCCGCGCTGGCCCTTCGACAAGTTCACCAACACCTCGAGAAAGCTCGGCACCCAGATGAAGGCGACGGGCGAGGTGATGGCCATAGGAAGCACGGTGGAGGAGGCCCTGATGAAGGCCGTGAGGGGCTCCGAGACCGGACACGACACCCTCAACAGGAAGGCCATGAGCGGAGCGCCGCTCAGGGAACGCCTCGCCAGGATCAACGATCTGCGCTTTTATACGATATTCGAGGCGCTCAAGAGCGGCGTTTCCGTGGAGGAGATCTGCTCCATCACTAAATTCAATCCGTTCTTCATAGAAAAGATGAAGAACCTCGCCGACTTCGAGCTCTCGATCGCCGGCGGCATAAGCAAAGAACAGTATTACGCCGGAAAGAAGCTCGGCTACAGCGACGAGGCCCTTAAGCGGCTGAGCGGCAGAGATCTTCCCGCTAAGCTCTCCGCTCATTACAGGGCGGTCGACACCTGCAGGGGAGCCTTCGGCAGGGCGTCCTATTACTACTCCTATTACGACGAGAACGAAGCCCCGCAGACCCTTCCCGGCAGCGGGAAGAGGCGCATACTCGTGCTCGGCTCGGGCCCCATACGCATAGGCCAGGGCATTGAGTTCGACTACAGCTCGGTCAAATGCGTCGAGGTGCTCAGGCGCCTCGGCTGCGAGGTCATGATAATAAACAACAATCCCGAGACGGTCTCCACGGACTACGACATCTCCGACAGGCTGTACTTCGAGCCGGTCACCATGGAAGACGTGATGAACGTGATAGAGCTCGAAAAGCCCGAGGGAGTCGTAGTGGCCTTCGGCGGCCAGACCGCGATAAAGCTCGCGATAAAGCTGCACGAGGCCGGAGTCAGGATACTCGGCACCTCCGCGGAAGGCATAGACACCGCCGAGGACCGCGAGAAGTTCGACAGCTTCCTCGAGGGAATAGGCATGACGAGGCCCAAGGCCGTCGCCGTGACCACCGTCGAGGAGGCCATGATAGCGGCGAAGATACTTGGCTTCCCGGTGCTGCTGCGCCCCTCCTACGTCATAGGCGGGCAGGGCATGAGCATAGCCAGGAGCCGCGAGGACGTGCAGACCTTCATGTCGGCCATACTCTCGGGCGGCATAGCGAACTCCGTGCTTATCGACAAGTACATGCCGGGAAAGGAGCTCGAGGTCGACTGCATCTCGGACGGCAAGGACGTCCTGATCCCGGGCATTATGGAGCACGTCGAAAGGGCGGGCATACACTCCGGCGATTCCATAGCCGTCTATCCGCCCTACGATCTCACCAGGGCCGAGATCGAAAAGATCTGCTCCGCCTCCGAGTCTATAGCTCTGGGCCTGGGCACGAAGGGCATAGTCAACATACAGTACCTTATCTACGGCGGCGGCCTCTACGTGATAGAGGTGAACCCGCGCGCGAGCCGCACCGTGCCCTACATAAGCAAGGTGACCGGAGTGCAGATGGTCGAGCTCGCCTCCCGCATAATGCTCGGGGAGACCCTGGGGAGCATGGGCGTGAAGCCCGGGCTTCACGAGTCGGCGCACTGCTACGCGGTAAAGGTCCCCGTGTTCTCCTTCGAGAAGATATCCGACGCGAACAGCATACTCGGCCCCGAGATGAAATCCACGGGGGAGGTGCTCGGCATAGGCCGCACCAAGGCGGAGGCTCTCTACAAGGGGCTTACGGCTTCGGGCATTGACGTGCACTCTCCGGCCGAAAGGGGAGCCGCGGGCATACTGATCTCCGTAGAGGATTACGACCACAGCGACGCCGTCGCTCTGGCGGAGCGCTTCACGGACCTGGGCATCAGGCTCTACGCGACCCCGGACACAGCGGAGGCCATAAGGGCCAGGGGCCTCGACGTCACGACGGCGAGGAACGTCTGGGAGAACAGCGACATATACGACCTTCTGAACAACGCGGAGGTCCGCTACGTGGTCTATACCGGCGCCGTGATGGACAGCTCGGTCGGAGACTTCAGAAAGCTCTTCAGGCGCGCCTCGGAGCTTCGCATACCCTGCATGACATCGATAGACACGGCCATGGCGCTCGCGGACATAATCGCCGCGAGGTACGACCAGAGCAACACAAAGCTGGTGAACATCAACTCTTAGAGGCGACAACGGCCCGCAGGCTGTGGTAAGATGAAAGCGTGATCAAAGAGTCCGCGCTTTCGGACGCCCGCTGAGGGCTCTGAGAGCCCCTCACAGGCGATTTTAAGGAGGAAACGATGAAAGTACTGCTGCTGAACGGAAGCCCGCGGAAAAACGGAAATACGGCCGCGGCTCTGAATGAGATGGTAAAGGTCTTCGAGGCGAACGGTGTCGAGACCGAGATAATGATGATAGGCGACAAGGCCGTAAGGGGCTGCATAGGCTGCATGTCCTGCAGAAAGACCGGAAAGTGCGTCTTCGACGACGTCGTGAACGAAGCGTCGGCTAAATTCAAGGAGGCCGACGGCCTCGTGATAGCCTCGCCGGTGTATTACGCGTCCGCCAACGGAACGATGATATCCTTCCTCGACAGGCTCTTCTACAGCCTGCCGTTCGACGCGACCATGAAGGTCGGCGCCGCGGTCGCCGTAGCAAGAAGGGCCGGAACCACCGCGACCTTCGACGAACTCAACAAGTATCTCACCTACGGAGGAATGGCCGTCGCCACCAGCCAGTACTGGAACGTGGTCCACGGCAGGAACCCCGGGGACGCCGAGAAGGACATCGAGGGAATGCAGATCATGAGAACTCTCGCCGGCAACATGGTCTTCCTGATGAAGTCCATAGCGCTCGGAAAGGAAAAGTACGGGCTGCCCGAAAAGGAAGCCAAGACCATGTTCGACTACATCAGATAGAGGAACGGACGGAAAAAGAGAAACTGATGAAAAACAGAAGGGCCGGACTCCGAAGAGTCCGGCCCTTTTTATTTATTTGCGCGGCGGGAAGAGAGCTCCCGGCCGGCCCCGCCGTCGCGGCGGGAAAGCCTTTCTATTTGATGAACGTGCACCAGACGTTGTCCCTGCCCGAGAGAACGGTCAGCGGACGGTATTCAGCCTTTCCGCGCAGCTCGGTCTTTATGCACTGCGAGGGAACGCCCTCGCTTACTACCGCCCTGAACACGACCGTCTCGCCCTTGCCGGCCGTCGCGGAGCAGAGCACCTTTTCGTCGTTCCATGCCTTCAGGTCGCCGTCGTCGTAGAACTCGGGGCTGCCTTCGCAGAGGCTGATCTTAAGGCCGTCGACCAGGGCCGTGACGCAGACCGCGTCGCTCCCTTCATATTCCATGTTGATCGGCTGCGGGTAGGCCAGAGCGAACCATCCGGGGGCTCCTATCGTCATGAAGGCCCTGCTGCCCTCAGGCGCCAGGCCGGTGAATCTTCTCCAGAGAGCGGGGGAGGGATTGTGTCCGGTGAATTCGTACAGGCGGCTTCCCGCGATATTCAGCGAGGTGTCGCATTCTATGTAGTCGGTGAGCTCGTCTCCGGAGGGGCTCACGCATATCGCGTTTACGCCTCCGTCCGCGAACGAAAGACCGGTGATATCCGCGTC
>JAEEGL013531625.1_pt1 | contig 15738 bp, 13 predicted proteins | sample 9134231 | NCBI WGS metagenome assembly JAEEGL01 (sample SAMN16246548, study PRJNA631951) | gut metagenome | biome: gut microbiome; feature: rumen; material: fiber-attached | host: Bos | place: Iran: Karaj | collected 2018-10
GTAGCCATATATTATTCCTCCTTTATTTACCTATTCTATTAGCAAGTGTTTGTTGATTTTGACTGAATTGTTTAGCATCAGCGTCTAATGCATTTTGAATTAATGAACTATAAGATTTGAAAAGAGTTTTAAGTTCATTAACGTCGCTATTGAAAAGCTTAACAAACTTATCAGCATCAGCACCTGCCCAGTTGTTACGAATTGTTAAAACAACTTTTGATGATTCGTCCTCTAAAGTTTTAATAGCTGTTTTTATATCATTTTGATAATCAGTTAATAATTTTTTTCTTCCACTAGAATCTCTCCCATAAGTCATATTGTTTATGTTAGTAGATCCAAGTAATTGTGAATTTGATGAAACTGAAACATAACTTCCACCCATAATTTTAGTCCTCCTTTAGTTTAATTATAAACATAGATATAATTGGGGCGCAACATTAATGTCAAATATTTTACATTACTTTACATACATTTCGCTCTTAAAAAAAGTTTAAGAACTTTTATATCATTTATTGTCTTTTTATTTCTTATAAGATATAATAAATATAATAGGATAGGAAGAGGTTATATGAGATTAATAATTCATGATGGAAAAAAGATATCTTCTTACAAGTTGCCTGAAAAAATTCAGGATTTTTATATTGTAGATTATAAATCTTCAGATAACACTATTTCCGAAATGGTAACACTTGAAGGAATTGATGGTAAATGGAATCTTATATCTAACAAAAATGTTTCAGTTAGTTTAAATAACAATACTTATGATAAAGCACCATTAGAATTATATTGTTCATATATTGTATATTTTTCTATTTCTAATATTGCTTTAAAAGTAATGTGTATTCCGGATACTGAACAGTTTAAATTCGTATTATTTAACTCAAGTGATAGAATTACTATTGGACAAGATGGTAAATCAACAATTAGTTGTAAATTACCTTCATTTTTCATTGATTATGCAGTTATTGAAAAAATAGAAGGGAGATATTATATTTCTCCAGTTAATGAAAAATGTATTATTTATGTTAATGATAAGTGTATCTATAATAATAAAGTTTTAATTAAATATGGAGATGAAATATTCCTTGAAGGATTAAAAATTTTATGGATGGATACATTCTGTGCAATTAATGATTTAAAGGATCTTGTTTCATTAAACAATGCTAATTATGCATCAGTAAATTTTGAAGATGCTAAAAAGTATAGTGAAACTACAGAAACAGAAAAGAATGTTAAAATGTATCAAGAAAATGATTATTTTTATCATTCTCCAAAAATCAAGAGTTATTTAGAGGAAAAATCTTTTAATATTTCTCCTCCACCTGAAGCAGAACATTCTCAAAAAGTACCATTATTAATTACAATTAGTTCAAGTGCTATTATGGGAATTACTTCATGCTTTACAAGTATATATGCAATTCTTGGATTAATTAATGGAACAACAGATAAAGGAACAGCATATCTTGAAATAGGTATGGGTGCATTATTACTAATATCTAGTTTTGTTCTTCCATTAGTAACAGAATCTTGGCAAAAAAGACAAGAAAAGAGAAGAAATAAGCTAAGAGACGATAAATACCTAGAGTATTTCAATAAAATTAAATTTAATGTTGATGAAACAATTAAAAGGCAAGAAACAATCTTAAAAGAAAAATATTTAACTTATGATGAACTTGCTCAAGAAATAAAGAATAAAGGATATAACTTATGGAGTAGAGAAATAATAGATAGAGACTTTTTAAATATTTCTCTAGGTATAGGTAATATGCCTGCATTAATTGATATTAAAGCTCAAATTGATGATTTCTCATTATTTGATGATAAATTAAAAGATATGGTTAAGGATTATGCTTTAGAAGAAAAACTTTTAAAAAATGTTCCAATAACTATTTCTATGACTGAGAATAAAATAGTTCCAATTGTAATTCAAAATAAGAAAACTAAGGAATATATCAATGGTATAATAGCACAGTTAATGTTCTATTATAGTCCAATAGATTTAAAGATAGTTGTATTATCTTCTGAAGAAACTAATGGAAATTTTGATTTCTTAAAATATTCAAATCATTGTTGGAGTTCAAGTCATGATATGAGATTCTTTGCATCAAATGATAAAGATGCAAATCAATTAAGTATGTATTTAGAGCAAATATATAATAAGAGATTTCTTGATAGAGGAAATGTCGACAGTATAAAAGCAGTAAGTGGTAAAGAATTATATAAAAATTATAATGAATATTATTTAATTATTACTGATGATTTCTTTAAATTTAAAAATTTATCAATTATTAATAGAATTATAAATAGTGTAGATAATGCTGGATTCTCATTATTGGTATTTTCTGAAAATATGAAAAATTTACCTAGTAGATTAAATAAATTCGTTGTTATTGAAAACGGACAAAGTGGTATCTACAATAAAATAGTTGATAATGATTCAGTAAGTAAATTTAATGCTGAATATTTTGATAAATATGATATTAACATGTGTTCATTTATTCTTTCTAATATTCCTATATCAAGTGATGATGATGAACAAGATATTCCTAAATCAATTAATTTCTTAGAATTATTTAATGTAGGAAAGATAGAGCAACTTAATATACTTTCTAAATGGAAAGATAATCTTCCATATGTTAGTTTAAATGCTCCAATAGGAGTTCAATCAAATTATAGACAAATAGGATTAGATTTACATGAAAAAACTCATGGACCACATGGACTAATTGCAGGATCTACTGGTTCTGGAAAATCTGAGTTTATTATTACTTATATTCTTTCAATGGCAGTTAATTATCATCCTTATGAAGTTCAATTTGTATTAATTGACTATAAAGGTGGAGGACTTGCCGGAGCTTTTGAAAAAAGAGAAAAGAATATAAAAATACCTCATTTAATTGGAACAATTACAAACTTAGATAAGAGTGAAATGCATAGAACTTTAGTATCTATAAAAAGTGAACTTGAAAGAAGACAAAGACAGTTTAATATAGCACGTGATTCTTTAGGAGAAAGTACTATTGATATTTATAAATATCAAAGACTTTATAGAGAAGGAAAAGTTGATAAACCAATGAGTCATTTGTTTATTATTTCCGATGAGTTTGCTGAATTAAAACAACAACAACCAGACTTTATGGATGAACTTGTTTCAACAGCAAGAATTGGTCGTTCATTAGGAGTTCACCTTATCTTGGCTACTCAGAAACCAGCTGGTGTTGTTAATGACCAAATATGGTCTAACTCTAGATTTAAGGTATGTTTAAAGGTACAAACAGCAGAAGATAGTTTTGAAATATTAAAAAGAGATGACGCTTCAAAAATAGTAGAAACAGGAAGATTCTACTTACAAGTTGGTAATGATGAATTATTTGAATTAGGACAATCAGCATGGGCTGGAGATAAATATGTGCCAAGTGATTATGTAATTCCTAAAATTAATGATTCAATTGATTTCATTGCTACTGATGGATCACTTGTAAAAAGTGTTAATGATGATCATAAAAAGACAGATGTAGATTATGGAGAACAAATATCTAATGTAGTTCAATATCTATATGATATTGCAATTGCAAATAATATTAAGTTTGATAATTTATGGTTGCCAAATATTCCTGATAAGATCTTTGTAGGAGATATAATCAAAAAATATGATTATAAAGCAACTCCATTTAATATAGATATGATTATTGGTGAATATGATAGACCTTCTAACCAAGAACAAGGACTTTATAAAGTTAACTTAAATGGTAATGTACTTATTTTTGGAGGAGCAGGGTCAGGAAAAGAAAATCTTTTATCAACAATTATGTACACAACTTGTATTCTTCATTCTCCAAGTGAAATAAATTACTATGTAATAGACTTTGGATCTGAAGCTTTATCAGTTTATAGTAAACTACCACATTTAGGAAGTTATATTAATTCTGATAATATTGAAAAAGTTCCTGCATTACTTACTTTCTTAGATAATCAAATTAAGAAAAGAAGAGGATTATTTGCAGAATATCAGGGAAGTTATAAGACATATTGTGAGAAAAGTGGAAAAACAGTTCCAATGATATTATTAATATTAAATTCATATGAAGGATTTAGAGAAAACTGTGATATATATGATGATCTTTTAGCTCACTTATTAAGAGAAGGAACTAAATATGGAATAATGTCAGTTGTTAGTGCAGCTTCAACAAACTCAGTAAGATCATCAATGCTTGAGTTCTTTAGTAATAAAATTATGTTACAAACTCAAGATCCATTTGATTATCAATTCATATTAGCTTCACCTCCAGGAATGGTTCCATCTCCATATTTTGGAAGGGGACTTGCTCTTATAGGTGGAGGAGTTTGTGAATTCCAAACTGCATTTATTAGTGAATTAGATGCTATTAATGATAATGTAAAAGAATTAACAAAACAATTAATGGATTATTATAAATTTAAAGTATCTGATATTAAGACAATGCCAAAGAGTTCAACGTTTGATGATTTAAAATCATCAGTTAAGATAATTGATAATATGTTAATAGGGTACAATCTTGAAACAGCTGATTTATATAACTATAATTTTGTACAAAATAAAAAGACATTATTGTTAGGTAATAATGTTACTAATAATAGTTTTACTTTCACTTTAATTGATTTAATAGATAATATGAAGAATATAAAATTAAATATATTTGATATTACTTCATGTATTAATACTGATGGTAATGCAAGTTACTATAATACTGGCTTCCTAGAACCATTTAATGAAATATTGAACTATAATAGTGATGTAATGCAAGTTAATATTATAATGGGAATAGGATTTGCTAAGAGTTTATTATCTAGTGAAGAATTTGAATTATTATATAAGATATTATCAAATGTTAATAATATACCAAATAATACATTTATTGTAGTTGAAAACTATGATATATTTATAGAATCTAAAGATAATGAATTAATTACTTTATTTGATAATAAGAATGGATTATGGTATGGAGAAGATATAGAAAATCAAGAATTCTATCAAATAGATAATTTATTAGATACAGATCTAGAGAATAAAACAGTTGAAAAACTATATGTTATTACTGATTCTAAATATGTATTAGTAAGAGCTATAGGATATGTAGGAGATCTATTATGAATAACAAAGTATTAGTAAATTTAAAAGTTCCAGAAATAGATAAAAGTTTTGATTTATTCTTACCAGTTAATAAAAAAATAGGTAATATAATACTATTGATTAATAAAACATTAAGTGAATTAACTGAAGGAAAATATCAAATAAATAGTTTATATGCACTTTTTAATCTAGATACTAAGGAATTATATACATCAGATCAATTATTATTAAACACAAATATTAGAAATGGTACAAAGTTACTATTATTATCAAAAACTAGTTAATTTAACTAGTTTTTTTATTATCTTTATATTATAATAAATGTCGTTTTAAATGTTTGGTGGTAATATTATGTATGAATACTATAAATCTTTATTAATTAATGATGGAATTCCTGCGTTTTTATTAAAGTATTTAAAATGTCCTTCTTTAATAAGATTAAAAGACATTGGATATTTTTGTGGAATGGATTATGCATCTAAAGATATATATGACTTTGGTGAATATGTTTCAAGATTTGATCATTCTTTAGATGTTGCATTAATAACTTGGAATTTTACTAAAGATAAAAAAGCTACTCTTGCTGGATTATTTCATGATATAGCTACACCTTGTTTTTCTCATGTTGTAGACTATATGAATAAAGATTATGCAACTCAAGAAAGTACAGAAGAATTAACAGAAGTCGTAATCAAAAATGATAAAGAACTACTAAGATGTTTAAAAGAAGATGATATTAAAGAAGAAGATATTAGTGATTTCAAAAAGTATCCAATTGTAGATAATGATAGACCTAAATTATGCGCTGATAGAATTGATGGAGTAATATTAACTGGTTTATTATGGACTAAAGATTTAAATAAAGAAGATGTAGATAAAATACTAAAGAATTTAACTATATACAAGAATGAAGAAGATATTTTAGAATTAGGTTTTTTAGATTATGATATAGCAAAAAGAGTAATGGAAGTAAGTGATAATATTGATGCTTATTATCATTCTAATGAAGATAATTACATGATGGAACTTCTTGCTAGTTTAACTAAATATGCAATAAAAAAAGAATATTTAAGTTATGCAAATCTTTATATATTAAATGAAAAAGATATTCATAACATATTTGAAAAAATAGATAATGAAGATTTTAAAGAATTATATAATAAATTCAAAAATATAAAAAAAGATGAAGTACCATATCAAGAGATGCCATATATTAAAAAAAGAGATTTAAAATTACTAGTAAATGGCAAAAGAATTTAAAATATGTAAATTTTATAAAAAGTGTATTTTAGATACACTTTTTATAATTTATACAGGTATTTTACTCATAAGTATGTCTGATAATAAACCAAAAATAAATAAGAATTTTAACTAAAATTTGCATTTTTTTTTATATAGTGATATAATAGACAACGTCGCTAAAAAATAGAATGCAAAAAAAAGGATGGATATTTATATGAAAGATGTTGTGTCGACCTCCCAGGGAGGGAAAAAATATAAAAGAATAAATTTGTTTGCTAATGTGTTTTTTTCTTTAATATTTGCTGGTTTTGTAGGATCAAATATATACGAGCAAGTAAGACAGGAAGAATTATATGATGCGTTAAATATGTCATTTTTAAGTGTTAAAGAAGTTGAATATGGAACAAAAGATGTTGATACAAAAAGTTTCGTTGAGAAAGTAGAAAATGGATATTTAGTAGATTATACTAAAGAACTTGATACTTCAAAAGTTGGAACTCAAACATTAACATATGAAATTTCTAAAGAAGATGTTAAAAAAGATTTCTTAATTAATGTAGAAGTTAAAGATACTAAAAAACCTTCAATTAATATTAAGAAAGATACAATTTTACTATATAAAGGAACTGGATATAATCTTACAGATAATATTGAATCTGTAATAGATGAAGTAGACGGAAATATTGGATATTCTGATGCGGTTCCTGAAGTAAATGATAAAGGTTATTATTTAGTAACAAGTGATTTTAATAAAGATGCTATTGGAACATACTCAGTTAATATTAAAGCAGTTGATAAAAACAATAACGAATCTAGTGTTAGTTATACAATTAAAGTAATTGCTAAACCTCAACCAAGAATTGTAAGAACTTATCAACCAACATATAATCAATCAACTTATAATGGAGCAGCTTCAGTTGATACTTCGTCAGTTACAAATGCTGCATTATCATTAGTTGGTAGAAGATATGTTAGAAATTCTGCAAATCCTGCTGTTGGATTTGACTGTAGTGGTCTTGTACATTATGTTTATAGCTTATTTGGATATAGTTTACCAAGAACAGCTGGAGGACTAAGATATGCTGGTCAAGAGGTTTCAGAAGCAAATATGCAACCTGGTGATATAATAGTTTGGTCAGATAATGGTTATTCAGCAACTCACGTTTCAATCTACATTGGTGGAGGAAGCATGGTACATGCTGCTAATGGAAGAACAGGAGTTGTAGTTCACTCTGTCGATTATTGGAAAGGCGGAGGAAGAAATAGAATTATATCTATTAGAAGAGTATAGTTAATTAATCACAATACGATAAGTATTGTGATTTTTATTTTTTACTTTATAATATAATTAGGTGATAATATGAATAAGAAGAAAAAAGAAAAAATTATGGTTTATTCTCTATTAGTAATCTTATTTATAATTATAATAATCATTTATCTTTTATTAGATTCTGTAAGATATGATTATAAACATATTAGTGGATCTTATTTAGCCCAAGATGACTCTTATTTAGTATTAAATAAAGATAAAACTTTTTATTGGTATATAGATAAAGATAATAAAAAAGACTATTATTATGGAACATATACAGTATATAGAGGAGAAAATGCTATAGATTATATTACAAAAGAACTATATATATTTGAAATATCGGAAGAAGAACAAAGACAAACTATCGATAATATGGATTTAAAAAATGCAATAGATCATTATTATTTAATTAATCTTTCCAATGAAAAATTAGTGCTTGATAAAGAAGAAACAAAAATGTTTAAAGATACAAGATATTATGGATTTGCTAATGAAAATTATGATGAATTTGATTTATTAAATCTTGATGCTGATAACTATGCAGTTTTTATTAGAGATAAATAAAGAAAGGAGAGATATTATTGAAATCTAATTTTAAAAGTGAATTAAAAACAGTATTAAAAGTAGCTAAGTGGGAATATGTATTAAAATTATTTGTATCAATAATGATAAGAGGAATTTTACTTGCAATTCCAGTATTATTTAGTATAGCAGTTAACGCAGTTACAAAAGGTGATAAAGATTTATTTTTAACAATGACTATATTATCTATTATATTAGCTGGAGTATATAGATTCTTTGAAGGATATAATCAAGTAGCATACTATAAACTATATAATAAAATATATAATTACTATAATGAGCAAGCAATCACTGTTACTAAAGACAATTCTTTATTTAGTCTATCAAGATTTTCACCAGGACAGTATACAAATATGGTTATATCTGATGTAGATATTATTTCAGGATTCTTTACTGCTGCTGTTATAAGAGTAGTTCAATTAATAGAATTCTTATTTATATTTATTTATTTCTTATTCTTGGATTTGTATGTATTTTTATTTACTCTTGTAATAACAGTTATAATGATAATTATATCTTTAAAACTAGGTAAAAAAGTACAAGTAAGAAATGAAAAAAGAAAGAGTAGATTAGATAAACTTACTTCATCTTCTTATGATTATATAGGTGGTATAAAAGAAATAAAAAGTTTTAATATATTTGATAAAATATATCCGTCTATTAAAGAAAAAAGAACAGAGTATTTAAAAGCAAATGCTGATTATAATATTTATTTTAACTTTAGTAATAGTATGATTCTTTATGTTTTTGAACTAATAAGATTAATGGCAGTTATTTATATTGGAGTAAAAGCGATAAACGGAGAAGCAGAAGTAGGTACAATACTAGTTATTTATAATTATTATCAGAAGATAATAGATAATTTCTTAATTGTATTAACATTAAATGTTGAATATAGAAATGTTAATGTTTCATTAGAAAGATTTAATCATATTAGAGAATATTCTAGTGCTACAAATAAACGCATATCTCTTAAGAAAGAAGAAACTAAAGGAAGCATTGAATTTAAAAATGTATTATATGGATTTAGAGATAATCCTACTCTAAATAATATAAGTTTTACTATACCAAGTAATTCTATTACAGTTTTAACTGGTGGAGATGAAACTGCTCAAACTGGTGTATTTGATTTATTATTAAGACTTAATAGGCAACATGAAGGAAGTATTTTATTAGATAATAATAAAATAGGAGATATTAATGATAAGAGTTATTATGACTTAGTATCTTCAGTAAGAAGGCAAACTATGTTCTTTGATGTATCAATAAAAGACAATTTTACTATGATTAATTCTGATTTTGATAAAATAGTAGAAATATGTAAGTTAGTTGGATTAGATGAAGAAATAATGAAACTTGAAAATGGATATGATACAATAGTTGACGAAAACACACCACTTTCTATGTCTACTAAGAAATTATTAGTTATAGTAAGAATGTTATTAAGTGAAAGTAAAATATTATTAATTGATGATGTAATAAATATGCTTGATGAAAAACATGAAAAAAGATTAATGGATCTCTTGATGGAAATGAAAAAAGATCATACAATATTAATCATTACTCATTCAAAAAGAATTATATCAAGAGCAGATAAAGTTTTAGAAATAACAAATAATGGTGTATTAGAAATAGGGAAGTGATACTATTAATAATAAAGATGTTAATGTACTTGTACTTGCATATCTTGGTGATAATGTTTACGAGTACTATGTAAGAAGATTTTTAATTAATAATAAAATATCTAATGTTAATGATTTACAAAAAAATGCGGTAAATTATGTAAGTGCTAAAAATCAAGCTAAATACTTAGAAGAACTTATGAATGAAGACTTCTTTGATGAAGATGAAATATCTATTATTAAAAGAGCAAGAAATCATAAAGGTGTAACACATCCTAAAAACTGTGATATTGTGACATATAAACATGCAACAGCACTAGAAGCATTAATTGGATATTTAAAATTAGAAAATAAAGAAGAGAGAATAGATTCTATTATGAAAAGAATACTAGGAGGTAGTATATGTTAGTATATGGAAGAAATGTTGCAAAAGAAGTTTTGCAAAATCCTGAAAAAGTTAAGAAAGTAACATTGCTTGAAGGATTTAAAGAGAAAGATATAATTTCTTTATTAGAAAAAAATAAAATCAAAGTGCAATACTTGGATAAAAAAGGTTTTTCTAAGTTTGATAAATATTCTCATCAAGGTATAATTCTTGACATAGAGGATTTTAATTATACTGATTATGAAGATTTTTTATCAGTTCCCGATGCTAAAATTGTTATTTTAGATCATTTAGAGGATCCACATAATTTAGGTGCAATTATTAGAACTTGTGAAGCAGCAGGCATATATGGAATAATAATACCTAAGGATAGAAGTGTTGATATTAATTCAACAGTTATGAAAACAAGTGCAGGAGCTTTAGAAAATGTTAAAATAGCAAAAGTTACAAATCTAGTTAGTGTTATTGATGATTTAAAAGAAAATGGATACTGGATAGTTGGTACATCTTTAAATGGAAAACTTGATTATAGAGATGTTGATTATACTGGGAAAATTGCACTAATAATAGGAAATGAAGGAAATGGAATGAGTAAAGCTGTAGAAGATTCTTGTGATTATTTAACTAAAATCCCTATGTATGGAAAAATAAATAGTCTAAACGCATCTGTTGCAGCAGGAATAATGATATATGAGATGATTAGTTTAGACAAGTAGGGGGATTATACTTGGACTATAAAAACTTAAACGATTATGAACTTGTTTATCAGGTAAGAGAAAAAGATGAAGTAGCATACGGAGTATTAATTGAAAAATACTCCCATTTAGTTGATATGCTTGCTAAAAAGTATATTAAAAATAATAATAATCTAGGACTGGATTATGATGACTTATATCAAGAAGGAATGGTAGGAATAGTAAAAGCACTTAATGATTATAATTCAAAAGATTGTGTCTTTTATACTTATGCTTCTTTATGTGCAAAAAGAGAAATAGATAAATTGTTAATGTATTATAAAAGAAAAAAACATATGATATTAAATAATGCTATATCTATGGATCAACAAATAAAAGATGATTCAAACTGTTCAATAAAAGATATTATTGCATCTGATTATAATTTAGAAGAAGAATATGAGTATTATGATAATTACAATAAAATTATGAATATCATTTATGATTTAGATTTATTAGATTCATCAATTCTTGAATTAAAAGTAAATGGTTTTTCCACTAGAGAAATATCAACATTATTAGATATTACTTATAAAGCAGTTGACTATAGAATGCGTAAAATAAGAAAAAAAATATGCAAAATTACTTATTAGTTTTTATATTTGTGATAAAATCATAATAGGTGGTAGTATGGAAACTTTAAGAACACATTTTTCATATGAAAATGATTTAGAAAATGTTTCTGAATTATATGAGAACTTGTCAAGACAGTTGAAAATAATACATTCTAATAATATGGTTGTGCCTAATATTAATAGTGATGAAATATATTTAGGAGAATCTATGGCATTTAAACCTGTTAAAGAATCAGATAATTATCAAATGATAAAAAGACAAAATATAGTATCTTTTTCTAAATTAATGATAGGAACTTATTTGTCTTTAAAAACTGGTTTTAAAGATTTTTCAAATGTAGATGATCAATGGTTTATTGATAATATGGATACTATTTTTTCCACAATAAATGAGGAAAATTTTGATAAAGATTATTTTTCTTCAGTATTATTAGAAGGAAATGATTATTATTATTCAGATTATTTAGATAGAAAAAGACAAAGCGAGTCATTGGAAGGAAAAAGTAATATACAAGGATATAGAAAAGTATTGAAAACTGCTGGAAGTGAGTTATATCAAAACTTAGAATACGATACTGAAATAAAAGAAAAGAATGCAAATATTCATATTACTTTTAATCCACTATTAATTGGAATATCACTAGCAGTTATTACTATATTAGTAATTATGATAGCATTAGTAAAATAAACCACTATTAATAGTGGTTTTGTTATATAATAAATAAAGAGGTGAAGAAGATGTCGTTTACAACTACAGTCAAAAATGAAATATTAAATATAGAATCTTCAAATACTGAAAAAATTGCAGAATTATCTGGATTTATTAGAAGTAATTTTAAATTAAATAATGATATTATTGAATTATCTACTGAAAATGCAAAAGTTGCAAAAAGAATGTATTTATTATTCAAATCATTATATGGAATAGATGTAGAAATAGATCAAAAAAAACTAGCAAATTTTAATAAGAAAAAAGTATTTATAATAACTATTAATAATAAAATAGATGAAATATTATCAGATTTATCTGTATTAGATAATAATAAAGAATTTATTGATAATCCAAAAGATTATATAGTTGATTCTATAGAAGATAAAAAAGCTTATTTAAGAGGCACATTCTTATCAAAAGGAAGTATTAATGATCCTAAGACTAGTCAATATCATTTAGAGTTTGGATTTGATAATAAACATGAAGCAGTATTCGTTCAAAGACTATTAAATGAATTTGATATGAATTCTAAAATAATAATTAGAGATACTAAATTTATGGTATATATCAAAGAAGCAGAAAAAATAAGTGACTTCTTAAAAATAATAAATGCATTTCAAGCAGTTTTATATTATGAAAATATTAGAATATATAAAGAACAGAAGAATAATACAAATAGACTAAATAATTGTGAACAAGCAAATATGGATAAAGTAATTGAAACATGTAATAATCAGTTAAAAGATATTGAACTAATAGAAGAAGTAATGGGACTTGACTTATTAGATGATAAAATTAAAGAAGCTTGTCTTTATAGAAAAAAATATCCAGAAACATCTTTATCTGAATTAAGTAAAATAATTTCATTAGAAACAAATTCTAATATAACAAAATCTGGATTAAATCATAGATTTAGAAAAATAAAAGAAATAGCAAACAAATTAAAAAAGAAAGATTAACTTTCTTTTTTTTATTTAAATATTTAAATATTTTATTATTTATGATAAAATCAAATAAGAATAGAGGGATTATATGATTGGTGATATTAATGTTAAGATAATGGGTGAAGATAAAAAAGTACCAGCAGGATTAACTTATTTAGAATTATCTAATGAATATAAAGATAGATTTAAGTTCCCTATTATTTTGGCCAAAGTTGGAAATAATTATAAGGAATTAAATGAAGCAGTATTAAATAAAGAAGAAATTGAATTTGCTGATTTAAAAGATTTTATTGCTAATAAAGCTTATGTAAATGGATTAATTCATTTAATATCTTATGCTGCAGAAAAAACTTTTGGACCAACTTCTAAAGTATTTGTAATGCATTCAATAGATAAAGGTATATATATAACTACTAATTTTGAATTAACTCCAAAGAAACTGGATCAATTAAAAGATAAAATGAAAGAATTAGTAGAACAAAATATAAGCATTACAAAATGTAGAGTATTAAGAGAAGAAGCTATAGATTATTACAAGAATAAGAAAGATTATTCAAAAGTAAATTTATTAAAATATAATACTCATAGACATATAACTCTATATAAGATTGGAAATAATTATGATTATTTCTTTAGTTTAATGCCAACTTCAACATCAGTATTTACTGCATTTGATTTGCATTTCTTAAATAATAGAGGATTTATATTATTATTCCCAACATTATATATGGATGAAATAAAACCATATGAGCATCATCCAATGTTATTTGAAGTATTTAGTGAATATAACAAATGGGCTAGTATAATGAAGATTGGAAATGTTCCAGATTTAAATAAATTTGTATCAAGTGGTAGAGCAGATGACATAATAAGAATAGAAGAAGTTCTACAAAGTAATAGATTACTTATGTTAGCAAGAGATATTGTAATGAATAGAAAAGAAACTAAAGTAATTCTTATGGCAGGACCTTCTTCATCTGGGAAAACTACTACATGTAAAAAATTATCAATGTATTTAAGAGCATTTGGACTAGAACCAAGAGAATTATCTATGGATGATTATTTCTTTAATAGAGAAGATACTCCAAAAGATGAAAATGGAGAATATGATTTTGAATGTTTAGAAGCAATTGATATAAAATCATTTGATAAAGATGTTAAAGATTTAATAAATGGTAAAGGAGTTAAACTTCCAACATTTAATTTTATTACAGGAGAAAGAGTTCCTGGAGTAGAAGATACTTATCTTGGAGAAAACGAAGTATTAATCATTGAAGGAATTCATGCATTAAGTTCAAAAATATTAACATCAATTGATAGAAATAAGAAATTTAAAATATATTTAGCACCACTAGCAGTTTTAACAATTGATTCACATAATAGAGTATCTACAACAGATATAAGATTGTTAAGAAGAATAGTTAGAGATAATAGAACAAGAGGTTATAATGCAGAAAATACACTTGGTATGTGGAGAAAAGTAAGAAGTGGAGAAGAAAAACACATTTTCCCAAATCAAGATTCAGCTGATGCAGTAGTAAATACATCTATGAATTATGAATTAGGAGTATTAAAAGCTTATGCAGAACCATTATTATTTTCTGTACCTAGTGATAGTCCTAATTACAAATATGCAATTAGATTAATTAATATGTTAAAACCTTTCTTACCAATAACATCAGATGCAATACCTGATGACTCTATAATAAGAGAATTTATTGGTGGAAGTTGTTATAAATAAAGAAAAGAGGATGATAAAATGGTAAAAGTAGCAATTAATGGTTTTGGAAGAATAGGAAGATTAGTATTCAGATTAATGGAAGAAGATCCAGAATTTGAAATAGTAGCAATCAATGATTTAACAGATGCAGAACAACTAGCATATCTATTAAAATATGATACAAATCATAGAAACTATAAATTAGATGAAATTGGTTTCCATGATGATAAAATAGTTGTTTCTGGAAAGGAAATTACAGTATACGCTGAAAAAGACCCATCACTTCTTCCATGGGGAAGTTTAGATGTTGATGTAGTATTTGAATGTACTGGAGCATTTACTTCACTTGAAAAAGCAAGTGCACATATTACTGCAGGAGCTAAAAAAGTAATTATTTCAGCACCAGCTAAGGGAGATTTAAAAACAATAGTATACAATGTTAACCATGATACATTAGATGGAACTGAGCAAGTTATTTCAGCAGCATCTTGTACAACAAACTGCTTAGCACCAGTATTAAATGCTATTGAAAAAGAAATTGGAGTAGAAAAAGGTTACATGACAACAGTTCATGCTTATACTAATGACCAAGCAACACTTGATATAGCACATAAGAAAGGAATTCTTGCAAGACGTGGTAGAGCGTGTGCAGCTAATATCGTTCCAGCTTCAACTGGAGCAGCTAGTGCTATTGGTGAAGTATTACCAAGCTTAAAAGGAAGACTAGATGGAAATGCAATGAGAGTACCAGTTCCAACTGGATCAGTTATTGATTTAACTCTAGAATTAAAGAAAAATAC
>JAEEGL013881716.1_pt1 | contig 15738 bp, 10 predicted proteins | sample 9134231 | NCBI WGS metagenome assembly JAEEGL01 (sample SAMN16246548, study PRJNA631951) | gut metagenome | biome: gut microbiome; feature: rumen; material: fiber-attached | host: Bos | place: Iran: Karaj | collected 2018-10
CGCAATGCATTCGGAATACATTGAGATAGGCCGCCGTCCCTGGAAATACCGTCCGGGCGGAAGCGCCATCTGCCCTCCGCTGGCGGAGATGCCGGAAGACCGCATCCGTTTCCATAGCAACGACCTGGGCGAACTCGGTGCGGCAGTCGCCAACGGTGCGCAGGAGATCTCATTCGACCTCGACCCGGCAGGGGACTGGGAAGGCAAGCTCGAGGGCATCCTGCGCAAGCTGTCCTGCCACGCCATAATGGACATCCACGTGAACGGTTCCGGCTGGGACGACGACGCGCTGAAGCGCCTGTGCGGACTGGTCTTCGACTTCGACGCGGTGGGGCATACCATCTTTACCGTGGCCGATGACGCCGTCCGCGGGCGGCTGTCGGAGCAGTCCCCCGGAATCCCTTGCCGTTGAGGCTGATCGATCAGAAATGCCAGCCGACGCCGCCGTGGATGAAGGTGGCGGCAGGGCTGAAAGTGCTTTCCAGGAAGCCGTAGAAATGTTCTCCTCCGACGCGTACTCCGAACGGAGTCACGGCCGGGAGGGGCAGGAGCCATCCGGGATCCCCATCGGGCATGAAGATGAGTCCGAGACCAATTGCCGAATAGACCTCCCAGGGTTTGTCAGAATACCATATTCCCCTGTAGGATGCACTCAGTGCCGGAATGACGGGGGAGTGGGCATACCCCGCATCCTTGCCGTCCGTCAGGTCGTAGCGGGGCTTTCCGTCAGGGTCGGTTCCGAAAACACTGTACTGCGTGATGGAATAGCGCATCCGTGAAGCACACAGCGACAGGACCCATTCGGACCTTTCTCCCGTCCGCCACACGGCTGACACGCTGAACGACGGAATCTGGCTGGTCAACTTCAGAGGATTTGTGTCCTGCCCCTTGTCCGCAAATTCGTCTTCTCCCCATCGGTTGAGGAGAAACATATGCAAGGGCTGCATTCCGGCTCCGGCTTCGATGGAGAAACCGCGCTTCCATTGCGGAAGGCTGTTGTAGCCCTCCATATTCTGGGCCGCTGCGGTGGCAATTGCGCTCGTCAGCAGGAGGGCGCAGAGCAGAAGACGTTTCATGCCGTTCTATTGCTTTGGGGTCATCCGGATGACGATCTCCCGCTCGCGCAGGTCGGCGAGGGAGGTGTCCTTCGGCATATAGTTGCCTGCCGGATCCTCGAATTCCAGGAACGGGCCCTGGGCGTTCCGGATGTACGGGATATTCACGCTGCAGCGGCCGTCCGGTCCGGTGACTCCGAGCCCCGGATCATCGTCCCGGCTGAATCGTGACTTTTCCTTTATCTTAATCCCTTCCAGCGGCTCTCCGGTCTTGCCTGACACCAGGGAGAACTTCATCGGTGCCGTTCCCCATTCCGCTTCCAGGGCCGGCTGGGGCACACCGTAGCAGGCCTGGAAAATGAAGAGCGCCGTGGTAAGCGACGCGCCTTTCAGCAGATTATGCATCCATTTCCTCATAAGGCAAAAAATCTTTGTTATAGGGCAAATATACTGATTTTTCGGAATAATCGCTCTGCTTCGACATCTCCTGTAAAACAATTATGGCCGTGGCAGATAAACAATTGTCCGTCAAATATTTAAATATTGAGTATCCCCCTCTGAAAGCCCCCTCCACCTGTTACTTTACTCACTGATTTTCAGTTGCTTATCTGCCACGCTATTTGTGCCAGCCTGTCGTTTATACAGCATTTCGGGCGCTTTTTGGTTTAATTCACGCCCGGAACGGAAGTTTGAAGGGGATTTTGGCGTGTTTCAAGGAAAAACACGCCCGGCCGTTCCAGGAGCAAGGCGATGCCCCGCAGGCGGGACCGTTTTCCCCCATTTCAGGTCCTGCCTGCGGGGCATTGTCTTGCGAAGATGCGCTACGCTCACCCGGCATTGCTTTGCGAAAATAATTCGACGGCCTGATGAAGCACCCGGCGAGGCAGGATGATATAATTCCGATTTTTCCTATATTTACATACCGATGAACCCATTTGTCTTCAGGCTTTTCCGCAACAACGAAGTGGCAGTCCACGAGCTGAACTACCTCTTCTGGGAATGTACGACCCGCTGCAACCTGCATTGCAGGCATTGCGGGAGCGACTGCTCGGTCCAGAGCCGGGAGAAGGACATGCCCCTGGAAGACTTCCTGCGCGCACTCGACACCATTCCCGCCGACCATCGTCCCAGGGACTTCATCGTCGTGCTCACCGGCGGGGAACCGCTGCTGCGTCCCGACATCGAGACCGCCGGGCGGGAGATAAGCCGGCGCGGATTCGCCTGGGGCGTCGTGTCCAACGGCTGGTTCTTCGATGAGGCCGCACACGAGCGCCTCACCGCTGCCGGACTGCGCTCCGTGACCATCAGCCTGGACGGGCTGGAAGCCTCCCACGACTGGATGCGCGGTCATTCAGGCAGTTATGAAAGGGCCCTGAGGGCCATCGGCCTTTGCGCCCGCGAGCCCCGGCTGGCCTTCGACGTGGTCACCTGCGTGAACCGGCGCAACCTCGCCGAGCTCCCGGAACTGCACTGCATCCTCGCCGGCCTCGGCGTCAGGCAGTGGCGCCTTTTCACCATCATCCCCATCGGCCGCGCGGCCGGCGACCCCGACATGCTCCTCCAGCTCGATGAACTCCGCTCCCTGATGGATTTCATCGTGGACAAGCGCGCGGAAGGCGGCCCGATGAAGGTCACTTTCAGCTGCGAGGACTACCTGGGCCCCTATGAGGAGAAAGTGCGCGACAACCGCTTTTTCTGCCACGCGGGAGTCAACATCGCTTCGGTCCTGATAGACGGGCGGATCTGCGCCTGCCCCAATATCGACCGGGACCTTTTCTCGCAGGGAAGCATCTACGAAGACGATTTCTACGAAGTCTGGGAGAAACGTTTCCAGCCCTTCCGCCATCGCGACTGGGCCCGGAAAGGCCCCTGCGCCGATTGCCGGGAATGGCGCAACTGCCTGGGAGGCAGCATGCACAACTGGCACGCCGCGGGCGGTCCGGACGCCCCCGGAACCCCGGCTCTCCTCCAGTGCCACTGCCGCTCGCTGGCGATGGCGCGGAATTTGGATATCCGGAACATCGAGTAACTTTGTTTTGATTATGACAAGAAAAGCTTTATTCGGAATCATCTGCGGCCTCGTGCTGGCCGCCGTTTCATTGTCCTCCTGCGCCCCTGCGGGCTATATCTCCAAGGAGGCTGAATTCAACAACGCCTGGGTGGGCAAGACCCACCAGGAGATCGTAGCCGCATACGGCGCGCCTTCCCGTGAGGTCACCGACGGCAAGGACGGGACCATCCTCGTCTATGAAGAGTTCTCCACTTCCGTCTATGGCCCCGCATATCCCTACCGCCATTATCCCTGGGGCGGATGGTACGGACACGACGTCTATACCCGCACCAACCGTGACTATGCGGATTTCTTCATCAATGGGGAAGGGACCTGCTACCTCGTCCGGTCAAACATCGCGTTGCCGGGAGGGGAGTATGACAGGGCAAGCCATACCGCGGTGGCGGTCATCGCCGGCGTAGCCGTGGTGTGCAGCGTGGCCTCCCTCATCGCCCTGCTCGTGCCGATGCACTACGTAGGTGCAGGCATGGCCGCGATGCCGTACTATCTCTATTAGGGTTTTCCGGGGCTCAGTCCCCGGTCGTTTCGTGGATTTCGGTCGCCTTGTCGGTGTAGAGCACGCCGTCAAGGTGATCGCATTCGTGCTGGAAGATCACGGCCGTGAAGCCTTGGATCCTTTCCGTGGTATCGGGCAGGTCAGGCCGGGAATAGCTGATGTCTATGTCCCTGAGCCTGAGCACGGTGCCACGTTTTCCCGGAATCGAAAGGCAGCCTTCCGGCCCCGGCTCCATGTTGCCGCGGGCGCCGCTTATCCTGATGTTCGGATAGACCTCGAACGGCTCGCCTTCCTTGTCCAGCCTCTGCACTGCCACCACCCTGCGGGATAATCCCACCTGCGGGGCGGCTATTCCCACGCCGTCCTGCGAGGGGTCGGTGACGGTGGAGAGCAGGAGCGCCGACAGCCTGGCGAACTCCTCCGACTTGAGGTCGTCGTTGGTGAAGTCCGAGCATTTGGTGCGGAGTACGGCGAGGTCGCTCGAGTCGGCAACGGTGAGCACCCGCATCACGGAATCCGCCCCGTCTATCAGGGCGCGCTCCTCCGCGGTCCAGCTGCCTGCCGGAGCCTTGGGGCCGCTGCTGCATCTTGTGACCGAGAGGGCGGAAACGGCGAGCAGCGCAGGCACGGCGAGTGCCAGCGCCGCCGCCAGTGCGGTTCTGAAAGCGTCTTTCATATTATCCTAAAGACCGAATTTTTCCTTGAGCACGGGCACTGCATCCAGCTTCTCCCAGCCGAAGAACTGGAGACCGTCCTCGACGTAGGGCTTGCGTCCCATATGGCCGTAGGCGGCGGTGGGACCGTAGATGGGCGCCTTGAGTCCGAAGCGCTTCACGATGGCTGCGGGAGTGAGGTCGAACAGGCTTCCTATCACCGATGCGATGTAGGCGTCCGTGGCTTCTCCGCCCTCCTCGCTGATGCCGCTTCCTGCGGGTGCGCTTACGTGGGCCGATTTGTAGGTGTCCACGAAAATGCTGACGGGCTTGGCCACGCCGATGGCATAGGCGAGCTGCACGAGGCATTCGTCGGCCACTCCTGCGGCCACCAGGTTCTTGGCGAGCCAGCGGGCTGCGTATGCCGCGGAACGGTCCACCTTGCTGGGGTCCTTGCCGGAGAATGCGCCGCCGCCGTGGGCTCCGCGTCCGCCGTAGGTGTCCACGATGATCTTGCGTCCGGTGAGGCCGGTGTCGCCGGCGGGACCTCCGATTACGAACTTGCCGGTGGGGTTGACGTGCAGCGTGAAACTGCCGTCGAAGAGCTTTGCGGTGCGTTTGGGCAGGGATGCGACCAGGCGCGGGATGACGATTTCGCGGACGTCCTTCTCTATGCGGGCGTGCATCTCGGCGTCGGTGCCGAATTCGTCGTGCTGCGTGGAGAGGACGATGGTGTGCACCCTGAGCGGCTTGTGCCTGCCGGAGAATTCCACCGTGAACTGCGCCTTGGCGTCCGGACGGAGGTAGGGCATGGGGGAATTCTCCTCCCGGCGTATGTCGGAAAGGATGCGGAGGATGGCGTGGGAGAGGGACAGCGCGAGCGGCATGTACTCTTCGGTGTCGCGGCAGGCGTATCCGAACATCATTCCCTGGTCGCCCGCGCCCTGCTCGGAGGGCTCTTCGCGTTCGACGCCGCGGTTGATGTCTGCGCTCTGCTCGTGGATGGTGCTGATGATGCCGCAGGAATCGGCGTCGAATCCGTATTCGGCCTTGGTGTAGCCTATCTTGCGGATTACTTTGCGCACCGTTTCCTGGATGTCGACGTAAGCGTGTTCGGACTTGACTTCGCCTCCTACGACGACGAGGCCTGCGGTGCAGAATGTCTCGCACGCCACCTTGGACTCGGGGTCCTGGCGGAGGAATTCATCAAGGATTGCATCTGAAATCTGGTCAGCGACTTTGTCGGGATGACCTTCGGAGACTGACTCCGACGTAAAGAGGTAGTTCATCTTTTAGCATTTTTTGACGAGGTTGCAAGCGGTACAAATCCTTCCTCGTGGGTTATACAGGGTGCAAAGATACAAACAAAATACATATCGGGAAATAAAAATAACTCTTGCATCGTTGATTTTGCAGATGTACCTTTGCGGCCGTTTTGAGACAGCCCGGATGCCCCCAATTGTTGATAACTTTACCCAATTGTTGATAACTTCTTTATGTTAATGCCTAAATTTGCAGGCGTGATTTTAGCTTCAAGAATTCATATATGAAGAAATTGCTCAAAAGTCTTTTGCTGACAGTGTCAGCATTGCTTGTTGCGGTGACCGCCGTAGCGCAGGTCACCACATCTTCCATGGACGGTATCATCACCGACGAAAACGGTGAGGCGCTCGCGGGAGCGGCCGTCATCGCCGTCCACGTTCCTTCGGGAACCCAGTATTTTGCGATCGCCAACGCAGAAGGACGCTATGTCATCAACGGTATGCGTACCGGCGGTCCCTACAAGGTCGAAATCTCGTTCATCGGCATGACCCCCATCGAGTTCACGGACGTTGTCCTCAAGCTCGGTGAGCCGTACGAACTCGACGCGACCATGAAGTCGAGCACCGAGCTCGATGCCGTCGTGGTCATCAGCGAGAGCTCGTTCAATGCCAGCAAGACCGGTGCGGGTTCCGCTTTCAGCAACGCGCAGGTCAATAACCTCCCGTCCATCGACAGGAGCATCTACGACGTCGTCCAGTACACTCCGCAGGCCAATGTGAACAAGAACGGAGGTATCTCCTTCGCCGGTTCCAACAACCGCTACAACTCCTTCCAGATCGACGGTGCGGTAGCCAACGACTCCTTCGGTCTCGCGGCTTCCGGAACCAACGGCGGACAGACCGGCGCCAACCCTATCTCCCTCGACGCCATCGAGGAGATCCAGGTCGTCATCGCCCCGTTCGACGTACGCCAGTCCGGCTTCACCGGCGGTGCCATCAACGCCATCACCAAGTCCGGTACCAACGAGGTCAAGGGCTCGTTCTATGCACGCTACTTCAACCAGGACTTCATCGGCACCACCGCCGGTACCCCTGAGCAGATGAAGCAGTATTTCAACCAGACCGAGAGGACCAAGTACACCGACGAGAGCAGCCAGAACTACGGCTTCACCGTGGGCGCGCCGATCGTCAAGAACAAACTGTTCTTCTTCCTCAGCGCGGACTACCACTTCCAGTCCTATCCTACCGTATTCTCCCCCTCCGAGGGCAGCTACGGCAACAAGCCGCTCGCCAAGGACGTGATCTACAACGGCCAGAATCTCGGCAGGATCCTCGACGCCAACATGGCTGAGGCCATCCTCGCCAAGTACAAGGCCACCTACGGCACCGGCCTTGATCCCAACTACTCCGAGACCTTCGGCCTCCACCAGAAGGCCGACCGCTCCTACAACATCCTCGCCCGCATCGACTGGAACATCAACGATTCCAACAAGTTCATGTTCCGCTACCAGTATGCGAACTCCTACCAGGACAAGTTCAGCGCAGGTGCAAGCTCCTACACCTTCAACAACTCCGCTTACCTGCAGGCCAACAAGACCAACACCTTCGTGGCCGAGCTCAACTCCCGCGTAGGCAACAACATGTCCAACGAACTCCGCGCCACCGCGGTCCTCGTACGCGACCACCGCGATCCGGGTTACGCAGGTGCCACGATGTACATCCGTGACAACATCACCATCAACCTCGGAACCGAGTACTCCTCCGGCGCAAACTCGATGGCATCCGACACCTACACCCTCACGGACAACTTCTCCATCTATGCGGGCAACCACAACATCACCATCGGTACCCACAACGAGCTGTTCAAGTTCAACAACGTGTTCCTCCAGTATGCATACGGCGAGTACGTGTTCGCGACCCTGAACGACTTCTTCAACGACAACCCCAACACGTACTACTACAACTACGCCGATCCGGAATACACCGGAGGCAAGACCATCTGGGCCGCCACCACCTGGGCCGCCGAGTTCGGACTGTACGTGCAGGATGAGTGGAAGCCTACCCGCAACTTCACCCTGACCTACGGCGTGCGCGCCGACGCCCCGATGCTTCTCAACAAGCCTATCGAGAACGCCGCGTTCAACAAATTCTCCGACGAGAAGGTCGCTGCCGGATATGAGGGCTTCAAGAACCAGTATGTGGGCTCCGTTCCCAGCGTGACCCCGCTCTGGTCTCCCCGCGTAGGTTTCCGCTGGTATCTCAATGATTCCCACAAGACCCTCCTCCGCGGAGGCGCAGGCCTCTTCACCGGACGCGTTCCGTTCGTGTGGCTCTCCAATGCCTACAACAACACCGGCATCGCCACCAAGTCCACCTCGCTCAACAGCGACCTCGGCCGCCTCTACCAGGCCCAGTACACCGGCGCTGCAGAGGGACTCGGAACCTCCGATCCTTATGCTTACGTCAAGAACGGTCTCCTCGCAGCCGGTACTTCAGGACTCACCATCAACACCCTCAGCAAGGACTTCAAGTATCCCCAGGTGTTCCGCGTGAACCTCGGCTTCGACCAGGAATTCGGCAACGGTTGGAAGTTCACCTTCGACGGCCTCTATTCCAAGACCCTCAACAACGTGTTCTTCTCCAACCTCGTGATCGACGACGCCAACGTGCTCTATCCGGTCAGTGCTGAAGTCTCCCAGCAGAACGGCATCACCGCTCCTTACTACAGCAACATCAGCGGCAAGACCTACAGCACCATCGTGGCCCTCGGCAACACCAACCTCGGTTACACCTACTCGCTCAGCGGCCAGATCCAGAAGCACTTCGAATGGGGTCTCGACCTCATGGCTTCCTACACCTACGGTCATTCCTACTCCGTCAACGACGGCACCTCCTCCGTGGCATACTCCAACTGGAAGTACAACTACTGCGTGGACACCAACCATCCCGAGCTCTCCTACTCCCTCTTCGACAAGCCGCACAAGGTCAACGCCGTTCTTTCCTACACCACTCCTAGGTACTTCGGCGGACGCGCCAGCACCAACTTCACCGTCACCTACACCGGCGGTTCCGGCCAGCGCTACTCCTACACCTTCCGTGAGAACGTAGACTACAACGGAGACGGATATTCCGGCAACTCCCTGATGTACATCCCGACCATGGACGAGCTCACCAAGATGAGCTGGGCCGACGGCGAGAGCGCACGCAAGTTCGAGAAGTTCATCCGCCAGGATCCTTATCTCTCCGCCAACCGCGGCCAGTGGTCCACCCGCTATGCAGGCATCGCGCCTTGGGAGAACCACGTCGACCTCCACGTTTCCGAGAACATCTTCTACGACAAGGCCAAGAAGCGCAAGGTCGAGATTACTGCCGACATAGTCAACTTCACCAACCTCCTCAACAGGGCGTGGGGTATCTACTATGCATCCGCATACAACAGGCAGGTCCTCAACGTCACCGCCATCACCCGCGACGGCAAGGGCAACGCCACCCCGACCTATTCCTTCTATGACAATACCTACAACACCCCGTCCCTGAGTGACTTCTACTCCCGCTGGAGGTGCCAGGTAGGTCTCAGGTTCACATTCTAATCAGGAGACAGGAAAATGAAGAACATCCTCAAATATTTTGCAGTCCTCTTCTCAGGCGCGCTTCTTCTCGGCGCCTGCGTGAAAGAGCAGGCCGAACCCCTCGCAGGTTCCGTCAAGGTCTCTTCCGAGACCATCACCCTCGCCGGCGCCACGCTGGACAGCAAGTCCGTCAACGTCGAGGCCGACGGCGACTGGATCATATTCACTGCTTCAGAGTGGTTCGAAGTCAGCCCTACCTCCGGTTCCGGCAACGTGGCCGTCACCGTGAAGGCCAAGGAGAACAACCTCGACGAATACGGCGAACTCCGCGGACCCCGTTCCGAGAAGGTTTACGTCTATGGTGACGAGGCTACCGTCGTGATCACCGTGAACCAGGAAGGCCTCAGCGGACTCGATGCGAGCCGCACCTACGTGAAGGTCACCTCCGCGGACGCGATGGAGGCCGGCAAGGGCTATATGATCGTAGCCAACGACGGCAAGGCCCTCCAGGCCGCCCATTCGTTCGCAGCGACTTCCGATACCTATTATTCCTACATCTATACCGATCCCGTTGAGGAATCCAAGGAGAATACCTTCGTGAGGTCCAACGCCAACAACGGCTACGTCTTCGAGGACGCGGGCGACGGTCTCTTCTATATCTGCCAGCCTAACGGCAGGTATCTCTTCCAGGCCGCAGCCTACAACAACTTCTACAGCACCGACGACGTCGCCAAGGCTGACAAGTGGTCCGTGACCATCAACGCCGACGGCACCGCCAAGATCGTGAACGAGACCATCGGCGAAAAGTACTTCCAGTACTCCATCGCCTATGCTTCCTACGGCGCCTACGGCTCCGAGCAGAGCAATGCGGCCCTCCCGATGCTCTACAAGGACTCCGCCGCCCCGAGCGACGAGATCCTCGTGGTCCCGACCAGCACCGCCGTGAAGGGTGACGCCACCAGCGTCTCCATCCCCGTCACTTCCAACAAGACCTGGCACGTCAGGTGCCACGACAGCTGGATCAAGAGCTACACCCGCGAGGGTTCCGGCGACGGCGCCATCGAGGTGACCTTCGATGCCAACGAGAGCTACGACGACGCCCGCACCGCTACCTTCCAGATCGTCGGCGAGACCACCAACTTCGAGGTAACCCTCACCCAGGACCACCTCTACGCCATCACCGACATCGCGGACATCGCTTCCTTCCTCGCCCTCGAGGATGGCACCCAGCTCTACCGCTTCACCGGTATGGTCACCAAGATCGGCAGCGCCAAGTACGGCAACGTCTACATCGCCGATGCATCCGACACCGTCTATGTCTATGGCCTTTGCGAGAACGAGGACCTCGTCTCCCAGAGCTTCGGCAAGACCGGCATCAAGGAGCACGACATCGTGACCGTGGTCGGCCAGAAGGGCTCCCACAACGGTGCGCCCCAGGCTGCCAAGGCATACGCCGAGGTCATCAAGCCCGTCAGCGTGAAGACCACCACCGAGTTCGTGGCGCTTCCGGACGACAAGAATGCCTGGTATGAGGTCACCGGCACCGTCACCAGGATCGCCAACGACAAGTACGGCAACGTCTACGTCACCGACGGCACCACCGAGCTCTACGTTTACGGCGTGACCTCCGGCTACAATGCCAAGACCGACGCCCAGAAGCAGTACAAGGTCTCCGAGTACGGCATCGAGGTGGGTGACGAGCTCACGATGGTGGGTTACAAGGACACCTACGTGAACAAGAACACCGGAGTCTCCACCATCGAGCTCTGCGGCGGTATCTTCATCTCCGTGAAGAAGGCCTCCGACACTCCCGGTGGCGGCGAGGATCCCGGCAAGGTCTACACCCTCACCGCGGCGAACCTCCCTACGGCTTATCCTTCCGAGCAGACCGTCGTTTCCGAGGGTGGCATCGACTACTACACCTATATCGTGGCCAACTACGGCAACGGTATCCAGATGAAGAAGAGCACCGGCGCTTATGTGGCCAACAAGACCGCCATCCCGAACATCAAGTCCGTGAAGGTCACCGTAGCCGACGGCAGGACGTTCTATCCTGAGAACCTCAAGATGTACGCAGGCTCTGCTGAGCTGCCGGAGACGACCGAGATCACGGCCACTTCCGACGAGACCAGCTCGACCTACGACTTCTCCGGCGGATCATACTCATACTTCAAGCTGGTGAACGCATCCACTTATGCCGTTTACCTTGGCAAAGTTGAGATTTCCTACTAAGACACAACCAACCCCAACGTGTAGATAAACCTAAATAGACCTGAGTGCAGAGCTGTGAAGCCCTGCACTCTTGTTTTATGGGGGCTAAGCCGCCCCCGGACCCCCTGCGGCCTCAAGGCCTTTCCGACTTTCTGCGAAAGTCCCGGCCCGGCCGTCCCGCCTGATGGCGGGTATCAATCCTTACCAGGGGCCTTAGCTGCCAGAGTGCGCTGCGGCACCTGCAGCGCAACGTTGGCGGCAAAGAAAAGGGTCAATTCCGCTTTTAATTTCAGAAACAAATATTTATATTTGAAATCTATAGCAAATCAACAAACCACATTATAATGAAACTCAGCAGAATCATTGCGTTTATCTCAGCCCTGACATTCATCATCGCGGGCTGCCAGCCGAAACCGATCGATCCGGGTCCGGCAACCATCAGCATCGACAAGGCGTCAGCCGACGCCGAAATGACATCGACCAAGGTCACCGTCACCGTCACCTCCAACTACAAGTGGGAGGCCACCTGCAGCGAATCCTGGATCACCGTGACCCCGTCCAGCGGGGAAGCCTGCCCGAACGGAACCACCGTTGACATCCTCGTCGCCGACAACAGCGGAGACGACAGCGTGGACCGCACCGGCGTAGTAACCTTCTACGGCAATGGCAGCCGCCTCGTCAACGCGAGCATCACCATCAGCCAGAAAGGCAAGAACGTGGACAACATCAAGACCGTCACCGTCAAGGAGTTCATCGACCTGGCCGACACCCAGACCAGGTACAGGCTCACCGGCACCGTCTCCGGCAAGATCACCAGCACCTACACCACCTTCAACCTCGTGGACGAGACCGGCTCCATCCTGGTCTACAGCTTCCTCGAGGGCGGCATCATGCCCGAGGCGGACGTGAAGAACGGCGCCACCGTGACCCTGACCGGTATCTATGAATTCTACGCAAACAAGTCCCAGCACGAGGTCACCAAGGCCATCATCGAGTCTCACGAATACGAGGCGATGGACCGCTCCAAGCTCGAGACCATCAGCTGCGCCGAATTCATCAGCAAGGCCTCCAAGACCACCTACTACAAGCTCACCGGCGTGGTCACCAGCGTAAGCAACTACAACGGCAGGTACTATTTCTTCATCTCCGATGACGGCGGTGCGCACGAAGTCGAGGTCTACACGGCTTCCGACGACAACACCAAGCCGTTCTCCGAGGTAGAGAAGGGTGCAACCGTGACCGTATCCGGCGTGTACGAATACTACAAGAACGCTTCCGGCAAGGAATTCCACGAGATGATCGACGCCGTCATCGAGGAATACAAGGAGCCCGAGAAGGTGGACAGGACCAACCTCGAGGTCGTGACCTGCGCCCAGTACATCGCCAAGGCTGACGCCAACACCTACTACCGCATCAAGGACGCCAAGGTCGTCAGCGTTGCCAACAACAACGGCAAGTACTACTTCTTCATCTCCGACGACGGCGGCACCAGCGAAGTGGAGGTCTATGAGGCCAGCCCGGACAACAAGATCGACTTCGCCACCGTCAAGGCGGACGCCACCGTCACCGTTTCCGGCGTCTATTACAAGTACACCAACTCTTCCGGCAAGGTCTATCACGAGATGGTCGACGCCATCCTCGAGGAATACAAGGAAGCCGTGATCGAGGACGTCGAGTCCGAGAAGGTTGCCGACATCGTCGCAGCCGGTTCCGGTGCGGGCGTCGTCCTGAAGAACGCCGTGGTGGCAGCGGTCAGCGAGCGCTCCGCCCTCCTCACCGACGGCACCGACTACATCCTCGCATACGACGGCGCCAAGGCTCCTGCAGTCCAGGTTGGCGACAAGGTCAACGTCTCCGGCAAGAGGGGAGCATACTCCGGCACTCCGCAGATCACCGAGCCCGTCTTCACCGTGATCTCCGCCGGTGCGCCCGTTCCCGCGGTGACCGCTACCGACATCACCTCCACCTTCGACAGCTTCTCCGGAACCGTGGGCGACTACGTGAAGTTCACCGGTACCCTCACCCAGAGCGGCAACTACTACAACGTCAACGTGGACGGCGCCACCAGGGTCGGTTCCCTCCAGAACCCGTTTGCATCCGCACTCGCAGGCTTCGTGGACACCAAGTGCGTCATCGAGGGATACTACCTCTACATCGCCAGCAGCAAGTATCTCTACGTCATCCTCACCAAGGTTTCCCCTCTGGAGGGCGACTACTTCACCGTGACTCCCACCGAGATCGACGTCACTGCCAGCACGACCAGCACCGTGATCAACGTCAGCACCAACCAGGCCTGGACCGCGACCGCTTCCGACGGCTTCACCGTCAGTCCCGCTTCCGGCACCGGTTCCGCCCAGATCACCGTCTCCTTCGCCGCCAATGAAGACACCGAGAATGCCAAGACCGGCACCGTGAAGGTCAGCAGCAGCCTCGGCGAGCAGACCGTCACCATCACCCAGCAGGCCAAGTCCACCTCCATCGTCCTCACCTTCCCGGATGAGAACAGCGAGAGCAACAAGGTCGGCAGCTACGAGAAGACCTGGACTGCCAAGATGAACGGCTACGAGTACTCCATCACCGCTTTCAACAACAATAACTGGAGCAACTGGACCTACATCAAGGCCGGCCGCAAGAGCGCCGAGTCCGTGGCGACCATCGCCACCGTAAGCGCTATGCCCGCCGTCAAGGCCGTGACCGTCACCGTGGACAAGTATACCTCCGGCAAGCTCAAGAGCAAGCCCGCGCTGGTGGTCGCCAACGACGCCTCGTTCAGCGACGTGGTGGAGACCGTCACCGTCGACGACCTTGCGCAGGGCGACGTCACCTGGAACGTGACCGCCCCCAAGGCCGGCCTTTATTACAAGCTCGTGTTCGATTTCGACAAGGACGGCAACGCCAACGGAATAGTCCAGATCTCCAAACTGACCTTCGTACAGTAAACCGTTTTGAACAAAGCACTTCATACAGCATGGACCGCGGTGATGGCATTGGCCTTCGCCGTGGTCCTGCCTTCCTGCAACGAGCCGGAGACGAAGGATGACGTCCTCGCGGTGTCCATCTTGTCCCCGGAATATTCCGCCGCGGGAGGCAGCCAGTTCGTGACCGTCAACGCCCCCGGCGAGTGGACCCTCTCCATCGAGACCGCTGACGCCGCCGAGGGCGTGGCCTGGGCCTGGTTCACCGAGTGGGGGAGCGACGAGGAAGTCGTCACCCTGAAGGGCTCCGGCGACGCCGTGGGCATCCAGTTCTACTGGGCCAGGAACAATGCGACCGAGCCGCGTACGTGCACGATCCGTCTCACGAGCGGGTCCAGGAGCGCCTCCTGCAGCTTCTCTCAGGCCAAGTCGGACAAGCAGCCGGTGACGCCCGTCGAGGTCGTCTCCGACCCTGTGCCCTCCGGGTGGATGGAACTTCCCGCCCTTGCGGACGGGTTGTATTTCTTCACCCACAGCATGACCATAGGCGTTAAGTCCTGCAGGAACTATTCCTTCTCCTGGGACCTCGACAACCTCGTGGCACCGTGGGTGGCATACCCGCTCAACACCTGGTCCATAAGTTCGGGCGGCCGCACGAATGCGTGGGGGCTCGATCCCAAGCTCCCGCAGAGCGCCCAGCCGGTGCTATATTCCGGATTCAAGGGCGGCTACCAGCGCGGACACCAGTGCCCGTCGGCCGACCGCCTCTCCCCGGCAGCCAACGAAGCCACCTTCTACGGCACCAACATGACCCCCCAGCGCGGTGAACTCAACGAACAGATATGGGCGACCCTGGAAGGCGCCGTCCGTTCCTGGGCGTACTCGTTCGACACCCTCTACGTGGTGACCGGCTGCGACGTCAGGGGCGCCACCGACGTGGCTTACGACAACGTGGGCAAGGCGGTGACCGTCCCAGTGGGCTACTACAAGGCCCTCCTGGGCTACAAGAAGGACGGCTCCATAGCCAACACCGGAAGGACCGGCGGCTACTCCGGATGCGCCTTCTACCTCGAGCACCGCGGCTACACCAACTCCAGGGCCTACCTCCTGGACGCGAACAACCATCTCCAGATGTCGATCTCCGATCTCGAGAAGAAGATGGGCATCGACTTCTTCGTCAAACTGCCGTCCGCGATAGGCGGCGACTTAGCACGCACGGTGGAATCCACCGTCGATTCCTATTGGAAAAAATGACAATGAAAAGATTCTTCACAACCGCCCTGACGGCCGTCGTCCTCCTCTCGGCAGTGCTTCCGGCACCGGCCCAGAAGAAGAGCTACATCATCGGTTTCTACAACCTCGAGAACCTCTTCGACATATATGACGACCCCGCCAAGAACGACGAGGAGTACCTCCCGGACGGAAAGAACAACTGGACCGAGGTCAAGTACCAGAAGAAGGTCAGCAACATGGCGCAGGTCATCCGCGCGATGAAGGACGACAACA
>JAEEGL014354832.1_pt1 | contig 15738 bp, 7 predicted proteins | sample 9134231 | NCBI WGS metagenome assembly JAEEGL01 (sample SAMN16246548, study PRJNA631951) | gut metagenome | biome: gut microbiome; feature: rumen; material: fiber-attached | host: Bos | place: Iran: Karaj | collected 2018-10
CTTCGGGCAACCACCTTACGCTCTGTGCCGTGGTTTCTCTTTGGTGGTTTGTTTTACGCGCTTCGGGCGACCACATGGGGTCGCCCTTACATGTGTTGTGTGTCTATTCGTGCGACCACACTGGGTCGCCCTTACGGATGCTGCCTGATTCTTTCTATGTGCCTTGTTATGCTCGCTTCGGGCAACCACCTTACGCTCTGTGCCGTGGTTTCTCTTTGGTGGTTTGTTTTACGCGCTTCGGGCGACCACATGGGGTCGCCCTTACATGTGTTGTGTGTCTATTCGTGCGACCACACGGGGTCGACCTTACATGTGTTGTATGTCTATTCGTGCGACCACAGGGGGTCGCCCTTACATGTGTTGTGTGTCTATTCGTGCGACCACACGGGGTCGCCCTTACATGTGTTGTATGTCTATTCGTGCGACCACACGGGGTCTCCCTTACATGTGTTGTGTGTCTATTCGTGCGACCACACGGGGGCGCCCTTACATGTCCTGTTGAGTTGTATATAATTCCAGTTATTATTATATTGTTTGTATATTGTTCGGTTTGATTCAGATTATATCTCTCATGTTATTGTTGGATGAATGTAGGTGTTTGTGGTTGATGTAAAAATATGGGAAAGATAGTTATTTCTTATGAATTTTGGATTTGACAGTGAACGATAAATGGATTACGCGAATTGATGTTTTTATGATGAATTAAATTCGTTCATCGGTTCTGTTTCCGGACAATGGCATGTTGTCCTTTTTTTAGGAGAGTTTATGGATAAGTACAGAAAGTTGTTTGTTTTGGCGAGTATGGTTTCGGTGCTCGGTGTTTATGGGTGCGATTCGGACGATTTGTCGGAATGCGATGAGACCTATACTCCGACTTGCTTTAATGAGTCGACTCAGCTTCGCTGCGGTGCCAATGGCATGATCTATCATAAGCAGTGTGCTTTGGGCTGCGTGATGGATCCTGCCCGGGGCAGTGTTTGCAAGGGTGAAGATTTCTGCAGTCCCAAATGTGAACCGGGTTATTACTGTGACTATGATACCTGCAGACCGACGACCGGTTCGCAGTGTGAACCGGCTTGTGCATCCAATGAAATCTGCCTGAACAACAAATGCCGCATTCCCGGAACATGCGATACGAAAGCGGACTGCAACAGCGAGCAGGACTGCATCGGTGGTTATTGCGTGAACCCCGAAGTCAGCTGTACGGTGACGGGATGTGCTGCAGATCAGACATGCAATGCAACGACCGGCAAATGCGAGCCCAAAACAACGGAACCCGAATGCAGCGCCGAAAAGCCTTGCACGACCGAAGGCATGACTTGTGATCTCGGGCAGGGCAAATGCGTTCCTGCCACGAAGGACTGCACGGTCGATGGCTGCCCGACGGGCTATACCTGCAACGAAGAGACGAAGCTTTGCGATGAGGACGTCGTAGAACCCGAATGCAGTGCCGAAAAGGCCTGTACTGCCGAGGGATTTAAGTGTGATCTTGAGCAGGGCAAATGTGTTCCTGCTACGGAGGACTGCACAGTCGATGGCTGCCCGACAGGCTATACCTGCAACAATGAGACGAAGAAGTGCGATGAGGACGTCGTTGAACCTGAATGCAGTGCCGAAAAGGCCTGTACTGCCGAGGGATTTGAGTGTGATCTTGAGCAGGGCAAATGCGTTCCTGCTACGGAGGACTGCACGGTCGATGGCTGCCCGACAGGCTATACCTGCAACGAAGAAACGAAGAAGTGCGAAGAGGACGTCGTTGAACCCGAATGCAGTGCCGAAAAGGCTTGCACGACCGAAGGCATGGTTTGTGATCTGGAGCAGGGCAAATGCGTTCCTGAGAAGAAGGATGATGCTCCGGAAGTCGTTTCGTGCGGAACGCCGCTGACTGTTTCGGGGAGTGACGAATGCGAGAAGACCGGATCGGGCAATAAGATCATTCTTCGCGGCGATGTACTTGCCCTCGACAAAACCTACGAAGGCGGCAGCGTCGTCATTGAAGATGGCAAGATTACGTATGTTGGCTGCGAACCCGAAGGTCTGGATTCCGCAACCGTGATTACCTGCCCGAATTCGGTCATCAGCCCGGCAACCATCAATGGACATGAGCATCTGACGTATTCGAATGCAGCACCAAGGGATTGGGGTGAGGAACGCTTCGATCACCGTCACGAGTGGCGTGTTGGTAAAAATGGCCATAAAAAAGTACCAGGCGGCGGTACTGATGACAATATGGTCGTCGAAGTTCGTGCTGCTATGGCCGGAACTGCATCGATCTTTGGATCCATCGCCGGTAAGGAAAAGAAGTTTGCCGGTCTCGTCCGCAACATCGATTATGATAAAGTGGATGGAGTGTCCTCGAAGTATCAGACGTTCCCGCTTGGTGACAGCGATGGCAAAATGTTGGATAGCGGCTGCGATTACTCCTATCACAAGACGGTAACGAACTTTGATGCCAGCTGTCCTTACGGTCCGCACATCGCCGAAGGTATCGATCAGGAAGCATTGAACGAACTCCGCTGCCTGAGCGGCGAAGGTACCGGATCATACGATATCTTCAAACCCAATACGGCTGTGATTCATGGTATTGCTGCAACGCCGGATATGGTTGCCAAAATGGCCGAAAATGGCATGAAACTTATCTGGTCGCCGCGTACTAACATTTCACTGTATGGCGATACGGCGCAGGTCACGATGTACGACAGAATGGGCGTTATCATCGGTCTGGGTACGGACTGGATTTATTCCGGTTCGGCGAATATGCAGCGCGAGTTTGCCTGCATCGATTACCTGAACAAGAATCATTATGGCAGCTATTTTACTGATTTTGATTTGTGGAAAATGCCGACCTACAACAATGCCATTGCCTTTGGCGTTGAAAAATCACTGGGGCAGATTAAGGCCGGATTGTATGCCGATATTACGATCTATCGTACGACCGATACCCGCAAAGCGCATCGTGCCGTCATCGAAGCCGACAACGGCGACATACTGCTGGTCATGATCGACGGCAATATGGTTTACGGCAATGCCAACCTCATGGATAAGGGCGATGCCATTACCGTTTGTGAGGAGGCCAAGAAGTTTGACCTGACAGCCAATGGGCCTGTTGAGAGCGGTCTTACGTTTGCGGATCTTCAAAGTAAAGCCAAATATCCACTCTTCTTCTGTGAAGAGAATCTGCCGAAGGATGAACCTACCTGTATTCCCAGCCGTACGCGCAAGCAGGATACGGATGATCAGCAAACGACGAATTATTCCGGCATGATTTCGGAAGGCAACGATTCCGATGGCGATGGCATTGAGGATGCGAAAGACAATTGCCCGACGATCTTCAATCCCGTTCGTTCGCAGTATACTGACCATAAACAGGCAGATTACGACGAAGATGGATTGGGTGATGCGTGTGATCCCTTCCCGGCATGCAAGGCCAACGATAATACATGTTCGACGGTCAATCCGTACGACAAGGACGGCGATGGCATCAACAATTCCGAGGACAACTGCCCGGATGTTGCCAATGCGGATCAGAAAGATACCGATAAGGATGGTATTGGTGATGATTGCGACGCATGTCCGGATGACGGCAACAATGAGGATGGAAAAGGCTGCTCACTCCAGGTAACAACGATTAAAACCATTCGTGATAATCACATTGCCGGAACGCTGAAGGAAGAATCTGTTAAAACACAGGGCGTGGTGACAGCGATTGTCAATCACTATACCGCTGAGAAGCTCAATGGATTCATCATTCAGGACGAGACACAGCCTGCTGGTGTGTACGTTTACAGCGCAGCCGAAGCAGCCAATGTCAAGGTCGGCGATCTCGTTACTGTATTTGGTGACGTAAAGCTTTACAACGGGTTGGTCGAAATTGAACCCTCGTCAGTCAAGGTCGTCAGCAACGGACATACGATTGCCCCGACAACGATAACTGCAGAACAGGCAACGTCTGGCGTCGATGCAGATAAAGGAACATCGCTGAATCCCTATGATTCCGTCCTGGTTTATGTTCCTGAACTTACCATTCAGAGCTACGACACGACGATTACCAATGGCAATGCCTATCTGTGCACAGATGCCTCCGGCAAGGAAGCCTATATTGACGACTTCGTCATGGGGACCAAGCCGTTCGAGGATTACATCAAGGCCAATGGTGAAGCTGGTACGACCTACGATGTGACTGGTATTCTGATTTATGATTACAAGCGCTCCAAGATCGCTCCGCGTAGCACCGCTGACATCATTGCCGGCTTCGGCCTCAAGAGCCTGGTGGCTTCGACAGAATCTGCTGATTGGGGTTCTGAAGTTGAAGTAACACTCACGCTGACCAAGGCTGCCGAAGCCAAGACGACAATTGCTATCTCATGTGGCAGTGCAACCTGTCCGTCGAGTGTCGATGTTGCTGCGGGCGAAACAACTGCTAAGTTTACAGTGACGATGGCTGCCAGCGGCGATACAACAGTAACTGCGACTTACGACGGCAAATCCCGCGAAGTTACGATTAAAGGCGTCGATCCAGGCATGGCACTCGCCGTAGAGTCGGTCGATCCTGAAACACTTTCGATTAGTCCGGGTAAATCCAAGAATGTTACGGTAACGCTCAACAAGGCTGCCAGCGAAGCTACGACAGTAACGCTTTCGTCCGACAATACGGCGATTACGGTTCCCGCCAGCGTGGAAGTTGCCGCAGGCGCTTCGACAGCTGAATTTGCCGTTGCAGTTGCCGATAGTGCAACCATCGGTGCCACCGGTACAATTTCGGTCGTCATCGGCGAAGGAACTGCGAAGACTGTTGCTGTCACTGTCGTCAAGGATGGCTGGGATTTCGTGGAGGATTTCGAAGGTATACCTGATGATAAAATTAAGACAGGGTATAATCTTGATCCAATTACCCTTACTCACGACGATTTTACAGTAACTCTCAAAGGTAGAACAAGTCTGGATAACTCGGGGACAAGTTATGCGATAAATAATAAGGGGGTCATTCTGACAAGACAGATAAGCTATGAAAATGTGATTACTGCCTCTGGATTCAGTGGTGGTGTTGGTAAAGTCGGTTTTCAATGGCGTACATGGGGGGCAAGCGGTGACGATGGAACACTTGAAATTATTGTTGGTGATAAAAAAGAAACAATGACATATTCCAAGGATGACAAAACTCCTCAGGATGCTGAATTCACGTTTAATTCAGCTACTGCTACGACAATTGTGATTCATCCAACATACCAAGAAGATAAGGGTTCTGATGGAAAACTGACCAATAAGAGTCGTATCATCATCGACAACGTTCGTTGGACAACCGCCAACTAATTGGACGGTTTAGATCGTTCTGAAGCATCGAAGCCCGGATCCCCGTGATTCGGGCTTTTTTTATGGGCGCTGCTATGCGCCTGGTGCATACAGCTGCGCCTGCGACGTGTCACGACACGTCGCTGCATCTCGTGCTATCTGCCTTCGGCAAAGACGCACGGCATTGGTCTGTTCTGCTTTGTGCGACGCCAGACTGCTCGCTTTGGGAATGGTCACATTGGTCAGTTCTGCAGAATCCGATTCTCCTCCCTCGCCGTTTTTTGCAAGCAAATAAGCGGCTTTACTCGGAATGGTGCGGATACGGCTGTCGCTATCCTTTGGGTATTTTCCCTGTCTCCCACCCGCCAACCTGCGCCCTACCTCAAATTCGCATGGTTCTGGCACACTGCTCCCTTTCCGACGATAACTGTCGTAAAAAAAAGCATCCCGATGTGCCTGGCATGCACAGTACTTCAGCATCATGTTCCGCGTCCGGAAAATACAATGCTGCAAACCGCCCCTCGGTTGTCCGTACATTATGTCGCGGGATTATTGTTGTCAGATGAATCCGGATGGATACATAGGCACCTCTCTGAATGGGAAGGAGCATTCCTTCATCTTAATGATGCCATTGAGGATGCAATTGTTTCAGTTTGATGTACGATTTTTTTAGGGCAATGTTGAATGAGCGTGGATACGCAATATTCCAGGGGATGTTTTCATTGATGAGCCTTGAGCATTAATAATGCATTCATTCCTTTGGGATACAAGCGTTAAGAGTCAAACCAGAATTCAAACATTGGTGGACACCGCATCGATACGCGTATGACAGAGACTTAATTTATGAGCTTCAGTATGGACAAAAGTGATGTGGGATAATACGCAGCGCGCCAATTTGCTTGATTAAAATTGGTATAAAGAATAGTTTGAACAGCTATTTTGTTTTCTGAAGTGTCGTATTGTCAGGTTTGTTTTGCATTTTTTTGCTGACCAAATATTTTGATGATATGGCGGTATGGTTTCATTTCCTGGCTTTTGTTGGCTTATGTCGCGCATCGTTGCAAATCGCTATGAAATCGAGGATGAGATTGGCCGCGGAGGTATGGCCGTCGTCTATCGTGCGCGCGACATGCGTCTGAATCGCCGCGTTGCGCTCAAGATCCTGCATCCTTTTCTGGCTACGCAGACTGAAAGTGCGGCGCGCTTTTTGCGCGAAGCAGAAGCTATTGCAAAATTGCATCATCCCAATATTGTCGAGATTTTCGATACAGGTCAGGATGAGGAAACCGGATCACATTTTTTGGTCATGGAGCTGCTCGACGGCGTGACGCTGACGGAGTTTATTCATCAGCATCCGACGGCAATTCCTGAGATTGCGATAGCCATGGGCTGCAGTCTGTGCGATGCCATCGATCATGCGCATAAAGCCAATATTATCCATCGCGATATCAAGCCGGAAAACATCATGTTTTCGGGGGATGGAGTGCTTAAGCTGATGGATTTTGGTATTGCCAGAATTCTGGATGCCGAAAAGATGACTGCTTCGGGCAGCCTGATTGGATCGCCTGCGCACATGGCGCCGGAAATTATCGAAGGTCATCAGTACTCCTATTCGTGCGATATTTTTTCGCTGGGAACGGTATTATATTTTGCTCTGACCAATGCGCTGCCCTTTCAGGGGACAACACCGATGGCTGTTTTTAAGGCGATTCTTGATAATCGTTATTCGCCTCCCAGTCGTTTGAATCTTTCGATTTCGAAGAAAATAGATCGCCTTGTTGCTCGCTGTTTAAAGACCGATCCTGCAGAACGATATCAGTCGACAGAAGAATTGAAAGCTGCTTTGCTGGAGCCGCTTTCGATAGTTGATATGTCGGATTATGGTGAGGTAATTTCGAAGTATTACGCCAATCCGGAAGCATTCAATACAGAGAATATTCCCCGGATTGTCGGTCATCTGAATGATTCCGCGCAGCTTGCTGTCAAGGAGCATCGTCTTCCCAATGCGCTTGAAACGCTCAATACGATATTGACGTATGATCCTGCCAATGAGCAGGCTGCTGCGCTTTTGAAAAAACTGCGTACCGGCAGTCAGATTAAGAAAAAAGCCATCATTGCCGGTGTGATAGGAGCACTGCTTGCCATTGGTATCATTCTGTTTTATGCGCTGCCGGTTCGCGAAATTTTTGCATCGTCCAATCAACCGCCGGTACCCATGGAACAGGGAACACAATCGGCTGCAGTACAACCAGTACAGACTGCTGAATCGGATGTGGAGCAAAAGCCGACAGGGGATTCAGATGCTCATTCAGATGAGCAAGGTGAAGAACATTCTGTATCAGAGGCAGTTTCAAATGAACAGGTTTCGTCTGCAGGGATTGAGCGTGCAGATGAATCGGATTTGTTGGCAAACAATAAACTGAATACAGAACCGGAAGTCGCTGCTCACGATGCAGCAAATCGTGAAGAATTGCCTGCCAATGTCAAAAGTGCCGAAACAGAATCACATAAAGACAGTACTGGCGGAAATGAAAGAGGGACGCGTCCCAGAACGTCGAAAAAAGCTCAGGAAACTGCGCAGAACAAAGAAACACCAGTTCCGGATGATACAGCCGAACAGGGGACAGATCCGGAATCCAAGCCGGATGAAGAAGTTAAGCAACCCGAAGTCATCACGTTTACGCAACCGGTATTTCCGCCGGATGGCTATGTATTTATTGCCGGAAAGCGTTACAATGCCAATGAAAATGGAGATGTTCAGATAGGCCTTCCCCCTGGGACGTATTCGATGACGGTGACGTGCAAGACGCGCTGTATTCCACGCAAAATGTCGTTTGAAGTGACGCCGAACACGCAGAATACGACGTTGGAGACTGTAACACTGGATTGGGCGGATGCATCACTGACAGTCAATACATCTGACAGTAATCTGTATTTTGTAGCGGTTCGTCTGGATGAGCAGGGACGTTTTACAAAGCAGATAGATTATCTGATTCCCAGCAGTCCGAAATCGTTCAATGGGTTCAATCCGCTTGGAAACAAGCCGATTAAGCTTGAGGTCTATGCCATATCCAAATCCAAGCAGCTGACAGGTATGACCCGTTCAAATCTGGAGAAGGAAAAGTCTGCATCGACGAGGGTTGAGCTTTTGCCGGGTGATAATCGTTCAATTACATTTTGATGTTATTGTTGTTCAAAATGTAATTGTAATAACGAGAATTGTGGCCTGAGGGTACGAGTGCAGACGTGCGGCTGCGTATTGAGCGCAAGCGAGATAGCAGCCGCTGCGCGCCGTAATGCGGTGTGTGCACCGCATTAGGCAAGCGTTTGAAAGGCCAAAAAAAAGCACCCTTTCGGGTGCTTTGATGAATTAGTTGCTGCTGAGTTCGAACACGAACGGGTATTCGATCTGAACGATGCCGCCGCCTTTCGGAGCCGGGAATCTCCAGAATTTAACGGAATTGACGACGCAATTTTCGACGTTTTTATTCTTGATGGAGGATTCCTTGACGAGGGCTTTTGTAACGGTTCCCTGCGGGGAGATGAGCCAAACGACCACGACACGACCGTTGAGACCTTTGATCTTGTTGAGTTCTTTTTCGTAGCAGGCACGAAGCTCACCGGAGTGCTGACGAACGACTTTCTGAATGATACGTTTGTCGAGAGAACCGGTAACTTCGGGGTTTTTCATTTTAACAGCGGGTCTTGCTTCACCTTTTTTACCGAGGTCAGCACCGTAGTTTGCACCAGCTGTACGAATGGCGCCACTTCCGCCTGCGCCGCCGGGGCCGAAGCCGCCGCCGCCGAAGCCGCCGAGGCCAGCACCACCGCCGCCGGCACCGGTTGTACCGAGGCCATAACCACCCATTGCAGCCTGAGCAGAGGCATCGAAGCTCGACCAATCGAGGTTATCGAGATTCTGCATATCGAGACCTGCAGCCAACATGGAGTTCATGGCATTGGACTGAGCGAGAAGACCGGTTGCCTGAGCTGCGCCGATGGCTTCACCCTTACCCATGGGACCTTTGTTGGGGTTAGGCGAATCATTGTTGGCAGTATTGGCAGCGAAAGGCGTTTCCGGAGCATCTTTTTCGAGCTCGGACTCATCCTGTTCGGGTTCTTCTTCCTCGGGTTCTTCTTCGTCTTCCTGATCTTCTTCAGGTGCTTCTTCTTCGAGGGGTTCTTCGAACACGGCGAAGCGCGATGTCGTCAGAATACGGTCGATCATAAGAGCATCGACGCGATCTGTTGCGAAGAGGATAACCGAGAAGAGCGCGAAGTGAATGAGGAGTGAGGCAACGAGTCCACCGTAGTTGTTTGCAGACATATTGCTGAAGAGCGGGAGTGCAAACGGGACATCATTGACGAAGTGAATGAGGATGTTGACTTCACCGAAGATGAATTTGGCACGCGTGTCGCCGCTGACGGGGCAGGCGAGCGAACCCGGCTGCAGGTTGGTTGCGGAACGCGGAGTACTGAATTCATTATTGCTGGCGACATTGAAAGCCGTCTTTCTGTCGCCGACGAGGATGAAACCATCGAAAGCGTTGTTGAAGACGATTTCCCATTTACCGCCGATGCACTGTGCAAGCGTAAGTTTTGGAGTGCTTGTATGCGTATCGACGAGGTAGTCGCTGGTGTTATCAATACCGATTGTGACAGTTTTTCCGGATTCGGCTTTGTACTGCTTGATGCTCAGGACGTTGTCACGCCAGACCATCGCAACTTCGAGGATATTGGCACCACCCCCGCCGCGAGCGGAGAGGAAACGCCGTTCGAAGCTTGCGGGGCGTTTTTTCTTTTTAATAATCGTGGTCTGAGGTGCAGCAGAACCGCCGCCGAAAGTACCACCGCCGAAACCACCGAATCCACCTTTGGCAGCGGGAGCTGCGGCAGCCTGGGGCACGGACGGGTTAGCCGGTGTAGAAGGAATGGGAGCCTTCGGTGCTGCAGGAGGAGCAGCGGGAGCTGCTGGGGCTGTGGCTACAGGAGCTGCAGGAGCAGCGGCTGGCATTGAAGGCATGGAGGGTGCCGCTGGCATGGATGGTGTGGATGGCATGGGGGGAGCGGGCGGCATAGCTTGTGCCTGCAGATCCGCCATACCTGCATTCAGTTCTTCGATGGAGGGAGCGGCCATGGCGAGTGTCGAGCCGTTTTCGCTGTCATCTTCGAAGCCGAAATCATCGTCCATACCGACGATGGAAGAACCAGCAGCTTCAGCAAGAACGAGGCGGACTGATATCTGACCGAATGTCAGGATTGCGCCATTCTCGACCTGCACCGGCCGACTGGGATCGACTTTTTCATTGTTAACGAAGGTGCCAGCTGCGCTAATGCGGTCAGAGAGTTTATAGCCGGTGGAAGTTCGTTCCAGAACGGCATGAACTCTTGAGACACTGGCGTCATCCAGACAGAGCTCACAACTCGAATTTTTACCAATGCGAACTGGATTCGCATCTGTCTCGATGACCTGAATGACTTCTAGATTCGGGCCAAGAATTTCAAATCTCATAATTATATCTCCTTGTTCTCCGTATCGCACACCTCGCCGCACACCTATGCTCTCAGCGCATCGATACCAGAGAACTGTGCCTGTCTGTGAAGGTCAGTTTATTATAATTCGTCTACTGTTTTGCGCATTTCGTCGACAAAATCCTCACGTGCTTTGATCAAGCTGGTGAGTTCATCGAGTTCTTTGACGTTGAGGTTTGTCGAGTTAGGCATCATGAGATCGCCTTCGATGGTATCGTCTTCGAAGCTGATACTGGTCATCTTCGTATCCTGTGCCATCGCGGAACTGCATATAAACATCACCGTCATAAAGATTGCTGTACCGACAAATTTTTTCATTTCTTAACTCCTTTTGGTCAATCCCCCAAGCATATGCCTATCATATTTTTTTACATCTGACAAGCATCATCATCCAACGATGAATTCACCTTAAGCCGGATTCTCCCTTGAGCCGGATTCTCCCTTGAGCTGGATTCTCCCTTGAGCCGGATTCTTCCTTGAGCCGGATTCTCCCTTGAGCTGGATTCTCCCCTGAGCTGGATTCTCTCTTGAGTCGGATTCTCCCTTGAGCCGGATTCTTCTTTGAGTTGAATCTGCCCTTGGGGGGAATCTGCCCCTGAGTTAAATCCGCCCTTGGGTTGAATCTGCCCATGGGGTGAATCTGCCCTTGAGCTGAATCTGCCCTTGAGTTGAATCTGCCCTAAAGCAAATCTCGTCCCTGGATGAATTTGCCTGCAGATAACGTACGCTTACTTCTCTTTAAATCTCTGCGATATTCTTAATCTAACAGTTTTAAAAATAATTGCAAATAAAAAATGCACAGTAAAAAAAAAGCGCAGTTCTTTATCCTGACTATGGATTTTTGTTTAAGGGGGGAAAATTGCAAAAAAAAACGCATTGGTTGATGAGCTCGGAGAAGCCAGAACCAATGCGTTTGAAAACTATAAGCAATTTGCTTGTTTATTTGATGCCATCCTTGACGCGATCGTAACCGGTTTGCCTCATTGCAAATGAATTGCTGCTGCTCAGGCCAACTTCGAATACGTATTTGCGGTCTTTCTGGAGTTCCTGTTTCTGTCCGCCGCGGATCTGACGGGATGAGAGATCTTCATTTTCCAGGCCAATGAATTCCCAGTCCGGACCTGATGGAACTGTCGTTTCGCCAGCCATATCGGGGCAAATGAGTTCGCCGATACGACGCATGCAGACGCGCATATTACTGTCGGCCGGACGTGTAAACGATACGATAGACTTGCCGATGGAATCGCGCAGCAGTGCTGTATCAAGAGTTACGGAACCAAATCCATCGGGGATGAGCGCCAGCTGAAGTGGGAATCTCTGTTCTCGTGTGATGTAGTATTCGATGATGGCACCTGGGGTAACATGCGCAACGATGGGCTTGTCGAAGACCTGTTCGCCATATGTAATGCGGATACCGTATGGTTTGGCCGATGGCGGGAATTTTTCAACGCTGCAGCGTGTTCCGGACAGGGCGTTATTCTCGGGTTCGAGCGAGGGAATATCGATTGTGGTAGTTGGATTTTCCGGCCAGATTATGTGCATGTGTTTGGCAAAACCCGGTTTTTCGATGATCAGAATGTGCGGGAATCCAAGAACGACATCGGTTGCGTCTGAAGAGGGGAAGTTGCTCAGTGAGCGGCCATCGAGTGTAACTACCAATCCGGTTCCGACCAGTGATTGATCTGCGACGCGGAATTTCAGGCTGCCCTTGAGATAATGGGTAGCTGGAGCAAGTTCAACAGAGACATTTGACACTCTGGACTTGTTATCGAATGTCTGAATGAATGGTACCATCCCGTCGGCGAACGCCATAACCGTATTGCGATGATCTGCGACGAATTGGTATGGACCGCCAATAGGTGTTTCGACGCCGTTGATATATAACAACGTTGCGCCGTTTAGACTGATGTTGACCGGATATGTGTTGAGAGGATCGGCTCTGACAACAACCGGTGCTGCTTCGACAGCTTCCTGTTGGGTCTGTTGTTCCTGAACTGCGTTCTCAGGGGCGTGATCAGTCGTGAGAAGCCAGAAAATCAGGCCTCCAAAGATTAGCAGAACGATGATGATGCCAATGATGAGGCCAACGGGCGAAGATTTCGGTTGATTCAGATTTGGATTCCCGTACATTTCCTGGAGCTCACGCTGCTTTGCACGGCGTGCTTCAGCTTCCTGGCGCTCCTGTTCCCTGCAGTGTGCTTCGTATTCAGCTCGTTCTTCTGGGGTCATTGAATTCAATATTTCGGCAAGCTGTTCTTCATCTGTCATTTTTTCTTCTCGACTGGTTGGGGCGGATGCCTGTTGTGGTGCTGTTTGAGCTGTTTGGGCTGTTGCCTGTTGCGAATTTGTGACGACGGGTGATGTATTAATTTGCTGAACAGATTCAACCGGCTGTGGGGAAACAGCAACAGTTGAAACTGCGGCTGCAGCATTTGATACAACACCTGAAGTTGATTGATTGTTTATGGAAGATGGTTTGAGGTTTGGCAAGGGATCATCCATGCTATCAATACTGCGATGATCATCTGGGATGTCATCTGATTTCAGGCTCGGTAGATCCTCGCTCGCTTTTGGACTCGGTAGATCTTCGCTCGCTTTTGGACTCGGTAGATCTTCGCTCGATTTCGGACTTGGTAAACCCTCGCTCGCTTTTGGACTTGGTAAACCCTCGCTCGCTTTTGGACTTGGTAAACCTTCGTTCGATTTCGGACTTGGTAAACCCTCGCTCGATTTCGGACTTGGTAAACCCTCGCTCGATTTCAGGCTCGGGATACCCTCGCTCGATTTCAGGCTCGGGATACCCTCGCTCGATTTCAGGCTCGGGATACCTTCGCTCGATTTTAGACTCGGCAGTCCGTTGGCAGAGGGTTTCAGTCCTGGTAAACCGGGTAACAAATGCTTGGGGGCAGACAGCCCCTGGCTGGACGGTGTTAATTTATTAAAAGGTGATTCTGTAACTGTTGTTGTGTCTTCCTCTTCCTCGCCAAGAAAAGTACCATTCAGAATGCTGAGTTCATAATTCGGTTCATCAGTTTTGGCTCCGGAAGCTCCGGGTTTGGCAGCTGCGTTGGGAACGTTGTCCCAGCCGTCTATTCCTCCGACAGCAGCAAGAATATCGTCTGGAGAACCGACATCTGTTGGTTCTTCGTCCGAAAGTGCCAAATCGTCAAAAGACAGATGAGATGCATCTGCTTTATGATCATTCTGTTTTCGGTTAAGTGAATTAAGCTCCGGAAGATTTGGCAGGTTTGTTGAATTGAGATTTGGCAGGCTTTGGCCTGACCGTACTCTGTATCCACCCATAGTGACTTACCTTTAATAAATTATGCGCAGACCGCGCTGAAAACACTTTTGCAACTTTGCCACAAAGCATGATTTCATTCAAGCAATAGCTGCATGGAGCAAAAAGAATAAGATAAAAAAAAGCGCTTCAGAATCTGAAGCGCTATTTTTTTGTTTCTGCAAGTGGATTAACGACCACAGCGAGAGGAAATATAATACCAGTAATACCCGAGTTCATCTCTCCAATATTCGCCGTCGAATGTCCAGAAGAGGTGTTCGTCGTCAGCTTTCATGACTTCGTTGACCTGACGTTCGAATTCCAGGAGGGCGTTGGGATCCTGTTCCTTGAGTTCAACGCGTGCTGCGTATTTTTCGGTGGTTTCAATTTCGATATCGAGTGCGCGGTTGGAAAGATCTCTCAATTCTTCCTGCAGACGTTCGAGACGTTGTTTACCTTTTTTACCGGCTTCAACGATGGAGAGCATGCGTGCAGCTTCGATTTCCTGGATCATGTTCTGTCCCAGGGTCGTTGTGGCGATGGATTTATTGTCCTGAATACGTTTTTTCTCATCATCGAGCATATCGATGTAAGCGAGTCCACGACGGAGATCGCGGTCTTCGACGGAGGCTTCGAGAACGAGCTGCAGGGTGGGGTCATAGGATTCCTTGTCAGCATTCTGGACCATGTGGAGGAAGTCATAGACTTCTTCGGGCTGGAACAAACGGGAGACGAGGGTATCGACCTGTTTTTTCAAAGGATCATAGGTTGCCTTGTAGTCGGAAAGAATATCGACGACGCGGTCATAGTGACAGTTGGTGTAATAGATCGTTGCCTGGAGCAGCATGGCTTCGGGATGATATTTATCGGCGAAGAAGGGGCTGTTCAGAGTGAGCAGGAGGCCGAGTGCTTTACCGAAGTTATCGACGCGATAATATGCCCAGCTTGCTTCAAACAGGGCATCGAGCCACATCCGGCTGTCACGGGAGAATGCATTGTAATATTTGATGGATGTTGACCAGCTGTTGGCAGCTTTTTCACGCTCACCCATTTTCCAGAGTGTTGAACCGACCTGATAGAACACGCGTCCAAGAGCGGCGAGCGTGTATTCACGCAGACGAAGCTCGTCGCTGCTCAAATTTTCTTTCTGGGCTTTGGCATCCAGCCAGCGAAGGACTTCCTTGAAGGAATCGAGAGCGGGCTGACCTTTGTTCTGACGGACATAGGTTACGCCTTCGAGATAACGCGATTTGGGATAATACGGGCTGTCTTCGGCGACGTGACCGACGAAGAAAACAACATCATCCAGTTTGGATTCACGATAAGCGGCCATGGCGAGCAGGTAGCCGACTTCCGAAGTCAGGGTCGGGTTGACTTCGGTGGGGAACTTATTGAGATAATTCTCGTAAATACGGGAATAACGGCGAGGTTCACCGGGAAGTTCACGGCCGATCAGAACGAGGTATTGGAGAGTCAGGTCATATTCTTTCGAAGCAGGACCTGCCTGAAGGACCATATCAAAATGGTTGAGAGCGGACTGATAGTATCCGGCTTCATAAAGAGCGCGTCCCATTTCGTAATGGAGCTGTGCGCCCATGGCAAAGGATGCATCATCACCGGCCATAATGACATCGCTC
>JAEEGL010869727.1_pt1 | contig 15737 bp, 16 predicted proteins | sample 9134231 | NCBI WGS metagenome assembly JAEEGL01 (sample SAMN16246548, study PRJNA631951) | gut metagenome | biome: gut microbiome; feature: rumen; material: fiber-attached | host: Bos | place: Iran: Karaj | collected 2018-10
AAATCCATGTATATAGTTTTCCACCTATAAACTCTAACGGTTTGCATCGAATAAAATTTGGATTTTTTACAGCAAAAGAAAACAATCCTATAGCAGTAATTATTGTGCCTATGTATGTATCTAATTTAATATTGACACCTTTTCTTTCTATTATACTTAAAACACATCCAAATATCGTTATTCCTATCAAACTTTTGTTACTAATTCGATCCCACTTGTTGGTCATTTTATCATTTATATAGTATCCTATTAAGAAAAATGGTAGTCCTGTAAACAGAAAATTTCTATAACAGATATTATCAATTTTGATACCATTATACTTGAAAATTTCACCTAAGATAATATTACATAATAATAAAGTTGGTATATATTTGTATAGTTTTTTTACTTCAATATTATATTTCTTCAATATATATAATAAAATATAGCAATACAATAAAGCATTTAAAAACCATAAATGTGCTGAAAAAGGAAAAACATTAAATATTACATATGTGTAAATATTTTTAATAGTAAATTTTTTTCTAAACCATTTTATTAAACCTGTCTTTGGACCTGTAAGATAATAATACAGAAAATAAATAATAGAAGATATTATAATTAGTTTTATTAATTTAATAATTCTTGCTTTGTATTTTTGTTTTGCTTTTTCATTATCTGAAATCAAACTATAGTATCCAGCAATCATAAAGAAAATCGGTGTTGCAAATCTTATCACAGCATCTATCATAATTCCTTTTCTTCCCGCTTTATTAAGTGTACAATGAATTATTATTACACATAGTGCTGAAATACATTTGATAATATTTAGCATATGATTTGTATTTATATGATTATTATCCTTTTTGTATACTATTAATTGATTCACTCTTATTTCTCCTTAATTTCTCATATAATATTCATATTACCTATTTCTTTATCTTTTGTATTTTTATCCGTTTCCACTAATTATTTTAACCATTTATAATCTTTTGAATGTCTTCATCATTTTGTAATCTTGGAGTGGCATAAATTAATGTGTTTTTGTCTCTTGTAATTGCTTCTGTCATTACTTCTTTATCATCTCTTAATTCTTTGCTCGCATATTTAACAATTATTGGTTTATTCTTTACAGCTTCCAGTACAACATCTTTATCATTTCTTAAATCTTTTGAAGCATAGTAAAGTCCTTGTCCATTTCCTCTAACACTACTTAGTATAACATCCTTGTCATCTCTTAAACTTTCAGATGCATAGCAAACTGTCCATGGAGCTGTTTTTAGAGCTTCCATTACCACTTCTTTATCATCTTTCATTTTATCACTTGCAAATTCTAATGCTCTCCCATCCAGTTTCATAGCTTCATAAACTATTTCTTTATCATTTTGCAATCTTTCACTTATATTCTCTAATTGCATTGGATCCTCTTGAATTACTTTCATTATATATTCTTTGTTGTCCGCATTTTTTATTACATCCTCAGTGTCAATCATTTTTTCAACTTCCTTTTTTATGTTTAACTTTTATTATTTATTTTATTCAACATTATATATAAAAAAATTACATTCTTGTTACTGATTCGGTTGTCAATCTATTAAAAGAAGCATTTTTTTGTTGTTCATAAAACTCCGGATATAATCGTAATTTACCTTTATATATTAATTTTAATCCATCTAGTTTTTCTAAATCTTGTGGTTGTACAGCTTTTGGTATCTTAGTTATATCAATATTTGAAACTTTCATAACATGAGTAACAAATTGAGAGCAGTAAAATTTATTTTCAGGATTATATCCTTTGTTAAAACCTGCTAAAACTAATCCTTTTACATTAAATCCATATTTTGACTTATTCTCTTCAAATTTTGCTATAGTTTCTTTGATTTTTTCATATTGTTCATCAGAAACTTCTTTTTCATAAATCTTTGTTTCTGTTTTATAAAATTTTTTAAAGGTTCCAAATTGAATTCCTTCATGCACAAATCCACCAATAAAAGCAATATTAGGATATATTCTTCCAAAAGAATACAACTGTTCTAGTTCATCATCAAGTGCTATGGATACATGGTTATACTTCTTACCCGTCCATAATTTCACTGTTCTTGATAGGATTGTACCTGTTTGAGTCAAGACTATATAAATTTTCTTCATAAATCTATCTCCTCTATTTTATTATCAATTAATAATATATTTTATATTTTATATTTTATATTTTATATTTTATATTTTATATTTTATTTTTTATTTTTTTATATATTCTTTATATCTTCTTTTTTAAATCTGAATATTGCTAATCCTACTAAACCAACAAAATATATCATATATCTTATAATTGAAAACTTAAAATCTATAAAATCATATGGTGATGGTTTTCAATAATTATATATAGACCAATCCCAGTTTGGTGTTATAAAGTATTTCAAAAATCTAAATTTTTCATACGCTGTTAATAGCATATCAACTATATTTGCAGAAATTGTACCAAGTAATGGAATGGCAACTCCCATTGCTGTATTGTTTAGCATTGTTCCAATAAAGATAGCTATTGTTCCTAACATTATATAATATGGTAACTTGCTAATAAAATCAGTTGCAACATAAGCAAATGTATTCATACTAAATGCACTACCTGAATTATAATCATATACACCTATATTATATTTTACATATCCATCAAATCCATAAGCAATTCCAAATATTATTGTAGCAAATATACTAATAATGATCATTGAAATTATTAGTACCACAATTGCAGCAATAAATTTTGCTAACCATATTTTTACTCTGCTATATGGTCTTACTAGTAATTGTTTAATTGTTCCTTTGTTAAATTCATCAGATACAATTGATCCACATACAATAATAATTATTAAAGTTAAAAATAAAACGTTTGTTGATGTCATATAATCTTTAAATAGGCCAGCTGAACTTTCACTATTATATAAATCTTGTTTTGTATCTAAGACATGTTTTGCTATCATTGCTTCTGCTTTATAGTCATCAACAGGCATTCTGTTATCATCTTGGTTTAATATTACAGTAGACATATTACTTTGATAACTTTGTAAAGCTTGATCTAAATATGAATTATCATAAGCAACTTCATTTTTTAATCTATATTCTAATACTTCAACTAGAATTTCATTCATTTTAATTGTTTTCTCTATTTCATCTTTTTGAGTTTCTGGTGAAGTTTTTAACATTTCTTTACTTGCAGTTAAAGTTAATTTTGCATCAGCTAACGAAAACTCAACAAATTCTTTCCATTCATTGTTATCAAGTATTTTTACGAATTCATCATATTTTTTTTCTGCTTCAGCTAATTCTTCTTTATCAACATTATTAGTATTTTTTAACTTATTTATATTGTATAATAAATCATGTCCTTTTCCTGTTATAAAATCTTGTTTCCATTCATCATTTGGATATTTCTTATCTAGCTTTAAAACATCTAAAGTTGTTTTATAATCCAAGTATAATTCTGGATTATCTGAATATTTCATATTTTTTAAATCTGTTTCATAATTTACTATTTCTTCATTAATTGCTCTTTCATTAAATGTAGTCATAATCTCGTCAGCAAATACTTTACTAATTATAACTGCAACAATCATTAATAATACTGCTATTAAAATTACAATTTTAACTCCAATTTTTGAAAAAACTTTTTTTATTTCATTTCCTATTAGATTAATCAATTTTATTACCTCCAGTTTTCTTCAAGAAAGCACTTTCAAGTGTTACATTTTCTTCTTGTACTTTATATATATCTATTTCATTTTCAACTAGTTGCTTTATAATTTTTGCGATGTCTTCTTTTTCGCCTTTAACTTTTATGTTCTTACCATCTATTTTCACACTATTTGAAATAATAGATAATGCCTTGTCTGTATTGTTTGTTTCTATAATATAATCATTTCCTTTAGCACTCTCTTTTAATTCAGATATTGTAGATGTTTCAACTATTTCACCACTTTGAATAATTATTACTTTATTACAAAATGTTTCAAGTTCTGATAAGTTGTGACTTGATACCAAAATTCCCATATGTTCTTCTTTTGCAAGCTTTATACAAAGGTCTCTTACATCTTTTATTCCTTCTGGATCAAGACCATTTGTTGGTTCATCTAATATCAAAACATTTGGTTTGTGAAGTATTGCTTGTGCTATACCTAATCTTTGTCTCATTCCAAGAGAATACTTGGATACTTTATCTTTTATTCTATTTTCCATTCCTACTATTTTTACAACTTCGTCAATTCTTTCTTTGTCAACATTATCATATAGTTTTGATATAACTTTTAGATTTTCATACCCTGACATATACATATATAAGTCTGGACTTTCTACAATTGCTCCTACTTTTTCTATTGCTTTCTCAAAATTCTTTTCTATATCATAACCATTGATTTTAACTTCTCCCGAAGTAATATTTTGTAATCCCGTAATAAGTTTTATAGTTGTTGTTTTACCAGCCCCATTTGGCCCTATAAATCCAACAATATCTCCTTCTTCAATTTCTAGTGACACATTATTTAAAATTGTCTTATTTCTAATTTTCTTTACTAAGTTTTTACACTCAACTAACTTTGTTTCCATCTTTTTTTCCTTTCTAGTTTTTCTATTTTTTGTTAATTTTAATATCCAAATAATTCTACCCAATAGTATTTACCATTTTTAACATACCCAGCTGCTCCCATTGATTCATAGCTCTCATCTGTCATATTTTGATAATGTCCTGGTGAATTTGTCCAAGAAGTATTTACACTATTTACTGATGTTTGTCCCCAAGCAATGTTCTCAGCAAAAGCAGAACTACTAACAGTAAAGCACAATGATCCATCTGGTCTTGTATGAGAATAACTAGTTGCTAATTCTTTTGCTCTTATCTTAGCTGCTCTTTCAAGTTCTCCACTCCATGATAGTTTTCCGACACCTTCCTTTTCTCTTGCTTTGTTTACTAATGAAAGTAAGCCTTGTCCACTAACATTATATCCTTCAGATTTATTAGTATTATTTGAAGAATTAGTATTGGAACTAGAACTTGTTTTTGAGTTTGAATTTGAATTAGAACTATTACTGCTGCTACTCTTATTATTTGTTTTTGTACTATTATTGCTTGTTGGTTTTTCTACTTTTTTATTAACTTGAAGAGTAAATTCTTTTTCTGTTTTATTTCCTGACTTATCTTCAGCTATATATTTTAACTTATACTCTCCTTCTTTATCAGTATCATATTTTCCCTCTACTTTAATGTCAAGTTCTCCATCAATATTATCTTTTGCTGTTACTCCTTTTAATAAATCTACTTTATCTCCAACAGTAATTGTAATTTTATCGTTTTCATTTTCTATTTCGGGTTTAGTTGTATCTACAACTTTTATCTTTAATTCAAATTCTTGTTTTTCATTATTTGCATCTTTAACTTCAAGATTTATTGATAAATCACCTATTTTTTTAGTATCAATCTCTTTTACTTTTTTTTCATCATAAATAAGCTCTCCACCAATAACTCTTTCGATAAAATCTTCTACTTTAAATTCTTTTCCTGCCTCTAGCTCAAGTTTATCTTTAAATTCTATATTCTTATATATTGTTGCTTTACTTGATTTTTCTCTAAATATAGAATCTTTATTAATTAATACGCAAATACCCACCGCAATAATTGCAGTTACTAATACTGTAATCACTATTTTAACTATTTTTTTCTTCATAAATATCCCCTCGATTTTATCATCAAAAATCTTAAATCATTATAACATATGCTTTATTTTTTTACTATAATTAATGATAGTTTTTTTATTGTTTTTATATTTATTTTTTTTATAATTTTTTGTATATATTTTTTTAATTGTTTTTTCCTTAAAATCATTATATAATTATGTTTAAGGTGATTTATTTGATTTTAGATTATAAAGTAAAAAAAGAGGATAATTATTGTAATATAAAACAAGTATTAAAAGAAGTATTTCAAATATCAGATAGACTACTTCTAAAGCTAAAAAATAACAAGCAATTTTACTTAAATAATAAAAATGTCTATGTATCTCATCCTGTTAAAGAAAATGACATTATAACTATTAATATTGATTTTAAAGAATCTTCAGATAATATTGTCCCAACTCCTATGAATCTAGATATTCTTTTTGAAGATGAATCGTTTTTAATACTTAATAAACCAGCAGGAGTTGCTATCCATCCAAGTCATTCTCATTTTGATACAAGCCTTTCTAATGGAGTAAAATATTATTATGAACAGAATGATATTCATAAAAAGATCCGCCCTGTAAATAGACTTGATAAAGATACATCTGGTGCTGTTATTTTTGCTAAGAATGATTATGTGCAAGAAAATATAACTAGGCAGATGAAAAATAATACTTTTCATAAGGAATACATTGCTATTCTAGAAGGAATATTAGAATCAAAATCAGGAACTATCAATGCTCCTATTGCAAGAGAAAAAGATAGTATTATTAAAAGATGTATTCGTAATGATGGAGATATTGCTATTTCTCATTTCAAAGTTTTAAATGAATATGATGGATATTCTGAAGTACAGTTAATTATTGAAACAGGTAGAACTCATCAAATTAGGGTTCATTCTTCTTATATTGGTCATCCAGTACTTGGTGATACATTATACGGAAAACCTTCTTCATTAATCTCAAGACAGGCCCTTCATTCATATATAATATCTTTTACCCATCCAATCACAAAAAAGAATTTAACAATAACAGCTCCTTTATTTGAGGATATGAAAATTTTATTAGACAATAATAATAAAGTAAATTGAATTTATAAATTGAAATATAATAAATGATAAAATAAATAGAATTAAACTAAATGTAATGAAAAGAAAAAAGATAGGTGCTACCTATCTTTTTCCATATATATAAGTAAATCTGTAAGCCGGGTTCTGTCGTGAATAGTCATTTATCTAGAATATATATTACTATATATTTCAAGCCACCAATTCCAAATACGCCGAGCAGGCTTAACATTTGTGTTAGGTGTTGCTCCAAATGGGGTTTACATTGACCTGAAGTATGTCACCATACCAGCGGTAAGCTCTTACCTCACCTTTTCATCCTTACTGTAAAACAGCGGTTATTTTCTGTTGCACTTTCCTTAAGGTTTCCCTCACTGGACGTTATCCAGCATCATTGCTCTATGGAGCCCGGACTTTCCTCTCGTACAACCTTGCGGTTTATACCAGCGACTATTCAATTTACTCTAGTAACTATTTTACTCCATTTATCTCAAAAAGTCAAATTGAATAACATTTCTGTTTATTCACATACTATTTATAGGTGATTATATGTTATATAGTTTAGATTTATACAGTACTCAAAAAGAGCAAATAGATAGTTTCTTTAAATCATTTTATAATAATAAATTAGATTTTTCTAATTATTGGAATTATTCCATCCATAAGAATAATAATCAAGTATTGCATTTATATAAAAGAAGAACTAAAAATCCTATTGATTTTATAGTTCTCCTTGGCGTTTTAGTTGATAATAGTAATAAATTCGATATCAATACCTGGCTTAGTTTAGATAATGATACTTATATTAATATTACTTCTGAAAACATTGATTTAATAATTAAATATATATATGAAAGATTTCCATATTAATCTTCTATTTTTGTATCTTCAGAATTATTGTCCATTTCCTCATTTGGTATGCCTTCATCTTGCTTTTTGCCGCATACTGGACAATAATTAAATCCATCACATATTTCAGTATAACAATTTTGACATTGTTTTTTGTTATTTAATTTCAAAATTTTTTTCCTATTTTCTTCAATTTTTTTTGCAAGTTCATCAATTTCTATACATTTTTCATTAATTCTTTCTTCAGTATCTTCCATTTTTTCTCTTATTCTATCTTCATATACTACTTTACCTAAATCTTCATACAATTTGCTTATTTTTGATTTGTAGTCATTCATCTGCCATTTTAATTTTGTAATAGTAGCAAATCTGTTTGTGTTTTCACTTGTTTTTTTACAAGTTTTATTTGCTACCTCTCCAAATTTTTGAAATAATTCCATTATAAATCTCCTCTTTCATTTTTAAAATATATATATATTATATAATTTCTGTATTTTTTTATTCAGATTGATTATGAAAAGGATTATAAAAAACCAATATTTTGTCTAAAATATTGGTTTAATACACGTTAAAAATTCTATATGTTATGCTTTTAAATTATATTGTTTCTGATTTTTTTGTTCTTGTCATTAGTTTTAAAACCGCATCATTTGCATCTAATCCATTATATAATACATCATAAACTGTATTAATAATTGGTGTGTCTAAGTGAAAATTAGCTGATAATTTATGAGCCACTTCTATATTGTCTAAACTCTCTATTGTCATTCCTACTTCCTTTTTAACATCTTCTATATTCATTCCTTGTCCAACAAGTTTACCTGCTTTTCTATTTCTGCTATGTTCACTGCCACAAGTAACTATTAAATCCCCTAATCCAGTTAGTCCATAGAATGTTTGAGTTTTACCACCCATTGCAACTCCAAGTCTATTTATTTCAGCTAGACCTCTTGTTAGAAGAGCTGCATATGAATTATCACCTAAATTTAATCCAGTTGCTATACCTGCACAGAAGGCAATAATATTTTTTAATCCTCCACCTATTTCAACACCTCTTATATCAGTTGATGTATATACTCTCATACTTGGGTTCATAAATACATTTTGAAGTTCATCTGCTAAAGCCATATCTTCTGTAGCTATAACCATTGCTGTTGGAACTCCAATAGATACTTCTTCTGCATGACTAGGTCCTGATAGTGCCACAACAGGGTTTTCTGGTAATTCTTCTCTTACAACTTCATCTAATGTTAGAAGACTTTCTTCTTCAAATCCCTTTGTACAAATAATGATTGGTTGTTCTGGTTTTACAAAATCTTTATATTGTTTTAATGTACTTCTTGTGAATTTTGATGGTGTAACATGTAATATCATATCTGAACCATCAATTACAGTTTTATAATCCAAATAGCAGCTTATATTATCTGGTAATGTAACATCAGGTAAGAATTTACATTTCTTTTCATTATTTATAAGATCTGCTTCGTCTTGTGCAAAAGACCAAATTTTTACGTTGTTTCCCATTTTTGCTAAATGAATTGCAAGTGCAACTCCCCAACTACCACTACCAATTATTCCTATATTTTTCATTTTAAATTCCTCCATTTATATAATATAAATTTAATTTAACTAAGTTTAATTCTTTTATTTTATTTTATTTCATTTATTTATTTTATATTTTTATTTTTTAAAACTAATTTTGTTTTCTGTTCCTTCTGCTATTCTCTTCAAATTTGCTCTATGGTTGAATATAACAATTACTGCTAATAAAATGCTAAATATTACATAGCTAATTGTTGGTCCTTCAACGATAAAATGACCTTTTCCAATAAACAAAACTAGTATTGGAAATAAAACTGCTGCTGCCATTGATCCAACAGATACCATTTTAGTTAATATTATAAGTACTACACCAAATGTAACACAAATCAAACCAATTTGCCAGTTAGTTAAAAGTAATACTCCTATTGATGTTGCTATTCCTTTTCCACCTCTAAATCCAAAGAATATTGGAAATGTATGTCCAAGTATAACACATAATCCAGCTATCTGAACAAGTATATATGGATTTTCTACTCCTTTAACATACGCTCCAACCCACATTGCAATTCCTACAGCTACGATTCCTTTTAAAATATCTAATACTAAAGTAGCTAATGCAGCTTTTTTTCCAACTGTTCTCAATGTATTTGTTGTTCCTGCATTTCCACTACCTTTTTCTCTTAAATCAAATCCTGCAAATTTTTTACTTATTAAAATTGAAAAATTTACACTTCCTATTAAATATGCAATAACTGCTATTACTATATTTGCTACCATTTTTCTTCTTCCTTTCTTATGTGTTTTTTAATTATCTTCTTTTTCATTTCTTTCTCTAACAATCATTCTGATTGGTGTTCCTTGAAGGCCAAATTCCTTTCTAATGTGGTTTACTAAAAATCTTTCATATGAGAAATGGAATAAATCTTTACTATTTACAAATACCACAAATGTTGGTGGTTTTGTAGATGCTTGAGTCATATAATAAACTTTTAATCTCTTACCTTTATCTGATGGTGGCTGAACAATTGAAATTGCTTCATTTAATACTTGATTAAGCATTGATGTTGTGACTCTCATTGCATTTTGATCAGCGACAAAATTTATAAGTTCATAAAGCTTATTAATTCTTTGTCCTGTTTTTGCTGATATAAATAATATAGGCGCATAGTTTAAATAAGATAATCTATTATAAATCTCTTTTTTAAACTTATCCATAGTATGATCGTCTTTTTCAACTTCATCCCATTTATTTATTACAAGAATAATTCCTTTTCCAGCTTCATGAGCTTCACCTGCAATTTTTGCATCTTGATCTGTTACACCTTCTGTTGCATCAATCATCATTAAGCATACATCAGATCTTTCTATCGCGTATAAAGTTCTCATAACACTAAACTTTTCTATTGATTCATTAACCTTACTTTTTCTTCTAATACCCGCTGTATCTATAAATACATATTTTCCAAATTCGTTTTCAAATTCAGAGTCAATAGCATCTCTTGTAGTTCCTGCAATATCACTTACAATTACTCTTGATTCTCCTAATATTCTATTTACTAATGAAGATTTACCTACATTTGGTTTTCCTATAATTGCAACCTTAATAATGTTGTCATCATCCTCTTCTTCCTTTTCATCTGGAAGATTATTACAAATCTCATCTAACAAATCTCCCATACCTAATGCATTTGATGATGATATTGGAAATGGATTTCCTAATCCTAAATTATAGAATTCATATATATCGTCAGATGCCTTACCATAATTATCAGCTTTATTACACACTAAAATAACTGGTTTCTTAGATTTTCTTAGTATTTGAGCAATTTCTCTATCTGCTGCTGTTATTCCTACTTGTATATCTGTAATAAATAATATAACATCAGCTACTCCAATTGCAATTTCAGCTTGTTCTCTCATTCCTGATAGTATAATATCATCAGTCTTTTCTTCGATTCCAGCTGTATCAATTAAAGAAAACTTTCTACCATTCCATTCTGTATCAGCATATATTCTATCTCTTGTTACACCTGGTGTATCTTCTACAATAGAAATTCTTTGTCCTATTATATAATTAAAAAAAGTTGATTTTCCAACATTTGGTCTTCCAACTATTGCTACTGTTGGTTTTGACAATTATCTCACCTCTAATCTTTAACATGTTATATTTTACACTATTTCCACCATTTCGTCAATCTTAATAAATTTGAGTTTTTTTATATTTTTCCAACAAAATCATATATTTAATGCATCTAAATATCAAAAGGAGGAATAATTATGGAGAAATTAATTATCATATTAAATGTTTTATTTGTTTGCACATTTGGTTTTGTTTATAATAATTATCAGAATATAGAACCTATCGTATATGAAAAGCCAAATCCTGAGGAATATACAAACAATTATTATTTAATCCACTGCGGATATATTGGAAATGGATCATATCAACAAAATATAGAATTAATAATTTCAAATAAGTTAGAACTTGAAAACTTTTTAAATGGAATTACTGAGTATAATAAGCCAATTATACATGATACATTACAAAAATATAATGATGAATTCTTTAATAATAAATCATTAGCTATCTATTATATTGAATTATCTAGCGGCTCTGATAGCGTAAATCTATTAGAACCTTGGATTGATGGAAATACTGTTTGTATTAAATACTCTATTGATTTTCCTGAAATTGGCACATGCGATATGAGTGGTGAATTAATTGTTGTAGAAGTAGACAAAAACATTAATCATGTTTTACATCAACAAATTCGTTAATAAAACTAAAAAGAACTAATTCCAAAAGGAATTAGTTCTTTTGTTTTCTATTCTATTCTTTTTATTTATAAAAATTACTACACTACTCATTTTCTAATAATTTTATAGCACATTTAATTCCATCAACTGCAGCAGACATTATTCCTCCTGCATATCCTGCTCCTTCACCACAAGGATAAATGCCTTTAACATTTGATTGTAACTCTTCATTTCTATTTATTTTAACAGGTGATGAACTTCTTGTTTCAACTCCAGTTAATATTGCATCATTATCAGCAAATCCTTTTATCTTTTTATCAAAATAAACTAGACCTTCTTTTAAAGTTTTGTTAACAAATTCAGGTAAAATTGTATTCAAATTAGCTAATGTAACTCCTGGTTTATAACTTGGTTTTACTTTTCCTATAAACTTGGATTCTTTATTATTTAAGAAATCTTCTACTCTTTGTATAGGAGCATTATAGTTCCTTCCACCTAACTTAAAAGCTTTTTCTTCTAGTTCTTTTTGAAAATAAACACCTTCTAATACTGATTCACCTTTAAAGTCATCAGGAGTAACATTTACAAGTACAGCACTATTTGCATTTTCTCCATCTCTTGCAAATTTACTCATTCCATTTGTAACTATTGTTCGTTCTTCACTTGATGATGCTACAACCATTCCCCCAGGGCACATACAAAATGTATAACATGATCTGCCATCTTGACCATGGTAAGCTAATTTGTATTCAGCTGGTGGTAGTTTTAGTTTTGTTTTGTCTGAATATTGAGATTTATTTATTAATTCTTGTTTATGTTCTATTCTAACTCCCACAGAAAAGTTTTTCTTTTCCATATTAAGTCCTTTTTTATAAATCATTTCAAATGTATCTCTTGCACTATGGCCTATAGCTAAAATAACACTATCTGTTTCTATTATTCTTTTATTAGTTATTACTCCTTTTACTTTGTAACTACTATCTATATCAAAATCTATTACTTTTTCGTCGAAATAGAATTCTCCACCCTTCGAAATAATAAACTCTCTTATATTTTTTATTATATGAATTAAATTATCTGTTCCAATATGCGGTTTACTCATATAAGAAATTTGTTTTGGAGCACCAAATTTTACAAATTCTTCTATAACTTTTGAACATAGAGGATTATTAATTCCTGTTGTTAATTTACCATCAGAAAAAGTACCTGCTCCACCCTCTCCAAATTGTACATTTGACATGGTATTAAGTTTTCCAGAATTCCAAAAATTCTCGATATCTTTTTGTCTTTCTTCTACAGATTTCCCTTGTTCAATAATAATTGGTTTTATTCCATTTTGTACTAAAGTAAGACCTGCAAACAGTCCTGCTGGTCCAGCTCCTATCACAATAGGTTTTATATCACTTTTTCTTTCTACTTTTATTTCAAGAGGTTTATTCTTTTCAACAATATCAATATTTTTTAAATTCTTATTTTGTTTTTTGCTTTTTAAATATTGATATACTTCTTTTTCTTTTTCAACTTGTATTTCAATATCAACAGTATATGAATAGTGAATATCATTTTTATCTCTTGCATCAATAGACTTTTTAAATATATGCCAAGAAACAATTAATGAATTATCAATTTCATATCTTTTACATATTAAATTAAATAATTCTTCTTCACTTAGATCTTCTCTAATCTTTATTTGATTAATTCTTATCATATTAAAAACCTCTACAAAAATTAATATAATAATTATACTATTTTTTGTAGAGGTTTTCAAGTTTTAACAGTCTTTTTAAGTTCCTTAAGATTTAAATTTAAAAAACTTATATAAGCAGTTTTATACTACATAAAATAAAATGCATAGGCCTTGTGTTAAACTTCCCATTAAGCAAGCTAAGTGAAAAATTGAATGCATCCATTTATGTTTCTTTCCCAATCCATATAGTAGCGCTCCTATTGTATAAATAATTCCACCACCTAGAACTAAAGCAAATCCGGTCCAGCCAAGTAATTCAGGTAAAACATATCCCTTAACAACTATGCACCACCCCATTGCTAAATAACAAATCATTGAAAAAACTTTATATTTTTTTAAATCGATTGAATTAAATACTATTCCAACAATCGCTAGTCCCCAAACTATGCCAAAGATTGTCCATCCAAGTGATGTACTGTATTCTCTTAAAGTACATAACGCAAATGGAGTATATGTTCCAGCAATTAAAAGAAATATAGAACAATGATCAATTATTTGAAATACTTTTTTTGCTTTTAATTTTGGACTTAAACCGTGATATATACTAGACATGGTATATAGTAAAATTAATGATGTTCCAAATATTGCACTTGATACTACTCCATACCCGTTATGATGAATTGCTGCAAAAATAACACATAATACTAAAATTGCAACTCCCATTGCACTTCCTACAATATGTGAAACCATATTAAATATTTCTTCACCATTAGAGTATGTTGGCAATACTCTATCATCTAATTTTGTTCTAACCATATTTTTTTTATTCTCCTTTATATACTTTAATAACCCATTTCATTTTATATTAATCACTATAATCTCTGTCTATGATTACACTATAAGCATATTTTCCGTATCTTTTTTTCAATTTATCAACTATTTCAGCTACCACTTTTTCTGGGCTTAATTCATCAAAACTAAATATTAAATCAAAAGAGATATTTTTTAATTTTTCATCAACGTAAAATCCATGCATTTGAGTAACATTTTTATAATCTTGTAGAATTGAATTAATATATTGCTGTATTTTATCGTATTCACCATAGTTGTTTGATGCATATATTCCAATAGTCATAATTATTCCAAATTCAGAATATATGTCTACCGCTATTTCTCTTGTTATTCTATGTATTTCTCTTGCATTTGTTTCATCATCAACTTGTATATGAGCTGTTCCAATTATGTTATTAGGTCCATAATTATGAAGAATTAAATCATATACTCCTAATACTTCACTATATGTTAAGATTTTTGCTCTTAATTTTTTTGTTAGTTCTCCATCTGCTCTTGTTCCAATCATATTATTTGTTGTTGATTTTAATATTTCAATAGCAGATTTTAGAATAAACAAAGAAATAATTACTCCTATATATCCTTCAATACTAATTTTCCAAATTAAACTAACAATTGCTGCCACTAAAGTTGAAAAACCAATAACAGAATCACTAATGCTATCTATTCCGCTTGCAACTAAACTACTTGAATTTAAATATTCTCCTTGTTTTTTCATATATCTTCCAAAGAATAATTTAACGAAAATAGCAGTGACAACTACAATAATTGTTGCAACAGAATAAGTTGCTTGAACCGGATATATTATTTTTTCTGCAGATTCTTTTAAAGATGATAATCCAGCAATAAGAACTATGACAGCAATTATTAATGCTGACAAGTATTCAATTCTTCCATGTCCATATGGATGTTCTTTGTCTGGTTTTTTGCTTGAAAGTTTTGTTCCAATAATTGTAATTATAGAAGATAATGCATCACTTAGGTTATTTACAGCATCTAATATAATAGCTATAGAATTGGCTAAAAAGCCTACTATAGCTTTAAAAATTACTAGCATCATATTTTCTAGTATTGCAAAAATACTTACTTTTATTATTTTTTGTTCTCTGTTCATATTTTTACCTTCTTTTTATTATTTGTTATATGCTATATGCAATATAACATTTATATTATAGATTAAGCTATTTTATATTATAGAAAGGAAAAGATACAAATCTTTTCCTTTCTGTTCTTTAGTTTCTCTTAAAGAAGATTTTTATTTTATTTATTAATTTTGAAAAGAAAGATTCTTTATACTCAACT
>JAEEGL012295045.1_pt1 | contig 15737 bp, 13 predicted proteins | sample 9134231 | NCBI WGS metagenome assembly JAEEGL01 (sample SAMN16246548, study PRJNA631951) | gut metagenome | biome: gut microbiome; feature: rumen; material: fiber-attached | host: Bos | place: Iran: Karaj | collected 2018-10
AGCCTGAAGCGGTAGGCCGCTCCCCGCTCCGCGAAGGAGCGTCATCGGCGCGTGACCGTGCGCGTTCACGAGCGCCGGCATAAGAAGGCAGCCGCCCATGTCCTTTACGGTATCGGCGCCGGCCGCGAGCTTCGCGGCGTTCGTCTTTCCGTCCGAAAGATCGAAGACCCCGGCTATGAGATCTCCGTCCGTGAGCAGAGCGCCGTCCCTGATGACGGCGTAGTCGGCCTCGCCCTTTCTGACGAGCACGCCGCAGTTTTTCAAAAGTATCTTCACGGGAGCCTCCTGAGTATCTCGCAAAAGTATTCCTCGAGCAGCGGAGCGGCCTTTTCGCCGGCCTCCACGACCTCGTCAGAGGTCAGCTCGTGCTTCGTTACGCCGCTGGCCATGTTGCTTATGAACGACATCCCCAGCACCGGTATCCTGCAGTGCGAAGCGGTTATGACCTCGGTCACGGTCGACATGCCGACCGCGTCTCCTCCAAGCATCCGCGCCGCCCTTATCTCGGCGGGAGTCTCGTACTGCGGGCCGGGGAAGAAGAAATATACGCCCTCGTGGACCGTGAGCCTGCTCTCCTTCGCGCATTCGAGCGCCACGTCGCGCAGCTCCCGGCTGTAAACGTTGGCCATGTCGAAGAACCTGTCGCCGAGCTCCGGCACGTTCGGACCGCGCATCGGGCTGCCTCCGAACAGCTTTATGTGATCGCGTATCACCATCACCTCTCCGGGCCTGTACGATTCGTTCACGGCGCCGGCGGCGTTCGTTACGACGAGCTTCTTTATCCCGAGCAGCGCGAGGACCCTGACAGGCATGGCGAGCTCCTCGTACGAATACCCTTCGTAGTAGTGGAACCTGCCGGACATGCACACGACCTTGCGGCCGCAGGCCTGTCCGAATATGAGCTTCCCCTGATGACCGGGAGCGGTCGAGGTGAGGAAGCCCGGTATCTCCGCGTACGGTATCTCGCAGCGCTCAAAGCCTTCGCAGGGACCTATCATGTCCGCAAAGCCTCCGAGCCCTGTGCCCAGTATGAGGCCGATCTCGGGCCTGAAGCCGCCCGTGACGGCGTCGATGTGGTCTGCTATAGATCTGTAAAACTGATAATCGCGTTCCATGATCCTTCCTCCCCGGATGCGCTCAGCGGGACCTGAGCTGCGGATTCTTCTCGTAATACTGTTTCTTCGCTTCGTACATGCGCTCGTCGGCTATGCGGAGCGCTTTCGTGAGATCCGTCGAACCGTCCGACCAGAAGGTGCCGACGGCAAAGCTGACGCTGTCGTTCTTCGCGGCCGCGGCGCCGAGCTTCTTTACCTTGCGCTCGAACGTCTTCTCGTCGATGCTCTCGGATATCACGATGAATTCGTCGCCTCCCGTGCGGAACAGATCGTCCTCGTAGAACACCTTCTTGAGTATCTCGCCGGCCATTATCAGCAGCCTGTCGCCCGCGTCGTGGCCTTCGTTGTCGTTTACGGTCTTGAGTCCGTTAAGATCTATGCTCACGACTCCGAAGCGTCCGAAGCCGCCTTCCTTGGCGATCTGCTTTATGCGGCTGATCATCGCGCGGCGGTTCATTATCCCGGTGAGAACGTCGACCTTGCTTATCGTCTCGAGCCTTTCAAGCAGCATGTGGTTGGATATCTCCGAGCCGAGGAAATACGCCAGGAGCTCGACGAGCTCCTTGAGCTCGATTATCCTGCTGACGTCGAAGTTGACGACGTACATGTATCCGATCTCCTCCCCGGAGCGGCGCAGCGGAACGAGGACGAGGCTGTCCACGCCGTTCTCGCGCATCGTGCGGGCCCACTGCGGGTTTTCGGCTTCTATCGCGGCGAGATCCTGTTCGTCCCTGATCATTATCGCGTTGCTCTCGCCGATGAGATCCTTCCATGAGCTCATTATCTCGTACGAGATGACGTCGCGGCCGGGGACCCTGTTAGGCCAGTCGGCGTCGTCGCAGCGCTCGCAGAAGATGGAGGCTCTGTCTTTTTCGTGATCTATGAGCATTATCCTTCCGGCCCTGGCGCCAGAGGCCTGCATCACAAGATCCAGCACCTCCGCGACGCTCTCCTTGAAATCCTTCCCGCTCATGAGAGTTATGCAGGACTGTATGACCTTTTCCGCGGTCGAGGCCGAGACGTTCGCGAGCCGGTCCGTCTCCGGCGCGGCTGTGAACTCGAACACGAACTGGCAGTAGCCGATATCTCCGCTGCCGCCTTCGAGCGGTATCAGCGTCTGATCTATCCACCATCCCAGAGCCTTCGTCTCCACGTAAGCGTGCATGCGCTGCTTGAGTATCGCGGCGCGGAAGCAGAAATCCTCGAATTTATTGTCCTTTGGAACGAGTTCGTGGTACGGCATGCCGTCATAATACGAAGGTCCCATGTTGCTCTTGTACGTCTGATTGGCGCAGACGATGCGTATATCCCCGCATCCGCCGTCCGGAGTCCTTTCCACCGACATCACGCAGCAAGGCATCCCGACGGAATCAGCGAACGCCTGAAAGTCCATATGCGCGGAGGCTTCTCCCGCGGAGCCCTGCGGGCCGGCCGGACTGTCTTCGTCGCGCGTGACGCCGACAAGGAGCTTATCCCCGTCGCTCTCGCTGACGAGAGCCGCCCTGAGGCAGACGGGTACCGGAGAGCCGTCCATGACGAGGCGGTAATGCATGAGGAACAATCCGCGCTCCTCTATCTCGCGCAGCACGTTCTCCTTCGTAAAGCGCTGCCTGTACATCTGAAGGTCCGCCGCGAAGACCGCCCTTTCGCCGTTTATCCGGGACGCCGCGAAAAACTCCTTTCCGCTCTTGGCCAGACCGAGCTCCTCGAAATCCTTCGTCGCGCTGAACTCGACGTAGCCCTCCGTGACGGGATCCACGGTGTAGAGCACCAGATAGTTGCCCGAAAGCGCGGAGATCCTCGAATACGTGAGATGCTCTACGCTTTCCCTGGATATTTTTTCAGCCTTGTTTCCGTTCGTTTTCATTAAGGGTCGGGCTCTTAAAACCTTATCGTTCAAATATATCGTACAAATCAGTTTACCATAAGATCGAAGCTTTGACAAAACGGTCCGGAGATGATAGTTTTAAATCATCTGAAAACGCGAAACGTTGTTCATGAAAAGGAGCAAGATATGATAAGAGAATCGATAGAATATCTTTCTTCCGTGGACCCCGAGATCGGAGCGGCCATAGGAAGAGAGCTGGCGCGCCAGCAGAGGAATCTGGAGCTCATCGCTTCGGAGAACATCGTGAGCCCCGCGGTGCTCGCCGCCGCAGGTTCGGTCCTCACTAACAAATACGCGGAAGGCTACTGCGGAAAGCGCTATTACGGCGGCTGCGTACACATCGACGAGGTCGAGTCGATAGCGATAGAAAGAGCGAAGAAGCTGTTCGGCTGCGGATTCGCGAACGTACAGCCTCATTCCGGAGCTCAGGCGAACTACGCCTGCTATCTGGCGCTCTGCACCCCCGGAGACACCGTCATGGGCATGAACCTCGACGAGGGCGGCCACCTCACGCACGGCAGCAGCGCGAACTTTTCCGGAAAGCAGTACAACATAGTCCCGTACGGAGTGCGCGAAGATACCCAGACGATCGATTACGACATGCTGCGCGAGCTCGCGCTCAGGCACAGGCCAAAGATGATCATCGCCGGAGCTTCCGCGTATCCCAGGATCATAGATTTCAAGAAGTTCTCCGAGATCGCCAAGGAATGCGGCGCGTACCTGATGGTCGACATGGCCCACATCGCCGGCCTCGTGGCGGCGGGGCTCCATCCCTCCCCGTTCCCGTACGCCGACGTCGTGACGACGACGACGCACAAGACGCTCAGGGGCACGAGAGGCGGACTCATCCTCACGAACGACGAAGCGATCGCAAAGAAGATCAACTCCGCGGTGTTCCCCGGGACCCAGGGCGGCCCGCTCGAGCATCTGATCGCAGCGAAGGCCGTGGCCTTCGGCGAAGCCTTAAAGCCCGAATTCAAGGCGTATCAGGAGCAGATCGTAAAGAACGCCAAGGTCCTCGCTCAGGGCCTCCTCGACAGGGGCTTCAGCCTCGTGTCCGGCGGCACCGACAATCATCTCATGCTCGTGGATCTGCGCCCCTTCGGGATAACCGGAAGAGATCTCGAGCAGCGCCTCGACGAGGTGTACATCACCGTAAACAAGAACAAGATCCCGCAGGATCCGCAGCCCGCCAGCAAGACGAGCGGCATACGCATAGGCACTCCCGCCGTCACGACGAGAGGCCTCGTCGAGAGCGACATGACGGAGATAGCGGAGCTCATATACCTCGCGGCTTCGGACTTCGACAACAAGGCCGACGAGATCCGCTCCCGCGTGAACGCGATCTGCAAGGCTCATCCGATATACGAGGATTAAAGAGAAGAGCGAAACGAAAAGCCTGCGGCACAGCCGCAGGCTTCTTTTTTTATCCGTTCAGGGCCCGCCGAACAGTTCTATGAACCTTTCCTCGGAGATGATCTCCTTTCCGAGCTCCTTGGCTTTTTTATTCTTGGACGATCCGGAACCGACGTCGTTGTTCACGAGATAGTCCGTCTTCGCGGAGACGCTGCCGGTCACCTTTCCTCCCTGGGACTCGACGTATGCCTTGAAGGCGTCGCGGTTCTTAAAGACGTGCACGTCGCCGGTTATGACGAACACCTTTCCCGCGCAGCTGCCTCCGGCGTTCTCCTCCGCGGGAGCGACGTCCGCGAGCGTTATCTCTTCCAGCAGCCTCCGGAACAGGTCCCTGTTCTTTCCGTCCGCGTACCAGGCGAGTATCGATCCGCTGCGTTCGGCGCCGAAGCCGTCGATCTCCTCGAAGCCTTCGCCGTCCTCCAGCCTCCTGAGAAAGCCCGCAGTGCCGTATTTGGCTATGATGCGCTTGCCCGCGTCCAGTCCGATCTTCGGGATCGACAGCGCGTTTATGAACCTCGCGGGATCGGCGTTCCTGCTGCGTTCGACGGCCGCCGCCAGATTCGCGAAGCTCCTGGCCCCGAAGCCTTCCATCGCCTCTATCTCCTGCCGGTGCTCGCCGATCCTGTATATCGAGACGAGATCGGTGATCAGCCCGGCGTTTATGAATTTCGCGAGCGTCTCTACGCTCAGCCCGTCGATGTCCATGCACTGGCGCGACACGAACCGCTCGAACCTGCGGATGTGCTTTGCGCTGCAGTCCGGATTCGTGCAGTGCAGCGTCTCGGAGCCGGTCGAGCTTCCGACCGTTATCTCCGTCGCGGCGCCGCACACCGGGCATCTTTCGGGTATCTCCGCCGCGGTGCCGTGCGGATCCGCGGCTATAACCTTCGGGATGATCATGTTCGATTTTATGACCTTAAGCGTCGTCGCGCCGCCGGCTCCTATGCCGAGCCTCTTCATCTCCGTAAGGTTGCACAGACTGGCGCGCTTCACCTCCGTACCCTCGAGCTGGACAGGCGCGAACACGGCGACCGGCGTTATGCTCGAAGCCGCGCAGCTCCACTCGACGTGGTCGAGAACGGTGTCGGCGGCTGTATCCTGCCATTTGAAGGCCATGCCCGCGTTCGTCGCGTGATGCCCGGTGACGGAGCCTGTCGCGGCGTATTCCGTGTCGTCATACGCTATGACGAGCCCGTCCACGGGCAGCTCCATCTCCCCGCCGCGCACGCGCTGAGTCCACTTTTCTATCACGCCGGGAAGCGTTCCGGCGTCGCAGAGCTCCCTGTCGACAGTGTCGAAGCCGAGCCTGTCGAGAAGGTCCATGCGGCTACCCCACGACGTTACGGCGCTGTCGGTATGGACGAGGGAGAACGCCTTCCAGCGCACCTTTCTCTCCGCCACCTGCTCCGCCCTGCTCTCGTCAAGGGCAAGGGTGCCGGCGACGAGATTCCTCGGATTCGCGTACTGCTCGCCCTCGGAGAGCTCCTCGTTGAGCCTGTCGAAATCGGGATACGACATGACGGCCTCGCCCCTCACGACGAAATGCCCCTTTTCCTCTATCGAAAGGGGGACTCCGCTGATCTGAGGCGCCAGATAAGTTATATTGGTGCCGGTCGTGCCGTTGCCCCTCGTGAGAAGGCGCGCGAGCTTTCCGGAGTCGTAGGTCGCCACGAGCGTTATGCCGTCGAGCTTCCAGCTGAGCCATACGGGGCGCTGTCCGGCCCATTTCTGAAGCACGGAAACGTCCTTGCTCTTGGCCAGCGACAGGGCCGGATATTCGTGAGCCTCGCGCCTTCCGCCGCCGAGCGCTCCGCCGTAGCCGACGCTGTGCGTCGGGCTGCCCTCGAGCACGATGCCCGTCTCAGCCTCGAGCGAGGCAAGTTCGTCGAACATGGCGTCCCACTCGTAATTGCTCATCAGCTCGTCTTTATCGTTATAATAGGCCGCAGACGCTTCGTTGAGCGCTGCGACCAGATATTCCATTCGTTTCTTCTTTTCTTCCATGGATCCGCGCAAGGTGCTACTTCTGCTTTCCGAGGTAAGCCTCCTTTATGGCTTCGTCCGCCAAAAGCTCGCTTCCCGTTCCGCTCTTCGTTATGCGGCCGGTCTCCAGCACATACGCCCTGTGCGCCACCTTGAGCGCCATGTTCGCGTTCTGCTCTACGAGGAGCACCGTCACGCCGTTCTCGTTTATCGTCTTGATGATCTCGAATATGTTCTTTACGATCAGCGGAGCGAGCCCCAGAGAAGGCTCGTCCAGCATCATCACCTTGGGCTTGGCCATGAGGGCGCGCCCCACCGCCAGCATCTGCTGCTCGCCTCCGGAGAGCGTGCCGCCGGCCTGCCAGGAGCGCTCCTTCAGCCTCGGGAACAGCTCGTATACCCACGCGAGATCGGCCGTGAGGTCGTCGCTCCTGGTATACGCGCCTATCTTAAGGTTCTCCTCGACCGTAAGATCGGGGAATATCTTGCGCCCCTCGGGGGCCATCGTTATGCCGCGCTGCACTATGGCGGACGGGCTCTTTCCCGTAATGACGTCCCCCGCGTACTCGACGCTTCCGGAAGCCGCCTTCACGATGCCCGCGATCGCTCGCAGCGTCGAGCTCTTGCCCGCGCCGTTCGCGCCTATCAGAGTTACTATCTCGCCCTGCCGCACGTCGAAGCTTATGCCCTTTACGGCCTCTATGCCGCCGTAATTGACCTTCAGATCCTTTATGCTGAGAATGACGTCGCTACTCATCTTCACTCACCCCCAGATACGCGTCTATGACCTTCCTGTTCGACTGGATCTCCGCGGGCAGACCCTGAGCTATCTCGCTTCCGAAGTCTATCACGTATATGTAATCCGCGATGCCCATGACAAGATCCATGTGATGCTCGATCAGCAGGATCGTCAGTCCGTATTTGTCCCTTATCTGCTTTATGAACTCGGAGAGCTCCAGCGTCTCCTGAGGATTCATGCCTGCCGCGGGCTCGTCCAGGAGGAGCAGCTTCGGATCCGTAGCGAGAGCGCGCGCGATCTCGAGCCTCCTCTGAAGGCCGTACGGCAGCGAGGTAGCCAGCTCGTCCCTGAACCTGTCGAGGCCCTGCTCCTCGAGCAGCGCCATCGTCTCGTCGCGCATGCGCTTTTCTTCCTTCGCGTTCGCGCGGAAGGTCGCGGAAAAGACGTTCTGCTTAGCGCGCATGTGCTTTGCGGTGAGCACGTTCTCGAATACGGTCATGGACTTCCAGAGTCTTATGTTCTGGAACGTCCTGGCTATTCCGAGCCTGGTTATCTGATCCGGAGTGGGATCGATGATCTTCATCCCCGCGTACGCGTCGGCGTTCCAACCCTTGTAATTCTTGAGGTCTTTTCCGGTCGGATGCGACGCGACGATGACCTTGTCCATGAATCTGACTATTCCGTTCGTGGGCTGATAGACACCGGTGATGCAATTGAACGCCGTCGTCTTGCCCGCGCCGTTCGGGCCTATGAGAGCGGTTATATTGCCCTCGGGTATCTCCATGCTGAGGTTGTTTATAGCGACGACGCCGCCGAACTGCATGGTTATGTTTTCGAGCGAAAGCACTACAGGTCTGCTCATTTCGCGGGAGCCTCCTTTCCGCCGGAGGGCTTTGAGCCCCTGATCCTGCGCGCGAGCCCCGCGAACGAGATCTCCCTGTCGCCCATGATGCCCTTACTGAAGAAGAGGACGATCACCATGATGATCACGGAGAAGACGACCTTGCGGAAGCCGTCGCGGAAGAACGGTACGGACATGCCCATAAAGGATCCGTTGTCCAGGAACCTCAGCCACCACTCGTTGCAGGCTATGAAGAGGAACGCTCCTATGCACGAGCCTGAGATCGAGCCGATGCCGCCTATTACTACGATGAGCAGCAGCTCGTAAGTCATCGCGGACTTGAACGGCGTCGCCTGGATCGTCGTCTGGAACATCGCCAGCAGCGCTCCGCCGACGCCGGCGAAGAAGCTCGATATGACGAACGAGAGCATCTTATGCCTGAAGAGATTGATGCCCATGGCCTCCGCCGCTATCTCGTCGTCGCGTATTGCCTTGAACGCCCTTCCGTACGACGAGTTTATCAGAAGCACTATGAGCGCTATCGATATGCCCGCTATGAAGAACGGGAAGAACGTCGCGAGCTTTAAGCTCCCTATCTTTATCGCGGAGAGCGACGTGTACTTTCTCAGGAGATTGGAGCCGTTCGTTATCGGACCGAGCCCGGACCACTGGAATATGGCTCGGAGTATCTCGGCGAAGCCGAGGGTGGCTATCGCGAGATAGTCGGATTTGAGCCGCAGCACCGGTATACCGATGAGCGCGGCGAACGCGGCCGCGACTATGCCCGCTATCATTATGCAGATGATCGAGCCTATTATCGCTCCAGCCGATTCTCCGAGCACGTTCGACAGAGCCTCGGGGATCGAGAACTGAATGAGCCCGCCGTCGAAGTACTGATATACGGCGGCGTGCTGATCTTTCGGTATCGAGAAGATCGCGTAGGCGTATCCTCCGAGCATCATGAATCCTGCCTGACCGAGCGAGAACAGCCCGGTAAAGCCGTTCAGAAGGTTCATGGATACGCACACGAGGGAATAGATCGCGCCCTTCTTGAGGACGGGAACGAGCAGGAGCGTAAAGCTGTTCTGCGGGATCACGTTGTCCAGAAGTATCAGGAATACGTACAGGACCGCCAGGCAGACCGCCCCGATGAAGAGGCCCGTCTTATCTTTCTTTTCAGTAAGCATGGCCCCCTCCTATACCTTGTCCGTCGCCTTCTCGCCGAATATGCCCGTCGGTTTGACGAGCAGTATGACGATGAGAAGAACGAATGTGAAAGCGTCGGAGAACGTCGTGAGCCCCATGCCCTTTATGATGTTCTCGCAGATGCCTATGACGAACGCCCCTATCACCGCGCCGGGTATCGATCCGATGCCTCCGAACACAGCGGCGACGAACGCCTTGAGTCCGGGCATGCCGCCCGACGTGGGTATAACGGACGTGTAATTGCTGAAGTAGAGCAGCGAGCCGATCGCGGCGAGGAAGCATCCGATCATGAACGTCGCCGATATGACGTTGTTTATGCGGATGCCCATGAGCTGGCTCGTTTCGAAATCCTTAGAGACCGCTCTCATGGCCATTCCGAGCTTCGTCTTGTTTATGAACGTGACGAGCGCGATGACCAGGACGAGCGTTATGACCGGCGTTATCAGCGTCACGACCTTGGTAGTCGCGCCGAAGATGGTCACCGAATTCGAAAGAAGCGGTATCTCGGGATATACCTTGGGAAGACCGCCCGTAAAATACAGCGCGCAGTTCTGGAGCAGATACGACACGCCTATCGCCGAGATCATGACCGACATGCGCGGCGCCGAACGGAGCGGCATGTAAGCGACGCGTTCGATCGCGAACCCGAGGATGACGGTAGCCAGTATGACTACCGGGATGGCAAGCACCATCGGCATGCTGGCCGAGGTGTAGACCATGACAAGTCCGGCGACCATGAACACGTCGCCGTGAGCGAAGTTTATCAGACGCAGGATGCCGTAGACCATCGTGTAGCCTATCGCTATCAGCGCGTACTGGCCTCCCACGGATATCCCCGCGAGTATGTAAGGCAGATTAGCCTCTAAAAAACCTGACATTAGGACAGCTCCTGAATATGATCAGTCTGAAGCCGGAACACCGTCCGGCAGCCGAAGCGCGGCGACGCCGCAAAAGCGGGGATGTCTGAACGCATCCCCGCTTTATTGTCGATATCCTGTCGTGTTTAGTTGACGCCCTGTACCGCGACGAACTCCCAGGCGGCGTCCTTCGTGTTGACCTTCTTGATGACCGCGGAATCTCTCTCCGCGTCTCCGGTCGCGTCGAACTTGATCTCGCCGGTTATTCCGGTATAGGTCGTGTCGGGCAGAGCCTTCATGATGTCGGCAGCCGCGATGCTTCCGGCCTTCTCCATCGCCGCAAGAGCGGTGAAGTAAGCGTCGTAGCCCATTACGGATACGGCCGCGAGAGTGTCGTTGCCGCCGTTATTCGCGAGGTTGGTGGAATCGCCGTTGATCCACGCCTTGAAGCTGGATTCGAAATCGGCGTTGGCGCCCTCCTGATAGAACGTGGATACCTCGATGTCGAGGTTCTTGCCCGCGGCCGCGTTGAGGATGACGTTGGAATCCCAGGTGTCGCCCGCGAGAAGAGGAATGGATACGCCCTGAGTGGCGGACTGCTCGATGATGAGCTGAGCGTAGCTCGTGGAGCACGGCGCGAAGATAACGTCAGCGCCGGCGTTCTTGGCGTTGGTGAGATAGGACGTGAAGTCGGAGTTGCCCTCGGGGAACGCTTCGGTCGTGACCTTCATGCCGAGAGCCTCGGCGGCCTGCTTGAAGTAGTTGATGAGGCCCTGGTCGTAGTCGTTGCCGAGCTGACCGAGGCAGTACGCCGTCTTGGCGCCGAACGTCGCCTTCGCGAAGTTGGCCATTACGGTGCCCTGGAACGGGTCGAGGAAGCAGATCCTGAAATAGTGGGAGTTGCCTTCCGTTACCTGCGGGTTAGTGCAGGTGACGCCGATAGCGGGGATGCCCGCCTCGAGGAACGTGTCGGAAGCCGCGATGGATACGCCGCTGCCGTAGGATCCGAGGATGACGGAGCAGCCCGCTCCGATGAGCTGTGACGCCGCGGATACGGCCTTGTCGTTGGACGACTCGTTGTCCGCGTATACGAGCTCGACTTTATATTCCTTTCCGCCTATCTTTACGGTCGGCTGCACGGAGTTAGCATACTGCATACCGAGTATCTCCTGCTTGCCGCCCGCGCCGTTGTCGCCGGACTGCGGCTCGTAGACGCCGATCTTCACGACGTCGCCGCCGGAAGCCTTTCCCGTGCCGCCGCCGCAGGCGGTGAGCGCAAGTACCATAGCAACGGTCAGAACGATCGCCAATACTTTCTTCATAACTATTAACCTCCAATTTAACAGCTTTTTCGGGGTCGTTTCCCCTAAGCGCATCTTAATTGCACTTGTTCTATTTTACATAATTTCGCACACAAAAAGCAACACCGCGTCAAAAGCAAATAACTCTTTGTGTTCCGGGTGTTTGAATGTATAATTAATTGTTAGATCATCAGAAGATCTTCAGTTCACATCGCGGTTCATACGGAGGAAAACATATGACGGAATATAAGCCCTTTAAGGAAGGTAAGGTCAGGGAAATATACGACAACGGCGACAGCCTCATCATGGTCGCCACGGACAGGATATCGGCTTTCGATCATATCCTCAAAAACAAGATAACCGACAAGGGAGCCGTGCTCACGCAGATGTCGAAGTTCTGGTTCGAGCTCACGGCTGACATAATACCCAATCACATGATCTCGACCGACACGGCGGACATGCCGGAGTTCTTCCGCCAGGAGCGCTTCCAAGGCAGCAGCATGATGGTCAAAAAGCTCGAGATGCTCCCCGTGGAGTGCATCGTGCGCGGCTACATCACCGGCAGCGGCTGGAAGAGCTATAAGGAGAACGGCACGGTCTGCGGCATAAAGCTGCCCGAAGGCCTTCAGGAATCCCAGAAGCTGCCCGAGCCCATCTATACGCCCTCCACGAAGGCGGAGATCGGCGACCACGACGAGAACATCTCCTTCGAGCAGTCGATAGACGTCCTCGAGAAGCAGTTCCCCGGCAGGGGCCTGCAGTACGCGACAACGCTCCGCGACAGCACGATCGCCCTCTATAAAAAGTGCGCCGAATACGCGCTGTCGAAGGGCATCATAATCGCGGACACCAAGTTCGAGTTCGGTCTCGACGAGAACGGGAACGTCATACTCGGCGACGAGATGCTCACGCCCGACAGCTCCCGCTTCTGGCCGCTCTCCGAGTACAAGGTCGGCTGCGGTCAGCCGTCGTACGACAAGCAGTTCGTGCGCGACTGGCTCACGGCTAATCCGGACAGCGACTACCTGCTGCCGCAGGACGTCATCGACAAGACGATCGCGAAATACAAGGAAGCGTATCAGCTGCTTACGGGCAAGGAGTTCGCGAGATGAGCAACGACCGCTATCAGAGCCCCCTTTCCGAGCGCTACGCCAGCCGCGAGATGCAGTACATCTTCTCGCCGGACATGAAGTTCTCCACGTGGAGAAAGCTCTGGATCGCGCTCGCGGAGACGGAGATGGAGCTCGGTCTCTCCCAGGACGGAAAGCCCGTTATAACGCAGGATCAGATCGACGAGCTCAGGGAACACGTATACGACATAAACTACGACGTCGCCAAGGCGCGCGAAAAGGAAGTGCGCCACGACGTCATGAGCCACGTCTACGCCTACGGGAAGCAGTGCCCGAAGGCTGCCGGGATAATACACCTCGGAGCCACCTCATGCTATGTGGGTGACAATACAGACATTATCGTAATGCGCGACGCGCTGCGGCTCGTTCGCAGGAAACTGCTAAACGTGATCGCCGAGCTCGCGAAGTTCGCGGAGGCGAACAAAGATCTTCCGACGCTCGCGTTCACTCATTTCCAGCCGGCTCAGCCGACCACCGTCGGCAAGCGCGCGACGCTGTGGATCAACGAGTTCCTTACCGATCTCGAGGACCTCGACTACGTCCTCGGAAGCCTTAAGCTGCTCGGCTGCAAGGGCACGACCGGCACGCAGGCCTCCTTCAAGGAGCTGTTCGACGGCGACGACGAAAAGATCGACAGGATCGATCCCATGATCGCGGAAAAGATGGGCTTTTCGGCGTGCTTCCCCGTTTCGGGACAGACTTATTCGAGAAAGCACGACACGCGCGTGCTCAACGTGCTCGCGGGCATAGCGGCTTCGGCGCACAAGATGTCAAACGACATCCGCCTGCTGCAGAACCTCAAGGAGATCGAAGAGCCGTTCGAAAAGAGCCAGATCGGGTCTTCGGCGATGGCTTACAAGAGAAATCCGATGCGCAGCGAACGCATCGCCTCCCTCTCGCGCTACGTCATGATCGACGCGCTCAATCCGGCCGTCACCTCGTCCGTCCAGTGGTTCGAGCGCACGCTCGATGATTCCGCGAACAAGCGCCTTTCCGTACCGGAGGGGTTCCTCGCGGTCGACGGCATCCTCGATCTGTGCATAAACGTCGTGGACGGTCTGGTGGTCTATCCGAAGGTCATCTACAAACACTTCATGGCGGAGATACCCTTCATGGCGACCGAGAACATAATGATGGACGCCGTAAAGAAAGGCGGTAACCGCCAGGAGCTCCACGAGCGCATAAGACAGCTGTCGATGGAGGCCGGAAGGAACGTAAAGGTCGAGGGAAAGGATAACAACCTCGTCGATCTCATAGCGGAGGATCCGGCGTTCGGTCTCACAAAGGAGGAGATCGAAGCGACGCTGAGGCCGGAGCTGTACGTAGGACGGGCTCCCAGACAGGTGGACGTATATCTGCGCGATTTCGTGCGCCCGGTGCTGGACGCCAACGCGTCGGAGCTCGGCATGACGGCTGAGATAAACGTGTAGCCGCCGCGTAAAACGCGTAAAAAGACCGCCGCGGGCTGAGACATCAGCTGCGGCGGTATCTTTTTGCAATGCGCGCGGCGCGCCGGTCCTCAGACGAGGTCCGACAGGCAGACGCTGTCGACGTAATCGTTGATGGTCCTGTCGAGTCCGCTCCAGAAGGCGATCGTGCTGCAGCTCTCCGCCCTCCCGCACGGCTCCGCGCCCTCAGCGAGGCACGCTACGGGAGCGAGGCTGCCCTCGGTAAGGCGGAGTATCTCTCCGACCCTGTACTCGGACGGACGCCTCGTGAGCCTGTAGCCGCCGCCCTTGCCGTGGACGCCCTCTATGAGACCGTTCCTCGTCAGGACAGGGAGTATCTGCTCCAGATATTTGAGCGAGATGCCCTGCCTCGCGGCTACCGCCTTCATCGGGACGTATTCCCCCTCGGGGCTCTTCGCCAGATCCGTCATCACCCTGAGCGCGTACCTTCCGCGCGTTGAGATCATCATTTCTTCTGCTCCTTTTGCGCGATACCTGCGCGATAGTCCTCTATCGCGGCCTTTATCGCCTCCTCGGCGAGCACCGAGCAGTGCACCTTGTTGGCGGGAAGGCCGTCGAGAGCCTCGGCCACTGCCTTGTTGCTGAGCGTCAGGGCCTCGTCGAGAGTCTTTCCCTTGATCATCTCCGTCGCCATCGAGCTGGACGCTATGGCGCTGCCGCATCCGAACGTCTCGAACTTCACGTCGGATATCACGTCTCCGTCGACCTTGATGTACATCTTCATTATGTCTCCGCAGATCGGATTGCCGGCCTCACCGACGCCGTCGGCGTCCTCGATGATCCCGACGTTCCTGGGATTGCGGAAGTGATCCATTACTTTATCGCTGTAAAGAGCCATCTTAAACCTCGTGTTCCTTCAACAGATGCCGGCGCTTTCCGGTCTGAAGATCGCGCCAGTACGGAGACATGCTCCTGAGCCTTTCCACGACCTCCGTGACGGAAGCCGTCAGATAGTCGATCTGCTGCCGCGTCGCGTCGTCTCCGAGGCTGAGCCTCAGCGATCCGTGCGCGACCTCGGCGGGAAGCCCCAGCGCAAGCAGCACGTGGCTCGGGTCGAGAGATCCGGAAGTGCACGCCGAGCCGGACGACGCCGATATGCCCATGTCGTCCAAAAGCAGAAGGAGCGATTCCCCTTCTATCCCCTCGAAGCAGAAATTGACCGTCGCCGGGTTGCGGCACAGCCTGTCTCCGTTGAGCTTCGAGTACGGTATCCTTTCCAGGCCTTCTATGAGCCTGTCGCGCAGCGGTACGAGCCGCGACGTATAGCCCCCGATATCCGCGCACGCCTCCTCGAGCGCCGCGGTCATTCCCGCGATGGCGGCAACGTTTTCCGTACCTGCCCTCTTTCCGCGCTCCTGAGCGCCGCCCTCTATCAGGTTCTCGAGCGCGAGGCCCCTGCGGCAGTAAAGGATCCCGCTGCCCCTTGGCCCGTGGAATTTGTGGCCCGAGATCGACATCATATCTATATTTTGCGATACGACGTCTATGGGAAGATGGCCCGCGGCCTGCACGGCGTCCGTGTGGAAGACGACGCCCCTTTTCCTGCAGAGCGCTCCTATCGCGGCTACGGGCTGGACCGTGCCTATCTCGTTGTTGACGTACATCACCGTGACCAGGCACGTGTCGTCCCTGAGCGCTTCCTCTACCTGGTCCGCGGAAACGACTCCGCGGGGCGCGACGTCGAGCAGCGTTACCTCGAAGCCCTCCTTCTTCAGCTTTTCGAGCGTGTGGAGCACAGCGTGGTGCTCGAAGGCCGTCGATATTATATGTTTTTTGCCTTTTCTCGCGCCGG
>JAEEGL013617983.1_pt1 | contig 15737 bp, 7 predicted proteins | sample 9134231 | NCBI WGS metagenome assembly JAEEGL01 (sample SAMN16246548, study PRJNA631951) | gut metagenome | biome: gut microbiome; feature: rumen; material: fiber-attached | host: Bos | place: Iran: Karaj | collected 2018-10
CGACATTTAAAATGCTTAGCTTTCTGATGTTCAACCAACACACGTTCATTATCAAATAATCTTTCACAATAGTAACAAAAAGGCTTACGATAACGTTCTCCCTTCTTTTTCTTTTTTCCCATGATTAATTGTTATATTAATTAATTTTATTTTAATTAAAACATTCATTAAATTTTATTAAATATTTATTTTTAATTGATTTTAATTTAATTCCTAAAAAATAATATTGCAAAATAAGCTAAAGATAAATAATTATTTATTTCAAATTATCATAAATAAAAAAATGTTCTGAAATAAATAACAATAAAATAAATTTGTAATGTTAAATAATTTCTATATATATATATTATTATTATTAAACAGGAAAAAAATAAATATTATTATTATCAATCTCCTTTATCACTTTTTTTTTCTTTACAACATCGATTTTTATTTTTTTTATTATTCTCAATAACAATATTATTATTTTCTTCTAAATTTGAATCTTTTTCAATTTTTTCAATAAATTTAAAAACCATATCATGAATTAAAGAATTAATACTTTCAAAATTTTTAGCACTAGTTTCTTTTAAAATAGCATCAATTTTTAAAGCAAAATTTTTAGCATCATTAATATTAACTTCTTCATTTTGATATAAATCACTTTTATTTGCAGCGATACCAAAAATAATATTTTTTCCTAAAATACTAGTAACAAATTCATACCAAAAATTTTTTAATTCTTCAAAAGATTTTTTTTTAGTTATATCATATACAAAAAGTACTAATTTAGCATTTTTTACAAATAATTGATTTATTGTTCTATATTGTTCTTGTCCACATGTATCCCATATTGTTAATATTATTTTTTTATCTTCTGATAAATTTATTTCTTTTTGTAATATATCATGACCTATTGTTGCAAGTCTTTTCTCAGTAAAATAATGATCTATGAATTGTCTAATTAAACTTGTTTTTCCTACACTTGATTCTCCTATTAATATTATTTTTACTTCATAATTATCTGACATATTTCTTATAATTTTAATTTTTAAATATTTTTATTTTAATCTTTTTTTTATTTTTTTACTTTTATTTTTTTTATTCTTTTTTTTAAAACAAAATAAAATTATCTATTTATTAATTTTTTTTTAAATAAATAAAAAGATTATTTAACTTGAAACAGCCTCTTCACATTTTTTAGTATATTCTTCTTGAGTTACACCTTTTAAATTTTTATAAGTAAATTTAATTAAAGTATTAATAATTTTTTTTAAACTTTCCAATAATTTATTATTTTCACTTACTTTTTGATCTAAAAATAAATCCATATAAATAATATTAGTCATCATTTTAAATGGTTTAGCTTTAATAATAGCATAAATAAAAACTGGAAATAATTCATTTTCATCAATATTTTTATTTCCTTTATTAAAAGCAATAGTTTCAATAATATAATTATTTAATTTATTAAATGCATCAATTTTTTTTCCTGGCGTTCTCTCACTATCAATTTGAATAATAAAATTAACAATATCAGTAAAAAAATCATCATGAATTAAATAATTTTCTTCCATTATATGATGAGGTTGAATCCAAGATAATAAAATACATCTTTGATTTATTTTTATATCATCATGATTTTGTTCTAAAGGATAAATTTTTTCATGTAATTTTTGAAATATTAAATCATTAACTTTTGTATATAATTTTTCTCTATATTTTTCTAATTCTTTATTTTTATTTCTTATTTCATCTTCTTTTATTATTATTGCATTAAATTTTTTTATTATTTTTTTTGTATATGTAGCTATAGTATTAACAGAACCTTGTTTATCTATTTTTGAATCTGTTTTTGATAAAATTTCTAATTCATTTTGAATTTTTTTTAATTCTTCTAAATTATCTTTATTTGTTTCTGTTAACAAATTATTTCTTATTAAATTTAACATATCGTTATCTACTTCTGGATGTGATGGTTTATATTTTTTAATAATTTCATTAAATAATTTTTGAATTTTTTGTATTTCTTCTGATACTTTCATTTCTTTTAATGTTTCAAAATAATCATCTTCTTGTAATAGTAGTTTATTTAATTTTGGAAATTCATTTATAAATGATTGAAAATCATTTGTTATTTTTAATTTATTTTTTTCTATTATTTTTTTCTCTTCTGGAATACTTTCTTGATAAATATGAAATTTTTGTTCTTTTATTTTAAAATTTATTGCTAATTTTACTTTAAATTCTCTTTCTGATATTTTAACTAATTCTTGATTAATTTTAATCTCTGCTATACATTTTAATATATAATTAAAACTATTTTTCATTTTATTTAAATTTTTCATTCTATTTAAAATTTCGCTACTTATTGAAATTGCATTATCAAAATCATTTATTGCTTTTTTTAATTTTTTGTTCATTTCTTGTAATATATCATCAATTAATATTTCACTTTCATTTATTTTTTCAACTAAAGCAATTAAAGTTTGTGCATACCAATAAGGTTTAATATTATCTAATGAAATAGCATTTTTTAAATAATTCATTGATTCATTAAATAAACTTAAAAGTTCTCTTTTTTGTGAATTAATACTTGAAATATGTTTATCATTATATAATACATGACTTAAATAATTTTCAAAATTAATAATTAAATTTTGTATATTTCCTTGTCCAATTTCTGATTTTTCAGTATAAAAAATAAGTTTATCTTTTTTTTCTAAAATTTTTTTTTTTTCTTCAAATTCTGCACTATAAACATCGTATTTAAATAAATAATAAGTTTCAACATTTCCTTGATCCATTTTTTCTTTTACTTCATCTACATTTTCTGGTATTCTTTTATATTTATCAATAAAACCAATTATTTTATCTCTTTTAGATTTAATATTTTTTTTTGTTTTTTCATCAAAATTAATTAAATATTTTTCATTTAATTTGAATATATCAGGATTATCTGTTCTTAATTTAACTAATACATTTAAAATTTCAACATAATCAGCAACAGTTAAACATATATTAAAATATCTAAAATGTTTATCTGGATTTTCAACAAAATAATCATATATCATATTATCAATATCAATTAATCCAGTTACTAATTTTTCAATATAAGGTGAAAATTGAAAATTAGTTAATTTTTCAAAAAAATCATAAAAAATAGGCATTAATTCTTTTATAAGAAACCAATTAAAAGGAATATAATTAATAGTAGATTTATTATTAAATAAATCACCTTTTATAATCATATTAATTAAAACTGTAATAATATTGATTTTTTCTGTTAATTGTTCATCAATAATTAAATCAATAAAAATTTCTGTATCAAAGGTTTTTAAATACCTATTAAATATTTTAAAAAAAAATTTAGCAACAAATTTATAAATATCCATTGTTGAAGCATCAGGAAATTTTTTTTTAATTATACATTTTATCATTTTACAAATACATCTTATTATATAAGGCATTGCTTGAGAATTATCTGATAATTTTTTAAAAATTGCAATTAAAATTCTTTGAACTGACATAAAACATTTTATATAAAGATTTAAAATTTCTTCTGCGTTTTCTTCTTTATATATTAATTCAATAAAATGAGTTGATGAAACAAATTTTCTATTTGAATCATTTTCTTTTAATTGTTTATCACAATATTCTTTTATTATATTATTTTCACATTGATTTTTATATTTTTCAAGATATTTATCATCTAATGAAGGTAAATAATTCTTATAAAAAGTATTTCTTATAGTATGAAAAAGTTTTTTTTGATCTTTTTCATATATTGAAGTTCCTTCTGTTTCTTCTAAAGTTTCTGAAATAAATTTTTTAATTAAATCAACATTAAAAGACCATTTTTCATTTCTTTTAATAATTAATTGAGTAATAATTGGTTGTAAAATATTTTGAAAAAATAATCTAACTTCATATTTATGAACAACTCCATTTAATAAATAACCACATTTACTATTTTTTAAAAATTTGTCAAAATCGTGAAGTGATGAAATAGAAGCAAATTCATCGTTTAATGCTTTATAAATTAGACATAATAATTCATCTTCAACATTATTAACAGAAATTAATAAATTTTCAAAAAAATTATCCATAAATAAAGTTGAAAAATTTTTAACCACAACTTCATTTGAAGCATTTTTGTATATTAAATAAATAATTTCTGGATCTTGTCTTATTTCTTTTATTAAAAAAGAAAATATATCAAAAGGAGGAGATAACGCTTGATTTAATATTATTTTAATTTCTTTATTGTTTTGTTTTAATGAATTTAATTGTTTTAAATATTGAAATTTTAAATCATATATTTCATCAACATGATCTTTTATTGTTCTTATTTCTTTTAATGAATTATCAACTAAATATTTTTTAAAATAAAAAATTATTTATTTTATCTTACATAAAACTCTTTTTGCATTATCTGTATTTATTAGTTTTTGAAGTGACTTTAATATTTCTCCATAATTATCTGAAACCTTCATCATTTTTATATATATTATTTTTTAATTAAATATTTTAAAATTTAATTTACTAATTTTTATAATAGTTATTTTTATTTTTTTTATATTTCAAAAATGTTTAATTATTTGCTTTAAATTCTAATAATTTAATAGTAAATATTTCTCTTGAATATCTTCTTATTTTAAAAACTGCATCTTGGAAATTTAAAATTCCTTTTTCTAATAACTTTTTAAAAGTTGCAATATATTCATTTAATGTTAATTCACATGAAATATATTTTAATTTATTTTCATTATAATTTGAAATATATTCATTAATATTAACTAAGGAAATTGGAATTGCATCTTTTCTTCTTAATTCTTCAATATCTTTATTTAAAGATTCTTCTAATGATTGAAATTTTTTTAATAATTGATCAACATTTGATAAATTATTTTTTAAAACATCAATATTTTTTACATTTTCTTCTTTTGTATTTTTAATATTATTTGTTAAAAATTTTATTTCATTTTTTGATGATATCATATCATTTACTTGAGTTTCTAATATTTTATCATTTTTAATTTTCAACATAATTTCACTTCTTAATATATTTTTTAAATCATTTTCATTAAAAGAAGAAATATTTTTATTTTGAAAATTATTTTGATTATTAACTTTAAAATTATTATTATTATATGAAGAAGGATTTGTTCCTCCTTTATTGTATAAATTATTATTAGAATTTTGATTATTATTATTATAATTATTTGGATTATTATTTTTATTATTATAAAATAAATTTGGATTATTATTATTATTATTATTTGGCTTTGAAGAATTCATTGGAACACCATAAAAATTAGTTTTAACATTATTTTTTTTATTATCAAGATTTATTTGAATTGCTTGACTTGGAGAAAAATTACATAATCCAGAAAAAATTTTGGAATCAGAAGAATTTTGATTAAAACAAGGAAAAGTTTCATCAAAAGTAATTTTTAAAAAATTAATAATTTCTTCTAAATTTTTAGTATTTTGATTCCAAGGCATAAAAAATTCAATATTAATTTTTAAATCTTTCATATCAACTGACACATCAGCATATTCAGGAGAAATTCCTAAATTTGGTTTATTTTCAAAAAAAAATTCAGGACCTGAAAAAAGGAAATTTTGAGGATAATAAACTAATATATCAACAAAATAATTATTATTTGAATATACAACTGGAATATTATGTCTTCCCATAAAAATTTTTCCTTTGTCTCTACTTGTTAAATATAATTTTGAATGTTCATGTTCACTATAATTTTTCATAAAAAACATCATTATTGTTGATAATTGTCCTTGTGGATATATTGTTAATTTTATTGCTTCTGAAATATCCATTTTTTTATTTTATTTATATTTTTGTTTTTTTATTTTGAAATATTTATATTTTTTTTGTTTGATTTAATTAAAAAAAATATATATTATTTTTTATGTTAAATAGAATTTTTTTAATTATTTTTTTTTTATTTTTTATATTGAATTAGAAAAATGAAATAAAAAAAAAAATATTTATTTGATTATGATAAATTATAAATTTAAAACATTTAAACAATATTTATTAGATTTTACCAATTTCAAAATGTTTTTATAAAAAATCTAATTATTCTCACATTATAACCATTAATTTTTATATTATTATATTTATAATTTTATTTAATTTTCTTCTTTTTCATTTTCTTCTTTTTCATTATCATTATTTTCATTTTCATTTTTTTCATTTTCTTCATTTTCATTTTCTTCTTTTTCATTTTCTTCTTTTTCATTTTCTTCATTTTCATTTTGTTTATTTTCATTATTTTCATTTTCATTATTCTCATTTTCATTATTTTCTTTATTTTCATTTTCATTATTCTCATTTTCATTATTTTCATTTATATTAGAATTATTATTATTATTAGTTTGTTCTATATTATTAATAGATTCTTTCAAAAAATATCTTTTAGCTTTTCCTTTTCCCATTGACATATTTAAATTTTTAATTTTTCTTTTTAATTCATTTTTTTTAAATATTAAATTTTTATTTTCTTTTTCAGCATTAGTATAATCAATTTCAATTTGTTTATTTTGAGAAAGTAATTGATGTATTTTTTCATCATTTGTTTTAGTCATATTATTAAGTTGAATTCTACAATCTTTAATTTGTTCTTTTAAAGTATAAATTAATTGAAGTGTATCTTGTAATTCTTCTTTAGTAAAAGATTTATTAATTTCTTTTTCTTTTATTTTAGGTTCTTTTAATTTTTTAATCATCATTTCTAAAGTTAAAATTTTTTCATGTATTAATCTAATAAATCTATCTTGTTTAATAAATTTTTCAGTATAATCTTTTATACAAATTTTACTTTCTTTAATTTCATTTTTTAAAATTTCAATTTTTTCTGTTATTTGATTTTCTTTATCATATTCATCAATAAATTTAATTTGTCCTTCATTTAAATTAACTAAATTATTATATTGTTTTTTTAATTCATTATTTTTATTAGTTTCTTTTTTTAAAAGATTTTGTAAATTAAACGCTCTTTCTAAATTTGATTTAAATTCAATTTTATTTTTCAATTTATCAATCATTCTTTTATATCTTTCAGTTTCAACATTATTTGCATTTATTTCTTTTTCCATTTCTCTTATTTGATTTGTTAATTTTCCTTCAGAGTCTTCATTTTTTTTTTCTTCTATTCTTTCTAAAACTTCTTTATATCTTTTATTAGAAAGTTCAATTTTATTTTTTAATTCATTATTATAATTATTTAACATATTATAATATTTTTGTTTTTTAATTATTTCATTTATTAAATCTTCATTATTTTCTTTTTCTTCTGATACTTTCTCTATTGAACCTAATTCATTTTTTGAAGAATTGAGATTTTCTTGATTAATATCTTCTAAATTATTTTTTCCATCATTTGGCATTTCTTCTGTATTTATTCCTCTATCTGTTTCATTAATTGATTTATTTTCATTTGGATTTTCTTCTTCAGACATATTTTTTTTTTTTTTTGTTTATTTTATTTGTAACTTTTATAAATTATTATTTTTATTTTTTTTATTTTTTCACTTTTTTTAATTTCAATAAAATTAAAATATTATATTTTAAAATAATTAATAAAAAGATAAAATTTAATATAAAAATTTATTTTTTTTACCATCCATTATCATCATTATTATTATTATTATTATTTCCCCATCCATTATTATTATTATTATCATCCCATTCATTATTTCCATTATTATTATTATTATTTTGTTCTTGTTTAACTTCATAATTCCCACTACTACCATATTTATCCTCAAGATATTCTTTCCTAATTCTTTTAATTCCAAGATAATCTTTCTTATTTTTATAATCTCTATCTCTATCTCTATGATCTCTATCTCTTTCTCTATCTCTATGATCTCTATCTCTATGTTCTCTATCTCTATGTTCTCTATCTCTATCTCTATCTCTTTCTCTATCTCTATCTCTATCTCTATCTCTGTCTCTATCTCTATCTCTGTCTCTTTCTCTATCTCTATGTTCTCTTTTATTAGGACAATCTTTTGCTATGTGTCCTTTTTTATGACATATATTACATGTTCTTGTTTCTGGTCTATTTCTATTATAGGAATTATCATTATTTTGTACTACTACATTATCATTATTATCATCTCTTCTTCCATAATCATTTTCTATATTTCTATAATATTCTATTGTTGGTGGACGAACTTTTCTTACGAAATCATAATAACTTTCATTTCCATAATTTGATTTAAAGTAACTTATAATTTTATCTAAATCATTAAAATATTTATTATGAAAATAAAGTCCTTTTGCTTTTACTTTAATATATTCTAAAACAGGATTTACTTTAGGAACATAACCTAAAACAATATAAGAAGGAAATTCAGGTAAAATAGTAAAATTATAATTAATAATTGATAAAGATTTCTGTTTTTCTTCTTTTAATTTATTTTCAAATTCAGAAACTTTTTCACAATTAATAAACTTTCTATTTTGAATAGCATTTTTAACTAAATTAGCACAAGGATTAACATAACGATCGACAATTTCATTTAAAGTAGAAAAGGATTCATCACCAATTTGTAATTTACTTCCAATAGAAGCACCAGGTAATTTATCATGTTCAATAATATCAACATGAGCAATAATAAATTTATAAAATTTCCAACTTAAAGTTAAATGATCAGTACCACGTGAACTAGGTCTAAAAATACATTCTCCAATTTCTTTATTTCTTAATATTTCTTTAACACCTAAATAACCAACATTTCTAAATTTTTCCATAGTAATATTTCTTGGTATATATTTATGATGTTGTTGTTTAGAATTTTCAATATATTTTAAATTTTTAGTATCTTCATCAGGAATATAAATAAAATATGGATCTAATTGTTCTGATTTTAAATATTTACTATGATCTCTCATTGAACTTGGTCTAGTTTCTAAATCAACTTTAAATTTAATATAATTTATATCCTTTATTCTTGCTTCAAATACTGTTCCTTCTTTATATCTTTCTTTCATTTCTTCATATGTTCCTTTCTCATTTTCTTCAAATATATGTTTTATCCATAATGTTGCTTCTAAACCATTCATTAATCTGCAAGTTACATGCTGTTGATCAACTTTTTTTACTTTTGCTACTGTTATTTGTCCTTCTTTGAAATTCTCATCTCCTATTAATAAAGGGAATATTTGTTCATCTTTTAAATCTTTTCTCTGTTTTCTTGGATCTGAATATGGATTATATAATTCTTTTATTATTAATTTATAATAGAATTTTAATTCTTTTATATTTATATTTTGATTATTACTATTATTCATAAAGTATTTATTATCATCTATTATTTCTAATTTTGTTGGATTTTTTATTATTTCTTCAATTTGAGATTGATTTGATTCTTTATCATTTAATTTTTCTTCTAAAACAAAAGCAATAATATTATTTGCATTTGGATATTGATCAAGTGGAATTCTAGTCATATCTAATAAATTAAATTTCTTATTATCATTATTAGCATTTGTAATATCAGTTTTAATTTTAATAAAAGGATTACAACAAGTCCTAATAACAGGACCAATTATTTTTCTAATTGATAATTCAATTCTACTAACTAAACCATTTTGAGGTGAAATTTTTTCAATAATATATTGTGCTTTCCTTGGACCTAAACCACTAACAAACATTAAAGTATTTCTTAAATGAACAAATTCAAAAGCTTTATTAATATCAACACCAATTGAATTAACAGCTTCAATAGCTTTATATTCTAATTTTTCAATTAATTTACTTTGATTAACTTCATTTTGTAAAGGATGTAAATTAATTTTTAAACAATAATTTTTATTTCTATTTTCATTCCATAATTGTAATATTTCTTCTAAAGGATTTTGTTGATATCTTCCTAAAGAAACAGCTTGTCTTAAATATAAATTATATTTTGGAAATGAATTATCACCATAAATTGAATTAGCATAAATTCTTGGTATTGATAAGTCACCATATGTAACCCAACATTTAGCATTTTTTAATAATTCTTGATCACAATTATTTATATTATCTTTTAAATAACGACATTTTAAATCATTTGCTCCAATTATTATTAAATCTGGTTTATGTTGATGAATAATATTTTTACAATTTTCTTGTTCTTTTTTAAATTCATCTCCCATTTTTGAATAATATTTCTGATGAAGATAATTAAATGAAAAATGATCAATAACTTCTCCATTTTTATTAAGCATAACTGAATAAGTAATATTATTATTATTATCATATACAAAAGATAATACTCTTGGTAAATTATTATCTTTAAATTTTTCATCATCACTATCAACAATTCTTTTTCTATAAGGACCACTCATTAATAAATCAAAAAATGTATTTCCACATTCTTCAATTACATATTCTTCAGCTTTTTTTTCTAATTCTTTTTTAATTTCACTTTCAAATTGTTTATAAACTTCATCTCTAAAAAATATACAAAGTGATTCTTCTCTCATAACTTTCCATTGATCATTTTCATTATTATTATTATTATCATCATTTGAAGGAGTATATGCTTTTTTTAAAGGAGCAAGAATTTTTTCTAATTCAGGATCACTTATAATTGTTTCAATTTTAACTTTAATTAAACCTTTTTTTTCACTTTGAATAATATCTAAATATAAATCATTATTAAAACTATTAATTGGTTTTTTTTCTAATCTCTTTGTACGAAATGCTCTATTAAAAATATCTAATTCTTTTTGTCCTAATTCAGTAGGTTCTGTACTTAAATAACAATTATTTCTAAAATATTGCCAAACATATTGTCTTAAAAAAGGATGACTTTGAATTTCAATTGATAAAAATTTACAAGCATAATTTATGACATCTAAAGTTTGAGGAAAATCATCTGATTTATAATTATTTGCTAATTCAATTGCAATTTGACTTGGATTTGGTGTTGGAATTAATTTTGAATTGTCTATATTTGGATCGTTTAATATTAATTCGAGATTTAATGCTAATTCTTGTGATTTTAATGCAAATTTTGATGTGTATTCGTTTATTTTGTTTTTTACTAATTTTTTTATTAGTGATTGTTTTATTGGTGGAATATAATTTTTTTTTTTTTTATTATTATAATTTTCTATTTTTTCAAAATCGAAATTTTCAAAATTGTTATTTTCAAAATTATTATTATTTTCAAGGTTATTATTATTATCATTATTATTTAATTCATTCATTTCATTTATTTTATCTTCATTTAATTCTCTATGAAATTTAATAAATAATTCCATATTTTTTAAATCTTCAATTGATTTTGCATTATCAATATATCTTTGTTTCATAAAATTATATGTTTCTTCATTTAAAAATGGTTTTACTATTTCAAATTTTTTTAAAACTTCTTTTCTATATGATTTTATTTCTTGATATTCTCTATCAAGTTCAAATAATTTCCAAACATCTTTTTGATTCATTTCAGTTTCATAAATATATTTTCTATAAAAAACAATATATGGTATATCTAAAAATTTTTTTTTATGATATTCTAATAAAGTTAATATTTTTTTTTTAATATTAGGAAAATTTTCTTCAGAATTATTATTTTGTAATTTTAATTTTTCAAAAATCCATTCCTTCTCTAATTCTAATCCTTCACATAAATTATCAATTTCTTCTTTTTTATATCTTAATAATAATCTTTCAGGTATATCTTCTTTTTTTATTTTAATATCTTCTTGAGTTGCAAATTGTTCTTCAATTTCAACTAAAGGAAAAATTTGATTATAAGTAACTTTTTTTTTATCTTCATTTTCAATTTCTGGAATTTTAAAAATTTGATGTGGAATATCATAAACATTATAATCTCTTTGATCATATTTTTTATCTTCATTATTATCATTTTCATTCTCACTTTTAATTACTTGATCATCTTCAATAAAATTATCATCTTTAATATTATCTCTTTCACCTTCTTCATAAACTTTTTCTTTTTTAATTATTTCATCTTCTTCATTATCAGAAATGACTTTATTATTTTTTTTAATTATTTTTTTTTTTTTTACAGGAATTACTTCAAAATCAGAACTTCCTAAATCTTCATCAATTTCTGCTTCTTTATTTTGAATTGAATTTGATTGTTGAATTCTATATTGTCCTCTATCATCATCATTTTCTTCTTCTTGTTCATTTCCGTCATCTAAAAATGAATCGTTATGGTCATATTCATTTTTTGATGCTTCTTCTTCTTCTTCTTTTTCTTCTAAAGAATAGTTTTCTTCTTCTTCTGATATTTCTATTTTTTCTTTTTTCTTCTTTTTTTGATTTTTTTGGTCTTTCATTTTTTTTTGTTTTTTTTTTTTTTATATGTTTTTAATTTTGGATTTTTTGGATTTATAGTTTTTTTTTTTTGGAGTTATTTTATTTTTATTTTATGTTTTTTATAGGAATATAGGTTTTTTTATATGAATTATATGAATTAAAAGGATATTTTTATATTTTTGAATTTTTTTTTTTTTGGACATTCATTTAATTTATTTATAAAAAAATATATTTTTTTTTATTTATTTGATTAAAAAAAAAAAATTAAAATACTCAAATATAATAAAAATATTAATTTTAAAAAAAAAATTTTTTTTAAATTATAAATATATTTAACAAAAATACATTATAAAATATCAATCTGAAATAAAATAAAATTAAATAAAAAAAAACACATAAAATATTTTGTTTAACAACAATTTCTTTTTTTCATTTTTTTATCTTTTAAATCAATTTTATCATTTTGATTATCATTATTATTTTTTTCAAAACCATAACTATCCAAATATTTATTAATAGCAAAAATAAACATTTGTCTCGTATTATCATAATTTTTAGCAGAAACTTCAAAAAAAAAACCATTACATTCATTAGCAAATTTTTTTCCATCATTAATAGAAACAACTTCATTTTCATATAAATCACTTTTATTTGCAATAATACCTAAAATAATATTTTTAGTATTATCATTTACTCTTTCAATCCAAAACTGTTTTAATTCATTAAATGAATCTTGATTTGTTATATCATAAACCATTAAAACTATATTTGCACCTTTTAAAAATAAATGAGATAAACTTCTAAATCTTTCTTGTCCTGCAGTATCCCAAATATTTATTTTTATTTCTGTATTGTTTATTTCTTCTATTTTTGAAAATTTATCTGTTCCTATTGTTGTTATTGATGTGTCTATAAATAGTTTATTGATATATTGATTTATTAAGGCAGTTTTTCCTACTGATGATTGTCCTATTAATACTACTTTTAATTGATTTATATCCATGATTTCTTCTTCTGCTGATATATCCATTTTTTTTTTTTTAAATTATTTTTTGTTATTTTATTTATTGTTTTATATTTTTTTTCGTGTAAGTTTATTTTAATTTTATAACTTTGTTTTATACATCTATTTTTTTTTTTTTCGAATTTATTTTAAATTATAATTCTAATGAGAGTTTTGAAAATGGTATTTTACATATATATCACAATTTCAAATGGAATAATATATAATAATAAATAAGATGTTTAGAATTATAAAATAATAAAACTCTGAATTTTGCTTCTTAATATTATGATGATAATTAACGAAAAAATTAAATGAATATTATGAAAGAATTAAAATATAATAATTAATTATATTCTAAAAAAGAAATTTTGAATAAATAAAAATATCTCAAAAAATAATTAAATTTCCATTAAAATAAAAAATTTTTTTATACAAATAAAATTATAACAAAAAAAAATATAATCTAATTTATGAAAAAAAATAAAATAAATCAAAAAAAAATCAAAATCATAAAAAAAAAACATTAAATAATCAAAATTCAAAAAAAAACAAACTAATAAAAAAAAATAAAAAATATAAATAAAAACATTTTTTAAGAAATATGAATCCATTCTAAATAAGGTTTACTATTACCCATATAAGTATAAGCAACATCATTAACTTCTCTAGAATGTGCAGAAACTTTAGCATTATTACCACCAACAGTAACAATAACAGCATGAGCATCACCACTAGAACAACTACCAGCATGATAAATAAGAACATCACCTGGTTTAACCCAATTAGGAGGAGCTAAATGTTTACCACATTGTCTTTTATGTTTAAAATTCTCTTCAAGACATCTTCCAAGTCTATGAGCACCAATTTCTTCTTTACCACATGGTATTCCTCTACATGGTCCTCCTTTTAATGCACTATGTCCTCCTGCTAATAAACATTGAGATACAAAATTTGCACAGTCACCTCCATCTCTAGGATAATTACAATGCTCGTTACCAAAGTAACCATATGGTGTACATTGCCAACGACCTGAACCACAACGATGATTTATTTTGTTCCAATGTTTGTGAGCATAGGCTACTGCTTTTTTACGGTCGTAACATGCTATTGAAAGGAGAAATGTTAGAAATAGGATGGTTCTCATTTTTTTTTTTTTTGATTTTTTTTTGGGTATATATATTTTATTTGTTTATTTTTAATTTTTTTTTTTTTTGATTTTTTTGATTATTTTTTTTTTTTTTTTTTGGTTTAAAATATGTTTTTTATTTTTTGGGAGTTGATTTATTAAAGATATTTTTTTTATTTGGTTTAGATAGCAAAATGATTCCTAATTGTAATACTAAATTATAAAAATATTAGGCTCTTTTTATTGTCATTTATATTGATGAACTAGATATACTTGAATTTGTATTTGTTCAATGAATTTTTTTTACTTTTGAAACTTATTTATAACTTATAATTATTCAAACAATCAAATATAATAACTAATTAATATAATATCAAAGAGTTAAAAGTTATAATCTTCAGGATAATTTATATTTTGTTTTATTTAAATTAATCAAATAGATATAAAAAAGTATATAAAGACATAAAATAAAAAAATAAAATAGAATTAAAATATTGAAATAGAAATTAAATAAATAAAATAAAATAATTATTATTATTTTCTTAAATCAATATTAATTAACATATGACTGAAAAATTTTTTTAAGAAATATGAGTAAAAAAATAAGTTAAAAGATAATAAGAAGTTAACAATAAAATTTTATATAATTGTAATAGAGTAAAAGTAATTGAATCATTAATATTCAATTTTCATAACTTTAAAAATAAATATTATATTATAATTAAAAATAATAATAGAATAAAGATACTTTATATGAAAATTACGAATTGATATATTAAATATGAATTATAATATTATTTTATTTAAAAATACTTTATAATAAATTACTTATATCATCTAATAAAAAATATGAATTCACAAGATATCAATGAAGAAGAAATAAAATTAATTTTCTTAGTTGAGCAATAGTTGGAAAAACTAAATTTTAAATTGATTTCTGGGTCCTGATATATATTCAAATGAATTAAATATAATAGGAATGGAACAATCTATAGAGAAAAGTTTAAAATTTGAAATAGGTAATAAAAATTAATTTATATATTAAAAATTATACTAAAGTGTAGGAAAAGAAGTACAGTATTATACTTAATTATATAAAACAAATTAATACTAATATTTTATTAATATTTTTTTGATAAAAAATTATTTTTTTTTAATTTTTTTTAAATTTCTTTAATGTAATTTTATAAAATTTAATTCTTCTATAACAAAAATCAGTAATATTTCTATATATAATAATAGTATAATATCACCAAAAATTTATAGATAAAATTTATTCATCTGATGATAAAGTTAATCTTTTACAATC
>JAEEGL014889170.1_pt1 | contig 15737 bp, 13 predicted proteins | sample 9134231 | NCBI WGS metagenome assembly JAEEGL01 (sample SAMN16246548, study PRJNA631951) | gut metagenome | biome: gut microbiome; feature: rumen; material: fiber-attached | host: Bos | place: Iran: Karaj | collected 2018-10
GTAGAGAAGGTTGTCCCCGCACCAGGAGGCAAGGTCACCGTCTCGAGTGAGAAGGATAAGTACTCGGAATTTACGTTGTTCATTCAGAAAGTGAAAAGTGAATAATTTGCTACCGCATAGATAATTATGAAGCCCTTAGAGCAGTTAGTAAGAAAGAACATCTGGAGTTTGGCTCCATATAGCAGTGCCCGTGACGAATACTCTGGCAAGGAGGCTCACGTCTTCCTCGACGCCAACGAGAATCCGTATAATGCCCCATACAACCGCTACCCCGACCCACTGCAACGCGACGTTAAGAAGATGCTGGAGCGTGTCAAGGGCGTGCCCAGCGAGAACATATTCTTAGGCAATGGTAGCGACGAGGCCATTGACCTGCCCTACAGAATCTTCTGTGAGCCTGGTCGTGACAATGTGGTAAGTATTGCTCCCACCTACGGCATGTATCAGGTATGTGCCGATATCAACGACATCGAGTGTCGTCAAGTTCTCCTGGACGATAACTTCCAGCTGCATGCTGACGCTGTCCTTCAGGCCTGCGACGAACACACGAAGATTATCTGGCTGTGCTCGCCCAACAACCCTACCGGCAACTCGCTGGACCGCGACGAGATACTGAAAGTCGTTGAGGGCTTCGAGGGTATTGTCATCGTTGACGAAGCCTACATAGACTTCGCCCAGCAACTGTCGCTGCGCCAGGAGTTGCCCACCCACCCCAACCTCATTATTCTACAGACAATGTCGAAGGCATGGGGCTCAGCAGCCATCCGCCTGGGTATGGCTTTCGCCTCAAAAGAAATCATCGCCATATATAATAAGGTGAAATACCCCTATAATGTCAACCAGCTCACACAGCAGCAAGCCATGGAGATGCTGAAAGACCCCTTCGAGATAGACAAATACGTAAAAACACTCTTGCAAGAGCGCAACCGTCTGATGGCGGCATTCAGAGAACTGCCTATCTGTGAACAGATATATCCTACGGATGCCAACTTCTTCCTAACACGCGTCACCGATGCCAAGCGCATCTACGACTATCTCGTCGACAAGGGGATCATTGTGCGCAATCGCTCACGCATCCAGCTCTGTCAGAACTGTCTGCGCATCACTATTGGTACCCGCACGGAAAATAATGAGTTGCTCAGTGCTCTGCGCCAATACTAACAGCAAGCTGTCACTCATCACGTTGTTGCTGATGATGGCACTGGCAACATGGGGCGAGAACCGCATCTTCTCATCCCGCGTCAAAACGTTAACCAGCATGGTGGGAACCGACTGGCAAAACCGTCCAGTGATGATGCTGGGCAGTGATGACGTGCTAAACATTGGCTTCGATGAGTTCTCCCACAACTACCACCGCCTGACCTGTCATCTCGACCACTGCGAGGCTGACTGGAGTGTTTCGGAAGACATCTTCGAGAGCGACTGGCTGCAAGGCTTCAACGACTGGCAGATTGACGACTACCAAAACTCCATCAACACCACTATTCTATACACGCACTATCAACTGACTATTCCCAACGAGTACTGTCAGCTGAAGATGAGTGGCAACTACCGCCTGACCATACTCGATGAAGACAATGCCGACGAGAAGCTGCTGGAGGTAGAATTCTACGTGGTAGATCCGAAGATGACAATAGGTATGGAGGCGACGACCAATACGGACATAGACCATAACGACAGTCACCAACAGTTGTCGTTTAGCGTGAACTATAACGATTTACGTATCACCAATGTCAACGAACAACTGCAGACCGTAGTCTTACAGAACTGGGTAGAGCGCGATGCCCGCCGTAACATCCAGCCCAACCACATTACACCTCGGGGATTATTGTGGCAGCACAACCGCCAGCTCATCTTCGATGCTGGCAATGAATATCACAAGTTTGAATTGCTTGACGTAAGCCATCCAACCATGGGAATAGACCGCATCACGTGGGACGGGACCTTCTATCAAGCCTATCCCTTCACAGCTTTTCCACAGCGCAACTACCTCACTAATGTCGATGCTGATGGTGCTTTCTGCATTCGTAACAGCGACCGTTCAGAGTCAGACTACACCTGTGACTATGTCTGGGTGAACTACGAACTGGAGGCGCCCTATCAAGGCGAACTGTATATAGAAGGTCAATGGGCTACGGACGTTGACAGAGAACACTACCGCATGCGCTACGATGGTGAGCGTAAGGTGTATTACACGGCACTGTTACAGAAACAAGGGTATTACAACTACCGCTATTTGACAACCGAGAGACAGATACCATCGTCTGAAGGCAGTTTCTTCCAGACGGAAAACCGCTATCAAGTCTTAGTATATTATAAAGAGGTCGGAGGTCGCACATGGCGACTGGTAGGCTACAAATCGTTAGAGTTACGATAGTCTTTCGGTGTCATGTGATACTGATGATAGAACGATGACACGAAGTAGTTGGGCGTAACAAAGTTCAAATTATCTGCAATATCCTCCACCAGCAGATCCGTCGTCCGCAACAGTATGGAAGCCTCCTGTAGTCGTAGCTTGCCAATCAACATACGTGGATTCTTGTCGATATGGTTAGCCAGTAACACATACAAATCGCCCTTACTCATTGCCACCCGCTCAGCAAGCATCTGGAAACTGAGATTATTTCCACGATTTCTGTTGATGTATGGCACCACTTTCAGCATAACCTCGTCAAAGGCCTTGCTATCCAATTCAATATTATCCTGCAGAGCCCTATCATCTGTATCAACAACAGGTGCTAACTGTTCGTCGTACAACTCCATACAATGGTCAGCAAAGCCGCGCACCCTACGCATCATGTCCTCCTCATCGTTTAGACAGCGCATACGTACCTTCGTATTTCTGTTGAAGAAGTAGAAATTGGCCCCTACCAAACCTATCAGTATGAGCGTCAACAAAATATACAGTCCTGTGGTACGCCACCAAGGCTGGTCGACATGCACCGTCCATATATAGGGTCTGACTGGCCATTTGCCAGGCCACATAGATGCCTGCAACTCAATGACATAATCGCCAGGAGACATACCGACCAACGGTAGATGCAGGAAACCGTTTCTGTCGACCATTCCTCCCGACTTTCCGTAAGAAAGGACGCGCCAGTTGTCAAAGCCTTGTACCCCTTTCACACGTACACGATAGTAGGTCTGTAGAGGGCGCAGATAGTTGAGTCCTGTGAAGGTCAACGACAAAGAGTTCTGGTCGTAGTTGACATGAAAATCTCGAGTTCGCGAGGCACTACGTTCCAGGATTATCTTTCCCCCCATCTTGACGCCAGGATCAACGAAAACACCATTGACCATCACCCTGACGAGTTTGGGGAACAGAATCATCTCACCAAAGCGCTCGCCTTGGAATTTTGCAGGATTGAAAGTCACTATATGGTCAATGGTCTGCATCACGATGGTACCATCTGGCAGCTTAGCAGCACGACCATTAAGGAAAGCATCGTTGGGAATATTGTCCTGATTCAGATACACCTCTAAATGGTAAACACGATTATTGTTCACATAAAGGCGGCATACGCCATAGCTGGTAGAAACCCATATGTGATGCTGGTCGTCTTCAATAACAGAACGTATGACTTCGTTAATAAGACCATCCTTACGAGAGAAAACCAAATTGTTCTCCCCTGGGCGATGCAGTATGAGCCCCGTATATGTCCCCATCCACTGCCAACCGCGACTGTCGCTAAGAACACAGTTAACCTTATAGGGCAGTTTCTCTCGCTCCGATTCCTGTTGGTCTAACAACTTCACATATGGCGCTGCCTCCGGAGACTGTACTGAATAAGTAGTGAACGGACTGGGATAGGACTTGGCATACAACAATCCACGCGTAACAGTACCCATCCACAAGCCCCCCTGACGGTCGAACATCAGTGAATTGACATTAGGAGACATAGTGCGCCCCTTTGACATTCGTACCGTCTCATAGTGTTTAACTTCACCTGAGGCATAGTAGTAGACCAGATAACCACGCTCAGAGGCTATATAGAGTCTGTCGCCACTCGGACACAAATCATTCATACGGAAAGGGGTCTCAAGCACTTTCTTCCAGCGATGGGTACTGATATCATAGCGCATCAGTTCTCCAGACTCCTTGGCATTGCGAATCTGGTAATACTGGTTACCCTCCAGACAGATAATCGAAGACTCAGCATAGCGCAGCTTATCTTCAGCAGTAGTGAAAGCATAGTCTCTATAGAGGTAACGTGAGGTCTTATAATCATAGACACCCACCGAACCATCTGCGTGGAACAGCAGCAACAGACTATCAGCAAAGACATCGACATCTTGAAGGACAGCCTTAGAATGAATGGTCACCTCTTTTCCTTTCTGGGGGTCATAGAGGCGCTTGCCCGAGCGAAACCATACATTATTCTCGCCATCGCCATAGATATCGTCAATGGGTCCTCTTACTCCCATCTCGTGAAGAACACGCTCCACATCGGACATGAAACGCTCTGTCAACAAATCGACACATGCCAGTTTTCCACGATTCTTCCCCCACAGATGGTGGTTCTTGTCGAAAAACATTTGGTATCCTCCCTCATATTCAGCAAGGTCTATGACATCTCGCTCAGAAGGGTCGATATGTGTAAAGCTATTACCATCGAAGAAATTGATATGCCCAATAGTGAAAATGAGTACCCTACCCGTTCTCGTGCATCGTACTATCTGAACACTATTATCTGCCAAACCATTGGAGCCGTCGTAAGAATAAAAAATCAGATTATCGTCAAAAGCCGTTGCGTTGATACTAAACAGCAGCACCAACATCACACAACAGGTTCTATAGAGATTCATAATCATTAGGTCCTTGTTTTAGGCGAGGACAAAGATAAAAAGAAAAAAACAATTCTCCAAATATTTATGCAAAATATTTGGAGAATCGCTGTAGATTTTTATTAATTAGCTATCTTTGTACCTTTACACTTTAGGCAGATGGAACTGGTACGTCTGATCAAAGACTTCACGTACAGTATTAATTTCCAAGAACTTAGTAGCACCTCCAGCACCCACATTGCCACTCAGGTAGGCTATCTTGTCATTCAAGTCCACATACCCCTTCTGGCGTAGCATACGAACAGCAGCCAGGAACAGACGTTCTGGATCGATATGGTCTTTCTGGTATACGGGAATGACACCATACGAAAGGTTCAGCAGACGCTGCAGTTTGTCAGTATAGCAGATAGCCAGCACGGGGTGAGGACCGCGGAAGGCAGCCAGTGCCCGAGCCGTAATACCCGTCGTAGAGTCTGTAATAATACCCTTGACACCTAACTTCTCCGTAGCCTCGATAGCTGCATGTGCCATAAAGTCACGAATATCGCAATTGGGAGCCAAAGGAGCTACCAGGGTACTCTGCATACGGTCCAATTCTGCCTGCTCAGCAATCGCTGCCATTGTCTGCACAGCCTCAATGGGGTATTTTCCACTTGCCGTCTCGCCAGACAACATCAAAGCGTCGGTACTCGAATATACTGCATTGGCTATATCAGTAACCTCTGCACGTGTGGGGCGTGGATTGTTAATCATCGTATGCAGCATCTGAGTAGCCACTATAACGGGTTTCTTCTTCTCAATACACTTGCGGATTATTTTACGCTGAATACCAGGGATATGCTCAATGGGCACTTCAATACCCAAATCGCCTCGGGCAATCATGATACCATAAGAAGCATCAATAATTTCATCAATATTGTCAACGCCCTCTTGGTTCTCTATTTTCGAAATAATCTTAATATCAGAATTATAAGCATCCAGAATAGCCTGCACAGCGCGCACATCGGCAGCAGAGCGTACAAACGAGTGGGCTATGAAGTCAATATCCTGGTCTATGGCCAGCATAATATTCTTACGGTCCTTGGGAGTCAAGGCAGGTAAGGCAATATGACGACCTGGCACATTGACACTTTTGTGAGAGCCCAGAACACCATCGTTCTGCACCTGGGCAATAACGGCAGGACCATTGATGCCGATGACCAGCATATCCAGTGCACCATCGTCGAACAGCACGTGGTCGCCTTCCTGAATGTCTGCTGCAAAATTCTCATATGAGAGATTCACAATATCGTGGGTAGAGTCAACGTCCGGACGTCCGAAGAGTTTGACGACATCGCCCGTCTTATACTCTATAGGCACCTCACAACCCGTAGTACGCACCTCCGGTCCCTTGGTATCTATTAATATACCGATGTGTCTGCTTACCTCGCGCACGTTCCTTATTATATTCTTAAGGCCTTCTTCTGAGGCGTGAGCCGTGTTCATCCTGACGACATTAACGCCAGCATTATACAATTGGCGTATAAAATCTACATCACAGCGACGGTCACTGACCGATGCAACAATCTTTGTCTGTTTCATTTGCTAATACCTTTAATTTGGGGGCAAAGGTACGAAAAATATAGGACATAGTTGAGGAAAAATTCAGTTTTTTGAAAAAAAGTTAGTAGAAAATTTCCATATTACACTGAAAAACAGTAACTTTGCAGTCCGAAAACAAAACACATAAAAAACATAGAGATGACAAAAGCAGATATCATCAACAAGATTGCCGAAGACACAGGCCTTCCTAAGAAGGATGTAGCCGCTACAGTAGAGGCATTTATGGAAGAGATTCGTGATTGCATGGCCGTACGTAAAGAGAATGTCTACCTGCGTGGTTTTGGTACGTTTACTGTTAAGCACCGTGCCAAGAAGACTGCTCGTAATATTTCCAAGAACACCACATTGGTTATCGACGCACACGACATTCCCGCCTTCAAGCCCGCCAAGAGCTTTGTTGCAAAAATGCAATAATTTAACATTCAAATATTTAAATATTTAGTATTATGCCAAACGGAAAGAAGAAGAAGGGCCACAAGATGGCTACCCACAAGCGTAAGAAGAGACTGCGCAAGAATCGTCATAAGAGCAAATAAGCTCTGACGCTAAAAGAGAAGAAATGAAAGGAGTGCACCCAGAGAACAGCCGTTCGACGGAGCACTCCTTTTCTCTAAAACAAGATCACCAAACAGCAAGAGAATGACAAGTGAAGTAATTATCGATGTTCAGCCTAAGGAGATTTCCATAGCCTTACTCGAAGACAAAAATCTGGTGGAATACCAGAACGAGAAACGACAAGAGGCTAGCTATTCCGTCGGCAACATCTATCTGGGCAAGGTGCGCAAGCTCATGCCCGGCCTCAATGCCTGCTTTGTAGATGTAGGCTCTGAGCGTGATGCTTTCTTGCACTATCTTGACTTAGGTACTCAATTCAGCTCTTACGAGAAGTACCTTAAACAGGTACAAAGTGACAAGAAGAACCTTTATCCCGTACAAAAGGCGACCCGTCAGCCCGACCTTCCCAAGGAGGGTAGCATTACCATGCTGAAACAAGGTCAGGAGATTTTGGTACAGGTTGTCAAGGAGCCCATCAATACCAAGGGGCCGCGTCTCTCATGCGACATCAGTTTTGCAGGACGCTATATGGTGCTGATTCCTTTCGGAGATAAAGTGTCCGTTTCTTCAAAAATCAAGAAAAGCGAGGAGAGAGCCCGCCTGAAACAGCTCGTCCAAAGCATCCGGCCCAAGAACTTCGGCGTCATTGTACGTACTTCTGCCGAAGGCAAACGTGTGGCAGAATTGGACAACGAGTTGAAGAACCTGCTGAAACGCTGGGACGACATGATTACCAAGGCCCAAAAAACCACCAAGACTCCCCAGTTGTGTTTCGAAGAGACTGGACGCGCCGTAGCTATGTTGCGCGACCTCTTCGACCCCACCTACGACGGCATCTACGTCAATGATGCTGACATCATGAATCAGGTAAAGGACTATGTCTCACTGATAGCTCCCGAGAAGAAAGACATTGTAAAGCTATATACTGGTACAGTGCCCATCTTCGATAATTTCAACGTCACCAAGCAGATTAAGTCCAGCTTCGGTAAGACGGTGAACTACAAGCGCGGAGCCTATCTCATCATCCAGTCCACAGAGGCCATGCATGTCGTTGACGTCAACTCAGGCAATCGCACTCGCGCAGAAAACGGTCAAGAGCAGAACGCACTGGAGGTAAACCTCGGTGCTGCCGACGAGCTGGCACGCCAGCTACGCCTTAGGGATATGGGCGGCATCATCGTGGTGGACTTCATCGACATGAACCTCGCCGAAGACCGTCAGTTGCTCTATGAACGCATGTGCAAGAACATGCAGAAAGACAGAGCGCGCCACAACATCCTGCCACTATCAAAGTTCGGACTTATGCAAATCACGCGTCAGCGTGTGCGTCCGGCCATGGATGTCAACGTCGAAGAAACCTGCCCTACCTGCTTTGGCAAGGGTAAAATCAAGTCGTCTATTCTGTTTACGGATCAGTTAGAGAGTAAGATTGACCGCCTAGTCAACAAAATTGGCATTCGCAAATTCTGTCTGCACGTACATCCCTACGTTGCCGCCTACATCAACCAGGGGCTCTGGTCGCTCAAGCGCCAGTGGCAACTGAAGTATGGGCTCGGTATCCGCATTGTACCCTCGCAGAAGTTAGCTTTCCTTCAGTATGAATTCTACGATACCGAACGCCAGTTTATTGATATGCAAGAAGACATTGAGACCAATTCGTAGGGACTTCTTCCCTACCCAACCATGTAAAAAATCTCCGAATCACTTGTTGGTTCGGAGATTTCTTATTACCTTTGCAGAAGTAACAAAGACTCTGCAGACGTGATAACTCTTAAAATTCTTTTCTGGATATGTCTCTGCATCTGCGTATACACCTACGTAGGCTATGGCATGCTGCTCTACCTGTTGGTACTACTTAAACGTATCATCAAGGGAGTTCCCCAACAGCTACAGCTACCAGCAGACACACTTCTCCCCGATGTCACGTTCATGGTGTGTGCCTATAACGAGGAGGATGTTGTTGAGATGAAGATGCACAACATCCATCAGTTAGACTACCCCAAAGATAAGTTGCACATAGTCTGGGTTACAGACGGCTCTACCGACCAAACCAATAATCGTCTGCAGGCCTATCCCGATGTTGAGGTAGTCTACTCTCCTGAGCGTCGTGGCAAGACTGCAGCCCTCAATCATGGTATCTCAATGGTGAAGAGCGAGATAACTGTGATGACGGATGCCAACACACTGGTCAATAGTGAAGCCATCCGCGAAATTGTACGCTGCATGCAAGACCCCAAGGTAGCCTGCGTTGCTGGTGAAAAGCGTGTCATTTCACGTCACGATGGAGAAACCTCAGCCGAAGGTACCCAAAAAGAAAAGGTCAGCCAAGCCGCTGCCGAAGGTGAAGGCTTATATTGGAAATATGAGAGCACGCTAAAGCGCCTCGACAGTGAACTCTATTCCGCTATGGGAGCCGCAGGCGAACTCAACGCTATCCGTACTCACCTTTACGAAAGCATGCCAGAGAATGCCCTACTCGACGACTTTGTTATGTCCATGAAATTGGTTAAACAAGGTTATAGAATTACCTATACTTCAAAGGCTTACGCCATAGAATACGGATCAGCAAACATGGAAGAAGAGTCTAAACGCAAGCGCCGCATTGCTGCTGGTGGACTGCAAAGTTCATGGTGGCTGCGTAGCATGCTGAATCCTTTCCTCAACTTTACCGTAGCTTTCCAGTTTTTCTCCCACCGCGTACTCCGATGGACTATCACACCCTTTGCCATGATAGCACTCATCCCACTCAACGTTATACTGGTATTCATGAAAGCAGGAACACCCTACACAATAGTCTGGATATTGCAGATATTATTCTATTTGGCTGCTCTTGGCGGCTATCTGTTGGAACAACAGGGTCGCAAGAACAAGTTGCTCTACGTGCCCTACTACTTCCTCTTTATGAACATCAACGTATTCCTTGGAATACGATATCTGAGAGCCCATCATGGCGGTGGCACATGGGAGAAAGCAAAAAGAGGATAAAAAAAAACATAAAATTTGATGGCGGTTTAAATATTTTATCGTACCTTTGCAAACACTATACACGAATTCGAAAAGATGAACCAGGATGAAAAAGAGATGCTCCTGCGAAAATTGGCAGAAGCAAACGCTAAAACGCAGGCTATCCAGAATGAGTTAGACGCTGCAAAGCAAAGACTTAACGAATACGAAGAGAAGGCAAAGAAGGCGGAAGATGCAAGCCGCATGAAGTCGCTCTTCCTGGCTAACATGAGCCATGAAATCCGTACTCCCCTCAATGCCATTGAAGGTTTTTCACGCGTTATGGCAGAAACTGACTCTGCTGAAGACCGCATGAAATACATGGAAATTGTGGAGAGCAACAATGGTCGTGTGTTGGCACTCATCAACGAGATTCTCGATCTCTCACGCGTTGAAGCTGGAGAAATCAGCATCAATAAGAGCATGACCGACCTCAGCGAACTCTGCAAAAACATCCAGTTAATTTTCAAGTTCCGCTGTTCAGAAGGCGTTCGTCTGTCGTGGTCAAACCCCACCATGAATGTTACTCTCAACACAGACCCCAACCGTCTTACACAGATATTCTCCAACCTTATCAGCAATGCGCTGAAGCATACTACAGAAGGTAGCATAACCTATGGTTACCGTCTCATCAACGACGGTCAGGAGGTGGAGTTCTTTGTCTCTGATACAGGAACAGGCATTGCCGAGCAAGACCTCAAGCACATTTTCAACACTTACATGTCGCGTGATGCCGAGCAACAGAACGGCTATGGCTTGGGATTGGCACTCTGCAAGATTATCGTCGAGAAGATGGGTGGCAGCATCCATGTTTCTTCCAAACTTGGCCAGGGTTCAACATTCACGTTCATTCTGCCCTTTGAAGGAACCATCGGTGGCATGCGCAAGAACAGCCGCACTACTACCAATTCGCGTACCATCCGCGTCAACACAAAGACTGACGTCAAGAACGCACCACTCATCTTAGTCGCTGAAGACGAAGACAGCAACTACGAACTGGTAAAGATTGTACTCTCCAAGCGCTATCGTCTGGTTCGTGCTGTCAATGGTATTGAGGCTGTCACTTTCTGTGAGGACGACCGTCCCGACATGATTTTGATGGATATCCGTATGCCAGACATGAATGGCCTTGACGCCACCCGAATCATCAAGGAGGTCAATCACGATATCCCCATTGTTGCCCTCAGCGCCTATGCTTTTGACGAGAACATTCGCGAGGCAAAGGCAGCAGGCTGCGACGAGTTCATGGCTAAGCCCTTCCGCGTGGAAGATTTGTTGGATGTCGTACAGAAATACGTAAAGGAATAACCACTCTCCTATGGGAAAACTCGCTGTCTACAAGTACGCTGCCGCCATGTTTCTGTCTATTCAGATTGTGGTGAGTATCCTAACACTTGTTGGTCTCTTTGGCGGCAATGTCACACCAGTGGGAAATACCGCAAGGGCTATGTCTGTTTATATCTTGCCCGTGCTCATTGTTGCCAACATGCTACTGCTCGTCTATTGGCTCATTCGTCGTAAGTGGCTGTTAGCACTCATTCCCGTTGTGTCTGTTGCCTGCTGCATACCTTATATCGGCACCCTTTATCAGTTGCGTTTTAATGACCCAAAGGACGATACACGACCTGGACTAAAGATAGCCTCCTACAACGTGGCTATGTTCGGACGTGAGACCTCTGGATTCATGGCACAAGACATCCTTGCTGAGATGCGACGTCAGAAGGTTGATGTGCTCTGCATCCAAGAGTACAATGAGACAAGCGGCGACAAAAAGAATTCTGAGAGCTACAAAGAGTATTTCCCCTATATGCAGGTAGGTCGCAGCGACATGGTTATCTTCAGTCGTTACCCAATCACGGGCTGCAAAACCATCCTCTTTGAAGAAACCAACAATAGTGCTATGTGGGCCGACATCAATTTCAAGGGCAAAGCGCTTCGCATCTTCAACGTCCATTTGGAAACGACAGGCATCAACCGCACGCTCCGCAGTGCTGGCAAGATGATGATGCAGCATCGTGAAATTGACAGCAACCGCCTTATCAATGCGCTTATGGGCAACTACATGATGGGGATGATGTTCCGTTCTGGCCAGGCCATAACGATTGCCAACGAGAAACGCGAGTCTGACAAGCCCATCATCCTCTGCGGAGACTTTAACGATGTCCCCTACTCTTTTGTCTACAATACGGTGAAGGGTGACCTTGTGGATGGTTTCAAGGAGTGTGGTGCAGGTTGGATGTACACCTATCGCGGCATGAAGAAACAGCCCGTACGCATCGATTACATCTTCCACGACGAGCAGTTGAAGGGCATCTCTTACTACAAAACGGAGTTGACCTACTCAGACCACTTCCCCATCTTTATGAAGTTGGCTATTAGCAATTAATTGTTAGCAATCACCTTTCGACTAATTGCAAATCTTGAATCTGACACGGAATGAGCGTTCCTGCTCATCCCAATTGGTACCAAGCATCTCAAAACGGCCTATCTGTGCCGTAGAACGTACATGCTTGCCGATACAAGGGCAAACATCATAATCACCTATACGCACCAGACGAATACTATCACTAACGCCTGAGGGCAGTCTGTTACCATCAATACCCTCAGGCAGTTCGTTACGCCCTATCACCTCGTAGGTCACAGGCAGGTCTTCGGCTATCAGTCGCAGCATCTCGCGTTCTATCTCCTTTTCCTCCTGACGTGTAGGTTTGTGGTCCAGGTGGAAACTCATCTTGCTCTTCTTGCGCTCAATATGCGCATTGTAAGAGCGCTCACATCCAAATAGCCTAACCATCACCTGATTCAGCAGGTGTTCAGCGGTGTGTGCAGGAGGAAACTCCTCCTTGTTGTGCTCATTAAACTGATAGTCCTCCATAACGTTTCAAATTTATTCTGTTACACTTTGAACTTCAGAACTTTAGCTCCAAGCGTATCAAGTTTTATGGCTATAGTTCCATCGCGCTTTAATTCCACTTTCTGGCTTTCGCCAGTAAGCAGCTCGGTAACTGTAGCACTCTTCTCCTTGATATTCAAATAATCGAAGGCATGAGCTGGAATCCTTACATCCATGAAGGCTGGCGCATCGTCAAAGTTCACAACCACCAACAGCATCTCTGTACCAGCCTTGCGCAAGAAAGCATACTGTCGCTGAGAAGCACCATTCACATACATCAGATCGAACGACGCACCTTGCGTTACGGCCTTCTCGCCCTGGGCAATGGCTAGCACCTTCTTATACATCTCACAGAGCGCCTTCTCATCTTTTGTACTCTTTCTGTTGGCAGCCCTTACGATGGTGTCCACACTCCAATAATCAAAGATAGTCGTTCGTCCGTCCTGTCCGCTGAATCCCTCCTTGTCCATACCACGCTCGCCATACTCTTGTCCGAAATAAATCATCAGAGGGTTTTGTCCGAACAGGGCCGATACTACCAGTGCGGGCACGCCCCTGCGGGCATCGCCGGCAAAGAAGTCACTGGCTATACGCTGCTCGTCGTGGTTTTCTAAGAAGTAAAGCATATGCTGGCGGATATCGTCCGTCTGTTGCCAAGCTCCCGTAATGGCATGTGCAGACTGTCTGCCACACATAACCTCTTTCAGTGTGTCATACATGCCCACCTTGTCGTAGAGGTAGTCGAAACCCGCGGCCAGATAGTTGCGATATTCAGCAGGGTTATACACCTCGCCTACGAAAATCAGCTCAGGATAGCGGTGTTTCACCTTATCGGTAGCCCAGCGCCAGAAAGCTGCAGGCACCATCTCCGCCATGTCGCAACGGAATCCGTCAACACCCTTCGATGCCCAGAAAAGCAAGATCTCCGTCATCTTGTCCCAGGTATCAGGAATAGGATCAAAATGCCCCACTCTACCAGCATAATAGTCTAGGCCGTAGTTCAGCTTCACCGTTTCGTACCAGTCGTTAGCGCCTGGAGCATTGTTAAAACAGTCATTACCCGTAGCCTTTGCAGGTTCCTCGTAGTAAGGCTCTGTCTCACCCTGTTGCAAGTCGAACCAAGGAGCAAAGTGCTGTCCTGGACAATAGTAGAAGTTATTCTGAGGATCGAAACCATGCTGTGGATTGTCATCCTCGCCCAGGTCTTTCACTCCATAGGGTTTGCAGATAGAGTGATATTGGCGAGCAACGTGGTTTGGTACAAAGTCAATGATTACTTTCAGTCCGGCTTTATGACTACGTGCCAGCAATGCCTCAAACTCTTCCATGCGCTTGTCCACATTCACCGCCAAGTCGGGGTCTATGTCATAGTAGTCCGTGATAGCATAGGGCGATCCGGCCTTACCCTTCACAACTGCCGCATGCTGGCGAGGGATGCCATACTGTGTGTAGTCCGTCTGTGTGGCATGACGTATCACACCAGTGTACCAAATATGGCTCACGCCCATTTCCCTGATTTTCTTCAGGGTAGTGGGCGTGAAGTCATTTAGTTTTCCGCAACCATTCTCCTCAATCGTACCATCAACCTTGTGTGTCGTGTTACGATTGCCGTACAGGCGCGTAAAGACCTGATAGATAACTACCTTATGCGATGCCATGAGCAGCAACTTCCTTATTGATCTTACCAATCATTCCCTGCAGGGCCTTGCCTGGTCCGCACTCAGTGAAGTCGTCAGCACCATCAGCAATCATGTTCTGTACACTTTGAGTCCAACGTACAGAACTTGTCAGCTGAGCAATCAAGTTTGCTTTAATCTCAACAGGATCCGTATGAGGTTTGCCGTCCACATTCTGGTAGACAGGACACTTAGGAGCCTTGATTTCAGTAGCCTCAATGGCGGCCTGAAGCTCGTCCTTGGCAGGCTGCATCAGGGGAGAGTGGAAAGCGCCACCCACCTTCAGGGGCAGTGCACGCTTGGCGCCAGAGGCCTTCAGCTGCTCGCAAGCCTCGTTGATAGCATCAATGTCGCCAGAGATAACCAGCTGACCTGGGTTATTGTAATTAGCTGCTACGCAAACGCCCTTGCCCATCTTGCTGACCTCAGCACAGACCTCCTCGACCTGAGCATCGGGCAGACCAATGATGGCAGCCATTGTTGAAGGAGCAGCTTCGCAAGCTTTCTGCATAGCCATAGCACGTGCATATACCAATTTAAGACCGTCCTCAAAACTCAGTGCGCCAGCAGCTGTCAAGGCAGAAAACTCGCCCAATGAGTGTCCAGCCACCATTTGGGGATCGAAAGCCTCACCCAGGCAGATTGCTGAGATAACACTGTGCAGGAAAACAGCGGGCTGCGTAACCTTCGTCTGCTTAAGGTCCTCGTCAGTACCTTCAAACATAATGTCTGTGATGCGATAGCCCAAAATTTCGTTAGCCTTTTCAAACAATTCTTTTGCTGTCTCGTTGTTGTCATACAGGTCCTTACCCATACCCACAAACTGTGCCCCCTGACCGGGGAAAACAAATGCTTTCATGTCTATTCTTTATTATAAATAAAACGTTATTCTTTTAAATCGAATGCAAAGTTACTCATTTTCTTCGACATAGCCAAATATATTCATTTTATTTGCCAATAAATTTGGTCATTTCAGAATAATATAGTACCTTTGCACTCGCTTAATCGGAGAGTTGGCAGAGTGATCGATCGCGCTGGACTCGAAATCCGGTATACCCTTTCGGGTATCGGGGGTTTGAATCCCTCACTCTCCGCAAAAATGTGCAAATGGGAACCATACGGAGTTCCCATTTTTTATGCGTATTCCTAAGCTTTTTCTGTTCGTAAGTCACTGATAATGAGAATTAGAGGTGGATATGAACAGGTTTTAAAATGATGCATTA